>Ga0335075_10004680_pt1 | contig 21330 bp, 19 predicted proteins | sample Lox_Sample_24_FD_206723 | JGI IMG/M metagenome (GOLD analysis project Ga0335075, IMG submission 206723) | Soil microbial communities from Loxahatchee National Wildlife Refuge, Florida, United States - Lox_Sample_2.4 | ecosystem: Environmental > Terrestrial > Soil > Wetlands | place: USA...
CTGCACCGGGTACCGACGAGCAACGCATCGGCGACCTGTACGCCAGCTTCCTCGACGAGGACACCGTCGAAGCGCGGGGCGTGCAGCCGCTGCTCGACGAGTTGGCCGCGATCGACGAGGCCGCCGAACCCGACGCGTTGGCGGTTGTGCTCGGCGGCTTGCAGCGCACCGGCGTCGGCGGCGGGGTCGGGGCGTACGTCGACACCGACTCCAAGAACTCCAGCCGCTACCTGGTGCATGTCAGCCAGTCGGGCATCGGGCTGCCCGACGAGTCCTACTATCGCGACGAGCAGCACGCCGAGCTGCTGGCCGCCTACCCGGGCCACATCGCGCGGATGTTCGCGCTCGTATACGGCGGCGCGCCGGACGACCACGGCGACACCGCGGCCAGGATCGTGGCGTTGGAGACCAAACTTGCTGCCGCACATTGGGATGTCGTCAAGCGGCGTGACGCCGACCTCACCTACAACCTGCGCACGTTCGCCGATCTGCAGGCCGAGGCGGCCGGCTTCGACTGGTCCGGTTGGGTCACCGCGATGGGGACCACCCCGGATGCCGTCGCCGAACTCGTTGTGCGGCAACCGGATTACCTGACAACCTTTGCTGAACTTTGGCGCAGCGAAGACCTCGACAACTGGAAGAGCTGGGCCCGGTGGCGGCTGATCCACTCGCGGGCGGCGATCCTCACCGACGCGCTGGTCGCCGAGGACTTCGCGTTCTACGGCAGCAAGCTCACGGGCACCGAGCAGATCCGTGAGCGCTGGAAGCGCGGGGTGTCGCTGGTCGAAGGCATGCTCGGCGACGCGGTCGGAAAGCTTTACGTCGAACGGCATTTCCCGCCGGATGCCAAGGCGCGCATCGACGCGCTGGTCGCCAATCTGCGCGAGGCGTATCGGGTCAGCATCAACGACCTGGACTGGATGACCCCGGAGACCCGCCAGCGTGCGCTGGTCAAGTTGGACAAGTTCACCGCCAAGGTCGCCTACCCGAACAAATGGCGGGACTACTCGAAGCTGGAGATCGATCGCGGCGACCTGTACGGCAACTACCGGCGCGGCAACGAGGTCAACTCCGACCGGGAGTTGGCCAAGCTGGGGGGCCCGGTCGATCGCGAAGAGTGGTTCATGACGCCGCAGACTGTCAACGCCTACTACAACCCGGGGATGAACGAAATCGTCTTTCCCGCAGGCATTTTGCAGCCACCGTTCTTCGACCCCGACGTCGACGACGCGGCCAACTACGGCGGCATCGGCGCCGTGATCGGCCATGAGATCGGCCACGGCTTCGATGACCAGGGCGCCAAGTACGACGGCGACGGCAATCTGGTCGACTGGTGGACCGACGCCGACCGCGCCGAGTTCGGCGTGCGCACAAAGGCTCTCATCGAGCAGTACGACGCGTACACGCCGCGGGGGCTCGAGAATGGCAATCACGTCAACGGCGCGTTCACCGTCGGCGAGAACATCGGCGATCTGGGCGGACTGTCCATCGCGCTGCTGGCCTACCAGTTGTCGCTTGGCGGCAAGGAGGCCCCGGTGATCGACGGCCTCACCGGCGTGCAGCGAGTGTTCTTCGGCTGGGCGCAGGTGTGGCGCACCAAATCCCGTGACGCCGAGGCGATCCGGCGGCTGGCCGTCGACCCGCACTCGCCGCCGGAGTTCCGCTGCAACGGCGTCATCCGCAACATCGACGTGTTCTACGACGCCTTCGACGTCGCGGAGAACGACGAGCTATACCTCGACCCGCAACGGCGAGTCAGGATCTGGAACTAACTAAGCGGGCCGTTCGCCTGCCAGTCGTTGGAGCCGTCGTTCTTGCTGTAGGTACCGACGGAGTTCTTCACCACGATGGGATCTCCGGCGCCGAAATTGTCGAAGAACCACTTCGCGTTGGACGGGCTGATGTTGATGCAGCCATGGCTGACGTCGCGCTTGCCCTGGTCGGACACCGACCACGGCGCGCTGTGCACGAAGTCGCCGCTGTTGTCGAACTGCACAGCGTCCTCGACGTTCACCTTGTAGCCGTACGTCGAGTTGACCGGCACCCCGTAGGTGGACGAATCCATCACGACCTTGGCCTTCTTGTCGAGCACGTAGTAGGTGCCGTTGGGCGTCTGGTGGCCACCGGCCGCCATCCCCATCGACATCGGGAAAGTCTGCTCCACGGTCCCGTTACGGCTGATGATCAGCTGGTGGGTCGCGTCGTCGGCGGTGGCAATGAGGGTGTCACCGGTGACGAAGTTCTCCTGCGTACCGGCCGCGTCGACGTGGACGGCGGTGTGCGCGGGCCAGAAGGCCACCGGACGCCAGCGAACCTGGCTCGGGGTCAGCCAGTAGAACTTGCCGGACACCGGCGGGGTCGACGACACGTGGATCGCCTGCTCGGCCATGCGCTGGTCGGCGATCGGGCGGGCGAAGTTGATGATGATCGGCTCGCCGACGCCGACCGTTGAGCCGTTGACCGGGTTGAAGGTCGGCGGCACGAACGGCGGCGAACCGGTGAACGGCTCCGGGTTCTGGCCGATGACCGGTCCGGTGGGCGCGGCGGCAGGCACAGCGGCCGGCCCGCCCGGCGGCACAGCAGCCGGGGCAGCGGGCGGGACCGCCGCCGGCGGAGCAAGCGGGTCACCCGGGGGCGGCGGGGGCGCCGCCGGGTTGGGCGGTGGTACCGCCAACGGGTCGGCTGGCGGCGGCGGCGCGGGCGGAGCCGGGGCGTCCGCTGGGGGCACCGGCGGAGCCGGCGGCTCAGGGTCGGCAAGCGCTACACCGCTGCCCAAAGTCAGCACAGCAGCTATTACCGCAGCGGCCATCGGACCCCTGGTCCATCGCGACATTTGTTTCCCTCCAAGTCACGGTCTCCACCCAGTATGCAGTAGCGACATGCGCGACTATTAATCGCGAAAGCGCCGATCAGCTCACAAACCGGCGGTCGTTAGGCCGCTGAACAGCGGTTTCTGCGCCGACAAAGTGGCGAATGTTACGGCTGGTCGCCGGCGGGGACGTCGAACAGCTGTCGCTCGACGGCCATCCCAGCGGCCCCCGCACCGACCAGCCCCGCCGACGCGGCCAGCATGGCCAGCACGCCGTGCTCGTAGAACAGCCCGCCGGCGAAGGATCCGGCCATGATCCCGATCTGGAACGCCGCCATGTAAAACCCGGACGCCCCGTCCGGGTCGTCGGCGCCGGCGCGCATCGCCGCGGCCTGAAGCATCGGCGATACCCCGTTGGCGGTGGCCCCCCACAGCGCGATGGCCGCGACCCCGATCAGCACCGCCGCCGCGTCGGGCAACCGGTGGAACGCCAGCCCGGTCAGCACAAGGAACGCTAACCACAACGCGGCCATGCAAAAGAGCACGGCGGCCCTGGGCCGGTGATCCAGTGGCCGCGCGATCAGCGGCATCGCCAGCAGGCCCGCGATGCCGTAGGTGGCCAACAGCCAGGCGATGTTCGGCCCTCGCACGCCGACGACGTCGCGGATGATCACCGCGATGAACGTGTAGGAGATGTAGTGGCCGGTGACCGCGACCATGGTCAGCAGGCTCACGATGACCACCCCACGATTGCGGTGGTGGGCGGCCCCACGGGCTGCGTGGGCCAGCTGGTCATCCCGCAACGTCAGCACCGGCAGCACCAGCCAGGCCGCGACCGTCACCGCAGCGGCCACCGCGGTCACCGCGCCGACAGCGACCCGCCAGTTCCAGGCCAGGCTGATCGCCGCCGTGGCCGGGCTGCCGACCACCACGGCCAGGCTGATGCCGACATAGATCATCGCGGTCGCGCGCCCGGAGTGGCTGGCAGGCACGAGCCGGGTGGCGATCGGCGCGAGCACCGACAGGATCAGGCCGTGAGTGACCGCCGACAGCGCCCGTCCCCCGGCCAGCACCACGAAGTTGGGCGCGATCGCCGAGATCAGCTGCGAGACGGTCAGGCAGGCCAGCGACAGCAGCAGCGCCCGGCGTCGCGGCCAGTGCGAGGTCCACCGGACCAGCGGAATCGTCGTGACGGCCGCGACCAGCGCGTACCAGGCGAGCAGCGTGCCGACGACCGGCACGCTGACGTGCAGGTCACGGGCGATCGCGGGCAGTGCGCCGACTGGCAGCAATTCGGCGGTGACATAGATGAAGGCTGCCGCGGCCAAGACCGCCAACTGCACCGCGACCCGCGGCGTCCACGGCCCGCTCGCGACGGTTCGGCCTCCGGCGGCACGGGCTGGCACGGCCACTACTCAACCACGTATCGCGTCCGGCCCGTTAACGATCAGGAACGGACGAGTCGCGCGATCGCGGCGGAGGCCTCAGCGAGCTTCTCGTCGGCGTCGGAGCCGCCCTCGGCCACCGCCCGGGTGACGCAATGCCCGAGGTGCTCGTCGAGCAGGTTGAGCGCCACCGACCGCAGTGCGTTGTTGGCGGCGCTGATCTGGGTGAGCACGTCGATGCAGTACTTGTCGTCTTCGATCATCTTCGCGATGCCGCGCACCTGCCCCTCGATGCGCCGCAGCCGTTTGGCGTAATTGTCCTTTTGCGACGAGTAGCCGTGTGCGGGTGCCATCTGCCCCTCCAACATCGTGGTCATCTGATCGTGCTCGGGGCCATCGCGACGGCGCCGACGTTGAATCCATTGTCAAGGTCGGCCGCAATCGGCGCCACAGCGCCCTGGTGAATCGGCGTTTCGCCAGCATACCGCCATACCCGGTGGGGGTATAAAAACGATTTTGGCCGACCTACCACGACACGCATACTTGAGCAATGGCTCCCAACAGTCCCGACATCGACATCAAGCCCCGCAGCCGCGAGGTCACCGACGGCTTGGAAAAGGCCGCCTCGCGCGGGATGTTGCGAGCGGTAGGCATGGACGACGAAGACTTCGCCAAGCCGCAGATCGGGGTGGCGTCGTCGTGGAACGAGATCACGCCGTGCAACCTGTCGCTGGACCGGTTGGCCAAGGCCGTCAAGGAAGGCGTGTTCGCCGCCGGCGGCTATCCGCTTGAGTTCGGCACGATCTCGGTGTCCGACGGCATCTCGATGGGCCACGAAGGCATGCACTTCTCGCTGGTGTCGCGCGAGGTGATCGCCGACAGCGTCGAGACCGTGATGATGGCCGAGCGACTGGACGGGTCGGTGCTGCTGGCCGGCTGCGACAAGTCGCTGCCCGGCATGCTGATGGCCGCGGCGCGACTCGACCTGGCCGCGGTCTTCCTCTACGCGGGCTCGATCCTGCCGGGCCGGGCGAAGCTGTCCGACGGCACCGAGCGCGACGTGACGATCATCGACGCGTTCGAAGCGGTCGGCGCCTGTGCCCGCGGCCTGATGCCGCGCGAGGACGTCGACGCGATCGAGCGGGCCATCTGTCCCGGCGAGGGTGCCTGCGGCGGCATGTTCACCGCCAACACCATGGCCAGCGCCGCCGAGGCGCTGGGCATGTCGCTGCCCGGCAGCGCCGCACCGCCCGCGACAGACCGACGCCGCGACGGCTATGCCCGGCGCAGCGGTGAAGCGGTCATCGGCCTGTTGCGCCGCGGCATCACCGCCCGCGACATCCTGACCAAGGAGGCGTTCGAGAACGCGATCGCGGTGGTGATGGCCTTCGGCGGGTCGACCAACGCGGTGCTGCACCTGCTGGCGATCGCGCACGAGGCCGACGTCAAGCTGTCGCTGGCCGACTTCAGCCGGATCGGCGCCAAGGTGCCGCACCTGGCCGACGTCAAGCCGTTCGGCAAGCACGTGATGTTCGACGTCGACCACATCGGCGGCGTCCCCGTGATCATGAAGGCACTGTTGGACGCCGGCCTGCTGCACGGCGACTGTCTGACCGTGACCGGTCAGACCATGGCCGAAAACCTCGCGCACATCGCCCCACCGGATCCCGACGGCAAGGTGCTGCGGGCGTTGGACAATCCAATCCATCCCACCGGCGGGATCACCATCCTGCACGGGTCGCTAGCCCCCGAAGGCGCGGTGGTCAAGTCGGCCGGCTTCGACTCCGACGTCTTCGAGGGCACCGCAAGGGTTTTCGAGCGCGAGCGGGCGGCGCTCGACGCGCTGGAGGACGGCACGATCACGCATGGTGACGCGGTGGTGATCCGCTACGAAGGTCCCAAGGGCGGTCCCGGCATGCGGGAAATGCTCGCGATCACCGGAGGCATCAAGGGCGCGGGCCTGGGCAAGGACGTGCTGCTGCTGACCGACGGCCGGTTCTCCGGCGGCACCACCGGCCTGTGCGTCGGGCACATCGCTCCCGAGGCGGTGGACGGCGGACCGATCGCGTTCCTGCGCGACGGCGACCGGATCCGGCTCGACGTCGCCAACGGCACACTGGACGTGCTGGTCGATCCGGACGAATTCGCCGCCCGCCGTGAGGGTTTCACCCCGTTGCCGCCGCGCTACACCTCGGGCGTGCTGGCCAAGTACGTCAAGCTGGTGGGCTCGGCGGCCAACGGCGCGATCTGCGGGTAGCCGCTACCTCACCAGCGCGATCGCGAAGCCGTCCCAGTGCTTGGCGCCCACCGTCTGCAGCACCGCGGCGTCCAGCTGCGGGTGCTCGCCCAGGAACTCCAGCGCCCGCTTCGTCCCGCCCACCACGGCGTCGGGATCGGTAGAGAGAATCGCGCCTTCACGAATAACGTTGTCCACCACGACCACTGAGCCGGGGCGGGTCAGCTTGACGGCCCATTCCAGGTAGCCGGCGTTGTTCTCCTTGTCGGCGTCGATGAACACCAGGTCGAACGGGCCGCCGGTGACGGACGGCAGCGTGTCCAGGGCGGCGCCGACGATGATCTCGACGCGATCACCGACACCGGCGCGGTCGATGTTGGCCCGCGCGACCTCGGCGTGCTTGGCCTCGTATTCCAGCGTGGTGACATGACCCTCCGGGCCGGCGCCGCGGGCCAGCCAGATCGTGCTGAAGCCGCCCAGCGTGCCGATCTCCAGGATGCGGCGGGCCTGAGTCGCGGCGGCCAGCACGCTGAGGAACTTGCCCTGTTGGGCCGACACGGCGATCTTCGGCAACCCGGCGGCATCGCTGGCCTCCAAGGCGGCGGACAACGCGGGATCGTCGTCCAGCACGGTGCGGTCCAGGTAGGCGTCAACGTCGGCAGGGCTCGGCTTGTTGGTCATGAAAACCACGCTAGCCCGCTTTCGAAGGCGCCCGCCACTTCTTTACTACATACCCCATGGGGGTATATGCTGATGCCACGGATCCCAGACCAGGAAGGTGGAAAACATGGCTAACGAGGCAGGAACGCTGTTGACCTGTGGTCACGACGGCTGCGGTTGTCGGGTTCGCATCGAGGTCGAATGCCACTGCGCCGGCGACCACGCGTACGTCTGCAAGTGCGGCGACGAAATGCACGAGGTCGCCAGCTAACGCACGCCCTCCTTGGCGTAGACCACCCGTAGCACGTGGCCGAGTTCGGGTCCCATCACCAGCTCGGCCAACGTGCACAGGGTGGCGACGTACTGCGATCCGTGTGGCGGTGATTCGTCGCACAGGTGGTGCGCGATCTCGTGCAGCACCACCAGCTCCCGCATCGCCCAGTCGGCGGTGGACAGGTCGGGCACCGCGATAACGCCTGCGCCGTCACGGTTTTCGTAATGCGCGGCGGTGGCGGCGCGACGGGGCCGCACCGTCAGCGGCGCGACCGTCGGCCACTGCCGTCGCACCGCCGGCAACGCCAACACGTCGTCGACATAGCGCTGCACCGAGGCCACCGACCCGAATCGCGCCTCGGGCGGCAGCGTCAGCTGCGCGCCGAAGAACTCGACACTGCGGGATCCGTGTTCGGCGGCGCGGTCGAAGAGTGTCCGCACGAATTCCTCGGCGGCGTAGACCTTTGCGCGCTGCGAGTCGCGCTCGGCGTTCACCGTTCCAGCGCGGTCCGCGCCCCGGAGAGCTCGGAACTGTCCCCCAGTCGCGCCCGCTTACCTGCCCGGTCGCCCGCGCGCCGGGCCGCCGACGAATATCCCGCGGAAGCCCGGCTGGCCGTCCAGGTACCCCGCGCCTTGGACGCGTCGCGGTAGTAGTCGCGAAGCTCGAGTTCTTTGTCCCGCAGCGCGATTGCGGTTCCCGGCGGGCGCCGACGGTCCTTCTTCGCCTCCCGCTGGGTCTGCTCGCGGGCCTCGGTCAGCCGCTGACCGATCCGGGCGCCGAAGGCGAGCTGAAAATTCAGCCGAGCGGTGATCGTCGGCGTGGGCCGGTGGGCACCCGACGAGATGTAGGAGTCCGACGCGCGGACCATCTGCACCACCAGGCTGGCGTACAACGCATGGGTGGCGTCGATGTCCTCGGCGAACCCGTAGGCGTAGACGAACGTCGAGTTCGACGCGATGTCACAGCGCACCTCGTTGGCGTGCGCGATGACCACGAACAGCTGCACATACGTCCGCAGCCCCCGAGTGCCCGCCGCGCCGATGGTGATTGTGCGCTGAATCGGGGCCTGCACGGGCGTGCGCTTGTCGGCATGCGACCGGGCTACCGCCAGGTCGATGGACGTCGCGGTGGCCAGCCGCTGCGCGGCAGCCATGAACGCCTCGGCCTCGTGGGCGTTGTCGGTGCCTTCGGCCTGACGCAACAGGGCGGCGATCCGCGCCAGCATCTTGTCGTCGCTCATGACACCAAACTAACTGAACCGTAAGACGTTCCAGCGCCGCCATTCACAGTCGCGCGTTGATCCACGAGACAACGTCGTCGAGTACCTGATCTTGCTCCGGCTCGTTGAACACCTCGTGGTACAGACCCGGGTACACCTTGAACTCGACGTCGGAGCTGCCCACGGCCTCGACCAACTGGCGGCTGCCCTCGACGGGGATCAGCCGGTCGTCGGATCCGTGAACGACCAACAGCGGCGCGGTCAGCGCGGTGGCCCGTTGCGGCATCGTCTCGCCGACCATCAGCAGCGCCCGCCCGATGCCCGCGGGAACCTTGCCGTGATACACCAGCGGGTCGGTGTTGTAGGCGTCGACGACGGCCGGGTCGCGCGATACCGCGCTGGAGTCGAGCGCCTGCATCGGCAGACCGGGCGCGACCGCGCCGATGCTCTTGGCGACCCACGCCAGCACCGGCGATACGGCGGTCTGCGCCGCTACCGCCGGCCCGGACAGCACCATCAGGTCGTAGTCGTCGGGGTGTTCGACGCCGTAGGCGAACACGATGCCGCCGCCCATGCTGTGGCCGAGCACGATGCGCGTGATGCCCGGGTGTTCTTTGGTCGCGATACCGACCAGGGTGTCGAAGTCGCCGGTGTACTCGGAGATGTCCTTCACCAACACCCGCTTGCCGCCCGAGCGGCCGTGCCCGCGGTGGTCGAGCGCGTAGGTCACCAGCCCGTCGCGGCCGAATCGCGCGGCAACGTGGTCGTAGCGCCGGGCGTGTTCGCCCAGCCCGTGCGACAGGACCACCACACCACGCGGCTCGCTGTCCGGGGTCCACACGTCGTAGACGATGCGCACACCACCGACGCCGTCGAAGGTGTGTTCGGTCCGGGTGGTTGTCATCAGGGGCAGCGTAAACGACCCCGGCTAGAACAGTCGGCTGTCCGGTGCCGGACCGGGCACCGACCGGACCAGCCCGGCGCCGGTGACCAGCGGCAGGTCCAGCGCCGAGAGCAGCCCCGGCTGCGCTTGGCACACCGCCGGGATCGCGTTGACCATCCGGGACGCGCCGGCCATCCGGGCACCCAGGTCGTGGTCATGGTCGTCGGCCATCTCGAATTCGCAGCGCATGGCCGGCGAGCCCTCGATCTCGACGCGGTAGCACCCGCGACCGGACGCCTCCCCATAGCCGAGGTCGCGCGGCGGGATCGAAATGTTCGGCTGCGGCCAGTCGGGGGCGAGGTCGTCGCGCATGCGCGTGACGTGGTCGATGACGAAAGTCGGCTTGCCGTCGACGAATCCGGTCAGCGTCGAGCGCATCGCACCGATCGTCCCCGCGGCGATGTGCCCGGTCGGGGTGTCGAACGACTCCTCGGCGACGATCCGCTCGACGTTTTCCTCCAGGTTGTCGATTTTGACGCCCAGCCCCGCGGCCAGCTGGTGCAGCACCGGACCCCAGCCGAAGGTGAACATCCCCGGCGCCGCGGCGAACGCGGTGAACTCGGGCGGCTTGCCGAACCCCAAGATCTCGTAGACGGCGTCCTTGTCCGGATAGGTCGCATAGTTGAACATCTCGGTCACCCGAACCGACTCTATGACCCGCGAAACCCCGGTAAGCACCAGCGGTAGAACGTCATTGGCGAATCCTGAGTCGATCCCGGTGGTGAAGAACGACGAGCTGCCGGCCGCCGCGGCCTCCCGCAGCGGCTCGGTGAACCCCGCGTCGACGCCGTCCGGATAGACCAGCGGCACCACCGAGCACGACACCACGTCGATGCCGGCCCGCAGGATCGACACCATGTCGGCGATCGCCTCCGCCGGCCGCAGGTTGGCGGCCGCGGCATAGACCACGACGTCGGCGTCCCCCGACAGCAGCGCCGCGGGGTCCTGGGTGGCAATCACGCCCACCGGCGCGACCCCGCACAACTCCCCCGCGTCGCGACCCGCCTTGGCGTCGCTGTGCACCACGAGATCCACCAGTTGCAGCTGTGGGTGGTCGATCACGCCGCGCAGGGCGATCAATCCCATCGAGCCCGGGCCCCACACGCCGACCTTGTACATCAACTTCTCCTAATATTAGGAAACTAATTATTAGATTTCGGACGAAATGGTAAAAAGGTCGCGATGGGTTCGTCAACAGCTGCGCCCCACCGGGCGGCTCCGGCCAAGTCACCGCCGACTGGCCGCGTGATGGATGTGCTTGCGGCACTGTCGGATTCGCCGGGGGGCCGGACGTCGGCCGAGCTGGCCAAGGTGTGCCAGATCAGCACCTCCACCTGCGCGCTGGTGCTGGCCCAACTCGAACAACGCAGCTGGGTGAGCCGCCGCGCGGATCGCCGCTACACGCTGGGCAGCGGATTGTTCGGGCTCGTGCACGGACTGAGATCGCAGTTCCCGCTACTGGATCGGGGCCGTGACGCGCTCGCCTTCCTGCACTCTGCGCTGGGTGCGGGCTGCTCGATGTCCAAGATCGGCCGCTCGCACCTGACGACGATCGACGCGGTGGGTCACGGCACCGACGGTGAGCACGCCGTCGGCCAACGCTTCCCCATCGGACCGCCATTCGGCCTGGTCGCGATGGCCTGGCGCGACGACGACGCCGTCGACGCATGGCTGCGGGGAGTCACGCCGCGGCTGACCCGGGCCGACATCGCCGAACATCGGCGGGTGCTCGCCGATATTCGGGATCGGGGCTACGGGGCGTGGCGGTTCGACGCCGCGCACACGTCGCTGCACGATCGGCTCGCCGCGGTGCTCGCGTCGCTGGAGCCGACCGCCCAGGTTGCGCGCGAGCTCAACGCCCTGATGACCATCGTGACGCTGCAATCGGTGACGAGTGCGCTCGAAACCGATTTGACGTCAACCGAATTCGTCGTGATGCCGATCTTCGGGCGCGACCGTCAGCCGGAATACCAGATCGAGATCCACCTCGGTGGTCGCGACGAATTGACGCTCCCCGAACTGGATGCCGCTCTCGGGCACGCCCAGACGCTGCTACGGCCCGGGGTAGCTTGACGTCATGTCCGCCGGCGTCGAGATACGACGGGCCGCCGACCGCGCGGTCACCACGACGCCGTGGCTGACTTCTCGGCATTCGTTTTCGTTCGGCGATCACTACGACCCGGACAACACCCACTGCGGTGTGCTGATGGTCAGCAACGACGACATCGTGGCGCCGTCGGCCGGTTTTGACACCCATCCGCACCGCGACGTCGAGATCGTCACCTGGGTACTGGACGGGTCGTTGGAGCATCGCGACTCGGCGGGCAACAGCGGAGTGGTCTATCCCGGTCTTGCACAGCGGATGTCGGCGGGCACCGGGATCTTGCATTCCGAGAAGAATGCGTCGGACAGCGATCCGGTGCGCTTCGTGCAGATGTGGGTGCGGCCGGACGAGTTGGGCATCGCGCCGGGCTATCAGCAGCACGAGATCGGCGCCGACCGGCTCGACGGGCGGTTGGCGACGATCGCGTCGGGCATACCCGGATACGAAGCCGCGATCACCATTCACAACCGCTCGGCGGCATTGCACGCCGCGCGGTTGCGGCCTGGAGACGACACCGCGCTGCCCGCGGCGCCCTACGTACATGTGTATGTCGCGCGTGGCCGGGTAACCATGCGGGGGCTCGACCCTGAGGACCACCTGAACGAAGGTGACGCCGCCAGGCTCACCGCATCAACCGGTGTGCGTGTCACGGCCGCCGAGCCGGCCGAAATTTTGGTCTGGGAGATGCACGCAAGACTCGGCGGCTAGGGTGGGCGCCGGACGAAAAGGAGCCAGCATGTCCCGTCACGCGAGTCCCGACACCACCTCCGCGGTCCCCGCGCAGGCCGCAGCGGGCCACTTACCCGGTCAGGCAAATCCGAAAGGAACCCGGTCGGTCTCGTTCTGGGCCGTGCCGGTCGTTGCGACGCTCGTCGTGCTGTCGGCGCTGGCCGCCCTCTACCTGGGCGGCACCCTCAAGCCAATGACCAACCTGCGCCACTTCCCCATCGCGGTGCTGAACGAGGACGCGGGCCCGACCGGCGCTCAGGTCGTCAAGGCGATGCTGGCCGAGGTCGACAAGGACGCCTATGACGTCCGCGTACTGGACCACGACCAGACCAAGCAACAACTGGACACCGCGCAGATTTACGGCGTCGCGGTGATACCGCCCAACTTCTCGTCCAAGCTGCAGGCGTATGCGAAGAGCGCGCTTGCGCCCGGCCGCGTCGACCGGCCGATCATCATCATCACCACGAATCCACGCGCGGGCACGCTGGGCGCGGGCATCGCCGGTCAGGCGCTCGAGCGTTCCGTCGCATTGATCGATCGCATTGCCGGTCAACGGCTTTCGCAGGACATCGCCCAGCAAGCCGGCCATGGCCCGGTGCCCGGCGCGGTGTCGATACTGCTCGCCAACCCCATCGAAATTAAGTCCACCGTGCACAACGCGCTGCCCGACGGGACCGGTAACGGCCAGTCCGCGTTCTACTATGCACTGTTGCTGCTGGTGGCCGGGTTCACCGCCAGCCTCGTCGTCAGCCTGGTGGTGGACTCGCTGCTCGGCCTCGTCCCAGCCGCGTTCGGCCCCGCTTACTGGGATGCCCAGCAGGCGAAGGTCTCCCGATTCCGCGCGCTGCTGCTCAAGTGGGTCTTGACGCTGATCGTGGCGTTGCTGGTGTCGGGCGCCTACCTGTTGATCGCCGGCCACCTGGGCATGCCCGTGCCGAACAGCTTGACGCTGTGGCTATTCGGCGTGTTCGCCATCACCGCAGTGGGTATCGCATCCACCTCGCTGATCGCGGTGCTGGGCGGCGTGGGTGCGCTCGCGGCCTTGTTCGTGTTCGTGATCATCGGTTTGCCCTCGGCGGGTTCCACGGTGCCGCTGCAGGCGGCTCCGGCGTTCTTCAGCTGGCTGGCGACGGTCGATCCGATGCATCAGGTGTTCTTGGGCACAAGGGCATTGCTGTATCTCGACGGTCGGGCCGACGCGGGCCTGTCGGAGTCGTTGTTGGCGAGCGGGATTGGACTGGTCGTCGGCTTGCTGCTCGGTGCCGTCCTCCTCCGCCTGTACGACACCCGCGGCTACCACGTGCTGCCGGCCGTGCCCTCGGCGTCGGTCGCGACGAAAGCGACCACAGCGGCCGCTCCGGCGGCAACGGCGGCCGAACCGGCGGCCCCCGCTGTGTCGTACCCCGAGGAATAACCCCGCTGATTTCGTCCACCCGCGTGAGGCCGCAAACCCATAGCGGCCGAACGTCATTGCACCGCGGCTAAACCGTCACGCGACTGTTATGCGAGATGGCTGTGCAACACCTGTGGTTGATGCTGTGCTGGTTGCAACGTCTTTCGCGCCGAAAGGGCAACCGTGCCGTCTCTCGCCGCCGCCGTCCGGCGCATCGCAGCCTGCTGCGCCGGAACAACGCTCTGCCTGACGCTGGCCACCAGCACCGGGCAGCCGGTCGCGCGCGCAGAATCTCGAGACCTGCTGGCCAATGCCATTGCAAACACCCAGGGTTCGTACCTGGTGTACAACTTCGGCGGCGGACACCCGGCGCCGATGCTCAACGCCGGCGGCAGCTGGTACGACGGGAGCAGCGGCGGGCACCTGATGATCATCAAGGCTGCCTCGCAACGACTCGCGCCTCATCTGCTGGTGGACAGCCATCGCGGTTTCCAGGGCCGCTGTGAACGCGACCCGCGGGCGCGGACCGGCGACGGGTTGCTGCAGGCGTCGGAAACCTATGCGCCGGTGCAGGCCTGGCAGGTGCTTGGCCAGCCGACGATTGCGATCAACGCGAACTTCTTCGACATCCGCGGCCAGAAGGGCGGCTCGTGGCGCTCCACCGGCTGCAGCTCGCCGCTGGGCGCGTACGTCGACAACACCCACGGCCAGGGCCGGGCCAACGAGGCGGTCACCCACACCATCCCGTACGCGGGTAAGCAAGGGCTGTCGGGCGGCAGCGAGAATTGGAGCGCGCTGGCGACGATGATCCTGCCCACCCGCGGCGCGCCAACGGTGTTGTGGCCCAAGGGCGGTCGCGACGGCCACGACTACGACGCCGCCACCGGAGTGGTCACGAGCATGGTGGAGCGTGGCGATCCGTTCGTCGCAGTGAGCGGGCTGGGGCTGCTGTCCCCGGGGAACACCGGCCAGCTCAACGACGGCGGCCCGAGCGCGGCGCGTACGGCGCTGGCGTATTCGAAATCGCGGGACGAGATGTACGTGTTTCAGGGCGGCAGCTACACACCGGACAACGTCCAGGACCTGTTCCGCGGGTTGGGCAGCGACACCGCGATCCTGCTCGACGGCGGCGGGTCGTCGGCGATCGTGCTTCGCCGCGACACCGGCGGCATGTGGGCCGGGGCCGGCGTGCCGAAGGGCAACTGCGATACCCGGGACGTACTGTGCGACTCGCACGAGCGGGGGCTGCCCAGCTGGTTGGCGTTCAACTAATTCGGCTGCGCGCGAAGCCTGTTAGATCTTGGGCGTCAGATCCAGCGAGGTGATCGTCGTCATCCTGGTGACCAGCCAGCGCGCGTGCGAGCGCTGCATGACCAGCCGATAGGACAAATACTTCAGCGAGGGAATGTCTTTGGTCGCCGGAGTAGTCGACGTGGTGTTGGTGTAGACGAGCGCGGTGGCTTCCGACCCGTTCAGCGACTCCACCGCCGCCCCGGTCACCTGCGTGGTGTTGGTGATCTGGGCCTGCTTGTTGGGCGCGGCGATCGCGTCGATGTATTTGCGGTAGGACGCTTCGAAATCGCCGCTGAGATATTGCGCCGCCCGGTCGGCCAACTTGTCGATGTTGTCGGGGGAATAGGTCCACAACGTCGTGATCGCGTTGGCGGCGGTGCGCGCGACCCGTTGCTTGGTCTCCACCGTGGCGCGGTCCTTCACGAATGGCTGCACGGTCGCCCCGGCGAAGGCTCCTGCGCCGATGAACAGCACGGCGGCGACGGCCGCCGCGATCACCGACCACTTGCCGGCTGGGCGTTGTCTCCGAAAGCGGACCGGTTCGTCCGGCGTCTCTTCAGACTCGGCCTCTTCGGTTGCCTCGTCGTCTTCGAAGGCCGATTCGGCGTCGGACTCAGCCCCGGAGTCGTTCGATTCCGTTGCTGCGGACTCGGTTTCGACGGACGCGTCGTCTCCCGATTCACTGTCGGGAACCTCGTCGGTCAGATCACCTGTTGCAGGCTGCTGATCTTCCACTGATTGCCTTCCCGCTGAGCGGTTACCACCCAACGATTTGTGTTGTCGAGAGTTTGCTTCTTGTCCGGCGATTTGAACGTGATGTCGGTAGCAACCATGACGTTGGCGCTGCCGTCGTCGTTCCACCTCTCCACACCGGCGGCAAGAGCGGTGCCCTTGGTCGGTTCGGCCTGCGCGACCTGGATGAGGATCTCGTTCTGTTTGTCGTGATACTGCTTGGCGAAATCGCCTGTCGCGTTGGCTTTTATCCGGTCAACGTAGGCGTTGGCGTGAAACGGATCCAGCGAGGTGAAGCCGGTCATGAACGCACGGACGAAGTCGAGCACGTCGACGTCTTTCATCGCCACCTGGTGGTGCGACCTCTGGTTGACCAGAACAATCGACGACGTTGTGATGGCACCCGCCGTGACCAGCGTGGCGGCGGTGACCGCTGTGGGCAGCACCCAATTCCGCGACGGCCTCCCCCAGTGTTCCGGCAGGCGTAGCCGTCGCCGTGGCACTCGCGCAGCGAACAACGGCTGCTCACCCGGCTGAATTTGGCGGCGGGGACTCACTTTTGCCCCTTCACCGGTTTGGGTTTGGTCACCACGTTCAAGTCGTCGACCAGCCACCGGCCGTCCTTGGCCTTGACGAACGCCACCCGGACAGTCGCGGTGATGAAGCGTTGCTCGTTGTCCCCGCCGCGGTGACCCTGCATGAACAACAGCATCGTGGCCCCGTGCGGCGCCGCGGACAGCACCGTGGCGTCGGTGACCCAGTACTCGTTGACGGCGGGGTGGCCCTTCTGCACCGCCTCCTGCTGCTGGACCAACTGCGGCCGGTATTTGTCGGTCGTCAACGACCGCGCGCGATCGAAATTCTCGCGCAGCGTTTTCGGGTCGTACGTCAGCATCTCGACGACGATCTTGGGACCCTCCGCCAACACAGCGGCCGCGGTCTTGTCGGATTCCCGGTCCGGGAGGAGCGACCCGATGACGCCGATACCGCCGACGCCGACGCACAGCAGCGCCGCGGCCGCCACGACGCGCGCGGTCAGGCTCGAGACGCCGGTGGGCCGGCGATCAGGCTCCACGAGGTGAACTTCGGTGTGCAGCAACAAATCAGCGAAGGTCCGCCGCCGCGAGTCCCACAGCGGCCACAGCCAGCCCACGAACACCGAGATCGTGTCGAGCAGGTGGGCAAGCTCCCTGCACAGCAGCCGCCCCACTCCCACTGCGGCCTCGTCGGGGCCCACCACGGTGATCCCCATCAACGCGCGGCCGAGGCTCCAACCCACGGTCGCAGGCAGCACCACCCGGTTGGTCATGGTCAGCATTGCCGCGGCCGCCAAGGCGACCACGCTGATCCACCACCACGGGCTGCGCAGCGGCACCGCCAACCCGACCAGCGCCGCCGTCGCCAACACCGCAACGCCGGGCAACACGTCAACGACCAGCGCAGCCGCGCGAATATGCCAGCCCGCCAAGGTATTTGGGGCTGGTTCGTCAACTACCGGTGCGGCCTCGGTCTCTTCGACCAGCACCGTCACCTCGCCACCTGGTCCAGCTTTGCAATCCGGTACTGGCCGTCTTCGTTCACCATGGTCACGCGCAGGCGATAGCCTGTTTCCTGGTCTTGCGCCTCGGTGTTGGACACCTTGACCCTCAGCGGCACCAGCACGTCGATCGATCCGTCGGGATTGTTGCGCTCAACGGCCGCACGCAGATCCGACACCTGAACGTGGGCGTTCGCCGCCTGGTACGCCTCGACGAGCAAGCTGCTGTACAAGATCGCCTGCGATCGGAAAGCGCCGGCCCCACAGTCGATCATCTTCTGGGCGCTGGCGGCCATCGCGTTCGTGTCGGGCGCCTGGGTCGCCGCCACACAGCTCGTCGCGGCGGCCACCGCGGCCTCGTCGTGCCGCGCCGTCGCCCGACTCTCCTGATGAGCCCGCCACGCGAAAAAACCGCCCGCCCCGACGCCACCGGCCAACACGACAAGCGTGGCGGCAATGCCGATCAACCAGGCGCGGCCCAGCCGTGACGAGCCCCGCTCGTCGTCGGCCGCTTCGGCCGCATCCTCATCGACAGCGGATTCCGACGCTTCGTCGGCATCCGACTCGCTGATTTCGTGGTCGGTCGAGTCCTCGGATTCTGCGGGATCCTCGGCCGCTTGCTGGTCGGTTCCGTCCGCGGTTTCCGCCGAATCCTCGGCCGTCACATCAGCAGCCGAATCCTCAGCTACTACTTCCGAAGACGGCGAATCGTCGAGCTCGTCGGGGGTCAGCCGGCTGGCGCCAGCATCTCCTTCCATCCGTCATCTCCTGTGTTGCGTGAGTTGTCGACGGAGTATTTGGAACCGTCTGGGCCTGTCACCTCGCCACTCATCGGACTATAGATGGCCGCGGGAGGCCCGTTCGGAGTGTAGATGCAGGGGTTGGGCTGTTGGCCGTTGCACTGCACGGTGCCCGAACCGGGTCGCTGCAGCGGATCGCTCTTCGGTGGCGGCGTCAAGCCTCCTGGCGGCAGCCTGTCGGCGGGCAGCGGGTTCAGGCCGTTGTTGACCGACGGAGCAGGGATCACGTGGCCGGGATCCACCGGCTGGTCGCATCGGGCGCCGGGCGCCGGGCAGTTCCGGATCTGGTTGGGATCACCGAACCACGGGTTGGTGCCGAGCGGCTCGTACGGTTTGTTGCTCCGGCAGTCCTGCGGCGTCGGCGCGCGTTTGCCCGGAACATCCATGCACGGCATGTTGCGCACACCGCGCACCGCGTTCGCCTGATAGTCCTGCGGGATCCGGCAGTAGTTGCCTTCCCGCAGCGGCGCGATGCTGGTGTCCGCCGGCGAGCGCCACTCCGACGCCGGGCGGAACCCGGTCAAACAGGGCGGCGGGTAGTTGATCGCCAGCGACAGGTCCAACGCGGCCTGGTGGTCCTTCTCGTACGGCGCGGAGATGGCCTGCGCGATCGACCCGAGCTGCGGCAAGAACACCAGTACCTGTTCGAGGCCGGGGTGGTAGCGCTTGACCATGTCCAGCACGATCTCGGTGTTGGCCAGGGCCTGCGGCAGCGACTCGCGGACGTCGCTGAAGATCGCGTTCACCTGGTCGGCGGTCGGCGCGGCTTGCGACAGAACGCTTTTCAGGTGCGAGTCTTCTTGCGCGGATTCCCCGCCCAAGATATTCAGATTGTGCGCCCACCGGTCGATCGCGTTGTGCGAGACCGCCTGGCTGTCCAAGATCGGCGCCGAGTTCTGGATGATGTCGTCAACCTGGTTGATGTTGGTTTTGAAGTCACCGACGATCGCCTGGGTCGAGTCGACCAGGCGCTGCAACGCCGGACCCAATCCGCCCACGGCTTCGGCGGTCTCGTCCAGCAGCTGGCCGATCTTCTCCTTCGGCAGCACTTCCAAACCACGGTTTGCGGTGTCCAGCGCAGGGCCGATCTCGCTCGGCACCGTGCCGTTGGTCATGGTCGCACCGGGCGAGAAGAAGCCGTGCGCTTTGCCTTCCGAGACCAGGTCCAGGTATTGCTCACCGACCGCCGACACCGAGTGCACGTTGGCTACCGCGTCGAGCGGGATCTTGAAATTGTCGGCGATGCTCATCGTCGCCTGCGCGCCCTTTTCGGTCGGCTCGACGTCGGTGACCTTGCCGATCGTGATACCCCGATAGGTCACGTTCGCGGTCGGGTACAGGCCGCCCGAAGCCGGCAGGTCGGCCTTCAACTGGTACTGGCCGATGCCCACCAGGCTCGGAATCCGCAGGTAGTACCAACCCAATATGAGCAGGGCGGCCACGGTCAGGATGGAGAACAGGACCAGTTGGCGCCTGATGAACTTGGTCAGCATTGCCGGTCCGCCCTCTCCACCAGAGGCCCGCCTGGGGCGTCGTTCGGGTTCGGCGTGTAGCGGATGTCGGGAATCATCGTGGCCGGGTCACGACCGAACGACTGCTCGAGTGCCCGCAACGCTCCCGAGAACCCGGTTCCGGTGAGGAACGCGTTGTCCACCGCCGACAAGGTCGAGTCGACCTCCAGCGACGAGTTCATCATGTCACCGCGGATCAGCTTCGGAATGGTGTCGAGGTCGAACGGTGCGGTCGAGATCACCTTCAGCGCGCCGAGCAGATAGGGCGAGCCTCTGCCCAGTTCCCTCAACGGGCACTGCAGCAGCTGCAGGTTCTGGTGCAGCGGTCCCCGCGCCTCGCCCAGATACAGCGCGGCGGCCTGACTGAGCGCACCCACCGACTCGACCGCGGCAATCAGATGCTGCTGATACTCCGGGGTCGCGAAATACTTGATCAGCGGCGGGAATTCGGTCAGTGCGCGGTCCAGCACGTCCGACCGGTTACCGACGTAGGCCAGCAGCCGGTTGGTGGAGTCGATGGCGTGGGTGATGTCGTCACGCTGCTCGTTGAGCTGCCGGGTGAAGGTGTCCAGCTTGCCCAGGAACGCGCGGATCTGCGGCCCGCGGCCGGCCAGGATGTTGTTGACCTCGTTCTGCAGCACTTCGAGGTTCGGCAATCCACCGCCACGCACCACCATCGCCAGGCTGGCCAGCGTCTGCTCGGTGCTCGGATACGCCGACGAGTTCTTCAGCGGGATGGTGTCGCCGTTGCGCAGCAGCTGCGGCGACGGGTCGTTCGGCGGGGCCAGCTCGATGTGCTGCGAGCCCAGCAGGCTGGTCTGCCCGATCTTGGCGGTGGCGTTCTTCGGCAGCTTGACGTTCTTGTTCAAGCCAAGCGTCAGCGTGGCCACCCAGTTCTTGAGCTGGATGTCGCGGATGGTGCCGACGAAGACGTCGGCCACCATGACCTTGCTGTTTCCGTTTATGGCCAGCGTGTCCGGCATTTGCACGTACACGGTGTAGGAACCGGCTCCGTTGCCTGGACCGCCGGGCAACTCAACGTTCGAAATGCCCCGCCAGCCACACGAACTCAGCATCAGCGCGGCGGCCAGCAGCACCAGACCCTGCCAGGCCCGGTGGCGGCCGTGGCTCATCAGTCTCCTCATCGGCCGTTGGTTCGCCTTACTCCTCGCGCGCATCGCGCTCGTCGTGCGTCTCACGAGCCACCTCCGGGTGCCTCAGCGGGCAGGGCGGGTCCTGCGGGTGCCGGTCCGGGTGCGGGGCCGGACAGTGGCGCGGGGGTGGGTGGCACCGGGCCCGGGATCACGTTGGGTCCGGGTGCGGGTGGGGGGATCGGTGCGGGGTTGCCCGGCACCCCGATGAACGGCGCCGGCCCAGGCTCTTCGTTATAGGCATTCGGATAACCCGGCGGGGTCTGATACTGCGACTGCACCGGCGCGATATCGGGCCCACCCATCAACTCCGCCAACGACTCCGGCGTCAACAGACTCGCCGTCACCGGACCCACCTTCACCCCCTGCATCCCCGGCGCGGTAATCCAGCCATGCTGGGTATTGCGATGCGACGTCGGGGTATCGGGCACCCAGATACCGGGCACCGTGGTGTCCTTATAGCCCGGCGGCGGATGCAACCGATCCTCGGAATACGCCACCTCCTTAGGCAGCGTCGCGGCCATCGAGAACAAGTTCAGCCCGAACGGCGGGAA
>Ga0335075_10004681_pt1 | contig 21328 bp, 18 predicted proteins | sample Lox_Sample_24_FD_206723 | JGI IMG/M metagenome (GOLD analysis project Ga0335075, IMG submission 206723) | Soil microbial communities from Loxahatchee National Wildlife Refuge, Florida, United States - Lox_Sample_2.4 | ecosystem: Environmental > Terrestrial > Soil > Wetlands | place: USA...
CCATTCGCGGCCTGCGCATCCGTCATGAGAAAGAAGCGATCATCGACGCTCTCCGCTCGCGTATGTCCATCCACCCCATAGACCAGGGGCACAAAATCGCTCTCCGGCTTGCGCAGATCCTTTACCAGAATGTCGTCGCGCGTGGCCGGAACGCCATGGCTGATCTGGACGATCAGATAGTGATCGTTGTAGGTGACCTGGGCGGAGATCAGGTCCAGTTCGCCCAGCTTCACACCGCGATACTCGCCTCCGAAGATCTTCACGTCCTGGGCAAGAGGAGTGCCGAAGGTGTGCAGCCACACCGTGCTTCCCTCGTGGGGCGTGAAGCGCGAATAGTAGAGGCCTTTATTTCCGGGAGCCAGGCTGACTCCGAAATACCGTGCCGACGGCAGCACATCGGGGAGGTCCTTGCGCTCCTCTACATTCATCACGTGGATCGACAGCTCATCTGCGCCTCCCTGCCGCACGCCGTAGGCCATCAGATGGCCATTCCTCGAGATATCGAGATAATCCACGGATGTGTTCTGGTCGGCGCTGAGTTTGGTCGCATCGATCAGCCTCTCGTCGGTGCCCGTCCAGCCATCGCGCACGTAGATCGATGCCTGGTTCTCATCGGCCAGCCGCTTCTCGAAGAAATACTTCTTGCCGTGCAGCGACGGTATCGTGTACTCATCCACCCGCTCGAGCGCCGTCATCTGTTTCACAATCTCGGGCCGCATCTTGATCTGCGCAAGATACTCCTGCGTGTACTTGTTCTCCGCATCGATCCACGCCCGCGTCTCCGGGCTCTTCGCATCCTCGAGCCAGCGATAGTCGTCGGTAATCTTCGTTCCGTTGTAATCGTCCGTCACCGGATGCACCGCGGTCTCCGGCGGAGCCGGCAGAGCCACGCCATTGCCGCCATGAATCGTTCGCGCCGGCAGATTGACCACAAATAAAAATAACGCCGGGGCCATAGCCAGCCGGCGCTTTCCTCGAAACAGATTCATGCGGATTCCTTCAGAGACTAGAGGATATGAACCATCCTAAAGCCTGACCTATCCACATGGCCCTCACAAATGAATCCAGCCCTCCACGATCGCCCACAGAGAGACGCTGCCCACCACCATCCACAACAGCACTCCCTGAATCAGCGGCTTCGTGCCCACCTTGCGGAGCATCTCGCGATTGATCCCCGTCCCGATCAGGAACAGTGTCACCGCCAGACCCAGCCTTCCCAGCTTTGCCATCGTTGGATACACCGGTCCCAGCCACGGCACGTAGCTGTTCATCACCGCCGCCAGCACAAACAGCCCGATGAACCACGGCCACTGCAGGCGCGCGCTGCTTTTTCTCGCCATGGCCACAATCAGGGCCACCGGGATGATCCACAGCGCGCGGGCCAGCTTCACCATCGTCCCCACCGTCAGCGCCACAGCGCCGTACTTCGCCGCCGCTCCCACCACCGAGCTCGTATCGTGAATCGCCAGCGCCGCCCACAGCCCGAACTGCGTCTGTGACAGGTGCAGCGCGCCGCCGATCACAGGAAAGATGAACAGGGCGACCGAGTTCAGTACAAAGACCGTGCCCATCGAAACCGCCATCGCCTCTTCGCTTGCTCCCGTCACCGGACCCAGCGCCGCAATTGCGCTCCCGCCGCAGATCGCAGTCCCTGCCGAAATCAAAAATGACTGCACCCGGCCGACACGGAACAACCATCCCAGCAGCAGCCCCAGCCCCAGCGCGAAAGTGATCCCGATCGCCGTATACAGCACGCCCGACCGTCCCACGCGCACCACCTCACCCAGGTTCATTCCGAAACCCAGGCAAACCACCGATGCCTGCAACAGGAACTTCGACAGCCGCTGCGCGTCCAGCCGGTAATGGTGGACCGTCAACAGCCCATACGCCAGCCCCGCGGCCAGTGCCAGCGGAGGCGACAGCACCCCGGCCGCCGCCAGAATGATTCCCACGAAGAAGAGGTTTTTGCTCATGACGTTATCAGATTGTCATCCACCTGATAAGTCGTCCAGACACAATTCACAAAGGTCGATAAGTAATTCTTATCGCGGCAGAACCTCTCCGCTTGCCTCGGCCTCATGCAGAACAAATCGCTCAAACGCACCGGCCGCGCCCTCCGGCGAAGCGCCCGCGCGCTGGATGAGCGTCAGATCCCGCACAATCTCAAGACCCGCCACCCGCACCGGCTTCAGCGTCCCCAGCCGCACTTCCTTGCCGATCGCCCACTGCGAGACAAACCCCACCCCCAGCCCCGCCTCCACGCCCGAGACAATCGCCTCCGTCGAGTCCAGATCCATCGCCACTCGCAACTGCCCCAGCTTCAGCCCGCTGCGCTTCAGCGCCAGCTCCACCACGCGCCGCGAGCCCGACCCCCGCTCCCGCATCAGCAGCGGCTCCTCTTTCAGAGCCTCCAGAGGAATCTCGCGCATGGCCGCCCACCGATGCCCCTTTGGCACAATCAGCACCATTCTGTCCTCGAGAAACCGCCGCTTGCGCAGCTCCCGGCTCGACGCCGGCCCTTCGATAATGCCCATTGCAATCCCGCCGCGCAGCAGCTCCCCGACAATGCGCTCCGTATTGCCGCTCACCACCGACAGCGCGACCTGCGGATACTCCTTCTGAAACGCCCCCAGCATCCGCGGCAGAATATACTGCGCCACCGTCGTCGACGCCCCCAGCCGCAACTCCCCGCGCGGCTGGCCTTCGATCTTCGCCAGCGCATCGAGAGCCTCGCGAGCCAGCTGTGCCCCGCGCCGCGCATATTTCAGCAGAACCGAGCCCGCGGGCGTCAGCCGCACGCGATTCCCGCTGCGATCGAAGAGCGTCGTGCCCAGTTCCTCTTCGAGCGCGTGGATCTGCTGGCTCACCGCCGGCTGGCTCAGGTTCAGCCGCTCCGACGCCTTGCGAAAGCTCGCCTGCTCGGCGACCGTGCGAAAGACCTTCAGCCTGAAATTCTCCATCGCCGCGCCCTGTTGCTATCTCCAGTCCGTGCTGCCAACGTAGATTGTTTCCCCTGTCGCGTAAGAGTCATCCGCAGCCGCTCTCACGATGGCCGCCGCAAAATCCTCCACATTCGGAAGCGAGCCTGCTTCCTGCCGTCGCGACGCAATCAGTCCGCGGCTCTGGCGTTGTAAAAGCTTGGGAGTGATCGTTCCCTCGATCAGGTCTCCGCTGACCACCACCAGCCGGATGCCCGGCCCGGTCAACTCGGGAATCATTTTTCGAAGCGCCTCCTCGCCCGCCTTCTTGCTCGCGGCAACCGGCTCATAGCTGTCATAAACGGGCTTCGTCCCGTAAAAATGCGCAAGGTGGCTGGTGACAAAGACGATGCGTCCTCCGCGTAGCATCAACGGCAGCCCACCGCGAACCAGGTCGACCTGTGCCGTCATGTTCAGCCGCATCGCATATCCCGGATCTTTATCTTTCTCCAGGCCGCCGCTCGCATTCAGCACCAGGATGTCAAGCCGCCGCCACTCCGACTCTATCTGGTGAAACATGGAGCGAATATCGGCGCCGCTGGTAATGTCTCCCTGAAGAAGCAGGGCCCTCCGTCCTGATGCGACAACCTCATCCGCAACCTGCTGCGCGCGAGGCGCCTTGCTTCGATAGTTGATGGCGACATCGGCGCCCGCCGCCGCGAGCTGCCTGGCGACACTTGCGCCGATTCCCCGCGACGCTCCGGTAACGAAAGCCGTTTTCCCGGAAAGAGGAAGCACTTCGCCTCCCGGATTTCCCGCGGCCACGGCTGGACCTTCTGTTTCTGCTTTCATACCGGCAGTTTATAAGGCTGGCGACCTCGCCGGTTGCCCTCACTCCCGACAGGTAAAATCAACCCATCCAGAATGGTTTCCACTCCCAACGCTCCACGCTGGCAAAGAGCATTCTCCCTTCTTCGCCCTTCGCACCGCCACACCGCTTTTACCGCCACGCTGCTCCTGGTCGGCTCGGCCATGCTCTCGCGCCTCATGGGCCTGGTCCGCGTCAAATACATCGCCTATCTGTTCGGACGCAACGCTGACGCCGACGCCTTCAACGCCGCCTTCCAGCTCCCCGACATGATCTCTTATTTCCTCGTCGGCGGAGCCGCCTCCATCACCTTCGTCACCATCCTCAGCCGCTACCACGAACAGGGCCGCGACGCCGAAGGCGAGCGCTCCATGTCCGTCATTCTCACCACCATGCTGCTTGTCCTCGGCGCCGCCATCCTCATCGCTGAGTTCTTCGCGCCCTGGTATGTGCGCTGGTGGTTCAGCGGATTCCCCGAGGCCAAGGCCGCACTCTGCACCCACCTCACCCGCATCCTGCTCCCCGCCCAGCTCTGCTTCTTCGCCGGAGGCGTTCTCGGAGCCGTCCTCCTCGTCCGCAAGCAGTTCGCCGTGCAGGCCGTCTCTCCGCTCATCTACAGTCTGGGAACCATCCTCGGCGGCGTCTTTTTCGCCCAGGCCATCGGCATTCAGTCCCTCGCCTGGGGCACCCTCGCCGGAGCCTTCTGCGGACCCCTCCTCATGAACGCCGTCGGAGCCCGCCGCGCCGGAGCCCGCTACCGGCCGATCCTCAACTGGTCCGATCCCGGCCTGCACGAATGGGTCCGCATGTCCATCCCGCTCATGCTCGGCGTCTCCCTCGTCACCGCCGACAACTGGATCATCAACCACTACGCCTCGCACACCGGCGGAGCCATCTCCCTGCTCGCCTACGCCAAGCAGATCTTCACCGCCCCAGTCGCCCTCGGGCAGGCCGCCGGAGCCGCATCCCTGCCCTTCCTCGCTTCGCTCTACGGCAAGCTCACCGATGACGGCCGGCCCAACCGCGCTCCTTTCGCGCGCGCCGTCAATGCATCCGTCTCGCGCATCCTCGCCGTATCCATCCTGCTGACCGCCTTCATGATCGCCATGGCTCTCCCCGCGGTCGATCTGCTCCTGCGCGGCGGAGCCTTCCACCGCGCCGACTCCGCCACCATGGCCCTCTACTTCGCCATCTTCTCCGTCTCGCTCTGCCTCTGGTCGGCGCAGGCCATCTACGCGCGCGCCTTTTACGCCGCCGGCAACACGATCACGCCCATGATCGCCGGAACCATCGTCACCTTCGCCTCGCTTCCCGTCTACTGGTCCCTCTATCGCTCGCTCGGACCCGCCGGGCTCGCCGTCGCCTCCGACATCGGCATCTTCATCCAGACGCTGACCCTTGCCGTCCTCCTCGACCGCCGCCGGATGGTTCCCCTCCGCGATCTCGAATACCCCGAGCTCTTCCGCTCCCTCGCCGCCGCCGTCGCCTGCTACGCCGCCCTCACGGGACTCCGTTACCTCTTCCCCACCACCAGCCGCCTCCACGAGCTGCTCCTGCTGGTGGCCGCATCGCTGCTCTTCACCGCCATCGCCGCCGGAGTCCTCAAAGCCACCGGCTCCGCCCTGCCCGGCCAGCTCTTGTCCCGCTTCCGTAAACAGAACCCGGGCATTGCCTAGCCCCAGGGCTTAAACACGATTCTGCGCGAAGCGCGATTTACATCGACGCGCACGTCCTTCAAAGACAAAAGGCCCCGAATGTCCGGAGCCTTTCCCATGATTCGTGACGATTTCAGTTACACCTGGGCAGGAACCGGCTTGGCCGCTTCTGAATTCGCGGCCACGTTTGCGCCTGAATTCACCTGCTTCGATTCGTTCCCCGGCTTACGGATGTCGATGCCGCCCTTGAAGAAAGCGCCATCTTCAATCGAGATCCGCTGCGCGGTCACGTCGCCGGTGAGAGAACCTTCGCTGCGGATATCCACCCTGTCGCTTGCGGTCATATTGCCCCGCACCTTGCCGAGAACGACAATCTCGCGCGCCGTGATATTCGCCGCTACCTGTCCATTCCGGCCAACCGTCACGCGATTGCCTGGCAGGTTGATGGAGCCTTCGACTTTTCCGTCGATGTAGAGCGACTCCGATCCGGTGACCTCGCCCTTGATCACCAGACTCTTGCCAATCGTCGCCTGGTCGGCAGAGGCGGGCTGTGCGCTGGCCGTCGGCGTGCGGACCGCCGGTTCATAGCTGGGGGTGGCAGGCGCCGCCGGACGAGGCGGGTCGTTCGCTGGCGTCTGTGAAGGGCTGTTTTGCTGATTTGGTTTCCACATCGTGTTGACTTGTCCTCTCTTCTCTCATGCTTGCCCCACCCCGGCCTGCGACGCCGTGGGAACCCTTTCGCCCATCGCATCGCCGCTCAAACCCGCGGAGCTTGAATTTACGTCGATCCCTCTATGCTCAGAACCTTCTTCAGGCCCCTCGGCCAACAGCAAAATCCGCACAATCGGCGCTTGTGTCTCGATCTTATACACGCGGGCAGAAAAAATGCACCCTAGGTACAAAAGTTTTCAACACCTGTTCCAAAATTGAGTGACTTACCGATGCGGGAAATGTGCTCATCCCCTGACTCGCTGCCCCGCCAACCCGCTACCATAGCCCTGTGACCGACCGCGAACTTCTCCGCCACATCGGGCGATCCCCGAACCAGCGCGCCGGATACAAACAGCTCGTCCGCGAATTCTCGCTCGGCGGAGGACGCGAGCGCCGCCTGCTCCTCGAACACCTCGCCCGCCTCACCGCCGCCGGCCATCTCGTCAAAATCGATCGCGAGCAGTGGGCCATCCCCAAGCCGCCTGCCAAATCCGACCGCCAGTCTGATCGTCGCTCCGGCTCACCATCTCCCCGCAGCCCCGGCTACCGCCCCGAAAACCTCGTCGCCGGACGCCTCGATCTCCACCGCGACGGCTTCGGCTTCGTCCGCCCCGGTGGAGGCGATCGCGATGACGATATTTTCATCCCGCCCAACGAAATCGGCGATGCCATGCAGGGCGATCAGGTCCTCGTCGAGCTTTTGCCCGCGCGCCCCGACGGCAGAAAACTCGGACGCATCTTGCGCGTCCTCACCCGCCGCAATCCGACGGTCGTCGGCGTCTTTCATTATGCGCAGCCAGGCCGCGCGCACGACGCCCGCGAAGGCCGCGGTCATGAGTTTTCAGGCAACTACGTCACGCCCTTCGACGACCGCATGACGCAACCCATCGTCATCCCTTTCGATGCCGAACTCCCCGCGCCGAACATTTCCGCCACTCCGCATCGCGTCCTCGGCGAAGAAGCCCTTGCCCAGGTACAGAGGAGGTCCCGCAACTACGATCCCGGCAACCTCGAAGGCCTCGTTGTGGACGTTGAAATCACCGCCTGGCCCACGCCCGCGCGCCCCGCTCGCGGAAAAATCATCGAAGTCCTCGGCCATCCCGACGACTTCGGTGTCGACGTCGAGATGGTCATCCGCAAGCACCATCTCCCGCGCATCTTTCCCGACAAGGTGCTGGCAGAGGCTCGCTCCGTCGCCCACCTCGACCCCGAAGTCATCGCCACTCGCCGCGACTTCCGTGACCTGCCCATCGTCACTATCGATGGCGAAACCGCCCGCGACTTCGACGACGCCGTCCTCGTAGACCACGACGAGGCCACCGGCCACTGGCACCTTCACGTCCACATCGCCGACGTCGCCCACTACGTCCACCCCGGCACTGCACTCGACCTCGAAGCCCGCCTGCGCGGCAACTCCGTCTACTTCCCCGACCGCGCCATCCCCATGCTCCCGCAGGAGCTCTCGACCAACATCTGCAGCCTTCGCCCGGACGAAGACCGCCTCGTCCTCTCCTGCCTCATGGACATCGACCCCTCCGGCAACATTCTCGGCTATGAAGTCACCGAAGGCGTCATCCGCTCCGCCCGCCGCATGACCTACACCCAGGTCCACCAGATCCTCGAAGGTGATCAGGCACTCCGCGCCGAGTTCGCCCCGCTCGTTCCCGCCTTCGAGCGCATGAAGCAGCTCGCCGAGATCCTCAACCACAAGCGAGACCGCCGCGGCTCCATTGACTTCGACCTGCCCGAACCCATCATCGAATTCGATGAGTTCGGAGCCATGAAGTCCGTCACGCGCTCGGAGCGCAACTGGGCGCACCGCCTCATCGAGGAATTCATGCTTTCGGCAAACGAGTGCGTGGCTTCATGGATCGAACAACTTGCCGTGCCCTCGCTCTACCGCATCCATGAAAAGCCCGAGCCCCGCCGCATCGTCGAATTCGAAGACATCGCCGCGTCTTTTGGATATTCATTGGGCATCGGCAACCTCCCCGTCCGCAAATTCCAGATGCGAGGCGAACGCCGCGAACAACAACGCCGCGACGGAGGCCGTGGCCGCTCCAACCCACGCCTTCATGAAGTCCCCGAAGACATCCCCGTCACTCCGCGCATGTACCAAAAATTAACGGAAAAAATCGCTGGCAAACCCGAGGAACGCATCCTCTCCTACCTCATGCTGCGCTCGCTCAAGCAGGCCCGTTACAGCGAAAAAAACGAGGGACACTTCGCCCTCGCCGCGCCCTGCTACACCCACTTCACCTCTCCCATCCGCCGCTACCCCGACCTCATCGTCCACCGCATCGCGAAATCCCTCCTCGACGCAGGCATCAGCGGCCACGGACACCTTATCCCCGGCGAGCCTCACGCAAAACAGGGCACAGCAATCAGGGATCAGGGATCAGAAGTCCTGATAGGAGAACGAAAACGGGTGCCCCATCCTGAGCGCGTCTTTAGCGCGAAGGGTGGGATGGAACCTATGCCCGAATCCGACTTGTCTCTCATCGCAACTGAATGTTCCGACACCGAGCGCCGCGCCGCCGACGCCGAGCGCGAGCTTGTCGAATGGAAGAAGGTCAAATTTATGCAGGATCGCGTCGGGGAAGACTTCGACGCCATGATCCTCAGCGCCACCAAGTACGGACTCTTCGTCGAGCTCACCGACCTCTTCGTCGAAGGCCTCGTGCCCATCCAGAGCCTCGGCGCGCTCGACAACGACTACTACACCTTCCGCGAAAACACCCGCGAAATTATCGGCGAGCGCTGGGGACGCCGCTTCCGACTAGGCCAACGCGTCCGCGTTCTCCTCGACCGCATCGACGCGGTGCAGAAGCGCCTGCAATTCTCGATCGTCGACGAAAACGACGAACCAGGCACAACAGCGACAAGCGTGAAGCGTAGTCCGCTGGACGCGCAGTCCGCCCCATCCTTGCGCCCGGGGTTGGCGCCAGGGTGGGACGCGAAGAAACCAGCCAAATCAAAGAGCAAAAAATCAAAGCGCAAAACCACCCCCAGCATGCAGCAACAGGGCGCGAAACCTCCCCGGCGCCCGAAAGGCGCCAGGAAGAAGCGGCGCTGAACCTGATTGGTAATGCCTGCGTCCGATGCGTCTATTTCTCCCCGCTTCACGTATCTATAATCTGTAGCCGATTCCCCCCCCAGAGATCGAGCAAAGCTGATGCACTATCACCACCGCTATCTTGAAGACGGTAAATGCGAAATCATCTGCACCCGCTGCTTCCTCACCATTGGCATTGCCGGCAGGCTCCTCACCATCAAGAAGCTCGAGGCCGAGCATGTCTGCGCCCTGCCTCCGCGCCTGACAGCAAATTCCCCTGAAGGCACCCCCCCCCGCGCCTCCATTCTGCAGACCGGATGGCTCGCAGCCTGCTCTAATAAGCTCGCCAGCCTCCCACTTCCGCTGCTCCTCCTCGCCGTTCCCATTCTCCTGTACGCCCTGCCCACCGCCCTCGAATTGGCCCTCTCGACTGGCATCGACCCTTGGGTCACCGGCATCGTCCTGGGAGACCTCGGCGCCTGCGCCTGCATCTACATCATCTTCCGGATGCCCAAGACCGGCGTGCTCCTGTATCTGCTCCTCGCCGCCCTCAAGTTCTGCCTCTTCAGCGCCCAGCTCATCTCCGCGAACACCCTTCTCTGGCTCACAGACTCCATCCCTGCCCTCATCGTCATGGCCCGCATAACCAGCCTGCGATTGCACGCAACGGAACATACAGTTCCCCGCACCTAGCTCGCATTTACTATTTCCACCATGTGGAAGCCCGCCGCCCTGCTCTGCCTCTGCTCCCTCCTCGTCCTTCCCGCATTCGCACAACAAAAGCTCAGTGCGTCCGAGCTCATCGATCTCGCCAACGCCCACAGCCCCACCCTCGCGCAGGCCATCGCCTCCACCTTCGAGGCCAAAGACCTGAAGGCAGGCACCGCCTGGGCCGGCCATGGACCCGACTTCTTCTTCGCCGCTGAAGCCGCCTCGCAACCCACGCTGGTCATCGACGACACCCCCGCCGCACCCATGCAGCGCCTCGACAACTCCAGCCTTTGGTACACCGTCGCCCACATCGAGCCCGTCGGCCGCTTGCACGCCTTCCACTACCTCGTCGACGGACAGCCCTTCGGAGGCCGCCTCGATCTGCCCGCCTTCGCTCCCCTCTCCTATCTGCAATCCGGAGTGCCCTCCGGCACGCTCTCCCCCAAACTCACCTTTACCAGCAAGATCTACGACGGTATGAAGAGCGAGTACTGGATCTACGTTCCCGCCCAGTACGACCCCAAAGTCCCTGCCGCGCTCATGGTCTTTCAGGACGGCGGCGGCTACATCGACCGCGACGGCAACAACCCCGCCCTCAACGTCATCGATAACCTCATCGCGCAGAAGAAAATCCCCGTCATGATCTGCGTCTTCATCAACCCCGGAGACATCTCCGCCTCACCCGAGACCCCTACCTGGAACGAGGTCAAAGCCTACTCCGACCAATGGCACCGCACCCTCAAGGACTCCATGCGCAGCGTGCTCTATGACACCGTCAGCGATCGCTACGACCGTTTCCTGCGCGACGAGATCCTCGCCGACGTCGAGTCGAAGTACAACATCCGCCGCGACGCCTACAGCCGCGCCATCACCGGACTCTCCTCCGGCGGCATCTGCTCCTTCAACGCCGCTTGGCAGATGCCCGACCAGTTCAGCCGAGTCATCACCTGGATCGGCAGCTTCACCGCCATCCAGTGGAAGGAGCGCCCCGACATTCACGACGGCGGCCAGGACTACCCCGAAAAAGTCCTCCGCGAACCACACCGCAACATCCGCGTCTGGCTGCAGGATGGCTCAAACGACCAGGAAAACGACCGCTACGGAAGCTGGCCCCTCGCCAATCTCCGCCTCGCCAACGCTCTCAAGCTCAAGGGCTATGACTTTCACCTGAGTTTCGGCAAGGGCACGCACAATTCCGGCCACGGAGCCGCCGAATTCCCCGAAGAAATGGTCTGGCTCTGGCGCGACTACGACCCGGCCAAAATCTCGCAAGACTATGTGATGGAGCCCTCCGAAAAATCCAGGCCGCTCTTCCGCGTCTCCGTCTCCAACCGCGACACCAACTAGCCGGGCGTAATCTTTGGAGTAGAGCTGCAATGCCAGAAGCCACGGCGCGCAACCCAGCGCAGCACATTGCAGAGCGGCTCTCCCGCTCTCACCTTGCCCTGGCCATTACCGGAGCTGCCGTCTTCCTCTACTTGCGGAATTTTCTCCTCCCCGCCATCCCTTTCATCGCCCACGACGACCAGATCCTCTTCTTTGCCCGCGCCCTGCACATCCTTCACGGACGCGTCCTCTATCGCGATTTCTTCGAATTCGTCCCGCCCGGCATCGATCTCCTCTACGCCGCCGGCTTCCGCCTCTTCGGCGTGCACGCCTGGCTGCTGCAAGCCTGGAACATCGCCCTCGGCCTCGCACTCTTCGCGATCGTCACCTCGCTCGCCGGCCGCATCCTCCGCGGTCCCGTCATCCTGCTCCCCGGCCTGCTCTTCCTCGTCTTCGACTACGACGTCGCCATGGTTCCGACGCACCACTGGTTCAGCACCTTGGCCGTTCTCGCCGCAGCCGCCGCACTCTCCAGCTGCCTTACTCCGCTGCGACTCGCTGCCGCCGGCCTGCTCTGCGCCATCGCGACGCTTTTCACGCAGACCCAGGGCATTCTCGCCTTCGCCGCCCTGCTTCTTTACCTTATCTGGCTTTTCCGCTCTGAAAATCCGCCAAAGCTCACCACCCGGCTCGCCGCTTTCGCCTTTCCTTATCTCCTCGTTCTCACTTGCGTCCTTGGCTATTACGCGGATAAAGCCGGCTCTCGAACCCTCTTCTTCGACCTCGTCACCTTCCCCCTGCACTACCTTTCAGGAGACTTCAACTCACCCCGCGCCTATCTCCGCCAATTCCCGCCCTTGCACTCCCTTTCAGGACTCCTCCGCCTCATCCCCTATCTCTTCATCTACGCGCTCGTCCCTTACGTCTACTTGCTCGGTGCCTACCGCCTCTGGCGCCAAAGAAGCGAGCCATCCCCCGAGCGCAACCCGCTCATCCTCATCCATCTCACCGGCCTCGCTCTCGTGCTCGCCGTCGCCACCGGACCACGCTTCTACCGCCTCTGCACCGTCGCACCGCCCGCCATCCTCATTTGTGTCTGGCTGCTCCGCGAAGCCGGCCCGGTTTGCAGAGTCCTCCTCCGCTCGCTCTCCGCACTCGCCTGCTTCTATGCGCTGCTCTTGCCCATCTACCGCCAGGCTCAGCGATACACCATTCTCGACCTACCCCTCGGACGCACCGCCTTCTCCGATCCCGAGGAGGTCCGCGAATTCCAGTGGCTCGCTCAGCGCACCCACCCCGGAGAGCCCTTCTTCAACGACTCCGCGCTCACCCTCTACCTTTCACTTGAAAACCCAGCCGCCGTCGAATTCATCAACAACGACGAATTCACCCGCCCCGAGCAGGTCGCCGCCGTCATCGCCGCCCTTCAGCAGCACCGGCCGCGCTTCATCGCGCTCGATCCCGAAACCGCCCCACTCCTTCCGCACGACCACTCCGCGCCCTTTCGCAACTACATCCACCAGCACTACTCGCTCGCGCAGACCTTCGCCCTCGACCACAACACGCGCCCTGAAGAAATCTGGCAGCTTCAGCCTTAACCATCCGCCGCGTGCCATGTGACGAAAATTATCCCCGGCGGGACAATCGCCACTCTTGACACCTACACCCCGCCCCCTACACCCTGTACGCTGTACGTATGCCGCGCAGCCCCATCCTTCTCGTCCACGGCGGAGCCTGGGCCATCCCCGACGACATGCTCGAAGCCCACGAGCAGGGAGTTTTCGACGCACTCCAGACCGGCTACGCCCTCCTCGAGCGGGGAGCCTCCGCCGTCGATGCCGTCGAAGCCGCCGTCACCAGGCTCGAAGATGACACCACCTTCGACGCCGGACGCGGCAGCTTCCTCACCCGCGACGGCCGCGTCCAGCTCGACGCCCTCATCATGGACGGCTACACTCTCCGCGCCGGAGGTGTCGCCTGCGTCGAGCGCCTGCGCAATCCCATCCAGGCCGCGCGCCTCGTCCTCGACAAAAGCCCCCATGTTTACTTCGTCGCCCAGGGAGCCGAAGAGTTCGCCGCCGCCCACGGCATGCCGTTAATCGACAACTCCGAGCTGGTCCTCGACCGCGAGCGCAGGCGCCTCGCCGAGGCCCAGGCCAAAGAGAAGGCCGGGCTTCCCGATCTGACCTTCGCCGGCGATGAATTCCGCGATGACAAGTCTCCCGAAACCGCCGCCCCGCCCCTCGAATCCCACGACACGGTCGGCGCCGTCGCCCTCGATTCTCACGGACGCATCGCCGCTGCCACCTCCACCGGAGGCACCCTCAACAAAGATCCCGGCCGCGTTGGCGATTCCTCCCTCATCGGTTGCGGATGCTACGCCGACAACCACGCCGCCGCCGTCTCGCTAACCGGCTGGGGAGAGCCCATCATGAAGCTGGTCCTCGGCAAGTGGGCCACCGACCGCGTGCAACTCGGCCGCTCACCCGAAGAGGTCGCCCCCGAAGCCATCTCCTACCTCAACAAGCGCCTCGGCGGACACGGCGGCATCATCCTCCTCGATCCCAACGGACGCTACGGTCTCGCCCACAACACCCCGCGCATGGCCTGGGGCATCTGCACCGCTAACGGCCCCCGCACCGGCACCCGCATCGAGTAATTGCCCTGAAAACTCGGCATCTTTTGCCGAACTTTATGGGGTCGGTTTTAGAGTCAGCCTATGGACAGGCTCTCTGCCTTCGGACTCTTCGCTGTATCCGCCATGCTGGTCTTCTATGCCCTCGAAAAACGCAGCCACTGGTTTATTCTGGCCTTCGCAGCTTCCTGCATCCTCGCTTCGACCTACGGATTCCTTCAGGGAGCATGGCCCTTCGGTCTCGTCGAGGGCGTCTGGTGCCTCGTTGCCCTGCGCCGCTGGTGGACAACACGAAATTCGAATTGAGACACCGGGTGCCCTGTTCCCTGATCCCCGTTTTCTTCAGCGATAATTGACCTATGCTTGTGCTCGCCTCCGCGTCGCCGCGCCGCAGAGAATTGCTCACTCAGGCCGGCTACACCTTCACCGTCTCGCCCGCGCACATTCCCGAAGATCCCCGGCCCGGCGAATCTCCCATCGCTTACGTCGTCCGCCTCGCCCGCGAAAAGGCCGAAGCCGTGTATTCGCAGCACTCAACGCACCCAAACGACGCCGGCTCGCTCCTCGTTCCCCCACTATTGGTCCTCGGAGCCGACACCACCGTCGTCGCGCCCAGCGGAGAAATCCTCGGCAAGCCCGTCGACGCCGCCGACGCCGCCCGCATGCTCCGCCTGCTCGCCGGAGCCACCCATCAGGTCATCACCGGAGTCGCCCTCATCTCTCCGGGCAACCTTGAAACTGCCGCCGAAGTCACGCACGTCACCATGCTCACATTGTCCGAATCGGAGATTGCCGGCTACATCGCTACCCGCGAGCCCATGGACAAGGCCGGAGCCTACGCCATCCAGGGCCGCGCCGCCCGCTGGATTCCCCGCATCCACGGCTGTTATTTCAATGTCGTCGGGTTGCCGCTGGCTCTCGTCTCCAGCATGATCGAAGGCACGCTGCGCCGCCTTGAGAAAACCGCCCGCCCCATTCCTGAAACCGCGACGGCTTCATCCCTCTGATCGGGCACGAACCGTGCTCAGCCCTTCCCGATCTGGCCCTTCTCCGCCTCGCCGTTTTCCGCAGTCCCTGGTGCAGGCGCCCGCGGACTCCTCATGATCAGCCCCACCACCACAAACAACGATACCGCCAGCAGCCCATATTCCACCAGTCTCAGCATGCCTGTCATCCTTCCGGCTTCAACAGCATCGCAGCCAACAGCGCCGTCCGCGGCGCCAATTCTTTCAATACCAGCGACTCATGCACGGCGTGAGCGCCTTCTCCTACTGCGCCCATTCCATCCAGCGTCGGAATCCCCAGCGCCGACGTAAAATTCCCATCTGACCCGCCTCCCGTCGACGCCTCCTGCAGGCCAAAACCCATCGCCTCCGCAAGAGTTGCTGCCCTGCGAAAAAGCGCCGCTGTTCCCCGCGTCCGTTCCATCGGAGGCCGGTTCAATCCCCCCTTCACCGTCAGGACGCAGCTCGTGTCGCGAACGCGCAACCTCTGAAACCTTCGGTCCACCTTCAGTGCATCCGCTGCCTTCGCCACCCGAACGTCTACTTCCGCTTTGGCCTCGGCGGCTATTACGTTAGACCGCGTTCCCCCTTGGATGGTTCCAACATTGACCGTGATGCCCCGCCGCAGCTCCGTAAATCCCTGGATCATCCCCACCTGCCACGCCAGCTCGGCGATCGCCGAGTGCCCGCGCTCAAAGTCCACACCGCTGTGCGCCGCCACGCCCTTCACGTGGACGGTATACATGCCCACCCCTTTGCGCGCCGTCTTGTACGCGCCCGCCAGACCCTGTGCCGGCTCCAGCACATAGACGGCCTCGCACTCCCGCGCCAGCTTCTCGGTAAGCGCACGCGAAACCGTGCTGCCCACCTCCTCATCGCTCACCAGCAGCAGCACCACCGGCCGGTTCAGCTTCTTCTCCTCCAGCAGATACTCAATCGCCGTCAGTCCCATCGCCACGCCGGCCTTCATATCCAGCACGCCCGGACCCCACACCCGTCCCCGCTCCACCTTGAACGGCATCCGCCCCAGCGTCCCCAGTTCCCACACCGTGTCCAGATGCCCCAGCAGCATCACCGGCTTCACGCTCTCGCCTTTGTTACTCGCTCCGCCCCGCCCGAATCTCGCCTCCAGAAGGTCTCCAAAGCCGCTTCGCCGATGCCGCCGCACCCGTCCGCCAAGTCGCTCGCACTCCCGCTCCACGCGGTCGACGCACCGGTTCACAGCGTGCTTGTCGTGGCTCGGGGACTCAAGTTCGACAAGATCCTTGAGCAGGCCGAGAATCCGGTTTTCCCGCTGGCCCATTTCCTTACGCAGTGTCACCTCTTCGTAACCATCTGATTCAAAATACATTGCCGATCCCGTCAGCGCTCATTCTGGTTCACTGCTAGACTGTGCGAAATCCCCGCACAACTGTGGCAAAGATACAACACTGCAACTTCTTCTGCTAACAGTAGTCTATGCCTTCGTACCCATTCGCAGTAGCAGCTTTGGGCAACGAGGTCGCGTTTGACGGAAAGCAGTCATTTCGAACAAACCATAGCCGACAGCATCGAATTCTCGGGCATAGGTCTCCACAGCGGAGCTCCCGTTAACATGCGGCTCCTTCCCGCGCCCGGCGGCTGCGGCATCATCTTCCGCCGCACCGATCTCGACAACTTCGAAATCCCCGCCACCGGCCGTAACGTCGCCAAGGTCAGTTATGCCACCAGCCTGATGCGCCAGGGTGTGCTCATCTCCACCACCGAGCACCTGCTTTCCGCCCTCATCGGAACCGGCATCGATAACGTCATCATCGAGATCGACAATCTTGAGCTCCCCATCCTCGACGGCAGTGCCCTGCCCTATGTCGAAGCATTCCGTCAGGTCGGCCTCAAGACCCAGCGCCGCCGCCGCGAATATCTCCGCATCTGCAAGACCGTCGAGGTCCGCGAGGGCGACAAATTCATCGGAGTCTATCCCGGCGACGGCTACAGTGTCTCCTATCAGATTGACTTCCCCACCCCGATCGGGCGCCAGGGCTTCGTCGTCGATCTCGCCACCCGTGACTACTCCGCACGCATCGCCCCGGCCCGCACCTTCGGCTTCAAAGAAGACGAAGAGATGCTGCGCAATATGGGTCTCATCCGCGGAGTCTCGGAATCAAGCGCCATCATCCTCAACCGCAAAGGCGTCCTGAACGGCCCCCTGCGCTTCGACGACGAATTCGTCCGTCACAAGGTCCTCGACCTCATCGGAGACCTCGCCCTTGCCGGGCATCACATTCTCGGCCACGTTGTCGCCGAGCGCGCCGGACACGCCATGCACACCGCGCTCGTCTCCCGCCTGCTCAAAGATCGCTCTGCCTGGGAGCTCGTCACCCTCGGCCAGGCCAAATCCCGGCTCGCCAATTCCAGTCTCAAGGACCGTCTCAAAGAGAAGGTCTCTCCTCGCGCCACTGAAGCCGCCCTCGTCACCGCCTGAGCTTTGTTGCTCCAAGACCCAGAAAATCAGACCCCGCAAAATCAGACCCGGGAAATTCGGCCCCTCAAAAACCGGGCGGCCTCGCAAAGCCGCCCGCACATTCCCCGGCAGAAATCTCTACCAGTAGCCAACCGGGTTGAAGTCGAAGGGTTGAGTAAGCCACGGGTTGAAACTTACCCCAGATCCGGCGATTGAGCTGCATTTCGACGATGGCCCGGTGCTGCAGCGCCACCAGTTTTCCGTGGCGTCGATCAGACCAGTGCCCAGGTTGTCGATACCGATGCCGCGGTCGTTAAAGTCGTTGAAGTGAGCGGTGATCCAGCCGCCTGGAGCTTTGAAGGCGATCTCGATCGACTCATCCCTGAAGTCATTCTGCGCGATAACGGTGCCGGTAACTGGAACCGTCGAGTAGATATTGATGCCCGTGGGTCCGGAGGTAGCGGCGTCCTCCGTATCGGCAGCGTTGCCATAGATGTGGTTGCCGACAATGATGTTGTCGTTGAGATTGACGCCAGGCGCCGGTGCCGGCGCTGACCCGTGGTTGTGCATCGTCACGCCCGGCAGGCCGTTATCATGCAGCTCATTGCCGGTGATCACGTTGGCCGTATTGGTCGTACCCGGACCCGGGGCGAAGATGCCGATCCCAGCCCCCGCGCCCGGTAAGCCAAGACCGTTGTGGTGAGAGTCATTGTGTGAAATCACATTGTGCATGATGCCGTAAGACGGGGCGTTCGCAATCGGCCCTGAAGCATTGGCTGCGGGATGGCCAGCCATCGTGATGCCGCAGGCATAGGGATTGTCGTGCACATTATTGCCCTTGATGAGATTGCTGCCGGTGGGTCCGGTCTCGTCAGTAATCAGAATGCCGCCTGAATTGTTCTCGACAAGGTTACGAATAACCGTCGAATGATCGACCGCCATCAGATGGATGCCTTCCCCGCAGTCCATTTGCTCGTTGGTTTCAAAGGCCGGAATTCCCGGGCAGGCGCCGGCAGAAGGCTCGAGAGCTTTATTGTTGTCGAGCACATGATTGTCGACAAGCGTGACGTTCGAGCCATTTACGACAAGAATGCCTTCGAAATTGGCATCGCGCACCGTGAACCCGGAAATCACGACATTGGCAACCCCGGCATTCGGCGTCGCTGCCAGCCCATTCACGAAGATGCCGTTGGATTTCCCTTTGGCCTCAATCACCGGCTGCGCGTTCGGCGCGGCTATAAGGGAGAGCGACTGGGTGATGGTGACCTGCTCTTTATACGTGCCCTGGTAGACCTGGATTGTGTCGCCCGCCGAAGCTGCTGCGACCGCGGCCGAGATGGTGGATTTGCAGCCCCCCTTCCCATTGGAGTTAACGCAAAGTGTCGCCGCCGAAGCGAGGCTCGCGGCTGCGAGGGAAAGAACAACGAGGGGAAGAACACGCCGCCGGATGCGGCAGTCTGGAGAGTAATTTTTCACGATTTCGAGATTTGATATCACGGACTGACTCCTCGATTGGATTGAGTAACTGGGGCTGGCGGACGGATACGCCCCGGAGCAGGCGGGCGGATACGCCGCGGAGCAACTGCGGGAACGGAACCGGCGCGGATGGTAAAGTGGCGAGGACTCTGTTGGCAACAGGAATTGGTGAAACGGACGGTTCACAGCACAGGCACGAACGGTGTGCCGCCTTTATGCCCTTGATAAGCAGGCTCGTAAAATGCCGGGATTCTTGTTTCGTTATCTACACAAACACCAGGCACTGCGGCTTCACGATCGGAAATTCCTTCCCTGTCTCCGCCAGTAATCCCGTCTTCGTATCCCGCTTCACAACAGAAATATTGTCCGAGTCCTGATTCGCCACCAGCAGCCATCGCTCCGTGGGATCAAGCGCGATATGCCGCGGCGTCTTGCCGCCATACTTCGTCGTACCCAGTTTCGTCAGCATCCCCGTCGCCGGATCGACCCTGAAGCTCACCAGCACATCGTCAAAGCGGTCCGACGCATACGCAAACTTCCCCGCCCGATCCAGCACAATCTCCGAAGCGTGAGGCTCCTTCCCCGCATATCCCTCCGGAGTTAGCTTAACCGTCTGCAATGTAGTCAGCGATCCCGCCCGTGCATCCCAGCGCAGCACTGCAACCTCTGACGACAACTCCAGCACGCAGTACGCCCACTTGCCATTGGGATGAAACCGTAACGCCCTCGGCCCCGTACCCGGCTCCGACTTCCACTCCGGCGGATCATGCGGAGTCAGCTTCGCCGTCGCCGCATCCAGATCGTAGATGTGGATGCAGTCCAGGCCCAGATCGTTGATAAGCACCTGCCGGTTGTCGGGCGTTGGTGTCGCCCGATGCGCATGTGCCATCTGCTGGTCGGGCTTCGGACCGTGCCCCGTGTACTGAAAAAACGACACCGCATCCGTCAGCTCGCCATCGCCCTTCACATGAAATGACGCTGCGCTGCCGCCCGAATAATTCGCGCAGAAGACCGCCTTGCCCGTCTTGTCGACCGCGACATGGCACGTCCCTGTGCCCTTCGCGGACACCGCATTGATCGCTGTCAGCTTTCCCGCCTTGGCGTCGACGATGAAGCTGCTCACCCCTCCGCCCTTCGTGCCGTTGAAGCTGTCGACCTCATTCGCCGCATACAGATACTTCGCCTCCGGAGACACCGCCAGAAACGTCGGATTCTCCGTCTCCGCCGCCAGCCCTATCAGCACCGGCTCGCCCTTCGCCGCATCCCAGCGATACGCGTAGATCCCCTTGCTGCCGCCCTTGGTCTGCGTGCCGACGAACAGCGTGCTTGCGCCGCCTTTCTCCGCCGCCTCCGCTATCCATCCCCGCGCCGCCAGTGGCGCAACCGCCAATCCCTGAAGAACTTTCCGCCGATTCACCTTGAGATTCATCGGAACTATCATCTAACAGGCGCGCCTGATCACGCTACTGCTCAGATGGCTCCGCATGCGAGAATCAACGGTCGCGAGACTTTCCATGCGCCAGCCAATCACCGGCTTTCATCAGGACGAAACACAACACTGGGTTGCCGATCTCGCCTGCGGACACACGCGGCACGTCCGCCACGATCCGCCCTGGCAGAGCCGCCCCTGGGTCCTCACCGAGGAAGGCCGCGCCTCCATGCTCGGTCAGCTCCTCGACTGCAAAAAGTGCGACGCCGAAAAATGAACTGACCCGCGCTATCGCATCACTATCCCGCTAGTCTTAATGAATAGGTGCGGTAATACGGGTGGCGTATGATCAGGCTTCTGGTGGCGTTTATGGTGTTCGCGATCCCAGGCAGCACGGTGAATCAGCCCGATCCGTCAGAGGCCGCCCGTTCACTGGCGAAACCCTACGCGCAGTTCGGCTTCGACCTCCTGCGGCAGCTCGACTCCCGTCATCCGGACAGCAACATTTTCATCTCGCCCACCAGCATTGCCGTCGCCCTCGCCATGACCTCCAACGGCGCCCATGGAGCCACCCGTGACGCCATCCTCAAAACCCTGCATGCCGATCCCCAATCTATCGACGCCTTCAACGCCGCCAATCAGGCCCTCGTCGGCGAAATCGGCAAAACCACTGCCGTCGAGCTCACCATGGCCAATGCTCTCTGGCTGCAACAGGGCTTTTCCGTCGAACCGGCTTTTAAGGAGACCCTGCAATCCGCCTACAGCGCGCAGGCCGAAAACCTCGACTTCCACAGTCCCGACGCAGTCCACACCATCAACGCCTGGGTGGCGAAGCACACCAGCGATCGCATCCAGAAGATTCTCGAGCAGATTGATCCCGCCACCGTGATTGTGCTCACCAACGCCGTCGCCTTCAAAGGCAAGTGGACTCTTCCCTTCGACGTCAAGGACACGCAGCCCCACGACTTCACATCAGCCAGCGGCAAAGTCGAAAAAGTCCCGATGATGAAGCACACCGCCGGATACGATCACGGAGAAGCCAATGGCCTCGAAGCCATCCGCCTCCCCTACGCCGACGGAACCTTCGCCATGTACGTCGT
>Ga0335075_10004682_pt1 | contig 21324 bp, 28 predicted proteins | sample Lox_Sample_24_FD_206723 | JGI IMG/M metagenome (GOLD analysis project Ga0335075, IMG submission 206723) | Soil microbial communities from Loxahatchee National Wildlife Refuge, Florida, United States - Lox_Sample_2.4 | ecosystem: Environmental > Terrestrial > Soil > Wetlands | place: USA...
CGGGTCGCGGCTAAACATTAGTGATTGAAGCGAAACTCCGCCGACGCCAACAGTGCCCAGGCCATATCTTGCAGCGCCTCCGTGCGATCTTTCGCCCGCGACGCCAGAAAATCCGCCACCTCTTTGCGCTCCTCGGCGCTGGGCAAGCGCGTGAACACACTGAGATACAGCTCTTCCGCCAGTGCGTCAGTATTTGGCAGCTTGCCGAGGCGATCGATCAGATTGCCGGCCCGCGGCGTCAGCCAGCCGCGCACGGTCGCGCCGTTGGCGAGGAACAGCGCCTGTTCGAGCCGCGCATCGAATTCTTCCGCCTTTCCCGACTCCGTACCGAACGTTTTTACGAACGGCGTCACGTTCTTCGCCAGGCGTGCATACAGCGCGGCCTCGGTGGCGTTCTTGCCCAGCGCCTGACGCTCGGCATCGGTCAGGCCAGTCGCTTGCATCAGGCTCCAGGCCAGCTGCTCCGGCGTCAGCGGCTTGAGCAGAGCGACGGTGTAGCTCGTCGACTCCGGCTCCTTGCCGGCAGACTTTTGTGTGCTGGAGCGCTGATACGTCTGAGTCAGGGCCAGCTCGCGGAGGAAGCCGCGCATGTCAAATTTGCGAGCGCCGATGTCGTCGGTCAACAGCTTCAGCAATTTCGGATGCGACGGCAGATTGACAGAATGATCGAGGTCGAGCGGATGCACCAGGCCGCGGCCCATCATCAGCGCCCATAAGCGATTGGCAATGTTGCGTTTGAATTGCTCGTTGTCGGCGCGGGCCAGCGTCGGACCGAGCAGAGCGCGGCGGCTGTATTTCGGCACCGACCGCGCATTCTTCGCCGGGGCAATGACGTATTCCTTGCCCTTCTCGACGGCCGGCTCTTTCAGCGGCGGTCCTTCCGGCAGACGCGGGCCGGTGCTCTTCGTCACCTTCGCGGGATCGAAAACCGATTGATAGGTCACGTCGCCGTCAGCCTTCTCTGATAGCACCGCCATCTTGCGTTTTCGATCGACGACCAGCGAGCTGCGGTTGAGGAACGCGAACAGTCCGTAATAATGGGCCTGTTTGTAATCGTCGATGCGCGGATGATCGTGGCACTGGCAGCATTGCAGATTGGTGCCGAGAAAGAGACGGCTGATGTCGCGCGTGAGCAGGTTCGGCTCGGCCTGGCGTTCGAGATAGAACTTCGCCGCCGGCCGCGTCTTCTTATCGGCGCCGTCGCTGGACAGGATTTCGCGCACGAACTGGTCCCACGGCTTGTTCGCCGCCGCGGAAGAACGCAGATATTCCAGCCATTCGGCACGCGGTACGTACTTGTCGGGCCGGCGCTCCATGAGCATGACATCGAGCACCGTGGCGAGATGGCGGGCATGTTCCGGACTTGCCAGCAAGCGATCGATGAGTGCCTGTCGTTTGCCGGGCGAGCGAGCCTTCAGAAAGGCACGCGCCTCTTTTGTTGTGGGGATGGTGCCGGTCAGATCGAGATAGATGCGGCGAAGGAACTCCGCGTCGGAGGCGGGACCGGCGGCACGTTGAGCGAAATCCGGCTGCGCGGCGGCGATGGCGCGATCGATGCCCTCGTGCAAAGGAACCTCGGCGAAGACGCTCGCCGGCGCGAACGCCAGCAGACCGAGTACAAACGGAAGATGAGAAAGGCTTCGGTAGGGTAGCATGATGCGTCCTTTCACACGGTGGGTTGGGCGGTGGACGACGCAGGAGGGCTGTCTCTTTACTGCTACCCTTACGGGGCGGAGAAGTCAAGCATTTTTGGGTTGGCGTTCTCCTGCTCCCCTGTCCCCCTGTGAGGAAGACCCTACGGTCGTGCCAGCTTGTGCCAGGGTGTGCCAGCAAGCGTCTCATTATGCCGCCACATCGCCACACCGCCACGCCGCCACAGGTAGGTCCGCCGCGCCGCCCCTGTCCTCGTTCCCCGGCTCCGCCTGGGAACGCGCTGCCCGCGAGGCTCTGTCTCGCCTGTCAGGTCGTGCCAGGGTGCGTCAAGAAGTGTCTCATGATGACGCCACATCGCCACGTTCTCGTTGCCCTGCGAGAGCTTGGGAACGAAGCCCCATCATGAGCCATTCGTCAGCGTCTTCCGTCGGATCGCTGCGCCAGGCGTTGCAGGGCGGTCTTGGCCTCTTGCGTCTGCCTTGCCCCCGGCGCCCCGTTGGCGAGGAGCATCAAAACATCTTTCGCCTCTACCGTGCCCACTCGTTCCAGCACTTCCAGGGCACGCCAGGTACGAAGTCCCTCACCGGAACGCGACCATTCCGCACGCTCCTGTTTCTCAATCAGCTGCTCCAGGCGGCGTCGCATCTCCAGGGCCGGTTTCTCCTCGAGCGCCTTTCGCATGGCGTGCAGCGCCGCGGAACCGAGTTTCTCCAATTCCGCCATGGCTTTCTGGCGGACGGCGAATTGATCGCTGTCGAGGTCCGCGATCCATTGCTGAAGGCGTTTTTCATCCGCGGGGGCGACCGGATGAAGATGTGTCCGCAGATAGGGAACCGAGCGAGCCGGATCGGCCGCCAGCATCTGCACGGCGCGATAGGCGGCCGCCGCATCGTCGCCGGCAAGCGTTTTCCAATGCCCTGCCAGCTCCTCGGCGGAGAGCGCCTTGTCGAGCTTCTCCCCCATCGTCAAGCGGCCGGTCAGATCCCACACGAGCGCGGTGGTGTCGTCCGAGCCGGAGATGAGCATTTTGCCGTTGGCCGAGAAGGCGAGCGAAATCACACGGCCGGAATGGCCCATAAAGCGCCGCTGCTCGCGGCCGGAGGCGATTTCGCCGAGATAGACTGTCGCATTGCTCCAGCCAACCCATGCCAGGCTTTTGCTATCGGGCGAGAAGGCGAGGATGCAGGCTCCGTCGGCCATCGGAGTGAAGCGGCGGACCTCTTTGCCGGTCGTCGTGTCGAATACAGGCAACAGGCTTGGATTGCGATTATCCCCTTGCAAACCAAAGGCCAGTAGCCTGCCGTCCGGAGATAGCACCGCCGTATAAGGTAGAGGCTTGCTCGCGGGCGGATGCGCTCCACCCCAGGATGGACCGATAAACTGGCGCCGTTTCCTACCTGTGGCAACGTCCCACATCGTCACAATTCGCTCGTCGGTCCAGACCACCAAGTTACGGCCGTCCGGCGTGAATGCCATTCCGGAAACTTCCTCCTTCGCGGTGAACAAGATATGACGCACTTGTCCCGTCTCTGGATTAAGCAGGCGAACCGCTTTGTCCGCGTTCGTCGAGGCGAGCGTGTTCCGATCAGGCGATAGGGTAAAGATGTAACTTTTGGAATCGTGGCCGCGCAGGGTGGTCTGTTCCTCGCCGTTGGAGAGGTCGTGGAGCCGATACAACTTGTCCGCCCCAAACGTCAAATACGTTCGCCCATCCCGTCGAAGTTGGGGAGGATAGAATCCATCCCTCGCCACGGAGCGGCGGTGCCATTCCTGTCCCGTCGCCGGTTCCCAGAAGCGAATCGTGCCATCCTGGCTCGCCGTGACGACCCTTTGCTTACCCGGCGTGAAGCTAATTGAAGAAACGCTACTGCGATGGCCGAATGTCGGCACGACATCCTTGCCGCTGGCGAAATCGAACACGCGAAGGATCGTCGAGAAACCATCGGCCATGGCGATCGTTTTTCCATCGGGAGCGAAGGCGAACGGAGCCGGCGAACCGGTGAAGCCGGGGATTTGCCTCACTTCTGTGCCCGTCTCCGGATTCCAGAAATGCAGCACGCCGTCCACACTGCCGGCGAGGAGGGTCTTGCCGCCGGGAGCGAAACCCAAGTTGAAAAAGCCGCCCAGAAGCTTCGGTGCCATTTCCTTCGCGGACATGGTGACTTGTCGAAGCTCTTTGCCGGTCGATGCGTCCCAGAGGCGCACTCGATGGTCGTTAGTCCAGAGCGTCGCGTTCTGGGAAGTATGTTTGATGGCATCGATGGAGGCGAGGAACTTGCCATCGGGTGACAGGGCGATTTCCGCGATGCCTTGATTATGTTTGATCTGGCGCAATTCCTTGCCCGTGGCCGTGTCCCAGAAGCGGATAGTCTTGTCGTCGCTGCTGGAAACCAGCGTCTTACCATCGGCCGAGAAGGCGAGAGACCAGATAATGTCCTTGTGGCCCTTCAGTGTGTGCAAACGGCGATCGCTGGCCGGGTTCCACAGCTCCATGTCGTTTTGCCCGGAAAATGCCGCGAGCAGCTTGCCGTCCGGTGAAAAGAGGAGATCGCCCCGGGCTCGCGCATCGCCGAAAGAACGCAGCAAACGGCCGGTTTCGAATTCACGGATGGCGATGGCCTTGTCCTTCGGATTGTTCGTGATTAACCGAATAGCCAGCAGTTTGCCGTTCGGGGACAGCGCAATGCTCTGGGCGTTCGCCTGTTCGAGGAAGCGTTGGATTTCCTTGCCGGTGGAAACATCCCAGAACCGGATGCCGCTGCCTCCTCCGTGGGAAACAAGCGTTTTGCCGTCCGGTCCAAAAGCCAGGTATTGGATCAATTCGCCGTGGCGAAAGCGGATCGTACCCAGCCGAGACAATGCCTCGGCCGGCAGCGGGTCGCCGGCTTGATCGCGACGGACTTGCGGTTTCGCGCGCGACGGCGCGGATGGCAGTTTGTTGTTAGCTTTCTGTTCGACCTGCGGCGGGACCGGGCTTGGGTTGGGCCATGCCAGCAATCCCGCACCGGCGACAAACGTACTGACAGCGAGTATGACAACAGACACGATTTTCAATTTCGTCAGCATCATGCCGCGTATTCCTTCGCGGACGAGCGTTGCCACGGACGGCGAAACCTCGGCCGACGTGGGGCAAGTCGAGAAACGCACGGCCAAGCGGGTGACGCTCGCCGTCAACGCGGCCGCGTCCGCCGTGCCTTGCGCGAACACCGCGGCCAGCACCGCCGGGGCGATGCCGCGCCGCGCCAGTCGCGCTCGCAGTCTCTCACGCCCGCGCAGCAACCGACCGCGTAACGACCCCAGCGTCCAACCGAGCAGACGCGCCGCCTCCGCCTGGGTCCGCTCCTCCAGATCGCACAGCACCAACGGCAGACGATAAACCTCCGGCAAACGTGCGATTTCTCGATCGATCAGCGCCAGCAGCTCGCGCGCGCTGAGCGCGTCCAGCGGATCGAGATGCGGATCGCGCGGTTCGCACACGGAAGAATCGGCACCAGGGCAGCGCCGCCGCGCGGCGACGGCGCGAGCCTTGTAGGCCAAACGCACGGCGACGCCGTGCAACCAACCGGGCAAGGCCTCCGGATGACGGATCGCGGCGGCCTTGCGCGCGAGGATGAGAAATGCGGCCTGGAACGCATCCTCGGCATCCTGGCGGTTGCCGAGCACGCGGCGGCAGACGCCCTGCACCATGCGGCCGTGCCGCGTCACGAGGGCTGCGAAAGCGTCCTCGTCGCGCCGCTGCACCCAGCGGCGGAGCAGCTCGGCATCGTCCAGCGGCGGAGACGTCAGGCGGTACAAATGGCTCAACAAGGCGGAATGCGGCGGCATGACGCGAATCCTTGAAGGGGCGTGTATACTTCTCTGTATGAATCTGCCCGCCGCACGGACGATGCGCACACTTATTTTCCGCTCGCGAGGCGATTTCGAGAAACAATTCCCCGCTCCTGGCGAATTACTGATGGGAACCTCTCCGAAACGTCGCGCCTCCAGAAAGATGGATGGCAGGCGGACGTCTGGAGAAAAGGGTGCCGAATCGAGGTATCCATGACCGGCCTACAAACGCTGACGGCGGCGACCATCGGCGGTGCTTTGATTTTCGGCATGACGCTGGCCCTGCTTGGCCGTCTCAAGCTGGCCCTCGCGCAGCGCGTCCACCTGGGCGAGGGACAGCTCCGCCGTCTGCTCCTGGCGTTGAATATCGCTCTGATTCCGCTGGTGCTGCTGTCCGGCATCCTCCTCGACATCTACGGGGCGCGGCTAATCCTCGTTGCCGGCTCCGCGATGCTGGCGGTGAGTCTGGTCGGCCTGAGCCTGCGGCCGACCTATCCGCACGCCTTCGCTTCAATCTTACTTGCGGGCTTTGGTGCTTCAGCGCTGGGCACGGCCTGCACCGTGCTGATGCCCCATGCTTTCTACTCCGCGGAGGAAACGTCGGCCTCGCTCAATCTCGGTTACGTCTTCATCGCCCTCGGCGCCTTGCTGACGCCGGTACTCGCCGACATCCTGTTGGCGAAAATCGAGCTGCGCCGAACGCTGGCCGTGTTCTCCCTGTTGGCGTTGACGCCGGCGTTCCTGGGCGTGCTGCCCAGCAACGAGTACTGGCACATCGCCGATCATCCCGGCAATCTATCGACGTTTCTGGCCGAGCCGACCGGCTGGCTGGCCGCCCTGATGTTGTTCTTCTATGCGCCGCTAGAGGCGGCCATCAGTCTATGGACGTTCACCTTGCTGGCGGAGCGCGATCAGGATGAGCGCGAGGCGACGGGCTTGTTGTCCGGTTTCTGGGCCGCCTTCATCGCTTCACGTCTGTTGGTTGCTCTGGCCCGGCACATGGATTTGTTGACGGAGGGGTGGGATACCATCCTGATTATCGTTCCGCCAATGTTGGCAGCCGTGCTGCTGGGCAACCTGGCAGGTGCCAGTCCTCACGCCCGGCCGCGCAGCGGGCTGATCTTGTTGGGTTTGCTGCTTGGCCCCGTCCTGCCGACGCTGCTCGGGTTGGTCTTCCGCTACGTCGCGCCGGCGGAGCAAGGCACCGCCTACGGTTTCGCGTTCGCCGCCGGATCGCTTGGTAGCGTGTTGTTCGCGCCGCTTATCGACCTGCGCGCGCGTCCGCCGTTGCAAACCGCCCTGCGCTTGCCGATCTTTCTCGCTGTGCTCGTCATGGTGCTCGCGCTGGTGCTGGGACTGATAATGCCGTGACGGAGCGGACGGCGGAGATAAACCCCGCCGCTGGTTTGGTTCAAGGCGAGCCGCCGGGCTTGTCCCGGCGGTTTCTATGGTTTGGCGATGCTCCGATATTCCGCGAGCATCTCATCGGTGGCGGGATAGATGCGCGGCGGCCCGACGCTGACATGGGGAGCCGAAAAGAAGCCCGGTGACGGCGGGGTGGGCACCACCTGAAAGCGGCGATCCTCCTTGCTGCCGACAGCTTGCAGCGGCAGGAGATAATCACCGGGGCCGGTGTAATCCGGCGGCGGATTGGCGTCTTTCGCCAGCGGATCGGGCAAGGGATGACACTGATCGATAAGCTCGACGTGGATCGTTTCGCCTTTTTTCACAGGGGCATCACTCGGGTTCGGAAAAAGCACTTCCTTGACAACGACCTTCTCGCCCTTGTCGCCGCTGACCTCAGCCACGACATCGAGCGTGGAGACGAGCATTTGCGGCCGCGACAGCGTGAGAGGACGGCCCTCGAAGGCGCCGCGGAGACCACCGGGTGTATGCGGCCGGCACACCACCAGGTAACCGAGATAACCGAGCCAGCCGAGAAACAGAGCCACCGTCAGAATCAGTCGTGCCGCCCTGGGCTTCATGACCCCTCCTCCACTTCCTCCTTGACGTCGATGCGATAATCGCGCACCAGCACCTGGTCGAGATCGTACACGTCGCGGAAATCGTCGCGGTTGTCCTCCGCGGTCTTGCTCATGAGGTTGGCGGCCACGAGGTTGAAGACGATCTCGCCAACATCCGCGGTTCGGTTGATGCCCCACATGCGGAAGACCGTGCGGGCCATCAATCCATATTCGCGCAGGGCAAGATCGCGGATACCATCCAGCAATTGCGGTCCGCTGACGTGATAATCCGGCTCGCCGGCGCCCTCCTGCGGCGGCACGCGGCCGAGCATCCGCTGCGTGTGCGCCAGCGCGGCGAAGACGAACTCATACGCTTCATAAGCGTAGCGCGGATCGCGCTGAACCACCTCATCGAGCTTCGGATGATGCATCGTCATGTCCGTTCAGGGCCGCTTGCGGCTTAGCGCTCAGCCGCTTGCGGCTTCATTTACCCAATCGTGTCAGGATCTCGGAAGCCGCCACGGGCAGGCGTCGGCCATCCTCGAACTCGATCAGCAGGCGACGCGCTAGCACTTCCTGAGCCAGCACGCGGCCCTGCCCTTTCTGCGTCAAGACGCGGGTGCCGACCGGCGGCAGCGACGTCTGAAATTCCTCGTACACGTCCTGCTCGAAGCGCAGACAGCACTTCAGTCGTCCGCAGCGGCCGGAGATTTTCGACGGATCGAGCGTCGATTTTTGCAGCTTGGCCATGCGCATCGACACCGGCGGCATGGTGACCATGTGCGTGTTACAGCACACCGGCTTGCCGCAGTCGCCGTAGTCGGCCAGCAGCTTCGCCTCGTCGCGCACACCGATCTGCCGCATCTCGATGCGCGTCTGATACTCGCGGGCCAGGTCCTTCACCAGCTCGCGGAAATCGACGCGCTTCTCGGCCAGAAAATAAAAGATGATACGCTCGCCGCCGAACAGGTGCTCGACATCGACCAGCTCCATCTGCAAGTGCCGCTGCTCCACGAAACGGACGCACGTCTCCAGCTCGCTCTCTTCGATCCGGCGCAGCCGCTCGCGATCGTCGCGATCACGGTCCGTCAGCAAACGAACGATGCGTCCGCGCGTCGGCTCGGCGATCAGCTCGACGGCGCGCGGCGAAGCAGGGCACAGGATCTGCCCCAGCTCCAGACCGCGTTCGGTGCGGACCACGATTTCCTGGCCGCGCGCGTAGCTGTCGGTGTCGGCGTCAAAGGTGCCGAGAAAGCGCATGGCGCCGTGCCGGACGATCCACGAAGACGCCATGATGTCACTCCCGAGTCACACGTGCCCACATCCCACATGCCCCATTCTAAAGGACCACGGCGGGAAGAAAAGAGCATTCACCGGTGGCGCGGCAGCGGTCGCGAAAGCGCAATAAATGTACAAACGACAGCTTCGATCAGTTCTAATAAGAAAAAGAGAATTGGTAGAGAGAGGGGAAATGTCTGAGGAGCGCGGGAACCGTTGGGAACCATTTGCTGCGCATCGCCGTCGATAATAGGGCGGATCACCGTACTTTCGTTCGCAGCGAGTGGTCAAATCCGAGCCTGAAGCAGCGGAGCTGGGCACGTTCCTGATTTGACAAGTGCCCCGATTCGCTCAACCCCCGTCGGCGCCGCGGAAGGAGATCGATCCCGAGAAGGAGCGTCCCCGATGATCGCAAGCACGTCTTTGTTGCCGAGTCTTTCTCGGCGTCGCGGCTTCACCCTGATCGAGCTGCTGGTGGTGATCGCCATTGTCGCCGTGCTGATCGGCCTCTTGCTGCCGGCCGTCCAGAAAGTGCGCGAGGCCGCCGCGCGCATGAAATGCCAGAGCAATCTCAAGCAAATCGGCCTGGCCTTGAATAACTTCCACGATGTTTATGGCTTTTTGCCGCCCGGTCTGGCTACCGAAGGCAACAATCAGGACGCCTATCACACCGGCTTCACCTACCTGCTGCCTTTTATCGAGCAGGACAATCTCTATCGGCTGTATCAGATGGACGTGCAATGGTACGCGTCGGCCAATTACACGACGGTGGAGCAACAGGTGCTCATCTTCTACTGCCCCAGCAATCGCAACAACGGCACGATCGATTTGACGCCATTCATCGAGCAATGGGGTGCGCCGATGCCGCCCTATGTCGGCGCGTGCGATTATGTCCTGTGCAAGGGCGCCAACGCCTGCTTGTGGACCGATACATCGGGAATCCCCTCGGAGGCAAAGGGATTGTTCAACGAGGTGCAGTATGGCGATGCCCTCTATCCACGAGGAGGCGGTCCCTGGGTCCCGATTCCCCAGCAAAGCGTGCGCATGACGGGCATCACCGACGGCCTCTCGTCCACGATCGCGGTCGGCGAGGCCGCCGGCGGCAATGCCTATTATGCGGTCGCCGACATCAACAATCTCAGCCAGCCGGCCACCGAGCCGTTCATCAACGGCCCCGCCCCGATGGATCAAGCCTGGGCCGTCGGCAGCATGGGCGATTATCAGCATCCCTGGTACGCCGGCATTCTCGGCGTCACGGCGCAAATCGGCTTCGGTCTCAACCCAATGGACGAGCCGATGAATCGACGCTACGGCATGCCGACCATCCTGGGCGGCGATCCGACCGGCTCCAACGCCGGCGGTCTCGATCGCGTGAGCGGCTTTCGCAGCATGCACATGGTCGGCTGCAATTTCCTCTTTGTCGACGGCAGCGTTCATTTTCTGCCGCAAACGATCGATCCGGTTGTCTATCGCGCGCTTTCCAGCTACGCTGGCGGCGAAATCATTTCGGGCGCCGACTTCTAGCTGCGAGGAAGGCCATGCATCCGAGAGGGACAATCGGCTTGTTGCTGGGACTGCTGCTGCTGGGATGCGGTCGCAAGCCTTACGAGGGACGTAGCGTCGCTGAGCTGGAAGCGATGCTGAAGGATCCCAATCCGACCGTCCAGGTGCAAGGGGCCTATGGTCTGAGCCTGCACGGCGCGAAAGCCCGTCCGGCGCTGCCGGCCCTGACGGGTGCTCTCCATTCGCCGCATTCGCTGGTGCGTCAGCAAGCTGCTCTGGCGCTGGGGGCGATGGGGGCGGAAGCGGAGGAAGCGGTACCGAGCTTGATCGAGGCGTTGCGCGATTCGGAGTGGTCGGTTCGCCGTCAGGCCGTCGTCGCGCTGGGCAAGATCGGTCCGCCGGCCCGCGCCGCCGAGCCGGAGCTGGTTCACTGTCAACAGGATGCGAACACACTTGTACGCAAAGCCGCCACGGAGGCGTTGTCGCAAATCAAGAAAGCACACTCCAATTAATTCGAAGTGGTTTCCAGCCGGGAGACGGGTCTTACGGCGTTCTGCGCAGGGGACTTGTCATTGCGGCGGGAAGCGTTAGAATCGATCATGTTAACGCCTCAGTTGGGATTTACGGGCGAAAACAAGAATGCCAAAAACCAACGATATGTAAGCAAGCGGCTGTGACAACAGCACTTAGCACCTGTAGCTCAACTGGATAGAGCATCGGTCTACGGATGCGAGATTCCAATAGTCCGCAAGTCGCAATTTCCCCTGCAAAATAGCTAGAAATCCAGCACTTTTTGACGATTGGCGTTGCCAACGGAAGCCAGTAGAAGGCGACGAAAAACCGGCCAAACGGGTGTCATGACACCAGCAGGAAGGGCAGCGTTTTTTTGCTCGGTTGGCTCCTGGTGTCCGGCCTTTTGGGGTGTCGCCCAGAACGACACCCGGAAGGGATGGGACGGAGGGCGAGCCGCTCCCTACTCATTAGACGAGACAGCGGGCCGGATGGTTTCCTTCGCGGCAGCATTTCTTTCTTGCCGAGGCCGCTCGCCTGGATCATACTGATTCAGTCGGGTAGGTCGTCGCCAGCGGTCGAGGCGAAGACATATTGACGGAGGCCGATGCGATGGGAAAGAATGCGCCCGCTTCGCGGGGGGTCTGCTCGGAGCTAGAATAACTATAGAGACCTGCTTGCCCTTGGCTCTCTAATTTGATTGCTTGCCGCAAGTTAAAGTGGGATAAAGACATGAGAAGCGACCCCCAAGAAGGCCCGTTGCCGGATTACACGAACCCTCCGGTGGTCGAGGTCATTCTGGGCATCCAGTTTGACCGGCTTCCCGGCTTCCAGAACGCTCATCTGGGAGCGTTCTGGAAAACGCTCGACGCGACCGAATGGCCGACCGTTTCGGACGCTCCACCTCTGGAGCCGCAGTTCGAGAATTTTGCCGAATCCGCTAGCTGGGCAAAGTTTGCGATGCATGTGAAGCTGACGCAAGATCCGTCTAGCCGGCTTCAGATCAAGAACAAGGCCGGAAACCGAATGATCCAGGCCCAGAATAGTCGCCTGCTTTTTAACTGGCTGGGTCAAGCTGGGGGGCCGTACCCACGATACCGGAATGTCCGGGAGGGGTTTGTCGAAATACTGGAGACGTTCTTGGCGTTCGTCGGCCGAGAGAAACTCGGAGAATTCCGACCGAACCAATGGGAAGTCAGCTACTTGAATCACATCCCGCGTGGGACCGTGTGGAATACTCGCAGCGATTGGGGATTCTTCCGTCCGTTCGGCGGAGTCCCAACGATTGAGGGATTACTTCAAGGCGAAAGCTTCAACGGTGAATGGCATTTTGTCATCCCAGACCAGCGTGGTCGGCTCCATGTGGCCTGGCAACATGGCCGAAGGTCCGATCCCAAGAAACAAGAGATGATTGTTCTGACCCTCACGGCACGGGGACCATTAGAGCAGAACAAGAAAGACGTTTCGGCTGTCCTTGCTGGGCTGGATCTCGGACATGCGACCATTGTGCATGCGTTCCAAACTTTTATGGCTGATGAGGCTCGCCAATACTGGAGGTCGAAAGATGGCAGTGACTAAAGAGAAGAGAGCCATAGGCTCTGAGGAGCTGCAGGATGTGGTGTTCACACGGGTGAACACGGAAGCCTCTGTTCTCCGCGAAGAAGGGGGTGCCAGTCAAGATCCACCGGGATGCGCGGACGAAGCCACCGGAATCCGTGAAACGGAGAGAGCGTCAGCCTGGCGAGAAGCCTGGGAAGAAGTGATTGACCACATGCTGATTGCATGGGGATGTGACCCCGAACAGCTGGAGGACGAAGGCATCGATCCCCCAACCAGAAAAACGATCCTTCGGGCGATTCGTCTGGCGCAAGCGTTCCGAGACGAAGGGCGGCCGGCGCCGGATAGCGTCGTCCCCGATCCGAACAAAGGGATCGTGTTTGAGCGCCGGGATGGGGACGTTTCGGAAGTGCTCTATCTGTGGGAGGATGGAACGACCGAATACCAACTATTTCTGGGCACCCGACTGGTCGAAAGGCGGACACTCTGATAGGAACCTCCTCGGACATTGGCTGCCGCTGAGGGACGCGCGTGGGGGACGAGAGCGAACCGATCACTGATGACGAGTGGTTGTACCGACGGGTCCCCGCATCAACCGGCTGGTATTCCCACGAGACGGGTTTGAAACCGGAAGCATTCGCGCCGCACAAGACGGAGGATGCGACGGGCCTTTCTATCTCGCGTGCGAAGTTCAAAACCATTGCAGAAGCGGCGAAGGGCCGGCCGGGCAAATCGTACTATGTTGCCATCCTGAGCGCGGGCGATCTGCAAAAACAAGGCATCGTCGTTGCGTCGCGGCCATTGCTGCCAAACGATCCAGGGCATGCCGAGCTGCCGGATTTGAACTCTAGCAACCGAAAGACAGCCGAGACGCTGGAGCGACAGAGAATTCTCGTGAGCCTGTGTCTTCGCGTTGAAGGGCCGTTTGCGACGGCTGAGGAGTAGTTACTAGAGTAACAATTAATAGCCGGCGAAGCCAAGGACAGCTCCAAAGTCAGGCCAACGCGTGCAAGCAGCGGCGTTGCCTCATCCCCGCGTCGGCGTTTTACGAATGGCAGAAGACGAGCGCCAGAAGCAAGCAGCCGTATTGCATCCGGCCACGCGACGGCGGCCTCTTCGGCCTCGCGGGCCTGTGGGAGCGCTGGCACGATCCGCAGGGCGAAACGGTCGAAACCTGTACCATTCTGACGACGGAGGCAAACGAGCTGATGCGGTGCCTGCACGACCGGATGCCGGTGATCCTCGATCCGGCGTCCGAGGGCGCGTGGCTCGATTCGCGCTCATCCATCGACATGCTGCGCTCCTTGTTCGTACCCTTCGCCAGCGATCGGATGGAAGCCTTCGCGGTTAGTCCCTGGGTGAGCAACCCCAAGCATGAGGGGCCGCAATGCCTGGAGCCGGGGGGGGCGCGTAGCTTCGAGGGAGAAAACCGGCCAGAACCGAGGGGGGCGTGGCTCCCATCTCGGTGTCGCCAGCATCCCCACGGCTTCGGCCTGCAACGTCAGTCTGATTGTCCGCGCGCTGCTGTTCCTGCAACAGCTCTTTGACGATGCGTGCTTGAGATACTTTTTCGTTCTGGGCCGTCTTCTGCTCAATCTTTTCTTCGATCAGCTCCCAGGGGATGCGGGCCAGCGCCTGCGTGCGGGAAGACTGGTTGTAGGTGATCTCATCGGGGAGTTGCCCAGTGGAGCAACCTACCGCAGTGGTAGGTTGCTTTTTGTTGTGGCCACCATGCTTCACGGTCTCCCGTAGCACTTGCCCAAGCCGATGCTCGACCTTTGCCTTGATCTTGACGGCGGCATTGTGCTCTTCAACCGATGCATCTTTGTGTGAAGCACCTTCCTTCACTCGCTCATAGATGGCGTCATACTCTTTCTTGGGAATAATAATGCGACAGTCGGGGAGACAACCATTACCCATTTGGGTATTGGTTGCCTCCGATTCAGGCACATCTTCTTCCCAGCGAGAGAGAGTCTGCTGAGGCACACCAATGGCTGCGGCAACCTCTTGCTGGGTCTTGCCCTGCTTCCTCATCTCCGCAGCGGTCTGTTTTTGCAGCTCCTTGTTCTTGCGGAGTGTTTCATGAACTTCTTTCTGCTGTTCGCCGCTGAGCAGATCAACTTTCCTGCCCGCTCGCGTGGGCCTGACGGAATCTGGTGCGGAATTTCCGCACCATGACACGCTTTCCTTCCCCGCTTGCGTGGGCCTGACCCTGGCGCTGTCCTTGGCTTCGACGGCCATCGCCTCGGCCTGTTCAGGCCATCATCTCCACGGCAGCCGCCTCGACGAACCGATCCGCCCAGAACCAGCCATCGGGGTTGTCGTCGATCAGCTCCCAGCAGGATTCGACGAAAACGATCGCCGCGGCTCGGCTGAAAGCAACGCGACGCTGGCGAAGGATCGAGTCGAGTAGCTGCAAGAAGTCCGTGGGTGTCATGGCGATGTTCCTCTCTCGTTGAATGTTTGCGACCGTCCTTGCCAGTGACTTTCCCGTCTTCCGGATCAACTGTCCCCCCCCGGGGACAGTTGCTGCTTCGACTAGATCCCGTTGGACCTGGGACAGACCAATCCCTTCGTCTTCGGCTCAACCTTATCCCCCCCCGATAAAGTTGCCGCATCAACTGACACACCCCCCGTGTCAGTTGATGCGGCTTCAACTGGACAGGGGGGGCCAGTTGAAGCACTAGCAGCGCCGAAGGCTACCGCTCGCGAGCGCAGAGGGCAGCCATTCCCTTCACCACCACGGGGGAGGGGGGATAGCTGCCCGGATGAGGCTGGCTGATACTGCTGGGTATGCCCCCGGTCTGCTCGTGGTGAGCATCCATCGCTCACGTCCGACGATTTATGCCAGCGTTTTTTTGCCCCTTTCGGGGGGTGCTATAGGACCAGGACGTATGGCCGCCCCACATATGGCAGATCGACTACTGCCCCGTTGCCTGGCAACCGCTCCGGTGAGCGGACGCTGTTTCGTCGTCGTACACAACGCACTCGATGTCGCGTCCCTGTATACAGGTCGTGTGGCGACATCCACCGAGCGACGGCGAGCTGTCAAGCCGTCGCCAGTGCCGGGAGTACCGCTCCCAGCTGCTTCCATTTTGGCTCGGGATAATGTCCGCATCCTCGCAAGCCGCCCTGTCTCATGCCGACAGGGTGCCAGCCTCTGCTCTGCGAGGAGCGGACGCGGATGCATCACATCTGGATTCGGCGAGCTGCCAAGCGTATGATGGGAGTACATGCTAGTCCGATCCTCTGGATCACTGCCGGCCGCGTCCTGCTTAGACGCGGCCGGCTTCGTTTGTCGTATTATAGGGCGTTCAATTGCACATCCAAAGAAATATGGTCTTCCGGCTCGTCATCTTCGTCGTCAGGCAACGGCGTCGAAACGTCAGAGGATGGAGGCGATTCATTGGGAGAGTAATCTTGTCCGCCATGCGCCATTTGGCGCATGGCGGAGTGTTCGTGTCCCTGATTATTCGCTTCGTCCATCCAGCGCTGAGCGGTCCTCTTTGGTATGGCCGTCTCTCTCTCCAGCCAAGCGAGCCAATCATCGCCGGCCGCAAGGCATGCCTCCTTGCACTGGACGAGCCACGCTCCTAGCTGTTTGCGATCTTCTTCCGTGCGGCGGTAAACGGCGCGGATTTTGGGCAGCAATTCGGTTTCTAGCCTTTTTCAGACATGATCGACATGATCGACGTAGACGATGGCTAGTACGCCAGCAGTGGCGTGCTCATCGCTGACGATGAAAGTGATCTTGTGATAACAGCCATCCCCCCAGGTATCAAGGATGAAAAAGTCCACCTGAAAATACGGCGCGTTGGTTCTGGGGCGGTTGCCGGGGTCGTTGCGAAAAGCATCGGTTACATTCGCAATGGCGTAATCGATAAAGTCCTCAACCCTCCCCCTTGCGGTTGGCGATAAAGGGAGCTGGTCCAAGTAATCCCGATCCGCGTCGGTAATCATCATCGAGTAGGCCAACGCTCATTCTCCGCTTTACCATCGTTTTACGTCCCGGACTTTCGGTAGGGCTTCATCTCTCCCCGCGAGTAAGCTGCTTCTGCTTCCCGAACTCGTTCCCAATCGATGGCTCGTGTTGGCATCTTTGCCTTTTGGACGGCCTCTAGCAAGAATTTTCGTATCCTTGTCAGGTCTGAATCCAGGTCTTCATACCTAGAGATTAAGTCTTCTCCCAGGCTGGGCAAACGCTGTCCTTTCACCTTCGCCAGCAAGCGGCCCACGATGTCTCTGATCTCATCCAACCTGACAATTGCTTGTTCGTACTTCACGGCAAACGCTCTTGCCTCTACTCCCTGGCACAAGCCGCTCTGGATGGAGGCATGGGCCATCTTAAACATCGATTGGATGAAGTCACAGATGACGAGGGCCGTGTGAACCGTTCTCGGCGAAAGAGTTTCGACACCCGCAAGGACGTGCTTCAATGCCTCAGCCGCTCCAAAAGCGCCTTCCGTTTCAAGCGTAGCTGTGACCATAATCCACCTGCCTTTCGAGATCCTGCTTCGGGTGTTCTAGGGCATCTCTCACAAAGAACGTCGGGTGTAAGCTACCGCACCACTATCCTACCGCACCACTATCCTACCACATCGACGAAGCTCGTTCCTATCCGCTTTGCCCGTTGCTACCCTTGCCGTCACATCCCGTTGGCCCGCCGCCCCTTGCCGCAATCGGACCTTTGTGCAGCTGCCGGATGCTGGCATGATCTAGGGCAACCGCTCGCGGCTGTCAATTCCGCGTTGCCTGGATCTCCGCCGCAACCGCCTCGATCTCAGCTTCCACGGGCAGGCCGGTGAACGTGTCTTGCGTCGCCCCTGCTTTGCGGCATGCGTCCAGCACCTTCGCAGGCGGCTCTCCGGCTTCCAGCAAGCGGCGGATGGTCGCGGCCAGCGGTGCGGGGATGGAGCTGCGGAGCACGGCGTCACACTCGCGGGCAAACTCGTCGAACATCGGTTGGTTCTCCGTCGCTGTCTACGTCGGCGCTGCGTGCCGTCGCCTGGGGCCGCACGGCGTCGAGAGAAGGGATACTCAGCATGGCGAGTACATCCCAGACCAATAGCCAGTCGTCGCCACGACGCCGCAAGAGTCCCTGTCGCTCCAGCGCCGTCAACGACCGCTGGGCCGTGACGCGATGACACCCACAGCGCGAGGCGATCTCGCGGGCCGTGGTGCGGGCATAGTCCGCGTGGATCGGCGGTGTCCCATCGACTATGCTCCCCGCCGTGGTGCGATGCGTGCTCCGCTGATGCAAATCCAGCAGTATCAGCTTGCCCAGCGCGTCCAGTCGAGCAGCAAAAACCAGCTCTCGCTTGTCTGGCTTGCTGGCTATTCCCGCGGCGTCATAGCGGGCCTTGGCCGCCAGCTCCCAGAGGCGGGGGACATTGCCACGGCGCCCCAGCCAATCGCTCACATCGTCGCGGCCGTGGATGGGCAGGTGGAGGGTGACGACGCTGGCGGCCTCGCCGCGCAAGCCGGCCGCGACTCTCTCCGCCAGGCGCTGTCCCGGCTTGTCGGCGTCGGGGACGATGACGACATGGCGGCCGCGCAGGCCGTCGGCATAGTGCTTGCGCCAGCCGTGACGAGCGCCGCCGGGGTTCGTTGTGGCGATGAGTCCGGCCGCGCGCAGCGTCTCCACGTCCTTCTCGCCCTCGACGAACCAGATGGTCTCCCCCAAGGGCGCGGCCAGCAGCTCCGGCAGGCGATAGAGGACGTAGACCGGGATCGTGCCGTCCGGCAGTACGGCTCCGTCGAGATCCACGACCTCGAAGCACTTGGGGTAGTGGCGCACGACCTCGTAGAGCAGTCGCCCCTGGCGGTCACGGTAGGGATAGCGCGCCTCCACTGTGGAGGCGAGCGGAGATGGTGCCATATGCTGCATAGGTGTAGCCTCTCGCTACAGGGTGCGTGTCGCGCGGTGTAGCCAGACGCTACACGCCTGTAGCTGTGGGTCTCATGATGATTTCTTCCCCCGTCCTTTCTTCGGTGCCGGCTTGATGACATCGGCGTCCTTCTTCATCGGCTCCGTCGATGTGCCCTTCTTCGGCCTGCCCCTCGGCTTCGTCGGCTCCGCTGCCGGCGGCTGTAGGCTCGAATCGGTGAACGCTTCGCATGAGACGCCGAGTGCGCGGGCCAGCTTGAATAGGGCGCTTGCCAACGGCTCGCGCCGGTCCTGTTCCCAATTCCGCAGGGTTGTCAGAGGGACACCCGCCCGCTCTGAGACTTGCATCTGTGTCAGGCCGGCTTCGCTCCGCAAGCGTTGTAGCCGGCCGCCAAGCGTTTCTTTCTTCATATGAACCTCCCTGTACGATTGTATCCCAATTGACAAGTCCGTCAAGTGAGACATGAAACCGAAAATCCGCTTGTGTCTCACTTGACTTAGCTTCTCAAGTGGCGTACCATAACGCTACATCGCCTGTTCAATCCGGCAACGTGAACATTCGCTCTTGCTCAGCACGACGCCGCTATCTCGGCTCTACAGGCGAGTTAGACGATTGATATACGATTAGACTCGTTTGGCATGACCTTCGCTTTATAGGAGCGTTGAAATGAAATGGGCCAGCAGTGCTTGCAACACTCTGGCCCCGGACCCACCTGACAAGGAGATGGATCGATGGCTACTGTAACCGCAGCTCCGAAGTCCCGCAAGCCCCAAGCCCGCACCGCTCACGTTACCCGTCTCGGCGATGCCTACATTCTGTGGCTCACCGTGGGCAAGGACATCACGGCGTACCGCGTGCTGCCGCTCGATTCCCAGATGGGCGGCGTCGCTTTTCGTCTGGAGAAGGCCGACAAGGGCAACGGCGAGCGCGAGAGCTACGAAGTCCTGCTGGACGGCCAGCAATCCCGCTGCTGCTGCAAGGGCTTCGAGCAGCACGGCATGTGCAAGGACGGAAAAGGCTGCAAGCACATCGCCGGCTTGACCGCTGCTGTTGCCGCGAAGCAGCTGCCCATCCCGCAGACGAAGCAAGAGACCGCCGCTCAGCCGTGGTGCGAGCACTGCAACGACAACCCGGACGTGTACTGCTCGCACTGCTCCTTCTAACCCACGGACACCAGGGAGGGCCGCTCGCCTCGGCTCTCCCGTCGGGAGGATTCCACCCATGCGAAACCTGCTCATCGCCCTTGGCCTGCTCGCCTATCTCGCCGTCGTCGTTGTCTTCGCCCTCGCCCGCGAATGGTCGATCGTCGTTCCGCTCATCGCCAGCGGCGGCCTTGTCGAGAACATCGCCCACAGCGCCACGAAGGAGTAACGCTGATGTACCGCTGCTCGATCGAGATTGAATGCGATGACTTCGCCGGCTTCCACGCCGTCATTCTCGGCGAAGCCGATGACGTGATGCACATCACGGGCAGCTACCCCTGTGCGGATGATGCCGAGAACGCGGCCCGGAGCTGGATCGACCGGCACGACCATTACCCGCAATCGGCCTGACCCCTTACCCCCTCGCCCTGGAGATGACCATGACCACGAACGTTGCCCTTCGCTGCTCTCTGTGTGGCGGACCTTGCTCTGACGGCTCTGGCGTCTGTCTCGGCTGTGAGCCGCCGCCCGACAGCTGGGATCCCGATGAAATCGTGGAGCTGACCGAGGAGCCGCCCGTCTGCCTCTGCACCCTCTGCCACAAGAACGCCGTCGATGCCCACAACGGCTACGACACCTGCGCTGACTGTATTGCCCGAATGTGAGCCACAACCACGGTGCGTACTCGCCCATCTGAGGGAATGACCATGCCACGCAAGCGAACCGATCCCCGTCGCATTGCCCTGGAAGACAAGGCGGCCAAGCTACAAGCCGAGTGCGAGCGCCATTATCGGCGGATGCGTGCCGCCTTCAATCGCCTGGAGAAAGCACGGCGAGGGCTGGCGCGCGTCGTCAAGCGAATCGACGCCCTCGACGCTCAACCGCCGCTGGCGGCGTAGGAACCACTCCCTCGGAACAGGGAGGGCACGGCCGGCTCTGGCGTGGCGTGCGTGCTGCTGGTACTTCACCAGCGGGCGTAACGACTGTTGGGCTAACGCCACGAACCAGAGCCGGCCGTCATCTCGACAACCACGCGCGGAACGCAATAGCCCGCGTCTGACACGCACGGAACAGAGAAGAGGCACCCGTTGACCCATTTGCTCACCGATCGCCCGTAGGAGAACGAACCATGCGTAGCATTACCCGTCTGTTCGGAGTCTTCGGCACGCTGGCCGACAGTCTGCTGTCCCTGTCCGGCGTCATCGATGCGGCCACGGCGAAGCTCCGGTTGCAGCTGGCCAGTGAGACGGAGCCGGCCGCATTGCCGCTCGGCGAGGTCATCGACGGCACAACTGCGGAGAGGGAGTACGCAGTTGAGGCGGAATCGTCGCCGTCGCCCTCGGCATCGACGAAGGGCCGGAAGACAAAGGCCAGCGCGTGAAAGCGGGGTGAGCAATGGCAGGCAATGAAGACGTTTCGCTGCGTCTGATGTCGGCGGCTCTGGATCTGTGCGCGGTGTACCACGTTACCCCCAAACGCATCATCATCGACATTCAGGAGGACGCAGAGCACTCTATTTGCCTGCCGTTGTCAGGCCGCTTTCAGTTTGTTGACGCGCGGCGGACGCCGGCCGCGCCAGCGCCACAACCGGAGGAAGCAAGCGAGCACGGGCCTGGCCTGGATCGCGCCGCGCTGGACATCCTGGCCGCGCTCCGCAGCGCCGGCCGGCCGCTGACGCGAATTATGCTGCTCGAAGCGCTGCAGAAAGCCGGCTCGCGGAGCAGCAATGCGGCCGTCGATGCCGCTCTGCAAGCGATGGAGGCGGACGGCACCGTCGAGCATCTGAAGGAAGGTCGCCCGCGTGGATACCGTTTGACGGATGGCGAAGAGGAGAAGCCGAGCCAAGGTGGATCGGCGAAGTAAAGGATCGGGCGGCGCGGCAAGCCTGTCAGCAACCCTGGCTTGCCCCCATTTTATGTACCAAGCGCTGTGAGAGTCGGATCAACCGCTACAGATGTGTCCTCGGCCCGGCGTAGCGCAGCGGAGTCGGGCCGAGGACAC
>Ga0335075_10004683_pt1 | contig 21324 bp, 7 predicted proteins | sample Lox_Sample_24_FD_206723 | JGI IMG/M metagenome (GOLD analysis project Ga0335075, IMG submission 206723) | Soil microbial communities from Loxahatchee National Wildlife Refuge, Florida, United States - Lox_Sample_2.4 | ecosystem: Environmental > Terrestrial > Soil > Wetlands | place: USA: Florida...
TGCACCGAGAACGCCAGCCACAGCACCAGCTCGTCCAGGAACAGCACCACCGCGTCGTAGCCGAGGCTCTTGGCGTGGCTGGCGATCGCGGCCAGGCCGGTGTCCAGGTCCACGTAGGAGGCCTGCTGGGTGTAGGCCCGGAAGTAGTTCTGCACCAGGGCCGTCACCAGCAGCTGGCGCTGCTCCGAGCCCGGCTCCGCGGCCCGGGCCGCAGCGTAGGACTCGGCCGTCCACGTGCCGCTGCTCCCGATCAGCTTCGACCACGGGTCGTCGCCGCCGGCTCCGGCCGCGCCGTTCAGCCCGGCGAAGAACCGCTCGTCTCCCTCGCGCGCCCGGATGGCTTCGGCGTCGGCCAGGATCCCGTCGGACTGGTGCAGCCCGGGCAGCGGCGCCTCGGGATGCAGCCGGCCGATCTGCCGGATGTAGCCCTGGAACAGCGCCTGCTCCAGCGACTCGGCGCCGATCAGGTGGAAGGCTAGCGGCAGCACGTTCTTGTCCAGCAGCACGTCGTCGTGCTTGGCGATGACCGGCTGCAGCTCGGCCTTGGCCCGCGCTGTCGGATCGTGCCGCAACAGGGCGTGCAGGATCGCCATGAAGTGGCTCTTGCCGGACCCGAACGACCCGGCCAAGAACGCCCCCCGGCTCACCCCGGACGTCGTCGACTCCGCGACCAGTCCCAGCGCGGTGTCGAACGCATCAGCCAGCGCGGGCGTCACCACGTACTCGTCAACCGTACGGGCGATCGCTTCCGGCTCGATGCTGTCGGTCAGCCGCAGCACGTAGTCTTCGGCGCCAGCCTGCTCCGGAATATCGAGAACCTCGCGCAGCGGCGTGCTCATCGCGGGCCTGCTCTCATGCCGTCCACCTTCGCAGCATTTCTCGTATCATCACTCCGGCTTCCTAGGACGCCGACCGCGGGCAGCAGGGGCGGGCCGCCACGCAGCCAGTTCCTCCAGCGTCTTGCCGACCTGGGCCGCCCGGGCGGTCAACTGTTCCTGGCAGAACGCGGCCAGGCTCACCCCGTAGTCCGGATCGACCTCGCCGTGCCACTGCTTCACCCACGGCTGCAACTCCGCCAGACCCGCGACCAGCGGCACCAGGCGCTCGTCCCCCCAGCCGTCCTTCTCCCGCTCCCCGATGATCAGCGACAACGCCAGCGACTGCTGAGCGTGATCCCACCCGGCCCAGCCCAGCAACGGCGTCGGATCGGTCTCCCGCCCCGCGTCCGGGTACAAGATAAACCGCTCCTTCGGCACATCCAGCTTCCCCCGCGCCTGCCAGTACGAGTTCTTCCGGAAATCAGCCGAGGTATATTTCGGCGGCACCGGAATCGTCCCCACCTTCTCTCCGGCATCCTCCAGCCGCTGCAGTGTCCAGGTCTCCTCCCAGGCCTCCCGCTTCCGCAGCCCCGAGTCCTTGTACCGGTACGCAGCGAGGAACGGAACTGCCTCATCCGCCAGCAACCGCACCAGCGACTCCGTCACCGGCACGTCCGGCCGCCCCTCCCACAGCCCCAACACCGACACCATGTCAGCATCCCGATTAACCTCATCGGCCAGCTGCGCCACACTCCTTGGCACCGGCCGCCCCTGCCCATCAAACCAAAACCGGCTATCTCCCATCCTGTCCAATAGCCATTCTCGCAGTGCGCTCTGCTGCCGTTCCTCCCAAGGCTCGATAGCCCACCGCCGCTTAAACTCCGGCTTCTCTAGCAGCCGAATGGACGAATTGTTAGCAATTATTTCGAGACGGCGCTCAACGAGACCACGATAACTAGAGGGCCAGCACGTTGGGATTTCAGTAACTGGAGTGTGCCCGTGATGAGTAAACCAAGCAGTGTTCTCCTTTCCGGACTGCACGAGCCGAGCCAGCAGGATCTCGAATGCACGCTGTCCTGGCAGAATCCCGGGCAGATCATCGAACTCGCTAAAGGTAAGGCGCTCTTCAACGAGACCGTAAAGCCAGTAAACCTCCCAGTCGAGATCTTCTTGGACTGCTACCATTCGCATACGGACTTCGTCGGATTCCTTATGCGCGGCGTCCAAAATTTCAGCAGACGGCACACCTCTCGCGCAGACCGCTGAAGGTTCGACGGCCCTGTGTTTTTGAGCAAGCTCATCGAGCCTCTGTCCATGCTCCGCGGGAAGATCTCGTGGGAGAGGGTAGTCCTGCACTGTGGTCGCTGAGAAGTCGTAGAAAGAGTACCAAGGCTCAGGGCTCCAGCGGTTACCACCTCCGCTATTATTGTCTGCCCCTGTCTTCGCGTAGCTCTTCTGTTTAAGCCAGAAACAGGCGGTGGACGAGTTCAACATGCCCAGGAGGGCAAAATAGCTAATTTCAGGCGACGCCTCGGGCAGCTTGATCACTGGAGCGCTTTGCTTAAATATCCTACCCTCGCGATCAAGAGAAAAGTGATTATGCGTTGAAACAGACGGGAAAGCAAGCGACAGCGGTGAGCGCAGCTTTGACTTAGCAAGCATGCCGTACTCCAACCACTTGAGACCGCGCTCCGTTCGCGTTTTTCCGAACATCAGATACCCGGACAGAAGTCGACGGTAAGGCCACATTGAGTGTGAGTTCAGAGACTGCTGCGTCACTTCGAACTCGCTGTCATAAGGCCAGAAGCGCATTGTGGCGGATATCTCGAAGTCTCGGAGGCCTTCGCCTGGAACAACGGGCCTGAGCGGTTCTGGTGCGTCGGGCGGCAGATCGAATGCCTCCTCTTCACCCAGAACAGCTACAATGCCGATCTCCGAGGCTTTCGAGCGAAGGACATGGGTCTCTGCCTGTTCGAGCTTTCCGAGAAGGTCAACTGCACCACCGCCACTCAGGGACCAAGGATGACTCAACAGTCGTGAACGGGCGAGGTCAGTAACGGTAATCCAAGCGTCGTCCCAACCAGGGGTTTCAACATGTGCTGTAATTGACGACCACACGATCCCCTTCTCTGGAACTTCTGGCTGCGTTGGTTCGCCGCGCACACCGAGTACTGTGCGAACTTGAGGATCGACGGGTTTCTGCTTTCGGCCTATTAGAATAACCGTCGGTGTTCCGTGCCCAGGAATATATGCCACCGAAGTATCGACGATCAGCCTCAGGTCTTGCTTGACCAGGAAGCTCTCTATCAAGGGAAGGCCAAACTCTCTTTTCATAAAGGAGTTGCTGGTAATTTGTCCAACCCATCCAACTTGCTCGCCCGCCTTAGCCAGAGAGAAGAACAACACCATAAAGGGCACCGTAAGCGCATACTTGCCTTTGCATACGTCGCGGAACTTTGATCGGTAGATCTTGTTGAGAGATTTATCTCGAGGTTGAATATAAGGCGGATTTCCTACCACTACATCGTAGCGGCCTTCTTCTAGCAGGCTCAAAAGGAGCGGACCATCCTCAGTTGGATAAGTGAAAGGCATGAAAGCAGTACGATTACTCATGCCAGGCAAGACGCCATGATCGGGACCATGAATTAGAGAGTCGCCCACTGCAGTATGCAAGGTGAACGCAGGTGCTTTCTCTAGCGATCTTAGACCTGATGCTTTGAGCGCCGCGACCATCAGGCGAAAGCGCGCGATGGCGATGGCAAAGGGGTTGAGGTCTACGCCGTGGATCGCGTCCAGGGCCGCTTGGACTCGGGCCTGCAGTTCTAGTCCGGGAGCGTGCTTGTGCCATCTGTCCAGGAGGCGGTCGAAGGCGCCAAGGAGGAAGTGGCCGGAGCCGCAGGTCGGGTCGATCAGCTTGAAGCCTTCTAGAGGGCGTTCGTTGAGGGCTGGTTCCAGGGTGCGGTCGAGGATGAATTCCTCGACGAAGACCGGGGTCTGCAGCAGGGCGTAGGTTTCCTTCGCGTGTTGCGACAGGTCCTGGTACAGGTCGCCGAGGAACCGGGTGGACAGCGTCGAGTCGTGCAGGTCGTGGACGAGGGTGCCGTCCTCGCGGCGGGTGCGCCAGAAGTTGAGCAGTCCGGTGACTGCGTTGCCGGACGGCGATACCAGGTGCAGCGCGGAGTGGGACTCGACCAGCGCCTTCGTCGCCGGGAGATTGGCCAGGTAGTCGATGGCTGACTGGAGCCATTCGCGGTCGGTGTGTTCGGGGTGGGTTCGGAAGTAGGCGAGCTGGGCGTCGAGTGCTTCTTGGCGGCGATGCTCAGGGCCGGCGATCCAGACCGGTTGCACGAGCGCGTTGTCTTCGCAGAAGCGGATGAAGACGGTGGTCAGGATCCAGGCCACGGCGGCCTGGGTGATGCGGTCGTCGCGCCAGGCGACCCAGGACGCCGCGGTGCGTTCCTTGGTCAGGGCCTGCTGGTGCTCCCGCTTCCACTCAGCTTCCCGTTCGACATCGGCCTGGAGCCTGTCGCGCAGGTCGTCTTCCAGGAGCAGGACCTGCCGCTGGAGGTCGGTGGTGAGCGCTGCGGTGGCTGTCACGATGCTCCTTCAGCTGCGGGAAGGGCGGGCCGGGAATCGATCCACCCCGCGTCGAGACGGAAGAACTGGCCCGGTGCGGCCAGGGGCAGAGGGCGTCTGTCGATGATCGGGCCCTGACTGCCGGATAGCTGCGGGACGAGAACCCAGACCGCCTGCGGGCGGCGGGCCGCCAGGTCCGCCCACCGGCTGAGCATGGTCAGATGACCGTAGCGGGCCAGCGGCGCGATCTCGGTGAGCAAGACGGGCCGCGTTCCCTCCGGGGCGCTCGAGAGCGCCGCGTCGATGGCTGCTTCGAGGGCGGGCAGGCTGCGCTGGACCAGCGCGGCGAGCCCGGTCGCGTCCCGGCTGCCCTGCGGTGCCGCGTCGGCGGCCTGGACCGTGTCCCAGGGCAGGCCCACCTCGTCCGCCTGGGCACGCATCGTCTCGATCAGCACCTGGGTCACGTCCACGACCGTGGCTCCGAACCGGTCGGTCAGCGCTCCGACGGCCTTGTCGGTCCGGTCCGCGTCCACGCCGAGCGCGAGGAACGAACGGCTTGCGGCGCTCTCGGCGAGCCGATGCCCAGAGCGTCCGCCGCTGACCAGCTGCGGCGTTGCGGGTGCGATGATCGTGGCCTGTCGGGAGGCCAGGTCCTTGGTGTCGGCGCCGCGGGCGGGCCACCGGTAGCCATGCTGGTCCTCGTCGTACACCAGGCCCAGCCCGGCGTCGCTGATGAGCTGATCGAGCCTGGGCCGATCGGGCAACCCGGGCAGCGCGGGAAACCTCGCCCGGACCCGGTCCCGGATCTCGTGCGGGGCCACCGCCTGGCTGCCGCCAGCCCCCTGCAGCGCCAGCGCCAGCGCGTCGGTCAGCGAGGCGTCACGTTGGTACAACTCGTTCGACCCGGACACGGCGGCGTCGTTGGCCAGCGTCGCCGCCAGCCGCAGCAGCCGCGTGTCACTGAGCGCGGCGGGCGAGGCGGCCTGGCCGGCGCAGGCACGAGCCCAGCCGTCGCGAAGGCGCTGCGCGGCCCGTGCGGCGGGCACCACGGTCTCATCCGCGGACCGTGCCTGCGTGACCAGCTCGTCAGCGATCCGGCCGAGCGCCTCGGCCGGATCGAGCAGGGCCGCATCGGCGGCGAGCAGCACGATCCTGCCGTCCCGGCGCCGGGCGGCTAGCTGCTCCTCGCCGGACTCGGCCCGGTAGAGCGCCTGGGTCCGGTCGAGGGCCAGCCGCAGCAGGCCCGCACAGATCCGGGTCAGCGACCCGGATTCCGGCGTCTCAACAGACGGCGGCATGCAGGCCCGGATGGCGTCGGTCAGTTCCCCCACCGTGGCGACCCCGCCGAGGTCGGCCAGGGATCGCCGAGCGGCTTCCGCCAGGGCGTCGAGCAGATCCCGGCAGGGCCGGTGCTCCGCCCACTCGTCCTGCAACGCTGCGATCTGCTGGGCGACCCGCGCCCGGCTGACCCCGAGCATCACGGCCAGCTCGTTCTGGCTGCTGAACGGATCAAGCCCCGGGTCGAGCCCGAGCAGCAGGCGGGCCGTGGCACGACGCGAGGCTGCGCGGGCCGTGCCCGCGTGAGCCAGCAGCAACGCGGCAGCGCTGACCGGATCGGGCAACGCTGCATGGCCAGATCCGGACCGGAGCGTTCGGTCGACACCGCGGCCAGTGACGCCGGACCCGAACCCGTCTCGCCATTGGCGAGCCCGGGCCTTGACCTCGCGGCGGGTCGCCTCGGCCACACCCGAGAGCCGGTTCAGCCGTACCGGGTCGACCGCGACGAGGTCGCCGACGGTGGCCACGCCGTACGGTTCCAGGGCGGACAGGGCGCGGGCGGACAGGCCGGCCTCGGCCAGCGAAGTCGCGGGCTCGGCCGTGCCGGCGCGTTCGTCGGCGTCGTCGGGAACGGTCTTGGGCACCGGAGCGAACACGTTCCGCCAGGCGGCCAGCATGTCGGCGGCTGTGTCGAACCGCTCCTTGGCGCTGCGCGCCAGCGCGATGCGGAAGAACGGAACCAGGGCATCGGCCACGGCCGGGTCGAACATGCCGGACTCGACAGTGGCCTGGTCGCGGACGGACGCGGGATCGGACAGCCCGTCGCCGAACTTCGGGGTCGCTCCGGTAGCCATCTCGAACAGCACGACGGCAGCGGAGTACCGCTCGGCGGCCGAGTCATGGCGTCCGCGTTCCGGATCATCCAAGAAGGGATCCAGGTACGGCGGAGTCCCGGCGGTCACTGCCGAGGCCCCGGCCCGGGACAACGAGAAGTCGAACAGGACCAGATGCTTGGCCCGGTCGCTGCGGCCCTCCCGCACGCCAAGGTTCGCGGGCTTGATGTCCCGGTGGTCGACCCCGGCCCGGTCCAGCGCAACAAGTGCCTCAAGCAGGTCGCTGCCCCACCGTTCCAAAAGGTCCAGCGACAGCCGTTCGCGGCCGCGCAGTACCTCGCCCAGGGTTTCGTCGCCGGCGCTCTCCAGCAGCAGCGCCTGCCGGCCGCCGATGTCCAGCGGGCCTTCGATGAGCCGGACCAGGCGGGGGCCGGTCAGCCCGGCCAGCACCTCAGCCTCGTCTGCGATCCGGGCGGCAGCGGCATCGTCGACCGCTATCTTCAGGACGCGGGTGGCGTCCGGGCCAGAACCCTCGACGGACAGGTCGGTTACCAGCAAGCCGACCGCGGTGGAGCCCCGGCCGAGTCGGCGGATCATTTCGTACCGGCCGTCGATGATCTCGCCGACGGTGGCCTCCAAGGGGTCGTTCACCTCTTCGGCCGGGTCGGCCAGGGCCTGGTCGGCGTCATCGAGCCGCCCAAGGAACGCCGACACGTCCGGCAGCCGTTCGCTGACCGTGGGCCGGGTCGCCTCCAGGACCAGCGTGCGCACAGCCGGTGGCACCTGCGGGAGGTCGGCTGCCAGGTCAAGGCCGTTATCCCGGTGAAGCCGCTCGCGGAGGGTGGCCCGGTCCGCGGCTGCGGGGCGGCCAGCCAGGACAAAGTAGGCGAGGGCACCGAGCGCGAACACGTCGAGCCGGATCCGGTCGGCGCCCAGGTTCCATACCCCTTCCGGCGCCTGGAACGCCCCGGCCAACCGCCGGTCGACGTCCACTGCCCCTGGCCGCACGACGATGCCCGGCTGGCCGTCGGCTGAGCTGGTCCCATTGCCGCAGCCATCCCGGTCGTCGCTGTCCATCAGGCCGGTAACCCCGCTGCCGGACAGGCTGGTCAGCCCCGATCCCGTGGCCGCCCCGGCACTCTGCCAGTCACCCACCAGGACCTGGAGCTTGCCGTCCGGCAGCGGCCGGACCAAGACCGCGTGCGGGGTGAGGCCGCGGTGCACCACCCGGTTCTGATGCGCGTAATTCACGACCTCGGCAACCTCGCGCAGCAGCCGGAGCTGATCCTTGGCTGACAGGCTGCTCGCGTTGTCGGCCAGCCACAGGTCGAGCCGCTGGAATCGGCCGTCGAACGGATAGACCAGGCCGACTCCCAGTTCGGAGTCCACGAGGTCCCGCGGGCCCAGCAGGCGGTCACCGGCAAGCCGGGACATGATCCGATACTCGTGCTCGGCCACCCGGCGGACCTTGGCCCTAGTGGTCGCCGGAGCACCGGGCGGGGTGACCAGGAACCGGATCCGGGCCCGCTCAGTGGTGGCGACCCGGTGGAACGCGGGCCAGTCCTGCCAGCCGTCGCCCTCGTCCAGGGCATCTTCGTCGATGACCCACGACCCGGCCTCACGCTGGCGACGCTGAACGAACCCGACGCGCTCCATGAGCCGGGCGATGATCTCATCCCGGTTCGCTCCGACCGACTGCTGCGGCGTCGGGGGCTCCAGCAGGCGTTCGGAGATGCCGGGGAGACCGGTCTCGTTTTCGTGTTCGTCCAGGCCGAACAGGTCTATTCGCGAAGCGGGCGACAGCAGGCAGCGAATGCCGGGGTGGTGCAGGAACACCGACTCCTGGACGAATGGCACGACGGTACGGACATCGGGGATGCGCGCACCGGTCTCCTGTGCCCAGCGGATCAATTCGTCCTGGAGCTTGCCCGCCAGTCGCTGGGCCTTGCGCCGGGCGAGCTTGAGCGGGGAGTCTTCGGCTCGGTGCCCGTCGCGTCGCCAGGTCAGGTCGTCCCCGCGCAGGGTGCCGGAGTAGTACTTCAACTCGACAAGGTGCAGGCGGCGGTGGCCCAGGATCACCAGGTCGACCTCGTGCCACTTCCCGTAGTCGTCGCGGAATTCGAGGTTGGACCAGGCGCGGAAGGGCGCGTTCTTGGGCAGACGGTCACGGATGATGCTGAGGCCCTCGGCCTCATGCGTGAACTGCGAGGGGGTCACCTCAACCCAGCGCTGAACGTTTACCACCCGGTCCGTCTCCTTATGTCCTCTGGCGGTCCGCCGCCAGCGGAACTTCCGTCGTCATCCTGCCAGCAGCCACGATGAGCTGCAGTCCTCGTTCACTGTCTGTGGCGTCAGGCTCCTCCCGTGATCGATGAAACCTGTCTTGCTGCCGGAACCAGCGGGCAGAGGAAATCGACGGCTGCCCCTCTGCGGAGCTCTTCGTGGAAGGGCTGATTACGATAACCGCGAAGGCATCCGTAGCAAGAGGTCTCCTCGCCGCAGTCACACCTTTCGACACGAGTCAACGCCGCGTGCAGGACCTCGCCGAACGAGCGAGCGATGCGGATCGCGCTGCCAGCCCCGCCGGGCACCGCGTCGAAGATCACGAGCGATGTCTTCCCCCCCGGGGTCGGGTAGAGAGTGCCGTCGATGTCGTCCCGGCTTATCTGCAATCGTTCCGAAACTCCCTCAAGCAACGCATACAGGGTCGACCTCCAGTGGCCATCGAGCACGAACGGGGCCGCAAGTGCGTCGAAGGAGATCGCCACGATGTCGGTCTCGTAACGGTGGGCGAGAGCCCGGGGTTGCAACGGGCCGGTGCACTCCCGGTCGCGGAGCAGGTGCGGGTGCTTGCTCGCCACCTTCGGCCCGACCGCTGTTCCCCAGCCGCACCAGTCGCAGATCAGGTAACCGGCCCGGTTGGGCCCTTCGGAAATCGCTACGAGCTGGCCGCGTGATCCAGCTCGGGTGGTGGCGGTCCCTCCGTTAGCCAGCTGCCAGGTCGCTTCTTCGACTTCGCTGGCCAGGGACAACACATAGGTCGCGCCGTTCCAGCTTCGGCGCGGCGGAGTCATTCCGGGACGCTTGGTTTCCCGCTGAGCCACAAATCCGAATTCGGGCACGCAGTAGCGGCGGTGAACACCGGTCTGCTGGACGTCACATGAGGGACAGACGGAGTCAAGCGGCTCGCCACTCTCCCGGTAGCCGCCACACGCCTGGCAAACGGCGTAGTACCTGCTGATCAGTTCCCGGTCCGGCAGCCGGTATACGCCTCCAGAGGTCCACAGCAGTGCTCCGGCTACCAGTTCGGCGCCCGGAGCGAATTCATAGATCGCAGAGGACAAATCCCGGGACATGTCGAGCTTGCTTCCCACGCGGCTGTCAGCGTATTGAGTCCGGAGTTCCACGGTATCGGTGGGGAAGCCGTATTTCGGGAGGACGTTACGGTTAGCGAGGAAGTTCAGCAGATTCCGCTTCGTCAGCGTGTTGATGGTCTTCTCGTAACGATCGACGAGGAAGCCCTTGCGATCCTTTACCGCCTGCGTGCGCCGCTCCTCGAACGCGTCGACGTCTGCGGCGAGTTCTATCCCGATCGTCTCCAGCAGGTCGACGAGATCATGCACCCATCGCCCCGTATCCAGTCCTATCTCGCCCTGCACGGGCTCGGGCAGGATGCGGGCAAGCGATCGTTTCACGTCCTCTGGAACTGGCGTCAGGAAGCCCTGAACGCGCTGGCTCGGCGTGGCCATGTCACCCGGGCCAGGCAAGAAGAACTGACCCGCCTCGTGCCATTCCTCACCGGTGAGGCTCTTGTAGTGCCTGAAGAACGCGGCGAGCGCAACGGAATGGGCGTGCCGACGGTCGATGCGCTCGTTGGCGAGGGGCACGTACGGTGCGCGCACCTGACCAGCGACCATGGTGATCGGGTCCTGGTAGCGCGACAGGTCATGTGACCGACGCTGGGCGTAAGTCACGATGAGGGCTGCCGAGTCTGTGCGCCGTCCCGCACGGCCGGCTCGCTGGACGTAGTTCGCGGTTGTGGGCGGCATGTTGCGAAGTACAACGGACTGAAGCTCGCCCACGTCCACTCCGAGCTCGAAAGTCGTGGAACACGATAGGGCGTTGATGGCTCCGCGGATGAAGCGCTGCTGGATCTCCGCCGCCTCGACGTTGGTGAGCTGTCCAGTATGTTCACTCGCGCTCAGTGGGACCGGATTGAGCGATCGGTAGAGATACCGATAGTGGTCGTCGTCTTCCTCTGCCGCGGGAACCGAGTACTCTTCCAGCGTTCCGGCACAGCCTATGGTCGCGCAGACTCCCTTGACGGCTACCGCTGCCAGGCGGCGGCACTGCTGGCAGCGGTACATCACGTCCGACGGGCCGACCTGGGAGAGCCTTAGCCAGGTGTGATCCACCTGGCGGACCACGCCAAGCCGTGCGTCGTGGGTGATCGCCAGCCAGCCATCATGGAGGCTTTCCAGGAATCGCCAGCATCCATCCAGAACCTCGCGCGAGTCGGCAGGGCTACCGGCTGCCTTCAGGACGCGGGCGACATAGTCGAGCCGCCGGTTCATGCCCTGTGTGGGCAACCAGCTGAGAACCTTGCGTTTCGGCTCAGCTCCTTTGTCTCGCACATAGATTGGACCGCGCCGCGGATCGAAGTGCTCGTCACGAGGATCGACGTCTTCGGGCATCGTGAGCGCCCCCTGCTGGCGCAAGCTGCGCGCCAGCTCCCCGAGTAGATCCCAAGCCTCACGCTCGCTCAGCCCGCAGGCGGCAAGCCCGGCTGGAAGCCGCCAACCCGGCTCCCGGTCAAGCTCGACACGAACAAGCCCCCGTCCTTCCAGCGACTGCCGATCGTCGGTCGTCACCATTTCCAGCATCAGCCACAGAGCCGTCTGCCGCTGGCGCTCCTGCCGAGACATGCGCCTTTCGAAGACATGCGCGGCATCAGCGGCTCGGACAAGGTGGTAGGCGACATCGTCGATCTGGGCGGTCTCGCCATCGGCGGCGCGCGACAAGGCGTCGAGTATGAGTCGCCGGTGCTGGATGCTCTCGTAGCTGGCTTCCAGGTAGGGCGCGAAGAAAGCCGCGGCCTGGCGGCTGTCGCTGAATAGCAGGAGCTTGCGGCCTTGCCCGGGCTGATCAGCCTCTGTTTCACTGCCCGAAGGAGGGAGCGCCTGGTAAAGAGCAGTGGTGATCACAGATGCTGCGGCGTCGCCGCCGGTTTCGAACTGCCGGACCATCGCCGCACCCCGTGCGCCACAGGACAAGCAGCCGGAGATTGTGTCCTGTGCCGTAGAGAGCCGACGCACTGGCCACAAGAGCGCCCCGCCGCACGCGACGCCAGCGCAGCTCGTCGTTCTGGCATCATGAAGGCCACCGCATACAGCGCAAAGAACGGCGTCGTCCGCATCGAATGAACGGCTTTCCTCCTCGAGAGTCTCATCGTCTTCGTCGACGACAACCGGAGCGTCACCTATGAGCAGCCAGGTTCGGCGATCGGTAGGACGCTGCCGCGGGCCGAAGGTCAATCCGTCAGAGGTGTGCCGGACAGACCCGGACAGATAGACCGTGCCGCAGCGTTTGCAGGCAGCGAACTCGAACATGGCCGCGGCGCACGTCGCGCACGCTTCCCGACGCGCAAGGGAAACATGCGGGCCCGCCTTGGACAGGCAGGTGTACGCTCCCTCGCTCGCCCGCGTAAACAGGTGATAGCGAGCCGACAGGACCGCGGACCCTGTGCCGTCGTGGACCCGAGAGCCAGCCGACACAAGAGCTGCTAGCGCCCTGTGACCGTGTACATCCTGTGGAAAGAGCTCCGAGGCGAGCTCTGTGAACAGCCGCGGGCGATCGGCGAGTAGCGCCCTGAGGTCAGCGACCCGGCGCTCATGGGCGAACGTTCTGGCAGCGTCACCATCAATTGACGCGCCGTATGCATCAGCCAGACGCAGCAGCTCCGCATCCGGATCATCTGCGTCTGCGACAGAACGGTACGCGGCCGAGTCCATCGGCCCCCAGAACGGCCCGTCAGGCACGGCCCGCCTGCGGGCCTGAACAAGGTCCTGCCGAGATCCGTCACCCGGCACCCACTCAAATTCGGCATCGAACAGACGCTGGGCAAATTCAGTTACCGAGCGAGGGTCGTCACCCACAGTCGCGCTGGTGGCGATGCAGCTCAGCGGCCGTCCCCCCGTAACCCGATCTCGGAGACGGCGCAGCAGCATGGCCAGTTCGGCGGCTTTGGCTCCGTCATAGACATGTGCCTCGTCTACGGCGATGAATCGCCAGTGGCCGCCGTACGCGCCTTCGAAAAGCTCGATATCGGCTGGGCGCAGGAGCAGGTACTCGAGCATGGCGTAGTTAGTCAGAAGCAGGTGCGGTGGCGAGTCGCGCATTTCAGCACGGCTCAGAAGCTCGTTGGGAAGCCGGGGCTCGTCAGGACTCAGTGCCGCGAACGCTTCGGCTGCCTCTCGCCTTGTATGCGGCGTGTCGCCGACATATCTGCCGAAGGTGATGTGCGGGGCACGGGCAAGGATCTGCCTGAGCCTCTTGATCTGATCATTAGCGAGGGCATTCATGGGATATAGCAAGAGCGCGCGCACGCCAGGGCACAGCGTCCCACGGGCCTGTTCAGCCGACAGCGCGTCCAGAATGGGGACCAAGAAGCTTTCGGTCTTGCCGGACCCAGTTCCTGAGGCCACGATGACGTTGCGCCCGGCGCTGATCTTCCGGATGGCCTGTTCCTGATGCGAGTAAAGGGGCCGATCCATCGGCAGCGCCGGGCCGGCGAGACTCGCGAATCCGGGATTCAACACGCCACAGGCTACGAGATCGGCCAGAGTAGCGCCATGCGCATACGGGGGAGCTGACTCCAGCAGTGGGCCTTTGGTCAGCATGCTTTGTGATATCTCAGCGTCAAGCGCCGCCGCGATGCGTGTGTCGCGGACTGGCAAAAGGGACCGAAGATACCTGCGGTATCCGTCGATGATCAGCTCGCTGGTCGCCAGCGGATCGAAGCTGGGCGTCATGCCGATACCTCCGCCAATCGACTGCGTTCCGCGCCTGCGAGCAAGGCTTCCGCAAGCACCAGATCGATGCGCGTCATCTCGGGTGCTCGCCGCGCGAGATCGACCCACCGGCTCCGCCAATCACGTTCAAATGACTTGCAGCTTTCGTCACCTCGTGCTGCGACGCGTGCCACCAGAGCGAGCGATGCGGACATGGCGGGCAGAGCCAGCCAGCCTCCTTTGCCCTCAGGATGGCGTCGGCCAGCGATCTGGGTGAGGACGCTGCGGTAGGGAGATGCGGTCACACGATGCTCCGCTGCACGGATGATCGAGGCCGCGTCTCGGGCTGCTCGGACGAGCTCGGGCGTCCGACGCGCGTCGAACATTTGCCTGGCCGCGACGGCTCTGGTGTCCGCGTCGAGAAGGGTCTGCGGGACAACAGCTGCTGCTTGCCACACTGCCTCGAGCTGTTCAGGGGAAAGAGCAGTCATTTGCTCGGCCTCTGGCCCGAACTGCCCGACCCTAACGAAAGGATCACCATCACCGCCGAGCACCGCGCCTAGATTCGGGCCGCACTCGGCCAATGCGGCATCGATGAGATCTGCTGAAAGGCCGTCAACGCCAACGGGCTCGGCCAAGAATCGGCCGTAGAGTACTGCGGCCGCATCCGGGATGGTGGCCCACAGCCGGTCGTCCAACACCGGGTGGTCGTCACCCAAAGGTCGCGCTGTGGCCAGCCCGGAACTAATCAAGCCCACAACGCACGCCCTGGAGTCAAGGCCGGTGTCCAGGAGCGCCGTTATGGCTCGGCACGGCTGCCCCCTAAGAACGACCGAGCAGCGTTCACGCAGATTAGGCGGCGCTCCCAGAGCAATCAGGTCGTCAGCCAGGTGGATGAGATTCCACAGCCGATCTATCTTCTGGGGAGACGCTGGCAGGTCGCCTTCCCCGGCCAGGAACCTGGAGAGCGCACCCTCCTCAGGGTCAGTGCTCACCGGAATGCCCGGCGCATCACACGCGTAGGAGCTCCCGGATGGCCACTGAGGCCAGTCGGTGACCGTCCATGGGTCTTCGACGCGCAGCAAGACCCGAAGCGGTCCGGCTTCCCGGACAGTTGACGGGAGCTGCACCACTCCGTCGTCGGGAACCGACAAGATGAGCGGCGGCCGCCAGGGCGCGCGGGCAAGGTACAGGCCGACGCTCAGCCCATCGACCTGCGCGCAATCAGTGATCCTCAACGCGCCCGAGTTGATTTCGGCACCGCTGGCCAGGCGCCGAGGCCGTACGAGGCCCACGGGCATGGCATCTTCGCCCCACGGCAAGAAGAACTCGGCGCGACCGTGATGCGCCACAGTCTGGCGTGCCCGGGCCAGGTCGTAGCCGGTCAGGCCAGCAGCCTGGCCGCCAGTGGGCGGGATGGTCTGGATTCGCTGTGCTCCAGCCCACACTTCGAGATCGGCCTTGATAGCCATTCCATCTGCGCGAACGAGTAGACGGCCGAGATCCCCAAGCGCCTCGGTGGCAGCATGTATTGGCGCCGCCGTCCATGCATCTGCACCTGCGCCCGTACATAGCAGCTCGACATGCGGAGGCGTGATAACAACTGGCTCAGTCTCGTCGCCCGCGCGTAGCTCTACTACGCGCCCCCGGTCGGATGACCGGAAAGTGAGCTGGCTGGGATTTGCTGCTGCGCCGAGAGGCACTTCGAGCTTCACGGCCCCCGGCTGCAGGCCGCCCATCCGCAGACCGCGAACGGGCGGGCGATAGGTCACGGCGACACGTTCGGCGATGAAGATGGTCCGGCGCATTCCGCGGCCTAGTGGGCCGCGAACGGTGATGTCGAATGCACCCAGTAGCGGCCTGGGTAGCTCATCCCATATGCCGACCACGCCTTGGTCGACCTCACGGGAAACAAGTGATGGGCCTCCTGTCGCTCGACGGACGTCAACATGCCAACTGACGACAGAGTCCGGCGTGCTCGGCAACCAGAGCTGAGGCGCTTCCGCATAGACAGGGGAACCGTATGGCGTGGTCACTCCCGGAATCGGGCTGCTCAGCAAGAGGCGCGGGCGCGTGTAACCCTGCACCGGGTGCGCCGGGGCGGCGCCCAGCGACAAGGAGTGGACGTCCTCCAGGGAAACGAGCTGCAGGCACCAGCCTTCCCATCCGAAAGGGGCCGGAGTTTCAGTGATCGTTCGTAGCTGGCCTATGGCCCTTAGCTCGTGGTCGGCAGGCCGCAAGATCCAGACATGATCCGGGGGCAGCGGAAGCTGTGGAGGAAGACGCCGCCCATCATCCGAGAAGAAGAGAACTGGGTCTGTCGGGCGGACGACGTCCAACTCGCTCACGTGGTCCCAGCCGACCAGCGAGACGCGGACAGCGCGCACCGGCCGGGTGAGGGGGTGGGTAGTCTGTGGCGCGGATTCAGCGGAGCCAACCCAATGCGCCCGGCTCCGCACCGTCACCGGGTCGCCATCGACTATGACCCGCCAGGTAGCGACGCCGTCAGGGGCCTCCCCCACCGCTGGCAAAATCACCTGCACTCCTGCCCCATAAGGATCCAAGGCAATGCACGGGCGAGGCCGGGATCCGGCACCGTTGGCCTGGCGTCGACTGCTCGCGGACTTGTGCAGATCCTGCTCCATGGCCTCGCGGCGCGCGGCGTCCACAATGCGCGCGGGCAGTCTGATGCCGTCGAGGTCAGGATTGGGGTCTGCCAGGCGGCCGAGCAGATCCAGGGATCGGTCAACCACGTCGAGTGCGTAATCCCCGCCCTCGGTGAGAAACCGGCGTGCGGGGACATCCAGCTCCGACAGACGCAATTTACGACCCGGAGCGGTCGCCCAGGCCAGAAAACTCTCCGCGTCCATGCCAGGATGGTGCCGGCGACGCGAGAGGAGCAGCCGAAAGTAATCGCCGAGGCAGTAGGTCGGGATGCCAGCGTGCATCAAGATGGGACCGACGAAGTGGAGCGGTAGCTCAGGGAATGTTGCCATCCCCAGGCGGTCGATCGCGGTGTTGAACGCGCGCCCCCAGATGCCCTGGTCCTGGGCCGTGCCCTCCAAGCCTGCCGTCTCCCACAGCGCAGGCCAGTATGTGCCGCCCTGATAGCGCGTCGCTGCTACTCCGGCCATCGCAGCAGCCAGGCAAGCCGGCCACTGCAGCAGGAACGACTCCCCCTGGAGCCGCGGATCTGGCAGCTTCCCGTACTGGCGGCCCAAGGCAACCGCGACCTGGTCGGTGATGTCGGAACGGAGATCTGCTTCCGCGACGAGCGACGCACCCCTCAGCCGAGGCCGCCACGAGTCTTCGCGCATGCGGAGAAGCTCCCGCACGGTGACCTTGCGCGGGCCGGGGGAACTGACCGGCGAATCTGTAAGATCTGGCCGTACCTCATTCCCTGGTCCGCTGCCCGGCAAAACTGCCTCAGTCTTCGGCAAGAAGTAGCTCGGCTCGCCAGTGCCGGAGACATAAAGGTGGTCCCTCGCCCTCGTACAGGCCACGAATAGGAGACGGCGTTCCCGCTCGAGATCCTGAGCGTGCGCCACTGCGTCTTCGCTGGCGGACGTGACCGCCGCCAGTGCCGGGACCTCATCCTTTTCTACACCAATGACCGCGACGGCCTGGAATTCCAGGCCCTTCATGCCATACATCGTGCCGACCCGAACTGCCTGCATGTTGCTTAGGGTGACCGTCATAATCCCGTTGACCTTCAGCGCCTCCCGTACTTCACGGGCGAGGCTAGCCGAACGGGCCGCCACCCCGATGGCATGCGGCTCGATTCCGGCATCTACCCAGAACCGGATCCGCTGGGTGAGCAGCGCGAATTCCTCGGTCCGTGTGGCCGCAATGCGCGAATCCGGGGGCCTGCCGTGCATGGGAGAGCGGTAACCGAGCAATGAGTCGATCTCGCCGTCCAGACCAGTCGTCGGATCGGGCCCGAGCAACGGCACCGCCCAGGCCAGGATTTCCTGGGTGGTCCGGTAGTTGATGGAAAGTCGACGGCTACGCCCGCGTACGTTGATCCCCAGGCTCGCCAGGGAGACCCTGCTGTCGTATATGCGTTGATGCGGGTCGGCGGCGACGAACAGGTCATCCGGGCCCGGTCGCACGGCAGCACGCAATAGTCGCCACTGCGCTGGGTGCAGGTCCTGCGCTTCGTCAACGATGATGTGCCGATAGCACGACCGTCGCTCGTGCTGGAGCAAGTGCGTGGCCTCGTTGGCCAGTTGTAGATGAGTGGACTGGCGGGCTGCGGCCAGGTCGGCAGTAACTCGTTGCGTCGCCTGCCAGACATGGCCACGTTGCGCTTTGCTGAGCGGCTGCCCTCGTCCGGATCGTTGACAGCTCAGATAAGCCTGCTCGGTGCGCAGATCCTGAGCCAGAATAACGTGCTCCCACTCGTTCTTGAGGAACGTAGGCGTGAAAGCAAGGCCGACGTCATCGGCCGCTTCTTCCCAGCGAATACGCAACATCCGCTCGTCTGCAATGATTGGATTACCGCGGGCTTGCTGAACGATGCCGTAGGCCAGCCGGTCCACGTTAAGCACTTCGATTCGTTCGCGAACGTCAATGACCTGTATCAACAAGTCAAGCTGTCTGCCCAACGTGTCCGCTAGGTTGCCGGAAAAAGTGGTCAGCAAGATCGGCTTCAAAAATGATCTCGCAGTAGCACCCTGACCCGACGCACCGAACTGGGTTGCGGCCGACGGTGCGTTAACGCGCGCGGCCAGGAAAGCCGCCCGATGGAGAGCGGTAACCGTTTTGCCGGTGCCTGGACCGCCCGTGACCTGGGCCGCCCCCGAATAGCTTTCCCTGTAGGCCAGCTTGCGTTGGCTTGGATGAAGGAATGTTCGCCAAGCAGCAAAAGGGTGGGCGAGGATGCGCTGCAACTCGTCCTGCCCGGACACGAACACCACTTGATCCGGTGTCCGCTCAATGACCGAGATCAGGTCGTCCGGATCTACCGGCTCCAGCAGCTTGCCGGCAGGAAGCGACTCGGCAACCTCTGTCCAGGCCTCTTCGACGGTCATCCCGGAAGCCAATGCGTGCAGCGCTGTGTACTGCGCATCTGGCAATATCGCCTGCAGCGCCTCCAGATCTGCTTCGCTGGTCAGCAACCTTGCCAATGGCAGGATCTGGGCATCGACACCCAGCCGGGTGAGGTCGGCCTCGCGAACGTTCGCGAACAGCCGCTTGTCGTCTGGACAGGCGATCGCCTGCAGCGAATGCTGTACCTGCCGAATTGCTTCCTCGTCGCGGACTTCGAGCACCCCGAGCGCCTGGTTGACCGAGAACCGGTGCCTCGTGGCGTAGGCCTTCGCCCTATCGTTCGGCAAGACCGTGATCAAGCAGAACGTGTCGCCGCTCTCTGGAGCGAGCACGACGCCGCGCCAAAAGCTGTCGACGCGGACGGTGCGGATCCGGCGATCCAGGCTGTGCTGCGGCTCCTCCAGATGCAAGTCACCCTCAGCGGGCTCGACGAAGCGAGCGATCGTCGCCTGGACCGCGCTCCGCACACCCTTGTCCAGCTTCGCGTAGTCGGTCACGAAGCCCTTTGCGATCGCCAGGCGAGCCACTGGCTATGTCCTCCCCCTCGCCAGCCGTCCCCGAAGCTGGCTGCCTAGCGAGAAGACGCGCTAGGCCGCTCCAGCCGTTTCACGATAGTGCAGGAAACCTCCTTCGTTGAGGAATCTGCGTTACTTTGCACACCGCAACCACCTCATCCGCGTCACATAGATACGGGCCCGGTGCAGACACGCCGATGGCTCTTGTTTTGCTGTGCTCTTCAGGACTCGGACCTGGAGCGAGTCATGACCAAGCTTGGAGCTATTCTTGACAATCAGATTGCCAACGGTCGCTGGTTACTGGCCGGGAACCCAGGCAGCGGGCATCGTTGATCGGCGACGAGCCTGAGGGCGGACTGCCGTGCGGGTCCTGATCCTCGACGGTCAACAGCGGATCATGTCCCTCTACGGCATCACGCGCCGACGGCCGCCGACCTTACCAGCGGACGGCAGGTCGACTGCACGGAATTGATATTCTCCGGACAGCGCCAGCAGGGAATCCAGATTAGGATTGGCAAATGGCATTTTGGAATGTTGTCGGCCAGCGCCATGTGCGTCAGGCGATCCGCGAGTTTGACCAGCTGGGTCAGGATGAGTTCCTGGCGCGTTACGGATTTGGCCGGGCCCGGGCATACCTACTCGTCATTGATGGCAAGACGTACGATTCCAAAGCCATCCTCGGCGTGGCATACCGATTCGCGACGGGCCGCCCGCTCCGCCCGGAAGACTTTAGCGGGGGCATCCACGGTGCAGCTGGCGTCCTGTGCTCCCTGGGCTTCGAGGTGCGTGATATAATGAACCGACCGCCCTCGACGGCTGGGGCGCCGGAGGCTACTTGACGCAGGAGCCCGCTGCGGCACGGTTACGCCCGGCGCTGGCCGAGCTGCTAGCCCGGGTGGTGGGCTCGCTGGTTGATCTCGACGGCGCGACCGTCGGGGTCTTTGGCCACAATGCGGCAGGCCCAGGGCATCTGTTCGTGTCCGGTCAGGATCGGGGCGCCGGCTTGGTTCAGCGCCGAGACCACATGCTCCAGGGAATCCACATACAAGCCCGGGAAGACGTTGCCGCCCGTGCGGCCTTCCGGGGCGCGGCCGGGAGACTGGGCTGGGTAGATCGCGAAGTGGACCGGGCCCAGTTCGGTGGCGAAATGGGTCGGGCCCTCGCCGTGGTGTTCGTCTTCAGCACCAGGCCGAAGGCGCGGTAGAACGCGGCGGTCGCCGCGGGGTCGGACCCGAACAGGACGACGGAAGCCAGCTCGGTCATGAAGCCGATTCTCCGGCCGACCGGTTCAGCGGACCAGGTTTCAAGGCTCAAGGGCGCTAAAAGACTGCGCTTGGCTCCGGCGCGGATGGCGTCAGCGCCAGGGCTGGGATGGCCCGCGAGTCGGAGCCGGGCGGGTAGCGATAGTGGCGAGCCACTGCTCGGCCTGGCGCGGGGTGCGGAAGCGGAGCACCCGTACCCCAAGCCGGGTGGTGTCGCAGAGCTGGCCGGCATACCTGCCGCGGTTGCGGAGGTACTTGCGGACGGCGTTGGCCAGGACCGAGTTCCTGCTCAGGAACGCGCGCCTCCAGCCGAACGCGCCGGCCGGTGCAGGCTCGCGGCCGACAAGGCGGCGCAGGTTGCGGCGGGTGACGCGGGAAACGATGAGCGGGAGCCGGTAGTCGAGCCAGACGACCGTGTCGGCGCGGTGCCAGGTCACGTCGGCGAGCTTGGAGTAGTTTCCGTCCACAACCCAGCCGCCGGTTTCGGTGAGAGCGGCGGTGCGGGCACGGAACTCTTCCAGCGGCAGCGGGCCGCTGCTGGTGAACAGGACCTTGTCGAGATCGTGGCAGGGCACGGCGAGGCGGCTGGCTAAGCGGAGCGCGAGCGTGGTCTTTCCCGTGCCCGGCAGGCCGAAAACGACGATCTTCTGCGTCATCAGATGCTCACTAGGAACGGGTGCAGGGCCGTTGCGCCGAGGTCCGGGTGCCGCCGCAGCGCGGTGAGAAACCCGTGCTGGAAGTGCGTCCGGGCGGCGAGCTCCTCCTCATCGTAGGCGCCGACGCCTTTGCGGACCTTCACGATGGTGCCATTGATAACCGAGACGCCGGCGCCACCAAGGTCGGAGAAGACGTTGAGCCGGAGGTGCGCGAACAGCTGGCCGTGGTGCTCCGAAAAGCACACCGAGTACGCCAGGTCGGCCAGCGGGTAGACATGCGTGGCGCGGTGACGGTTCCGCGCGTCGGCGTACAAGTCAGTGCTG
>Ga0335075_10004684_pt1 | contig 21322 bp, 19 predicted proteins | sample Lox_Sample_24_FD_206723 | JGI IMG/M metagenome (GOLD analysis project Ga0335075, IMG submission 206723) | Soil microbial communities from Loxahatchee National Wildlife Refuge, Florida, United States - Lox_Sample_2.4 | ecosystem: Environmental > Terrestrial > Soil > Wetlands | place: USA...
GGCTCCGACGCATACGAAGTAAAACAGCGTGCGCTCGACGCCGAGATAGGTAAGGGGCTTATGCAGGCTCTTGAAGACCCGGTTTGTGCGTCGTGCGGGTTGTGACCTGTCTGCCATAAGCCCCTCGGTGAATGGGCTGGACGGAAAAACGAACTGGCATGGGATTGGGCTTATACGCCCCACAGCCAGCTCAGGACGTTAACGGCCATCACGGCAATGCCGGTCCCGGCGGCGACCCCCGCCAGGGCTTTCTTCGCACCCGGTTCGCCATGCGCGAAGCCGTAGCCGCCAATCACAATCGCAATCAGGCTGGCGACCTTCGCAATCGTGCCGGTGAACAGAGTTTGCAGGGCAGTGAAGCCGGTATCGAAAGGACTGCCGCTCGACTGAGCGTGCGCAGCCAGCGGCAACAGGATGGTGAACGCAAGAAAGCCCAGAAGTCGAGGTCGAAGAAGCGACCTTTTCCCCTGGGCCGGATGACGGAGCTTTAGCATTTTGCACCTCCGCTGACCTGATGTTGTCAGCTATGGCGCAACGCTAAGAGCGATGGACGCGAACGTCCAATGAAATTTCGAGCGGCGCGTCATTCCATTTTGGAATGACGATGCTTGGGCAAAGGGTGAAAATGCCTAGACTTCGTAATCGCGGATGATCTCTGGCGTTCCCGCGCCACCCCTATATAATGACGCCTTGGCGATTGGAGAATGGCAGACAGAATATGAAAAGCTGGTTCCATCCGTCAGGTCAAGTTGAATCTCAGGCCCATCGCCTGTGTCTTGATAAATGCGAAGTGTTTGAATTGTCTTGCCAGACAATTCAGGGCATTCGACATAAGTTCCATTCATCTGCATAACCTCTTCATTCTGCCAGATCGGTCAATATCACACTCATAATGTGTAGACTCATAGTGGTCACAATTCAAGTATTGAAGAGTGGCCACTCGTTCCGTTAAGTCTCGATTCGGTTCTACCGTCCGGAAGCTGCGCGACGAGCGAGGCTATTCACAAGAGGAACTGGCCGAGCGAGCTGGCCTGCATCGTAACTATGTCGGCGGGGTAGAGCGAGGCGAACGGAATGTGGCTTTGGAGAACATCGTAAAGCTGGCGAAGGCCCTCTCAGTTCCTCCAAGAGAACTTTTTGCAGACTTTTCCTAAACGTGACGTGCCAGGATCGTTAGGAATAGAGCGTGCGAAAACGCCAACGATGCGTTGTCGAAATCCCCCAAATCACTGTAGGGACTTTTGTAGGGACAGTCCTTAAAAAAGGCGCAAAATTGTGGGTAATCCCTACATTCTTGGACAGCAGTATGATCCTTGCAATCGACTGAAAATGCGTAACATAGAGCAATAATAAACAACGCTGAATGCGGCATATTTCTAGCTGTTAACCGAAGGGTTGTAGGTTCGAGTCCTACCTGAGGAGCCAATCAAATCAACAACTTAGAGTAGACGAGAACAGCCAAAAATCCGCCATTTTTTCAAAATGTGCCCATTTTTGTGCCCACTCTGCTTCAAAATGGACGAACTGTCCATAGCAATCCTGCTCAGTTGTTTTGCTTCTCAGTGAATCGACTCGGACTGCTTCCGGACCTCGGTTGATCGCCGATTTGCGCGAATTCCCTTCCTGCTCCAATCTCCATCCGCGCGAGCCGTTTTGGCGTCGCGCCGTACCGAGAGACAGGAGCGCTCTATGGCAGTTTTCAAAAGAGGCGGAGTGTGGTGGTCTTGAGAAACTATCCCCGTGACCTTCAAACTTCACGCCCGCGTCAGCCGCTCCGACGCCAAAACCATTCGCCAGGCACTCGCCGACCTCGCCGCCAAGGCCAATATCACCCAGGAGGGCGACGAATTAACCATCAACGCCGATCTCGACGGCGAATCTGCCAAAGACCTGAACCGCCGTTTTCTCTCCGCGCTCAGAAAGGTCCACAAGCGCACCACGCTCCGCGCTCAGTGGACTTCGCCCGCCAACCTGACCGAATCCTATTTCGACTACGTCCTCAAGAAAACCATCCAAAAGTGATCCCCTAGCTCTCTCAGTGCTATATCCCTTTGGTCCTTGGGGCCTATGCGACGCGCAGGTGGTCGCCGCGGTAGACTTCTGCGCCGGGGATGGCAATTTGGTTCTGAACAGCCTGCTGATCACGGTCGACAACGGGATCAACGCTCGGAGAGAAATTCTGCTGGCGAAGCGACCGGGCGTCGATGTGATTGTCATCGACCATCACCGCATTCAGGAACAGGCAAACACACGCGCCGTCTGGTCGCAGGAGTTCTGCGGCGCTGGCCTCGCGGCGCTGTTCGCGGTGACCCTGGCGCTACGAGCCGGCTGGAAGGACGGACGAGTCGAACGCCTGCAGGCTGCCATGAGCCAATATGCCGCGATCGCATCGGTCGCCGATTGTGTTCCGCTGCTCCATGGGACTCGAACACTTGCACGTTTGGGAATGCGCGAGCTCGCCTATGCCGACAATTGTGGACTACGCGAATTGCTCCGGGTCTGCTGTGCCGACCCGGCGAGCCCGGATTCGAACGACCTGGCATTCGGGGTCGCGCCACGCATCAATGCCGCGGGCCGAATCGACTACCCCGCACGCGCGCTTTCGGTCTTCGAGGCGGCAAGGGACGAGGATGCTGCACACAGGAGCGTCGAGCGACTGGATCAGCTCAACCAGCAGCGGCGCCAACTGGTAGCAGAGCATTTTGGCGGACTTTGCGCGGAGATTCCGCAGCCGGCTCCGCCCGCTCTGGTGCTTTACCGGGTGGCATGTCCCAAAGGCATCGCCGGCCTGCTCGCCGCCAAATGTGTCGACCGCTTCAGAGTGCCAAGCATTGTGCTGGCGCTGGCGCCGGCGCCGGAACCGGGTCTGGTGGTCGGATCAGGCAGGAGCGTCGCCGGTTTCGATTTGGCCGAAGCGCTTGAACGGTTCCGTGGATTCTTCAAACAATTCGGCGGCCATGCCCAGGCCGTTGGATTGACCATGTCTATCGGTCAAATAGAAGCCTTCACAAAGGAATTCACTTCCTTCGTGGAAGGCCTCAAATTGGATCGCAATCGCGAGATCCATCAGGACGGGGAGTTGGTACTGGCGACGGCGGGCAAGCACTTCGAAGAACAACTCGGGCTGCTTGAGCCGCTTGGGGAGGGAAACCCGGCTCCGATCTTCCTGCTTCGCACGGTCCAGGTGGTCAGCCTCAGGAACCGTTGGGTGCGGATCCGGCGGGGCAGGTTCAGCCTCGAAGCTCTGTGCTGGGATCTTGCTCCGCAGGTGGGGATGCGCGGAAGCTGCCTGATCGAGTTTCGGGACAAGCGGCGCGTTTTGAAGGGCTTCCGGGAGGGGGACCGGTAGGGTTCCAAGGCCATTTGACGGAGGTTGGGTTCGATGAGAAAACAGTCCCGAAGAGGGGCGAACCATGCAGAACCCAACCACGGACATTCAGAAAATGATCAAAGAGCTGAATCGATTTCAATTGCCGAGCTCACTGATGGAAAGTTTCGACACCTGGCGGGAAGAGGTCGCCGGGGCTGCTTCGCGGGAGTTCAGTCCATCGCAACGGAGCTGGCTTCTCGATCTCGTGAACCGCTTTCGCGGTCCGGAGGATCGCAAGGATTCGCTGCTCGAAGTCTTCGGTCCCGGCATGTACACCGCGAACCATCCGGCGTGGGAGACGGCACCCGGAACCGAGATCGAGTGACCGGCGCTAACGTCCGATGTTGCCGGCATCGCAGGCGATGATTCCGAGTTTGCGGAAATCGCGCGGGAAGAGATCAGAGATTTACGCGAGCTTGCCAGACCGTTCGCCGACGAGGAGATCGCGGGCCTTGCAAAGATCGCCCGTGCGGCGCTCGCAGACCGGCGGAAGCCGGTCCGAGGAAGAGAGGAAGCGATCGATTATCTTGCTCTCAACGCCAGCGCCCTGCTCGAAGACCTCTGGACAGAGGATGACACCCTTTGGGCGAAGGCGCCGAGCAGGCGGATTCGATTCGAGGATATGGTGGCGAGACGCAAAGCGGAGCTGCTGGCGGCAGGGTCGGCTCGACCGCCATTGGAGGGGAAGGACTTCGCCTGTTACACGGACGACGAGATCCGTGCGTTTGCCTTTGATGTGCGCAATCTCTTCTTGACGGAGCGGGCAAAGCACCTGGCAACATCTGCACTCGCTGCCAGCGGCGACCGGAATACTGGTCGGGTTTGGTCGAGAACTTCGACCGCGCTTCACCACTGCAAAAGGGGAGAGCGGATGCATAAGGGGATTCTTGCGCGGGCATGCATTCGTATCTGACTCCTGGCTGAGTTGACTGGCGGCCAACTTCCTGGACCCTGGTTGGCTTCGCGGTACCGATTTGTCCTTGCAAGTGACGGCGATTTGTCACCGAGTAACAGCGACAATGCCTGCACGACTTCGGGCCTGGCCACCGGGATTTGCGGAACTCGCATTTCTGCCGATCCAATTCACGATGGTCCGGCATCAGAAGGGTGTAGCTTTTCGATGGGCAGAGGCAATCAATGGCCAAAGAGAAACGATGCCTTCTCTGGACAGGCATCCTCGTGCTCGGGTCCTCCGTTGCGCACGCTCAGAGCCCGCAGCAAATCATTCAACAGGTTGTCAACGCCGAACACGCAGCTGACGCAAACGACCACTCCCAATGGGTCTGCCTGGAAGAGATCCACAAGCCCAAGGAACAGGTTCTCCAGTGGGTAGCAGGCACGCAGCAAGGCGATGTCCAGCGCGTCCTCGAGAGGAACGGACAAAGACTCTCCGCATCGCAACAGCGTGCTCTCATTCGGAACTTTCTGCATGACCCCAGGGCTCAGAAGAAACAGGTTTCGGAGAGTAATCACGATATTGAGCAGATCGAGGACCTGCTCCAGCTTCTCCCCGTCGGTTTTGTTTGGACGCAAACCGGCGCAACCGCAACTGCCACTTTCCTGCACTTCGAACCAGCCCCGCACTTCCATCCGCCCACGCGTGAGGCGCGCGTCTTCGGCAGCATGGAGGGGGACATTGTCGTCGACAACCGGCAACATCGCATTCGCAGCATGAGCGGCCACCTTATACGCGAGGTCAAGTTCGGCGGAGGCATCCTCGGCAAACTGAAGGAGGGCAGTTCCTTCTCTCTCGAGCAGGAGCAGGTTGGCCCATCTCTCTGGCAATTGACAGCATTCCATCTGCGCCTGGAAGGCAACGCCTTTCTTTTCAAGAGCATCTCGCTCCAGGAAGATGATCAACGCTCGGACTTCAAGCCTGAACCTTCAACGATTACCCTCAATCAGGCGGCCACCGAAGTCATCAGTCAGCCAGAAGCTGCGAACTTTTGACGGAGGCGCATTCCGCTGATCAGCACGGAGAAAACGGGCCTCAAGAGGTCGATCATGTACGCAGGGCGGCCAGCGATCAGATCGGTGCCGACCATTGCGAAATGTGTAATTGTCAGGGGAAATGCGAACTCCGGGTTGCTCCAGCGGACGTGAAGCTTTCGCTTCCGGCCGAAGATGCTCACTTTCTTACAGTTCTCCCTAATCTTCGCAACCCTGTGCGATTCGATTGTCTGTTTCAGGGAAGAGCCAGCGCTGGATGGGACGTTCTCACTTCGCCAGATATAAAGCTCGTCTCGGACCTGCACACTGTTCCAGTTCGGGCCAGAAAGTAGTGTGTGCCCTGACTCTTACGCTTTGCGACGACGGTCAATGCATGGGGCCGGTCTCCCCTCCGGGAGTGTTTTTCTGGAGCAGAAAGGACAGCAAGAACATCAGCAGGCACATGACAGTGAACAACCAGTAGACATCAATATAAGAGAGAGTCTGAGCCTGAGCTCCCAGCATGGCGTACATTCTGTCGAGCGCCTGCTGATGAGCAAAATGCGCGTTTAGTCCGGCGTGAGTAAGTCTGGCCGCCAACGCTCGAACCGCGGCGTCGAAGCGCTCCGATCTGGTATACACGGCAAGCACGGATTGATGGTATTGGCTTCGGCGCTCAACGATCGTCGTCACAGCTGAGGTTCCTACGCTCATGCCTATGTTGCGGGTGAAGTTCATGAGGCCGGCCGCTGCATTCGTCCTTTCCCTGGGAATGCCGACATACGCGCTGGCCGTAATCGGCACCATCAGGAATGCAACCGGCAGGTACTGGAAGATACGCAGCCATGCGGCCGCCTGAAAGCTGACCTGCGTATCCAGTTGCCTGCAGGAGATGAACATACCGAGCGCCATAGTGATCCACCCAAAGGCGATCAAATGGCGCGCCTGGAAGCGCGACGTCAGCCGGCCAACGACGGGGATGAGGAACAACAGGAGTACAGCCGAGCCCGACAGGACTAAGCCTGCGATTTCCGCCGTATATCCCATGATCGTCTGCAGAAACAGAGGAATCAGCACGGTGCCACCGAGGATCGCAATCCCGAGCGCAAAAAACATTAGATTGCAGCTCATAAAATTGAAGATCCTGAACAGGCGAATATCGACCAGCGGCTCCCTGTGAAACCATTCCCAGATCACCAGCGCAATCAGGCTTACAGCGGCAGTGACGATCAGGGTCGCGATGAAGTGAGAGCCGAACCAATCGTCTTCCTGCCCTTTGTCGAGCGTGATTTGCAGCGCGCTCACACCAAGGACGAGCAGAGCGAATCCGATATAGTCGAACCTTGCCAGGCTGGCTTTGACCCTGGAGAGATACGGGGGATCTTCGAGCAGCTGATACACCAGCAGGGTGGCCAGAATGCCCACGGGAATGTTGATGTAGAAGATCCATCGCCAGGAGTAACTGTCGGTAATCCACCCACCCAGCGTGGGACCAATGGCGGGTGCGCAGACCATGGTGATTCCGTACAGTGCAAAGGCCATCCCACGTTTTGCCGGAGGAAATGTATCGGCGAGAATGGCCTGAACCATGGGCTGCAATCCGCCCCCGAAGGCGCCCTGCATGACCCGAAACAAGAGCAGCATTCCCAGGCTGGGCGCAATGCCGCAAAGGAAAGAGCTGAGAGTGAAGAAAATGATGCACATCATGAAGAAGCGTTTGCGCCCCAGCAGGCCAACCAGGAAGCCACTCATAGGAAGCACGATGGCATTCGCAACGAGATAGGTGGTGAGAACCCAGGTGCTCTCGTCATTGCTGGCGCCGAGATTGCCTGCAATGTACGGCAGCGCCACATTGGCGATGCTGGTATCGAGCACTTCCATGAAGGCGGCCAGCGATACCACGATCCCGATGGTCCAGGGATTGACTTTTGGCGTCCAGGCCGCCTCGTCGGCCATGAAGGAAGTTGCGGCGCTCATCGGACCGTCACCTCCGGCTCCACGGACAATCCCGGTTTCAGGAGTCCCTGCGCGTTGAAGTCGCCGCCGCGTGGGCGGTCGAAATCAATGCGCACCGGGACGCGCTGCACCACTTTCACGTAATTCCCAGTTGCATTCTCAGGAGGCAGGAGGCTGAAGACGGACCCGGTTCCACCGCCCAGGTTGGTCACATGTCCTTGCCATGATCGACCATAGGCGTCCACTTTAATCTCGACCGGATCTCCGGGACGCATGTGGGCGAGCTGAGTTTCCTTGAAGTTAGCCGTCACCCAGATGTCGTCAAGGGGAACCACGTCGATCAGTTCCTGCCCCACACTCACGTTTTCTCCGACTTCGACGCTGCGTTTGCCGATAACTCCAGTTACCGGAGAGCGGATGATCGTGTAACTCAGGTTGAGCTCAGCCTGATCCAGTTCGGCTTTTCGCATTTCCACCTTTGCGGTTGCCGCGTCGTACATCTCATGCACCAGGGAAACCTGGTCTGGAGCGGTCCGGGCATTTTCGAGATCGGCATTGGCCTGCAGGAGTTTCGCCCGTGCCTGCTGAAGCGTTTGTTCGTCTGCCTGAACAAGGGCTCCGGCGCCCGTGACGGCAGCGCGATTGGCCTCCGCCGCCGCCAGGGCCTGGTCGTACTGCTGCCGGGAAACATCCTGTTTCGCTACCAGTTGGGTGTATCGAACCAGGTCCGCATCGGTCTTTTGCGCGTTCGCTTTGGCGGCGATCAGCTCCGCTTTGGCTGATTGCAACTCCTGTGCCGCGGCACCCACGCCGGCTTGTGCGTTACGCACCCCCGCCTTCGCCGAATCGAGATCGCTCCACGCGGTAGCCGAGGCGATCGGCACGTCCCATCGCGACCCCGCGGCCGTTGCTACCGCATCCGCCAGGTTCGCCTTGGCCTGCTCGGCAGCGACATTGTAGTCACTGGGATCAATGACGACCAGCACCTCGCCGGCATGCACCATCTGGCCCTCGATCACATTGACCTGCTCCACGTGTCCGGTGATCCGCGCGCTGAGCGCCATGATGTGCCCGTCCACCTGCGCGTCGTCGGTACCCTCATGGAGCCACGCGTTGTGCAGGAACCAGCCACCTGCGATCGCGACGACCAGGGCAGCGCCAGCGGCCGCAAACAGCTTCGTACGGGGTCTTTCCCCGTGGGGCCGCCGGTCGTCTGTCGGCTGAATTGGCTGCGCTGCGGCAGGAGCCGTCATCTCCTCCGGTTCAAGCACCGCCCCGTGCGTGCTCTGCGACGAATTATTGTTATTGGACACTAGTTTCCTCCGAGATACTGCTGGTAATCGGTGCGCGCGATACCCATCGCGCGCGCCAGCGAGAGCTTTGCGAAATTGAAGCTGTAGAGGCTGGTAATGTATTGGTCGTTGGCGCTGGCCAGCGCCTGTTCGGCCTGCACCACTTCCACGCTGTCGGTCACGCCGGAGGCGAAGCGATCCTTCGACCGCGCCAGGTTGTCGTTTGCAAGAGCGACATTCTGGCTCGCGACTGCAACCTGTTCCCGCGCAGCGGCGACGTTGAGCAATGCTGTTCGCACGTCGTAATCGATCTGGCCGCGAAGATTCTCGACTTCCGCCCGGCGCTGTTCCAATGCCGCTGCGGCTTGGGTGGTTTCGCCCCTGACTTCTTCCCCATTGAAGATGGGAATCTTGATTCCCGCCTGCAAGCTGAAGACACCATGCGAGTCGCCAAAGGTTTGCCCAAGGTCGCCGTAGCTGCCATTGACACCAGCTGTCGGCCATCGCTGCGCTTTTGCGGCCGACAGCGCCCGTTCAGCGGCCTCTTCTGCATTGACAGCGGCGCGAAGATCGCTGCGCGAGCGGTTCGCCGTGTCCAGCGCGTCGTCAAGGCTGACCGATTCGAGGTTCGAATAGGGGAGTTTGTCGGCAAGGTCGAACTGCTGTTCGAGGGGCAGACCGATGGCCCTTGCCAGCGCGAGTTTTGCGATCGCGAAGTTGTTTTGGGCGAGGCTGAGGTTGTATTCCTCCGTGTGCAGCTGCACGTCAGTGCGCGTCGCGTCGATGCGCGGCGCCGTACCGGCCTCGAGCTCGTTCTCCGCCTGTTCATACAGAGCCCGTGCATTGCGGACCTGAGCTTCCTGCGCCTCAATCCGGGACTCGTCAGCGACTGCCTCCAGATAAGCATTGCCTGCCGCCAGGGTAATGACGTCGAGCGTGTCCTGGTAATTGAGCTCGGCCGCCTGCTGGGCGCTGTGAGCCGCACGGAGGCGCTGGATGGAGGAGATGCTGAACAGGCTTTGGCTGGCGCCGACAGCGGCAGAACTGTAGCTGTATGGACCAATGACTTTCGGAACTCCGGGCACCTTCAGGCCGAGGCTGGCGAGATCCGTCTGCTGCACATCTTCTGAAAGGTCCGCATTCACGTGAGGTAACAGGGCGCTGAGAGCCAGCAACCGTTCGCCGCGTGCCGTGCGGACGTCCTCGTTTGTCTCAACCGCGCCGAGGTTATATTGCAGGGCGAGATGAATGGCGTCCTGCAAAGTCAAGGGCAGAACCTGAGCTGTGGCGGGGCCGCTCGGCACACTTCCGCCGAGAATCCCGGCCTGCGCTGCAGGCGCATTCGGAAGACCGACCGTTACGCTTGTTGCAGTGGCGCCGTCCTGGGCGACTCCGGGCATTGCGCAGGAGGCAAGCACCGCGATCGCGGCGGCTGCGATGCGAACCCAACCCTTGGTGGAATCCTCTGTCATTTCTCAGTCTCCTTTGGCTTTGCGCCTGCAATGCGGGCGAGCCGCTTAACGAGTTGCTTCGTGAACAGGCCACAGGACCGGAAGATGGCTCCTTGCCGCATGAGTTCCAGGAGCGCGGCTTCCCCATCCCCGCCGATCGCGGTGACGTTCCTCATGTCGATCACAAGGTCACGGTTGGCGCGGCCAGCGACGGCTCTCTGGCCCGCGATCCGTAGCTCCGCCGTCCAGGGACCGAGAAGCTTGCCCTCGAGAACCAGCCGCCGCTGTGTCCTGGTGTCGATGACCGAGATCTTCAGCACTGTTCCTGCCCTCGCGCTGGAGAGGAAGGCAACGCCCGTGCCACGGGGCAGAGATAGCTAAGCCCCTGAATCTTCAACAAGCGGAGAAGCGGAAGTGGAATTTGTCGGAGTTGAATCTGTTGAAAGTGTCGGAGGAGTCAGTGGTCCGGCCGGTGAGAGAAATCGCCGCAGTTCAGGCGAACTGTTTGGCGTAAAGGCCGAACTTCCTCATCCGGGAAAGCAGAGTGGTGCGGTTAATGCCCAGTTGGGCCGCCGCTCCATCCGCGCCGCCCACACGGCCCTTGCACAGAGTGAGGGCGAGCACAATCTCTTCTCGCTGCTTTCTCGCGTACTCCTCGGAAACAGCCGCCCTGCCGGCTGGGGCCGGAGCCACGGCTTTGCTCGTCCGGCTGCCGGGGCCCACGTCAGTTTCAGCATTGTTCCTGCGAAGCTCTGTGAGCGGCGCGTCCAGCGACCTGCCCCTGCTCAGAATCACCGCGCGCTCCATGAAGTTCTCGAGTTCGCGGACATTGCCTGGCCAGTCCCAGTCTCTCAGTGCCTTCATGGCCGATGCTGGTACCGACTCGATCCGCTTCTGCATCTGGCGGGTGAACTTCTGCACGAAATAGCTGACGAGCAGCGGAATGTCCTCTCTGCGCTCGCGCAACGGCGGTATGCGAATGGGAAAGACATGCAGCCGGTAGTAGAGATCGCTGCGGAATTCCCGGCTGGCGACCATCTGCTCCAGATCGCGGTTGGTCGCCGCCACCAGGCGCATATTCACTCGGCGCGTGTGCGTGCTGCCCAGCCGTTCGAATTCCCGCTCCTGCAAGGCCCGCAGCAGCTTCGGCTGGATCTCGATGGGAATGTCCCCTACCTCATCGAGAAACAGCGTGCCCTGATCGGCCAGTTCCATCCTGCCGATCTTTTGCGAGATGGCGCCTGTGAAAGCCCCCTTCTCGTGCCCGAACAATTCGCTCTCCAGCAGTCCCGTGGGAATGGCAGCGCAGTTCAGCTTCACGAACGTCCGTTCTCTGCGCCGGCTCCGCTCGTGGATGGCTCGCGCGATCAACTCCTTGCCCGTTCCTGTCTCGCCCGTCAGCAGAACGGTCGAGTCGCTGGGAGCGACAGTTTCCACCAGTTCAAGAACATTCCTCAGCGCCGGGCTGTTGCCAATGATCTCCTCAAAGCCCATCTCGCTGCGAATCTCTTCTTCGAGATACAACTTCTCCTGGGCGAGCTTGTCTTTCAGTCTCGAAATCTCTTCGTACGCCTGCGCGTTTTCTATAGCAATGGCGATCTGGCCCGCCACCTGACCGAGAAACTCAATCTCATCTTCCCTAAAGGGAATTTCCGTGGTGCGTCCGATCGCGAGAACTCCCAGCGCGCGGCCCCGGCTCGCCAGAGGATGAATGCAAATGCTTTTCGCGTCGTCGGCCAAGGCCAGTTCCGCGCTTATTTCCGGCGGAAACGCCTGAGAATCTGCCGAGCTGATCACTACAGGCCGCAGGCTGTCGATGGCATTCTTCGTGGGCTGCCTCGGCTCGATCAGGAGACCCTCTCTGACGATTCCCTTACCCTGCGGGAAGTCAAGCGCGTAGACCCTGAATTTTCTCGTTGGCGCGTCGAGAAGTGACACGCTCACCAGATCTCCCCGCATGACGGTACGAATGTTTCCCGCAATGGCACACAGCACATCTCGCAGATCAAGGTTTGACGTGATCTTGTTCGTCAGCTGCAGGAGCAGCTCAAGGCGCTCATTCTGCCGCACGAGTTCAGGCTGTGTACCCATGTCTCTTCTCGACGACCCTCGAACGGCGCCGGCGTTGTCCCGTCAAAACCCGACGCCCCCTCTGGGAGGCTAACGTCGAAGAAATGTCGTGTCTCCAAGAGTCTACGACAGGCCTGTTGCCTGTCAGCAACCCGGCGCCTTACATGCGTGCTGCTCCGCTCGAGGCGTCGCATCTGCGGTCCTCAATGGCGGTAGCGCGCATCGTGAGAGCCGCGGGTATTGCTCTCTTCGATATGGCAGTCGGCACGCTAAAGCCGCGTCGGCGCCTCGGGATCAAAGGCTTTTCGTCTCATACTTTGGTCCCGGTAGACGCGACGCCAATGAGGGCGCCTGTTCCGCTCAGGCGCAAGGCTTAACGAGCCCGAGCGAAGACTGCATCGGAGCGCCGAGGGCACTTTACTCCAAGCCCGTAACATGAGGCCGTCGACCGCACTGACTACGCCACGTTGTACTGCTCCGGTGTGACAACGGGATCGGCTCTTTCCTTCGCAGTGCGCACACCGGGACCACGCTGGAGCCTGGCCGCCATCCTCACGAGCTCTGGCAAAGAGTTTGCCTGCATCTTCTGCATGACACGCCCGCGGTGCGCTTTGACGGTGATCTCACTGATGCGGAGCTCGTCGGCCACCAGCTTATTTGGCCGTCCCGACACCACCAGGTGCATCACCTGGCGCTCGCGCTGCGTGAGCGATGCGTAGCAGCGACGGAGCTTCTCAAACTCGGTCTTGCGAACGAGAGCGGCCTGACTTCGCGTCAGGGCATGGCGAACGGCCGGCAGGAGGGTATCGTCACGGAGCGGCTTGGTTAAGAACTCGACGGCGCCTGCCTTCATCGCCTGGACCGTCTTCGGTACATCGCCGTAGCCCGTGATGATGATAACCGGGGTCACCGCCCATTCGTCAGCGACGAGCCTCTGCAGTTCCAGGCCATTGATTCCGGGAAGGACAATGTCAAGTACGAGACAGCTGGGAGCCGCTGCAGGAGGCCGAGCCAGATATTCCTGGGCAGAGACAAAACTCTCGGCCTGCCAGCCTTCGTTTTCCATCTGCAGACACAGCGATTCGCGTACCGAGACGTCGTCGTCAACGATATAGACGATGGGCCTGACGTCTGGCAGGGGTGAACTCGTTCGAGGATCTACGTTGCACAGGATGCTCATACAATTCTCCACAAGCCTATCTTCAATTGGCCCGAAGCGCCCAGTTGAGCGCGTCGAGCAAAGCCGTGTCACTGAATGGCTTGATGAGGCACTCGACGGCACCCCGCGCGAGCATGCGTGCGCGCAGGGTATCGCTGGTCTGGGCAGTGATGAATACGATGGGGATGTCCCGGCTGCACCGCCTCAACTCTTCCTGAAGTTCCGGTCCGCTCATGTTCGGCATCATGATGTCGAGGATCAGACATCCCGTTTCGGCCGCGCACTGCGAGGCAAGAAACTCTTCCGCCGATGAAAATGCCCTGGCGGTGAACCCCAGTTCCCTCACCAGGTCGGGGAGCGACTCCCGCACCGACTCGTCGTCGTCCACAATCGAAACCACTGGGGGCTCAGCGGTTGCCCTTGTATATTTCGCTGTCATGAGCGACGCGAAGGATCCCCGCCGGGATGGGTCCGGAGATCCTTGACGGTGATTGTCCAGTTGAATCATGTTCATCCTCTTGAATAAGACTCCCCTGCCCAGGCCTCTTCCCCTCAGCGCTACCCGCCACGCGGTATCGAGAAGGAGAAGGTCGCGCCCGGCCCGTCGTTCAGTTCAGCCCACAAGCGGCCGTGATGGCCCTCGATAATCGTTTTGCTGACCGACAACCCGATTCCCATGCCATCTCGTTTTGTCGTGTAGAAGTTTTCAAAAGGCTTCTCCGCGGCGGAAGGTTCAAAACCGACTCCCACATCTCTCACGCTGAGGCGGACTTGCTCTTCCCTGTCTCGTTCAGTTCTGACTGTTAGGCACCGGGGACGATCGTCCACAGCACTCATCGCATCCGAACCGTTCTTAAGGAGGTTAAGGATGACCTGCTGAAGTTGAATACGATCCCCCATAACGGCGGGCAGATCGTCGTCCAGTTCGGTCCGTACGGTTACCTGGTTCCGTTGCAAACCGCTCAGCGACAACGCGATCACTTCTTCCACGGCTTCATTCAGGTTCACTGCCTCGATGACGCCCTCTCGCTTTGCAAAAAGTGCACGCAGTCGCTTGATCACTTCGGAGGCACGGTTAGCGTCGCGAATCGTCCTGCGCACCGTCTCGAGGGCGCCTTCAACTTTGGGAGACGGAGCCGCCAACATCCGCTGGCAGGTGCCTGCATTCGTAACAATGCCTGCCAGCGGCTGGTTGAGTTCGTGGGCGATCGCCGCGGCGAGACTTCCGAGGCTCATCACCCTCGCAACATGCGCAAGTTCCGTTCGCGATCTGTCGAGTGCCTCTTCCGACAGACGACGCGCTGTGACATCCTGAACTGCCGCGACGTACTCCAAACGGCCATCCCGGTCTCGTTTTGCGCGAACAACGGCGTGCAGATATTTGATCGACCGGTCAGGCATCAATAAGCGGTACTGCCACTCGAAATCGCCGCTGCCGCTTCGCGCATGCTCGATGATCTTGTCATATAGGGTGGAATCGTCCGGATGGACCCGATTCCGAATCAATTGTGGTGTCACGCAAACGCCGGTCTCGAATTCGTAGATGCTATAAAGTTGTTCCGACCACGTGATTTGGTCCGTCGTCTCGCGCCATGAGTAGCTGCCAATTCGGGCCAGCTGTTGGGCCTGTGCGAGGAAAGCCTCGCTGTTCCGGAGCTTTCCTTCAGCGCGCTTTTGCTCGCTGAGGTCGACAATGAAGGCTACGCCTTCGTTGGCACCTTTTTCGAAGAGGGTGCCGCCAAGCAGAATCGGAATGCGGCTCCCGTCCTTCCGGAAATACTCCTTCTCAAATGGTTGGAAGCTGCCTGTCGATATCAACTCGCCTACCGCCTGTTCGTCACGATCATGCCATTCGGAAGGTGTGAGATCTTTCCAGCGAATCCGATCGGAGTTGAGGTCATCATGGGTGTAGTTGACCATGTTCAGAAATGCATCATTGGCCCCTTTTATCCCGCCCTCCAGGGTAAACATCACAATCCCCACCACATTGGCATCGACCAGGCGCCGTACCTTCGCTTCCAGATCACATGCCATCCGACGAACTTCGGCTTCTGCTTTTTCTCGTTCTTCGACCTGAACTTTCAGATCCTCGATGCGCATCAACGCCTGGTAGGCTGATGATGCGAACTTACCCAGCGAGGCCATGACCCGGTCGTCCTCTGCATCGAACTTACGGTGATCGCCGTGCATGATCGCCCAGATTGTCCCGACTGCCTTTCCATCGACGTAGAACGGAACCAGCAGCCCTTCTTCGGCAAGCGGCGTCGCGCTTCCCAGGTATGGATATCGCCGTTCCCAATGCGTGAACAGCATGGTTCGATTGCGGTCCAGGACGTCTCCGCATGGACCAAAATCTCGTGGTGTCCCGCCTCCGACATGGGGGTTCCACATCCCGGCAATGGCAGGCCAATAGAAGCGGTTGCCGTCAACGTGCGGTCTCTTGCTGTCGTTGGTCAGGAGGCTCAGTCCAGCCGAGTCAGAGTCGGTAATCTCGAGAATCGTGTCCGCCAATGTCTGAAGAATCGAACCCGGCGAGTCAGCCAGCACGCCCATCAGCTTCACCAGTGCGCGGTTCTCTCTCTCATAATCCGGAGGACGCCATGAGCGCTGTTGCACTGCCTGCGTGCACAGAATCGCCTCCAGGGGGGCATAGCTTTGCTCGATGGATTTCCCCAGGGGTCGGTCAACGATCAACGCGCCAGCGTCACTCAACTTCGCACCTCCGTCCAAAACGCTTTACGCCGAAAAAGCACTCAAATAACAGCGGCGTGCTACCGGCTTCGTTCTCACAGTGGCAGGATTGTTTTCACAGTGGCCAGCGAGTGACAAGAGTATCCCTGCGTTCTGAAGAGTGGCTATTGTACTTTGGTATTGGGCATCTGCAGGAGCGGCGGAACATCCAGGCGATGGTCCATCCGGCGCGGGATTCGATACCGTCGCGCCACCCCGGTGCCTCCCACCGAAAAATGATTGCTGTTCAACAGGTCTGTCGTTTTGTCAAGGCACAGCGCGTTCGCGACTCCGGACCCGGTTCGACCCGACGAAGGTATCGATCAATACTTTCGTTCACTTGTGGCAGCTCCGCTCCTCTGGCTTAATCACGACATCAGCCTCGATGCGCCGATCGCATGAGCGCCCCGGAACATTCCTCAGCGGAGCAAAGATGCGCACGATCAGTCATTTCATCAATGGCCAAAGCGCTCTGTGCACTGGCTCCGTCACGAGTCCGGTATACGATCCGAACACCGGGCAGGTGCAGGCTCGCCTGGAGAGGGGCAATGCCGCAATCCTGGCGGAAGCGGTCGCGGCTGCCAGGGCAGCGCAACCCGCGTGGGCCAGCACCGATCCTCAGCACCGGGCTCGGGTGATGTTCAAATTCAAAGCCTTAATCGAAGAACACAGACAGGAACTCGTCCATCTGGTGCCCTCTGAACACGGCAAACTCCTGGGCGACTCCATGGGGGAGTTGCAGCGGGGCCTGGACGTGGTGGAGTTTATCTGCGGCATCCCGCATTTGCAGAAAGGTGAATTCACTCAGGGTGCCGGGCCCGGCATCAATGTTTATTCGATCCGCGAACCTTTGGGGGTCGTCGCCGGAATCACGCCATTCAACTTTCCAGCTATGATCCCGCTCTGGATGCTGTCCGTTGCCGTCGCTGTCGGCAATGCTTTCATCCTGAAGCCGTCCGAGCATACCCCGTCCGTTACCGTCCGGCTCGCGGAACTTGCCCTCGAAGCGGGCCTGCCCTCCGGGATCTTCAATGTCGTCCACGGCGATAGGAACGTCGGTGAAGCGATCACGGATCACCCCGACATTAGGGCGGTGAGCTTTATCGGCTCAATCGCTGTGGCGAAGTTGGTCTACGCACGCGGCGCGGGCAATGGCAAGCGCGTGCAGCGCATGGGCGGTGCGAAGAACCACGGCGTCATTCTTCCCGACGCCGACCCTGACCAGGTCGTTGAGGACGTGCTCGCGGGCGCCTTTGGCTCCGCCGGCGAGCGGTGCATGGCCATGCCGGTGATCGTTCCGGTTGGACATAAGACGGCCGAAGCGGCTTCCGAGCGCCTGCTCAGAGAGATTCCGAAGCTGCAAACAGGTGTTTCCACCGATCCCGATGCGCAAATGGGACCGGTCGTCACCGCGGAGCACAGGAAGAGGATCGAAGGCTATATCCAGCTCTCTCTGGACGAGGGCGCTAAATTGCTCATCGAAGAGCGGGGCCGGAGCCTGCCAGGGCATGAGGAGGGATTCTTTCTGTGGCCGACCCTAATCGATTACGCCGCGCCGAGAATGAGGAGCTACCAGGAGGAGATCTTCGGCCCTGTGCTGCAGATCGTTCGCGCGGAAACATTCGATGAGGCCCTGAGTTATCCGACGGTCCATAACCAGGGCAACGCAGTTACCGTCTTCACGCGCAGCGGGAGTGCGGCTCAGCGTTTCGTTGCTGAGGTTGCGGTGGGTATGGTGGAGGTCAACTTTCCGATGCCAACCCCGGTCGGCTACTACAGCCATGGGGGCTGGAAGGACTCCGCCTTCGGCGACCTGAACCATTATGGCGAAGACAGCATCCGCTTTTTCACGCGGACAAAGGTTGTAACGCAGCGGTGGCCTCGCGGCGGACCGGCCCCTGAGCTTTGAAGACCGCGGATCCAGTCGAAGCTGGCTGCATCCGCATAAACACCATCACAGCACGCGTTGCTCCAAGCCGAAATCGCGGCTGTGCAGCGCAAATTGGGAGAATCATATGAGCCTGATAGACCGCGCGATTGCGGTGAACCGAAAGAGGGCCTGGCAAAGTGCGGCCTGGCTGACCAGCAAACCGTCTCCGAAAATCGCGATCCTTACGTGTATGGACCCCCGTCTGAACGAGCTGCTCCAATGGCTGGACATCAAGCCCGCTGATGCGGACGTGATTCGGAACGTTGGAACCGCAGCAACAGAAGATGTGGTGCGCTCGCTGATGTTTTCGATTCACGTCCTCGGCGTGCGGGAGATCATGATTGTCGGCCACAGCGGCTGCGGAATGGAGTTGTTTTCAGAAGAGGACTTCGAAAAGCACCTCCACACGCAGACCGGCGTCTGGGCGGTGGCTCCAGACAAATTCCACTGCTATTCGGACGTGAATGGGCAAACGCAGAAGCAGGTGCTAAAGCTCCGGTCGCACCCCTGGATTCCTTCGAACGTGGTGATTCGTGGGTTTGTCTTTGATTTGTCGACAGGCGAACTGAAGGAAGTCACGCCGAAGGAAGCCAATAATCAATTGGCCGCATGAGTATTCGCGGTTTGCTATGCGACACGTACCGCGGAGATGATTTCTACTCTGCGATTGCGTGGCCACGATCCTGCGAGCAACGGCTTTTGAAAGCAGGGGATCTGTCATGTTTTGCGGAATGCTCGAAGTCAACCCGAAATCCGACCAGTTTGAGAGCTATTTCGCAATGGCGAGGATGCTGCGGCCTGAACTTGAAAAGATAGATGGTTTTGTCGAGAACGACCGTTACGCCAGCCTGACGCGCCCGGGATGGCTTCTCTCGTTATCGAGCTGGCGCGACGAGAAGTCCCTGGTCCGCTGGAGCATCGAGGCGCACCACCACAAGGTGATGCAGGCTGCGCGCGATCGGGTTTTCGCCGACTACCAGATGCACATCGGCGAGTTCGTTGCGGATACGCACGTGCCGGCTGGACAATCGCTGCTGCAGCAGCGCCTTGACGTAACGGAGACCGCAGACGGCAGGGCAGTCACGCTGCTCAACGCGAAGCGAGATGCGGAATGGGTAAAGCGGGCCGGAACTGACGCAGTCATGAAGGCCTTAGGATTTGATCCTGGCGCGTCCAAGGTTGTCTCCTGGGACGTGTTCGACGCTGTGGCGGCCCCGGGCGACGTGATTGCGCTCGTGAAGTGGCACGATCTCGCAAAGGCTGAGGCCTTTAGACGAGGAATGACCGTGCCCAAAGGAGTACGCCTGCGGAACATCCGGGTCGTCCGCGATTATGGCATGTTCGATCGCCGCGAGGCACCGCAATACTTTGCCGAAGCACACTCCGCGTCATGAAGAAGCGTAAGGCCATGTCGCGGTGCGGAGACCGAGGGTGGACGGCTGAAAAGTCCACCGGAATAGCAGGAGCCTTGTGCCTTCAGTTGTCTCTGTGAACGTGGGTCTCCCACGCGACATTGTATGGCAGGGCAGGACCGTCCACACTGCCGTCTGGAAGCGGCCTGTCGCCGGCAGGCTGATGGCGCGCCGACTGAATCTCGACGGCGACGGCCAGGGCGATCTTGCAGGGCACGGCGGAGAGCACCGCGCGGTGATGGTATATCAGCTCGACTCCTATCGCTATTGGCAGGCAGTTCTCCAAAGGGACGATTTTGAATACGGTCAGTTTGGCGAGAACCTGACGGTCGATGGCCCGGCGGATGACGAGGTTTGCATAGGAGATCGGTACAGGATCGGCGGCGCCCTCTTTGAAGTGACTCAGCCGCGCGTCACCTGCTATCGAGTCGGCATCCGGATGAACAATGCAGCAATGCCGGCGCTGCTGGTCGCGCATCGGAGACCGGGCTTCTATCTCCGAGTCATCGAGGAGGGAGAGATTGGGGTGGGGGACGAGATCGTGAAGGTCGCCGACGGTCCGGAGCACGTCACTGTCCAGGAAATTGACGGACTGCTCTATCTCCCCGGCCATGCCCAGGATCAATTGCGGCGTGCTCTGTGCGTCCCGGCGCTCAGCGAAGGCTGGAAGGGGTCGCTGAAGTCTCTGGTCGCGGCCAACGAGAAGCACGACCGAAGTCGAAATGCGGCCCTTACCCCGACTTCCGCACCGCCTCCGATGTGGCGAGGCTTTCGCAGTTTGCGGGTTGCAGCGATACAGCAGGAAAGTCCCGAAGTACTGTCGTTCGTCCTCGAGTCAGTAGACCACAGCCCACTTCCGGCACCTATTCCCGGTCAGTTTCTGGTCCTGAGGCTCGAACCTGACAATGGTTCAGATCCAATCCTTCGAAACTACTCGCTGTCTGGCCCGGCGGGTGTGGCTAAGTATCGCATCAGCGTGAAGCGTGCAGGCGGGGCAGGAAGTCATCACCTTCATGACAGCGTTCGAGCCGGTGACCTGCTTGAAGTGAGCGCTCCCAGAGGCGGGTTCACGCTTGTTCCGGGTGATGGGCCTGTTGTTCTGCTCAGCGCCGGTATCGGGGCGACTCCGGTTCTCTCCATGCTTCACTCGCTGGCGAACGACGCGACACAGCGGATTCGCGAAATCTGGTGGTGCTACGGGGCGCGGAGCGGCGCGGAACATCCGTTCGCAGCGGAGGTGCGGTCTCTTCTCGGCGTTCTTCCGCAGAGTCATTCTTTCGTGGCATACAGCAGGCCCGAAAGTGGAAATCGCCAGGGTGAGGATTACGACTTCCTGGGGCACCTCAATCTGGCGTCATTGCAGGAGCATGGTCTGCCCAAAGACGCGGACTTCTACCTTTGCGGGCCGCCTGCTTTCCTTGCCGACCTAACGGCGGCTCTAAAGGCCTGGGGTGTCCCTGAGTCCTCGATCCGCTCCGAAGTATTCGGGGCGGGGTCCTCAATCACCCCGGGAATCGCAAAGGGCTCGCGAGTCGCCCCCCACGCGCCTGCCGAAAAGCCTGGCACGGGCCCGCAGGTCTCCTTTACGCGCAGCGGTCTCACCGTGCCGTGGGATTCACGGTATGAAAACCTCCTCGAGTTAGCGGAAGCCTGCGACATTCCCGTCAAATGGTCCTGCAGAATGGGTGTCTGCCACGCCTGCGAGTGCGGTCTGATCGATGGAACCATCCGCTATGAGCCCGAGCCGCTGGATCGGCCTGCTGAAGGAAATCTCTTAATTTGCTGCTCGAGGCCGGAGACTGCGGTCGAACTGGATCTCTGATCATTCAGCGGACCTGGTCGCCAAAGAAATTTTGGTTGCTGACGCACCTGGTTCTGGCTGGAAAGGACCCTACTGACATGACTCCGCGCCCACCACTGCCTCCCTTCACACGAGACACAGCTGTTCTGAAGGTCCGCCTGGCTGAAGACGGCTGGAACACGCGCAATCCTGAGACGGTTTCTCTGGCCTACACTGAGAACT
>Ga0335075_10004685_pt1 | contig 21317 bp, 11 predicted proteins | sample Lox_Sample_24_FD_206723 | JGI IMG/M metagenome (GOLD analysis project Ga0335075, IMG submission 206723) | Soil microbial communities from Loxahatchee National Wildlife Refuge, Florida, United States - Lox_Sample_2.4 | ecosystem: Environmental > Terrestrial > Soil > Wetlands | place: USA...
CGCCCAGTGCGGGATGCGCGAGACGCTTGTGGAGACCGGCGTCGCAGTCGAGGTGACCAGCCTGCGCGGTATCTACTCCGACCCGGATCACATCGTTGCAAGGTCCCGGTCGCTGAGCAGGCCCGGGCAGGAGGTGAACTCGTTGACCATCGCGGCTGTCCCGCAGGGTGACGTCGAACTTGCGCGACGGTCGGTGCGGGTCCGGCTGCCCGCCTGGCTGGCCGGCGGCGACCCCCTCGACTTCGGCCGCATGTGCCGGTGGCGCATGGAGGCCGCCGGTCTCGCCGCAGGGGAGTGGGACGTCCGGCTCGATGAGCGCGTGCGGCGCCGGCCGGCGCGCCTTCTCCAGGTAAACCGCCTGGCAGGCAGCCGCAACGCGGATGCGGCCGGGGCATACTCGCGCTTGCGCCGCCTGCCGGCCAGCGAGAACCTGTACGGGCGCGTGCCCCGCGAGCTGGTCCAGGCCGAGCTCAACCGGATCGGTGCGCAGCACCCCGGTGACCTGGCCGCGCTGATGTACCAGGTCACGCTGGCAACGCTCTCGTCTGCCCCGGGCCAGCTCCCGGACATCGTCCGGCAGGCACTGCGAGACCACCTCCTCCCGGTCTTGCCGGACGCGGCCGTGTACCTGGTGGAAGTCGATGAGGCGCTGGGCAAGCGCTACGGGGCGGCCCGACTTCTCCGCCAGGTGGAGGATGACAGCGCGATGTCCCTGCGGCCCCCGGTCCCGCGCGACGGCAAGCCCGTCTTCAACGCGGCGCGTGGCCTGTCCAGCGACACCAGCTGGGTCTGGAGGCTTATCTCTCGCCGCTTTTCCTCTCGCTTTCCCCGTGGGTATGGGCGGTGCCAGCAAAGCGGATCGGCGGCGTGGTCGTCTACTCATTCGGTTGCCCGGTAGTCGGCCGCCGCGGCGAGGCGGCCGAGCTCCTGCAGCTGTTCTTCCCTGACGGCCGGGCGGAAAGCGGCCTGCGGCCCGAGGCCAGCGCCGCGGACACGCACGCCGCGATGACCTGGTGGACCGAGGCACTGGACAGCCTCTTCACCGAGGACACCGATCCGGCCGGGTATGCCGCAGACGACGGGACGTACCGCGCGAAGGAGAACTTCGAGGCGCTGCTCAGCATCGAGCAGGCGTTCCGGAACCTTCAGTCGCTCTCAGCTCACGTCCGCGACAACCACGTGCGGCGGGTCCTGCTGTTCGACACCCTCGACACGCTCGAGGGGCTGCGCAGCCCGGACTTCCAGAAGATGTGCGAGCTGTCCTACGCCCAGCGGGTACTAGGCGAGGTCACCGGCCTGGTTGGCGAGCTCGCCGGACGGGTGCTCCTGCCGCGCGCCCGGCGGGCCGTCGCCGCGCTGCGCCAGCTCCAGGACGGGTTCTTCGCCCCGTCGCGGCTGCGGGACGGCGGTCTGCTGGTCCCGCGCAGGGACGGCACCGAGGTCGTGATGAGCCTTGAGAAAGCCGTTTCCGCTTACCTCCGGGTTCTCCGCAACGGCGGGCATGCGTTCGGAGGCCGCCAGCAGCCAGGCGACGGAGTCCTGCTGGCGGCGCACGACGGCGTAGTCCCGGTCGATCTGCCAGACCTTGCTTACCTCTACCTGCTGCACCTGCTGGCCCGCCCCCGTGACCCCCGCTTCCCGGGCCGTCGCGACACGCCGGGTAGTAGTCATCGGGTGTTCCGCCTCCCGTGAGGTACCAGCGCTCACCGCCGTGATCTACGTCGAATATAGACAGCAGACGACGGGAATCGAACCTATGTGACCAGCTTGGAAGAATGGCCCGCGACTCTCCTACGCATGCGCTCAAAAGCCCTACAGAGCAGGGGATGTAGCGCCTCGACGTGACCTCTAAGCGGCGACCTGGGTAGAAGTTTGGGTAGAAAATTGGGCTCGCTGCGAAACCGTGGATCCTGCTGGGGCTTGATGGTGTGAAGTGCAGCAGTCGGGGCACCGGCAACCGGCAGGGCAAGGAGACTCGAATCGTTGACCTCCTGTGCGCCATGCACCCCGGGGTCCGTCCGAGGAAATCCGAGACAGTCTGGTTCGCGCAGGTCAGGATATTCGGAGAGTGGACCCTTGCTCATACGATCGGGTCCGGCGCGGCCTTCAGAAGCGCCGCAGCGATTCCGATCAGGGCTTCGGCCTCCCGTCGGCTGTAGGCGAACTCCTTCGTTACCTCGTCTTCGTGCACGGCACCCGCTGCCTGGTCGAATGCTGCTCTGTAGATCGCTCGCCACCTCTGAGCCTGGCTACGTGTGCGCAGGTCATCGTCCTTGGCGATACGAGGCCATTGTGCGGCCGCCTCGGCGCGCTCCATAGCTCCTCGCGCCGAGACGATAGCGGCATCGATGTTCCCGGCGTTCAGGTGGCCACGCGCCTCCCTCAGCAGTTCGGCCCCTTCAGCGCGCGCCCCGGTGCCGATGATGATCGGGATGGGGATCGTGAACGCGACGCCGGCGTCGACTTGCTCCACCAGGTCAAGCCAGGTGCTGGCGGCGATCGCGAAATACTCACTCGACTCCTGGCCAGTCTCGGTCGGATCGCCTGGGAGGAAGCCGCGCAGCTTAAGACCGAAGCCCGCCCTGCAGCCTGCACGGTGTTCTTCGATGCCGAGTATCTGGGCACTCGTCAGCGGGAACTTGATCGAGCAGGAAGTCTGTGTTCCGTGGAGTGGGACTCGCACCGAGTGAGTACTGGCGGCCAGCCAGTGGCTTGGGTTCCCGTGGACCTCAAGTTCGCCTGACAGTTCGACAACGGTGCCGCGATCGAAATTCATCGGGTTGAGCCTGAGCGAGAGGCTCAGCGGGTAGACGCCAAATCCGCGGCTTAGGGTTGCGCTCTCGCTGTCGATGCCGACGCCGAGGGTCTGGCTGCCAAATGTAAGTGTCATGCTCTGATTCTGGCCCGATCGGCGACCACGATTCGATCAACTGGCTCAGACGCGCCGGAGGCGACGCGGTCATCCGGTGGACGAGCTCGGCGCGACAGGTACCAGCCCGAATCCTCTGCATCCGAAGTCTCCGGTGATGGCACGGCCTTGTGCATTAGGGTCACCGAAGGTCCGCCAGGTGCTTACGCAAGGCCGACCGCAGGGCGTGCAACCGCTAGCCGACGGCGGCTTCTCGCAATGCTCGGTAAAGCAGCCGAGGATCGCCGAGGCGGTGCCTCAGCTCACGTTCCAGGCCCCCGATCGGGTAGAGGTTCTGGGGCGCGCGGGAATCCTTGTAGGCGGTGGAGGCGAACCGGCCGAGGGCTGCCTGGCTGAGGTTCGCGAGTTTGACCGCTTCGTTGCTGGCCAGGGCGGCGGAGCATTCGACGCGGACGACACCAGCCCAGGGCGACCCGGGTGGGCCTGGCAATCGCATGTACCAGCTGTGCCGGTCCCAGGTGGTGCCCATGAGGAAGACCGGCGTGCGCTGGCCGGGCGTCAGCCTGCCGACGAGCGTGTTGAGCTCGGCCGGCAGGTAGGTGCTCTGGTGCGATTTGATGTAACCGAGGGCGCGTGGCAGGTGCTGGCGCCCACGCAGCGGCCCGTCAATGATGAGCAGGTCATCATCACCCGATGGGCAGTGATCGTGTACGGCGGAGCGGGCGGCGGCCGCCTCCGTGGCCTCAACGTCGGCCAGGCGGCGTTGCAGGGCCTGGGAAAGCCGAGCCATCAACGGCATGCCGACCGTGCTGTCGGTGACTAGGTTCGCCGTGTACATCCCGGCGCGGGTGTTGATGTCGGTCGCGTGCGGTGCGATCGAGAACAGCCCGCGCCGCAGTTCGGCCGTCACAAGATGCGCTTGTTGTCCGGAGCAGCACACGACACCGGCCGCGTAGGAGGCGCAGAGCGCCGCGGTCGCCTCGGTCGCGGGACCAGCCCCGTCAGTGGGCGAGTCGATCCAGACTCGTGCTTCGATGCGGCGCACGCCGTCCACGAACAGCATTGCCGCAGGCGCTGGGATGCCAGCTCTGGCTTCGATGGCATGCCACTGACCCGCGGGTACTTCCACATCGAGGTCGACCTCAGCGGTGGATTCTTGCAGGTACTCATCGAGCTGCAAGCTGGCGCCGTAGGCGGGGTCCCATCCGTCGACGGTGTAGCGCATCCGAGTCTGACCGGAGTCGTGCCGTCTCCGGGGCGGCGCCCAGGCCGATCCGGAGGTGAGCGCGGTTAGCGCAGCGTCCGTCGTCATGCCATGACCTCCTCTTCTTCCTGCGTTCCGAAGCCCTCGCGAGTGATGGTCGAGGTCCGAGCGTTCCTCGTCACGCGGAAACGTACCGGGACGCGTTCGGCGAGAGCCGTAACGTGGGTGACGACGCCGACCATCCGCTGGCCTTGGGCGAGGGTCTCCAGTGTGGTCGCGACGGTCACCAAGGTCTCGGGGTCCAGCGTGCCGAATCCCTCGTCTAGGAAGATCGAATCCAGGCGTGCCGCACCCGCGGCCGCAAGAGAGGAGATCTGCGACGAAAGGGCCAGTGCGAGCGCAAGAGACGCCTGAAATGTCTCGCCACCAGAAAGAGTGCGTGCCGAGCGGCGCGCATCCGCATCGGCATGGTCGATGACGTGGAATTCGCCGCCCTCGTAGGCGAGGTCGAACTGGCCGCTGGACAACGCCGACAGCGTGGCGGATGCCTCCGTGACAAGATCGTCTACGGCAGCGTTGACCAGCCAGCGCTGGAAGTTGTTCGCGCGCAGCAGGTCGCCGAGCATTCCGGCGACCTCTTGTTCCTCACGCGCTGCCTGCTGTCTCCTGAGCAGGGTTGCGGCTTCGGCTCGCCGTTCGACAATTCGCGTGGTGGCCGCGCGGGCGCCAGCGAGGGCCTCTGCCGCGACAGACGTGGCCCGGGAGATGACCGCGTCCGGGGCCAATTCGACCCCAGCTTCCATAAGGTCAGCACTGAGCTGGCCGACCAACTGACGTATCGCCGCCTGAGCGCTTTCGAGTCCGGCCGACACAGCCAGGTCCTGCTGTTCGCGCAGCGCCGCCTGCCCCACGGCCCAGGTGACGAGCGCAGTCCACGCATCGTGCAGACCGAAGGTCTCAAGGGCGGGCGCCCCCAATGAGACGACGCGGTCGCGCGCGGCAGACAGTTCGGCGCGCGCTGTGGCTTCGGCGTGCTCGAGGTTGGCGAGTGCAGCCTCGCCCTTGGCCCGGTCAGCGCGCGCCACCCGGAGTGCCTCTCCCGCCTTGGTCGCGGCGTCCTCCAGCTCGATTATCAGAGCCAACTGCTCGATGATCTGGTTGTCGTCCGGTGCGTCTCGCAAGAGCTCGACGAGTTCCGTGACACGTTCGCTGGCCTGGCTCAGCTTCGCCTTGGCCTGCTGGTCGGCCCTGACTGCGGTATTTGCCTCGTTGCGCAGCCGGGACAGATCTTGCTCTCCGGCGCCGAACTCGGTCGCGGCCGCGCGGTGCCGGCTGGTATTCGCGGCGGCGGTCTCGCGGGCGGCTGTCAGGTCGGCCGCCCGCGCCCGCTGCTCGTCTGCGCACCACTCGGCCAGCGCTGTCCAGCCGGCGGAAAGGCTGTTGGCGTCCACCTGGGGCGCGCCAAGTTGGACGAGCGGATCGCGTGCGACGCGGAGACTGTTCGTGGCGGCCGCCATTTCGGCGTCCGCCTGCTGAGCCACCGTTTGGGCGGCTGCATGGCCCAGTCGTGCGGCCGCTATCCCCTTGGCTGTCTCGGCGGCCGCATGGTTGAGTTTCTGGCGATCGCGGATCATCGCGCCGGTCTCGGCAAGTGCGCGATCAACGAGGCTGGTCTCGATCAAGCTCTCACTGGGGCCGTCCGTGTTGGCGCCAGCGATCAGGCGCGCCGCCTCCATCGGCGAACGGGCGAGGGGCCCGGCGAGCGCTGCGGCGAGCGAACCGATGAGGCTCGTCTCGCGTGCCGCTTTGGTCTTTATCTCGGCCTCGGCCCTGACGACTGACCCGTCCGCCTCCTTTACGGCGTTCTGGGCAGTTGTCGCGGCATCTTCCGCTTCGGTGATACTGCTCCGCGCGTCATCAACCTCGGTCACGGTAATAGCCGTCGGCACAAGCGCAACGGTTTGCTCGCACAGTGGGCAGGCCTCGCCGACCACGAGGTGCGGACGAAGCTCGGCGATTACATGCGCACGCTGAGCCGCTTCCAGCGCCGCACGCTGGTCCGTAAGCGCATGCTCTACGGTTGCCAGCGAGGTTTCCGCTGCCGCTTGGGCAGTGCGCGCCTTCCCTGCAGCACGCCGGCTGGTCTCGAGTTCGGCCAGGAGCCCCCGGAGTTCGTTCAGGTCGCGGAGCGCCTGCGCGAGCGGCACCTCTGGAGCAGCTCGATCGCGCGCCTCACGCGCGGCAGTGTCGGTGTGCTCGGCTTCTGATACAGCGCTGACTGCGCTGGCTGCGGCGGCGTGGGCGATCCGCCGGCGTTCGTCGAGCGCCGCGATCCCGTCGGGAACCGTCACCGCAGCGAGGGCAGCCTGCTCGCGTTCCAGCCGGTTCACCTGTTCGGCTGCGGTCGAGGCGTCCTGAGCCGCCGTGTCACGCTGGAGGCGGAGTTCCTCTAGGGCGGCCGCGCCGGTCTCCACAGATGTGGAAGCCGCTTGCGCTCGCGTCGCGAGTTGGTCCGCCTCTGCTTCCAGACCCGGAAGCGATCTGTTGAGCCGGTTCCGCTCATCACGTCGCTCGCGTGCAAGCTGAAGCGGCGCTCGTTGCGGTCCGGCCGCGACCGACTCCCGGGCAGCCGTGTCAGCACGCTCCGACTCCAACTCGGCGTCCTTGAATTGGGCGACCCGAGCCCGGCCGGCTGCCAGGTCCGCGTCCAGCGCGCCGATGCCGTCCGGCACCTGGAGGACGGACAGAGCCGCGTGCTCAGCCCGCAACCGCCGTAGCGATTCCTCGGCAACAGACAGCTCAGCTTGGCGCTCACCGATACGCGGCAAGATCTCTGCGACTCGTTCCACGAGCGTGACCAGGCGAACTTCGGCGGCACGGGACTGATTCTCGGACTCTTCCGTCGCATCCGCATAGCTGATCAGCGATTCGCCGATAGTCTCCGCGCGCTGCGCCGCCGTGCTCGCCCGCTGATTCGCCTTCACCATCATTAGCCTGTAGTGCTCCGCCCCCAGCAGGCGGAGCAGGATCTCCTGCCGATCCGCCGGCCTGGCGTGCAAGAAGTCCGCGAACTGTCCCTGAGGCAGCACCACGCATTGGATAAAGTCCTCATACGACAGGCCGAGAAGCCGTTCCACGGCGGCAGTGACGCCAGCCAGATCCCCGGCCATCGGCGTCGTCTTGTCATCCTTCGCGGCCACGCCATCGGAGTCGATGATCCGTTCCAGGCTCGCCGCGCGCTGGCCGACCTGGCCGCCCATCCGGCGCAATTCGCGCGCGACGACATAGCGCTGCCGTTCGACTTCGAACACGAGCTTCACCGTCGCCCGGGCGACAGTGGGCGCCAGCGCAAGGGAAACCATGTTCTTCCGACCCCAGCGGGGCACCGAACCGTACAGCGCGAACGTCATCGCGTCGATCACCGTTGACTTGCCGGCGCCGGTGGGGCCGACTAGGGCGAAAAACTCAGCGTCAGTGAAGTCGACCCGGGTGTGCTCGCGGAAGGACGCGAAACCCTGCATCTCCATGACGATCGGGCGCATCGTGGTCCTTCCCCTATTCAGCGCTGATGGCGGTAGTGACCTCTTCGTGCAGTTGCGCGAACAGGGCCGCTACCCGCCGGTCGGCGACGTTCCGCGTAGCGCAGTACTCCTGAAATAGCTGGCCGGGGCTCTTGGGTTCGCGGGAAGCCTCGGGTCTGCTGGGCTGGGCGGGAGCCGCGAAGTCCGGGTCGATGCGGACCTCCAGCGCGTTCGGCAGAATCGCGATGGTGTCGTCGCGCAGCCCGGCCCGAGTCGGTTCCCGAAGCCACACCCGCAGGTAGTCCTCGCCGTATGACGCAGCGTGCGGCGCCAGTTCTGCGAGCGTCCCGCGCACGGTCCGTAGCCGCCGTCCCGAGCGTACCGGGATATCGGTGACGCGGGCTGGGATGCCAGGCGCCGCCTCGACCAGGCAGACTACGCTGGTGTTGTCCTGCTCGCCGAAATCGACCGCGAGCGGGGCGCCGCTGTAGTGCACGGGGGCGTGGGCGGGCAGCGACTGCCGCCTGTGCAGGTGCCCGAGCGCCACGTAGTGCGCCGAGACCGGGAAGATTGTCGCGGGCACGCTGTACTCGAAGATCGACTGCGCGGGCCGTTCGCCGCCCCCGAAGATGCCGTTGACGCAGGTGACGTGAGACATCACGATGTTCACGGCGTCGGGGGTGAAGCCACCGGTGAGCACGTCGATGACCTGCCGGACCTGTTCGTCGTAGGCTCGGACGTTCTCCGACGGGGTATTCCCTGCGATCTGCGCCGCCCTGACCGCGTAGCGCTGGGATAGGAACGGCAGCACGGCGACGTGGACTTTCACGCTGTCGGAACGGGCGGGGAACCGGATCACACCACCTCGGTCCGGCGTGTGGTACATCCCAGCAAGGGTGATTCCCGCGACACCCATCAAGGGCCGGTATGCCTCGAAGGTCGGTCCGTGATCGTGGTTGCCGGCAATGACGATTACTTCCGCGCCTGCCCGCCGCATAGCCAGCAACGTTTGAACCACCAGTTGCTGGGCCGGTGCCGACGGTACCGAGGAGTCGTAAACGTCCCCGGCGACCAGTACGGCGTCAACCTGGTTGGCCTCGGCGATCGCCGAGATCTCGGCAAGGACCGCCTTCTGCTCATCGAGCCGGTCGCGGCCCTTGAGCGTTTTGCCGACGTGCCAGTCGGAGGTGTGCAGGAACTTCACGGCGCGGCGTGCTCCCTCGTAGCGGACAATCTGTCAGAAGGGCGGGAGTTCGTCATCGTCCGGCAGCCGAGCGATTAGGTCCGGCCTGGTCTCATCTGCAGCGCGGGGCGGTAGCGCGCACTCAGACTGCCGGGTCGCCCAGGCGGGGAAAGGGAACTCGATCGCGAGTGGAACCGGGATCTGCGGCTGGGAGACGAACATCATCCCCGGCTTGGCGATGGTGGCGCGCGCCCGCTGCGAGGCGGGCAGGAATCCGTATTCGGGGCGTCCGGCCTCGGCCGAGTCAAGGCGCCCGACCACCCGGATCGCCGAGTTCGACACGATGCGGCGCTCGACCTCGCTCGCTGTCTGCTGCGCGCCGATCAAGATGATGCCGAGGGACCGTCCGCGTTCGGCGATATCGAGGAGCACGTCTTTGATCGGCGAGCTGCCTTCTCGCGGAGCGTATTTGTTCAGCTCGTCGATCATCGTGAACATCAGCCCGCCCGGCCCGGCGTCTTCCTTGCGCGCCGTCTCGGCCGCCAGCACCACGCCGACGACGAACCGCTGCGCGCGTTCGTGCAGGTTGTGCAGATCAACGACCGTGACCTGCTGGTCGGCGGTCGAGATCCGGCGGCGAGGCGTTTCGCTCAGGTCCGCACGGATGATCGCTGACAGCGGGCGCAGCGAGGAGCGCAGTCGGCGGACGAACGCGTTAACCGTGCCCATCCCGGTGACCGGGCCTGCCCAGTCGGCGCGGCTGTCCTCATCGGTCAGCCGCTGCACGACCAGGTCGACGAGTTCGTGGTAGGTGCGCACGACCTCGCCGTCGAGCCGCACCGCGCCGTCGTTGCCGTGCGGCTCGGCGTCCCGCAGCAGCCGCGCAGCGACCTGGTGGATCACGATCGTGTACTGCTGCCGGTCATCTTCGGCGTCGGTGAACACGTACGGCAGCAGCTGCTGGGAGCAGAACTCGGCGATCGTCCACCAGAAGGCTTCCACCCCGCTGGTCCGCCCGGCCACGTTCGGCCGTGCGGTCTGGTCACCCGGGATCGGCGGCGCCCAGAAACCAGCCGACGCGAACGGCTCAGCCGGTAGGCCGAGGTCGGCGTACTGGGCCCGCAACGCATCGTCTAGGTGCCGGTTCGGCTGATCAAGGAACAGCAGATCCTCGCCCTTCACGCTGAACACGAGGGCCTTCGCGTTGACAGCGCGCGAACCTAGCGCGCCAGAACGGAAGAGGGAGTGCAGCAGGAATAGCGCGAAGCTGGTCTTCGTCGCCACGCCGGATATGCCGCTGATTGACACGTGGGCGCCACGTGTCCCGTCGAGGAACTCCATGTTTACGTAGATGGGGGAGCCATCACGGCCGCGGCCGACGGGAACCCGATCGGCCATCTGGTCGAAGTAGAGCGCCTGCGCGCGTTCCTGCCCAGTCGCCCGGCGCACGACCTCACCGGGCCGCGGGGGCACGTAGATCTCGGGCTCAACTCGCGTGGTGCTGACCTCAGCGACCTCCTGGGTCCTTGCGGGCAGCACGCCCTCCGAGATCAGGAAGACGTCTGACCCGTAGCTCGCACCCTCATGCCTAGCCCGGACCTGCGTGACGAGGCCACTGGTGGACACAGACCCGACCTCAGGGACCAGGCGCTGTGTGACGACCACATCGTCCAACTGGAGGTAGGAGGTCTCATCCAGCGCGACGACAAACTGCAGGGGCGTCGAGTCCTCGGTGCCGGCAACCAGTCCCACGCGGCCGACTGGATCCACCGGCGGAACAGCGACGACGACCTCAGCGTCGATAGGCCCCAGCAAACCGTTGCCGTCCGAACCTGCACTTGAGGTCACGCGATCGACCACAGCGGCTCCTAAAGATGGAACGAATAGCCAGTCGAGGTACTGGTGTTATCAGGTTAGTCGGACGGTACGACGAGCAGCCCCTACTCGCCGCACTCCACACCCTCGAGCGGTTCACCAAGCTGCGAACATGTCCTTCGGCGCCACTAACCCGAATCAGGACGTTACACGAATCAAACTGCGAACAACGGACAAACAGCTCCGCGTGAAGTACTCGGGCGCCTCAACAGCGTTGGCGAGGCCATCGGGCACAGGAACCGAAGCAACTAGAAGGTGAGGTAAGTCCGATCAGCCGCGGACAATATTCCCTCAAGGAATGGATTTAGCGAGAAGACGCCGCCTCTCAGTGTCTCTTGAGCAGCGAGCGAACCGCCTTTCGCTAGGAGCGTGAGAATCTAGTAAGGACCCAACGAAGTCCAAACACCTCCTGGCGTTCCAAACTCCCGGCTGTGGCTCGTTTACGGCCTCGCAGAGCCTGCTAATGTCGGCAAGCATCGATCTGCAAGGTCGGCTACTGTCATGATTGGCGCTATGCCTGCAGTCGCTTCGGGGGCTGCGCGAGCGTCCAGCCGTCGCGTGGCCTGTAGGCCAGAGCCGAACCAAGCGCAACGCCCCGGTCATGCGCTTCAGGCCTTTGCTCGTTTCCCGCCCGGCCTGCTGGACGGCTGCGGCCCTGCCCCTGGCCAAGGCATCGGAGTTCGCCACTATGGCGGTCGGCGCCCACAACTGTTCGCGAACAGAGCCCCAGCTGAGCCCGCAGCGTGCAACCATAGCTCCACGGGATACAGACCCGCATTACCAGTTATCTGGGTCCCGCGCCGGAGCACTGCGCCTGACGGCTGAAGCTTTGCCGGACCAGGCCGGCGGGACGACTGCGGAAGATTAGTTGCACGAGCAAGGGCTGGGGGCGGGGTCCAGCAAGGGATCCCTTTGTAATTATGTTGGCTGGTCTTACTGCTTGGTTCCGCCGCTGGATCGGCCCGCGCGGCGGCAGCACCTACCCAGGCGCAGGCGCCGTCGGCGGCCCCCATCCATCCCCGCGGACTGCCCGGCGTCCAGGGCGGGTGCCCGCACCCGGGCCCCTCGACCCGCGGAGAGAGGCTCCCACGTCGCATCGCAGCGGCGCGTCCGCCCCTGACGCAAGACCCTGGTCCCCGCCGCCGACGGCACCGCCTGCTGGGCAGGCATCGAGCCGGCCGGGCTCACCAGTTCCCGGTGCCGCGCCGCGGTTCACCCCGGCGCAGCCGCCGAGGACGCCGGGGGCGCCGCTGCACGGCCGAACGCACCCCGCAGCGGAGCACCAGCACCGCCAATCCAGGTCTCCCTCTACCGCCTTCCCGCCCGCGACCCGCCCGCCAGCCGAGGCTGGGGACGCGGCCTGGATCCCTGCCGGGCAGCCCGTGTATTTTGGCGGCTACGCCATTCACGGCGGGCTGGTCTACGCCGGGAGCGGGCTTGTCGCCGAGAAAGGGGGAATGCCCGAGCCGGCGCTGATCGACCCGGGCCTGCCGGTCGATGTGCGCACCCCTGACTACGCCGGCGCCAAGATGGGCTACTGGCCGTCTTACTCGAGCATCCGGCCCGACTGCCGGGCCGCGTACCTGCACTGGCTTCTCGACGGTCGGCATGCCCCCGGTGCGTATATCGGGTACGTCTTCCTGTACTTCTACGGCCTGGAACGCCGCCTGCTCGTCGACTCGCAGTCGTCGCAGGCGGCCCGGGCCGAGCAGCCCGCGTTGGTCCGGGAAGTGGAGCGCCTGCTGCGCATCTACGGCGCCAACGGCTCGTTCAGTGGCTACGCCAGCAACCTGCTCCGCTTCCTGTCCTTGGGCGGCGGCCCCCGGCGGTATCTGTCCGCGCCGCCGGAACAGCAGGAAGCATGGGAGCTGCCGTTCGAGCTCCGCCTGGGCCTCGGCCAGCTCGCGGCCGATGCCAGGCCGGTGCCCGCCCCATGGGCGTTGGCCTGGGTCCGCCAGCACCCGGCCGCCTGGCTGCGGACGCCGGCGGAACGCTGCCCCCGGGAGTTCGACGAACTGTTCACCCACCGCTACCGCGAGCGCTTCGGCGCGGGCATGATGCTCGACCGCGGCGGCCCGCTGCTGCAGGCGGCATACCAGCCCGCGAGCCCCGGGATCACCAGCCGAGACCTGCTCGCGGGCCAGCGCATCCCCGATGCCGGGGATGCGGAGGGTCCGCTGGAGGGGCTGCGCGGGCTCGCCAGCGCCGTCTGCACCGAACTCGACGCCTACAGCCGTTACCTAGGCCGGCATCCTGATGCCGCCGGGACGGCCGGCGCCCTGGCCCTGCTCCCGTCCGGCCTCGAACGGCCAGCCAGCGCTGCCGCGCAGGCGCTGGTGGACTGGGCCCGCTCCAGCCTGGAGCGTGCAGACCAGGCGACGGTGTCCGCGGCTGACCTGCTGGCGCGCTGGACGGCGGCGTCCGCCGGGGGCGGGTCCCCGAAAGCCGAGGCGGAGCTCCTCGCCCGGGCCCTGGAGCGGTCAGGCGTAGGAATGGAGCCCGACGTCCGGTTCGGCGGCCCGGCCCCGGCGGCGCCCGCCCAGGTGGTGCTGTTCCGGCACGCAGGCGAGATCACGACAGCGCCCAGCGCCGGGTACGCCACGGCAGCCACGCTGATTGAGCTGAGCACTGCGGTCGCCCTGGCCGACGGCCGCCTCGCGGACCCTGAGCGCACCGTGATCGAGCAGCGGATCATAAGCCGGCCGGGCCTGGGCGACGACGAGCGCCGTCGGCTGCACGCGCACTTCGCCCGAGTGACCGCCGACCCGCCAGCACCGTCATCGCTGCGCAAGCACACCAGCCTGCTGCCTGCCTCCCTGCGGCAGGAAGCAGGCGACCTCCTCCTCGCGGTGGCGCTCGCGAACGGCCCCATCGACCGCGCTGAGGCCACCCGGGTCAACCGCTACTTCGACGCGCTGGGCCTGGACCGGCCCGAGATTGGCAGCCACAGGCAGCCGCCCGGGGCCCGGGACTTGACCTCGGTGCGGACCGCGGGGGCCTCTTCCCCCGGTTATGCCATCCCCCAGTCGCCACCGAAAGATCAGCCCGCCAGTGCCCGCGTCGCCCTGGATCCCGAGCTGATCAAGGCCAAGATGGCTGAGACCGAGCAGGCGGCGTCCCTCTTGGCCGGGATCTTCACCGGGGAGCCCACGTCGTCCTTTACCGCGCTGACCGCCAGCTCGGGCCCGCAAGGATCGCCGTCGCCGAAGGCGGGGAGCCAGCTCCTCCCGGGACTGGATGCCGCGCACCGCTCCTTCCTGGCCCGGCTCGCCGAGCGGCCAAGCTGGCCCCGCAGCGAGGTCGCCAGCATCGCGGCCGGGCTCGGCCTGATGCCAGACGGGGCGCTCGAGATCGTGAACGAGGCAGCCTTCGAGCTCGTCGGCGACCCGGCGACCGAGGGCAGCGACCCGGTCGAAGTCAACACTGATATTGCTAAGGAGATACTGCGATGACCGAATCCGCGCCCGTGGCGCCCCTGCGGCTGCGCCCGCGTGACCGCGACGCCATCGTCAGCTCGCTGCGGGCCGGGGTGGTCCCGCAGCGCGGGTTCGCGCACATCCAGGTGGGCCGGGCGCACGAGATCGCCGCCTTCGCCCACGACCTCGACCGGGTCGCAAACGGCGGGTCGATGATCCGGTTCGTGATCGGCGACTACGGCGCGGGCAAGACGTTCTTCCTGCACCTGGCCGCCTCCATCGCCCAGGAGAAGAAGCTCGTTACCGCGAAGGCCGACCTCACCCCGGACCGGCGGCTGCAGTCGTCCAGCGGGGCGGCCCGCGCGCTGTACGCCGAGCTGATCGCCAACCTGGCCACCCGCTCGACCCCGGACGGCGGCGCGCTGCCCAGCGTCGTGGAGCGGTTCGTCGCCACCGCCCAGTCCGTCGCCGGCAGCGGCGGCGTCAGCGTCGGCTCGGTCATCGCCGAACGGCTCGCCGACCTGTCCCAGATGACCGGCGGGTACGACTTCGCCCACGTCATCGGCCAGTACTGGGCCGGGTACGAGAACGCCAACGACCAGCTGATGGCCGATGCCGTCCGGTGGCTGCGCGGCGAGTTCACCACCAAGACCGACGCCCGCAACGCGCTCGGCGTCCGCACCATCGTCGAGGACGCCAACGTCTACGACATGATCAAGCTGATGGCGCGGTTTGTCCGGCTGGCCGGGTTCGCCGGGCTGCTGGTGTGCTTCGACGAGATGGTCAACCTGTACAAGCTGGCCAACACCGTCGCCCGCAACGGCAACTACGAGCAGGTCCTGCGGATCGTCAACGACTGCCTGCAGGGCCGCGCCGCCGGGCTGGGCGTCGTGTTCAGCGGCACCCCCGAGCTGCTCGCCGACACCCGGCGCGGCCTGTACAGCTACGACGCGCTGCGCAGCCGGCTGGCCGAGAACAACTTCGCTGTCGGCGGCTTGGCCGACTACACCGCCCCCGTGCTGCGGCTGGCGAACCTCGCCCCCGAAGACCTCTACGTCCTGCTGACCAAGCTCCGCCACGTCTACGCCGGCGGTGACCCAGCCCGCTACCTGGTCCCCGATGAGGCGCTGACCGCGTTCATGAGCCACTGCGCGCAGCGGATCGGGGACGCCTACTTCCGCACCCCCCGCACCACGATCAAGGAGTTCATCAACCTGCTGGCCGTGCTCGAGCAGAACCCCGGCGCCGACTGGCGCGCCATCATCGGCCAGGTCGACCTGGCCCCCGAGGCCAACCCGGACCTCGCCCCGCTGCCCGATGACGACGCGCGGCCACTGGCGCCGGTCACCGTGCTGCGCCCCGGCGGCGGTGACGATGACCTCGCAACCTTCCGCCTCTAACAGCCAGGCCGCCGCCAGCCGGGCCTTCGACCTGCTCGCCGAGCCGGTCCGCAAGTGGGTCTACGACCAGGGCTGGCAGACCCTGCGCGACGCCCAGGAAGCGGCCATCCCGCTACTGCTAGAAGGCACCAGCGACGTGATCATCGCGGCCGCGACCGCCACTGGGAAGACCGAGGCGGCCTTTCTGCCGATCTGTTCCCGGCTCGTCACCAGCCCGCCCCCGGGGCCGGGAGTCCGGGTCCTGTACGTGGCGCCGCTGAAAGCACTGATCAACGACCAGTACCAGCGGCTGGGCGGCCTGTGCGAACGGCTGGACATCCCGGTACACCGCTGGCACGGTGACGTTCCCGCCTCCCGCAAGTCCGCCGTGCTGAAAAAGCCCGGCGGGATCTTGCTGATTACCCCCGAGTCGCTCGAGGCGTTGTTCGTCATCCGCGGTGCGGGGGCCGGGTCACTGCTCGCGGGACTGCAGTACGTCGTCGTCGACGAGCTGCACGCGTTCCTCGGCACCGAGCGGGGCGCCCAGCTGCGCAGCCTGACGCACCGGGTGGAACTCTCACTGAGGCGCCGGGTCCCCCGGGTAGGGTTGTCGGCCACCCTAGGCGACATGAGCCTCGCCGCAGACGCGCTGCGGCCGGGTCAGGCCAGCGGGGTCCGCTGCATCGAGTCGGCTCAGGGCGGCCAGGAACTTGCGGTGCTCGTCCGCGCCTACCTCGAAGCCCGGCCAGAAGGAGACGAAGACAGCGAGGGAACCCACCTTCAGCAGATCACGGCAGACCTCTACCAGGTACTCCGCGGACACGACAACCTCGTCTTCGCCAATTCCCGCACCGCAGTCGAGCTGTTCGCGGCCCGGCTGCGCGACCTGAGCGAGGAAGCGGGGGTGCCGAACGAATTCCTGCCCCATCACGGGAACCTGTCCCGGGAACTGCGCGAAGACGCCGAAGCGGCCCTGCGGGACCCGTCCCGGCCGGCGACAGCCATCGCGACCACGACCCTCGAGATGGGCATCGACATCGGCAGCGTCCACTCAGTCGCCCAGGTCGGCCCGCCACCGTCGGTGGCTGCCCTCCGCCAGCGCCTGGGCCGTTCCGGGCGCCGCGGCGAACCCGCCATCCTGCGCCTCTACCTGACCGAGCCCGCCGTCGACCCCCGGACATCCCTCCCGGACCAGCTCCGCGCCGGTCTCGTCCAGAGCATCGCCATGCTGGACCTGCTCCTGGAGGGATGGTGCGAACCCCCCGACCAGGGCGCACTGCACCTGTCAACGCTGATCCAGCAGATCATGTCAGCCATCGCGCAGCACGGCGGCGTGACGGCGGCCACCGCCTACCCTGCCCTGTGCGGGCCGGGCAGCCCGTTCACCACGGTCACCCAGGCGCAGTTCGCGACCCTGCTGCGCGGCCTAGGCGCGAACGACGTCCTCGTCCAGTCCGACGACGGCACCCTCCTGCTCGGCCAGGTAGGCGAGCGCACCGTCAACCACTACAGCTTCTACGCGGCCTTCACGAGCCCCGAAGAGTACCGACTCCTCATGAGCGGCCGCCTGCTCGGCACCGTCCCAGTCGATCAGGCACTCTACCCCGACGCGCTGCTGATCTTCGGCGGCCGCCGCTGGAAGGTAACCGCGGTCGACCACGCGCAGAAAATCATCGAGGTGACCCCCGCCGCAGGCGGCCGGCCACCCCGTTTCGACTCCGGGCACGGCGCGATCCACGACCAGGTCAGGGCGAAGATGAGGTCGGTGCTCGCAGCAGGCCCCGTCCCGCGCTACCTGTCGGCCACCGCGGTCTCCCTGCTCAGCGAAGCACGAGCCGTCTACGCCCGGTGCAAGCTCGCCGAGCACATGATGGTGCGGGACGGAGCGGACACAGTGCTGTTCCCCTGGGCAGGCACCCGCGTCACGCAGACCCTGGCAGCCCAGCTCAGCGCCGCAGGCCTCGATGCCGGTAACGACGGCCTGGTCATCACCGTGCTCAAGGCCGAGCCAGGGCAGGTCCGCGAGCAGCTAGAGTCCTTGGCCGAGGCTGGGCCCGCCGACCCGGTGTCGCTCGCACTCGGGATCGCGAACAAGCAAGCCGCAAAGTACGACGACTGGATCGAAGACAGCCTGCTATCTGCCGACTATGCCCGACGCGCCCTGGACTGCCCGGGCGCGTGGCGGCAGGCAGGCGTCATCCTAGAATGCTGGCCTGCCGGGCTGTGACCTTGCATCTGGAGCCGTGCCTACGCTCGTGAACGTAACTGGCCCCAACGTGACGGCCTCGGACTGATGAGAAGCCTAAGCCCTGACCTGCGGACGGCGGACTCGGCCAGACTGCGTCGGACGAAACCACGGTGCATGGCGTTCGGGGTTGGAAGCGTGAGGCGAAAATACGCCCAAGCAAGGTAGCGGCCGGGAAAGCCGTCGCGTTGCTGTGCGCGTTCGAGTTCCTTCAGGAATGCCTCCCGCCCGGACGCCGCGGCGAGCGCGCATCACGGGTTTCTCCCACGGTAACGACCCGCCCTCTGCGGACCCGCAGGAGGGCGGACCGGCGCAAGTCAGGGGCCGTAGTCGCAGCCGGGAACCGCGCAGATCGGGACCATGTTCAGGTTGAGCTTCAGCCGGACTCCGGGGTGATCGGGGCATTCCCGGCACTCGCCTAGCGACGGAACCCAGTCTGTCTTAGACGCGAGCCCGAAACTGTGCTGGGCAGGCCCTTTGGCAAGCTGCTTCCCGGACTTGCTTACGATCTCCCACTGCCAGATGTCGTCCCTCGTGTTCCTGATCCTGAGGCGGTTCGACAGTGTGCACCAGGAGGGGTGGTTGGCAGGGGAGGGCCTGTCCGGCCAGGGGCACATGCCGCCCTCCATGGCGTGAAAGTGCATTTCCGGGGCGGAACTGGCCCGGGCCGGGGCAGGTGACATGTTCATCAGGACGTTCGCTATCCCTTCGGTCCTCTCCGGGAGGCTGAGTTGCTCTAGCTCAAGGAGGGCCAAGCGCAGTTCCGCTCCCTCAATCAGGAGCGAGTTGATTGACATGCCGCGCTCTTGGGATGCGCGGTGCAGCGAGTCGTACACGGCGGTCGGGAGCCGGTATGTGCCCACAGATACGTCTGAAGCCATGGAGCTCAAGATATCGCATCACCGTACAACCACACAACCATGCAACCTCACAACCACAGATCATAAACTGGAAGAGAAGATCAGTGGCAAGCTCACCACGACGATTCGGGTCGCCCTGCTGGCCGCGCTGTCCCACATCCCGACGGCGACCTGCCCACCGTTCAGGAAGTCGACCAGTTTGGCCGCAACTCATGGAGGGGCTGAAGCACTACCTGGAGGCCTGGAGAAGCGTTGGATGGGCCAGGTGGTAACGTGCCGGCCCCGGCGACCGCGCCCGGCCTGTCCCTCTCTCGAAAGAGAGTCCAGCCCACTGCATGGGACTAGCCGGTGCCGGGACTTTCACGAAATTGGGGCCAGATCCCAGTTTTCAGGATCCTGCGACATCGTGTGAGAGAACAACCAAAACCCCGGAGGTTCTGGCGTCTCATCATCCTAAAACCCCCCATGTTTTGGTAGCTTCTCTGTGTGCGGGATGATGAGATTCAATCCAGGCTGCGTGAGGTAAACCCGTGGTGGCGGGCAGTCGCGGCCGGCCTGAGCTCTGATGCGTGGGCTGCTGACGACCGGGTGCTCCGGGACAGGAACCGCTATGACCTGGGCTACCGTGCGGATGTTCTTCGCGATGTCGCTTCCGCGCCTCCGGATGACAGGATGGTCATCCTCCGCGGGCCCCGGCGGGTTGGGAAGTCGGTTGCCCTCAAGGACTGCGTGCTGGCGCTGTGCGCTCGCCCTGATGTTGACCCGCGCCAGGTGATCTACTTGCCGGCTGACGGGATGCGCACGAAGGATCTTGCCCGGGCGATAGCTCTGGGACGCGCGCTTACCCGGTCGGTGGACCAGCCTGATATCCGGCTGCGGGTGTGGCTGCTCGATGAGGTAACCAGCATCGACGGCTGGACGACTGCGATCAAGTACCTGCGGGATAACACCGTCTTCGGCGAGGAGACGGTGGTGTGCACCGGGTCGTCGTGGTCCGAGACCGGTGATGTCGAGCGTGACCTGCTTGCGGGGCGGGCCGGGAGCGGGGCCGGGCGCCGGTCGAGACTGCTGCTGCCCATGGGCTTCCGGGACTACGTCAGGATCACCGACGGCCGCATCCCCGTGCCGGATCCGGTGCCACCGTGGGACCTGCAAGGCGCCGTGACCGCGGCGACGGCTGAGTCGCTCGTCGCGTTCACCGACGAGCTTGACCTGGCGTGGCAGGCGTACCTGACGTCTGGCGGGTTTCCCCGCGCGGTGACTGAGCATTACCGGACGGGCAGCGTCAGCGAGTCGTTCATGCGCGATGTCGCGTCCTGGCTGCACATCGATGTCGACCGGGAGTCGCCGGTCGACTCCGTCCCGCTGCTCATGTCCGAGTTGCAGGCTCGGTCGACGTCGCCGCTGAACCGGTCCAAGGCGTCCGAAGCACTTGGCTACCAGACGCGAGGGGCCTTCGACCTCAGGCTGAACCGCTTGGTGCGAAGCTATGGGGCTCTCTGGGCGCATCAGGTTAACGAGTCCGGCCGCCGCATTCCGGGGGCGCAGTCCAAGCTGTACCTGGCTGATCCGCTGCTCGCCTGGATCGGCGCTAGCCTGCGTGCGGGCGCGCCCGATCCGGATATGACCTCGCTAACCGAGGAGGTCCTCGCGGTCGCGCTGGCCGCGGCGATCGACAACCTGCAGCCAGGGCGCTGGATGACAGGCGACACCATTGGCTACATACGGACCGGATCGGGGCAGGAAATCGACTTCGGCCCCGTCGCCGTACCGGGGCCGGGCGGCTCGGAATGGACGACGCCGGTCGAGGTGAAGTGGGTGACCGACGGCTGGCGGGCCGAGGCAAGGACGATCGAGGGCCGCTATCACGCGGGCATCGTGGCCACCAAGACCGTCACACGGCTAGACACCCCCGCCTGGGCCATCCCGGCACCCCTCCTCGCCCTCTTGCTGGCCTAACACCGGTGAGCCTTGCGCCGTGGTGGAGCAGGGATCGAAATTACGCGGCCAGCCCAGAAAGCTGGGTTGCGGGTTTCAAGTCAGGATGCTTAGAGCCTGCGGTGCAGCGGAACCCCGGGTTCACTCTGCAGTTCGGAAGCTCGATGGGTAGAAATTGGGTAGATATGCAGGCCTGCGACGTGGGATGCGAATCGGAACTATGATCGAATTAAAGTTCTCAGGTGCAAAAATGATAATCGAAGCGAATCGTTAAATCAATCGATTTGCATTCAATCTTAGATTCGAAAAGTCGCTCTGGTCAGTCAATATATGGAGCGGATGACGGGAATCGAACCCGCATGACCAGCTTGGAAGAATGGCCCGCAATCCGTCTGCCCGTGCGGCCAAAGGCCCTGTAGGGCACGGTATATAGCGCCTAGACAGACCTCTGAGCCGCAGGCCTGGGTAGAAATTTGGGTAGAAAATTCGGCCTGCCGCGAAACCGTGGAGTCTGGTAGCGCTTGATGCTTTGCAGTGCACCAGTCGGGGCAACGGTTACCAGCAGGGCAAGGGTGCGCCCGGCAGTGTGCAGCAGTGTGTGCAGCCTCAGGATTCGAACCCGCGACCCGCTGCTGACCGTGAGAATCAGCAGCTGAACGCGGGCATGGTTTGACAGCCCGCGGCTTGTGGGGAACGGGCCTGGTCAGCGTGGTTTGGGGTTTAGATGACATGCATCGGCTGGTCGGCCTGGCGCTAGCCGGGAGGGGCTGGTGCGTGGTCCTCTGCCGTAACGCGGCGGAACCTCCTCAGCTCAGTTGCGTGACGAT
>Ga0335075_10004686_pt1 | contig 21316 bp, 12 predicted proteins | sample Lox_Sample_24_FD_206723 | JGI IMG/M metagenome (GOLD analysis project Ga0335075, IMG submission 206723) | Soil microbial communities from Loxahatchee National Wildlife Refuge, Florida, United States - Lox_Sample_2.4 | ecosystem: Environmental > Terrestrial > Soil > Wetlands | place: USA...
GTCGTTCGCGCGCTCCGCGCGCACGACGCTCGCCCAGCTGCTGCGCCCCTACCTGTGCGAGTGTCCCCCTGCGGCCGGATCGCCGTGGAGCTACATCTCGACCGACGACTCCTCGGGCTACGGTGTCGCCGCCGACCGCTGCATCGGCGCGCTCCAGGACGCCGGCGTCGTGCTGGACTGGCTGCCGTACATCCCCGGCTCGCGCGCGAGCACGTTCTACGCGCCGGGGCTGAGCGCGGCGGCGGCGCCGCCGCCCGCCGCCGGCTCGCGCGAGCATCCGCCGGTCGCGGTCGTGCACATGGTGCCCGAGTACTTCTCCTACGTCCGCCACGAGCGCCCCGAGGCCTTTCTGGTGGGGCACACCGTGTGGGAGACCGACCGGCTGCCCAGCCACTGGATCGCGTGCATGGACGCGGCCGACCTGCTCGTCGTCCCCTGCCGTTTCAACGCCGATGTGATCGAGGGCTCCCCCGTACGCACGCCGGTGGCGGTCGTTCCCTACGCCGCCCCGCCGCCGCTGCCGGCGCGCCCTGGAGCGCTGTGGGAGTCGATCCCCGAGGACACGCTGGTCTTCTACACGATCGCAATGTGGATGCCGCGCAAGGGAGTCGCCAAAACGGTCGCAGCGTTCCTGCGCGCATTCACCGCGCGCGACCGCGTCATGCTGATCGTCAAGACCTCGCAGCGCGACTACACGCGCGGAATGAGCGGGCTTGGAGGCGTCGCGCGCCGCGGGACGACCGCCTGGACGCTCGCACGCCTGCTCGCGGAGCACCGCGATCCCCCCGCGGTGCGCCTCGTCACGCAGGAGCTGACCGAGGCCGAGCTCGGCGGGCTGCACCTACGCGGCGACTGCTTCGTGTCGCTGTGCCACAGCGAGGGATGGGGGCTGGGCAGCTTCGACGCCGCGGCCCACGGCAAACCCGTCGTGACGACCGGCTTCGGTGGCCAGCTCGACTATCTTCACGGCTCGCCGTTGCTGGTCGACTATGAGCTCGTAGCGGTGCGCGATGGAACCAGATCGGGCACCTACACGCCCGACCAGCGCTGGGCGGAGCCCGACGTCGAGCACGCCGCGGAGCTGCTAAGAGCCGTCGCGAAGGAGCCCGAGCGGGCACGCGCACTGGCCGCCAAGCGCGCGCAAGAGATCCGCTGGCGCTACCGGCCGGCGGCGATCGCCGCGGCCTTCCAGCAGACGGTCGAGACGGCGCTGGGTCGCGCGCGCTTGCCCACGGGTTCAACCGGGAGAGTGTGAGGACGCACAGTCAGGCCGGGAGCGACTGGCGGCGATCGTGCACGTCACGCGCGTAGTTCCCCGTCCGCGCCTGTGGCTTTGATCACGCAGCCGTGTGGCTTTGAGCGCTCGCACGCGCTGCGCGCAGACCCGATCTCTGAACTATGTCGAGATTGGTGGGAAAGCTCAGAAGCTGGAAGCGCGGGAAGCTCGAGCGCGAACGCCGGGAGGCCGCCGCCAAGCGCGCCATCACCTACGTCGCCCGGGACGGCCGCGGTCGCGTGATCGCCTCGCGCTAGCGGACCTGGTGGGAGTCGAACCCACTCCGTGGGGCTGAAGGCCCGCTTGGCGCCAACCCGGCCAGGTCCCAGCGCGAAGCTCGAGCTTAGTCGCCGACGCTCGCCTGGATGAGCGCCCGCCGGCTCACGCGCGGCAGCGCGGGCTCACCGGGACTTCCAGCGGTGCCCCCGGTTGCGCCGGAGGATCTATCTTGCACCACGTCAGCTCCAGCGTGCGTTCGTCGGCCACGCCCACGAACGGGTAGTTCAGGCCGGCGCTGCGCGCCGTGCAGCTCAGCTGCCGGCGGCCCGCCACAGCCGGTGCGGGGGCGTCACAGCTCACACCCTGCAGCGGACCCGTGAGTTCTCCGTGCACCACCCGCCGGCGCACGTCCGCGCTGATCGCTCGCTCGAGCGCAACGCGCAGCGGCACGCCGGGCGCCAGCCTGGCGCTGTGCGGCGCCTCGTCCTGGGCGATCGCCACCCGGCCCACGCGGTTTGCTTGCGCGTTCGCCGCCGCTTCCGCGTGGGCCGAGCCGCCGGAGCCTTCGCTCCCGCCGCCGTCGTCGCGCACGACGATCACGATCGCCGCGATCACCGCCGCGTAAACGACGATCGTCAGCAGCCAGCGGGTGCGCAGCGGAAGCGCGCGAAACCACGAAAGCGGCGAGCGCATCGCGCGATCATCTCACGCGCCCGCCCGCCGCCGCGCACCGGCGGCGCAGCCGCTGCGCGGCCTCTCCACACGGCCTCTCCGCAGCCGCCGCGCGGCCTCTCCACACGGTCTCTTCACACGGTCTCTTCGCACGTACCAAGGCTCCGGTGCGCTGCTCGCGCACCGGAGCCTCAATCGAGCGTTCGTCAGCTGTTCAGGCGCGCGCTCGACACCTTCCAGCCGCGTCTGCCCACTGTTATGCCGACGCCGGTGACTGGGGGCTGACCGGCCGCGACACCGCCGCGCGCGGCTCGCGCCTCAGGTTCAGCCACCAGTTCGACACGGGCAACAGGAACAGGATCGCGCCGAGCACAATCAGCAGGATTCCCGCGAGAATCGCGATGCTGCCGATCTGCGCCCAGCCCCACGCGTTCAGCAGCAGGCCCTTGAGCGTCGTGCCCATGAACAGCGTCGTGCGCTCGCCCGCGAGCTTTTCGCTCTTCATGCCGCCGGCGATCCACTTTTCACTCACCTGCGAGTAGGTAAGCCCGCCCGCGACCTTGTTCATGTCGGGCTGGAGCTGGTCGACGGCGAATTTGTGAGCCTGTTCGCCGGTGAGCACCTGCTTGCCGGCTTCACCCTTCAGCGCGGGCCACTCGGCCGGCTTGGGGAAGTAGATCTTCTGCGGCGCCAGCTGTTCACGCACGACGTTGTGGTCGTAGCTGCCGCCGACGATCGCCACGATCCCCAGTGCGACCATCGCCGCCGCAGCGCCCGCCGCGATCGGCGTCAGGCTTGTGATTTTGTTCAAAAACGAGCGCATGATAACCCCTTACTGGTATTGGTATTTGTCCTTCAGCGACAGCGCCAGTCTGCTCTTCGCTGAGAGCGAGCGCATCCGCTGGTCTCCCCAAGGGAGCAACGGCGGGCTACCGAGGTTGCTTGCGGATTTCCCCGCATCTGCGAACGCGTCCGTAGTTCTGCGCAAGTGCGCGCCGTAGCGCCCGCGCGTGCGCCTGCAGGCGCTACCCTGGCGGGTGCGCACGCGGGGAAGCCGAGGGCGTGCGCGTCGTGGTGGCGATGACGGCCTCGCCCCAGACCTGGGGGCACACCGGTCGCATGCAGCAACCGCAGACGTGCACCAACTCGCTGAGAAGATACATCGACGCGCCCGGCTCGTGCTCGCGTGCACCGCCGTGCTCACCGTCGTCGCCGGCGCCCTCGGCGCCGGTGTGGTCGGCTCGCTGAGCAGCGGCGGCACCTCCGACCCGCACGCGCCGAGCGTGCTCGCCGCCCAGCAGATCGCAGCCGCCAGCGGCGTCGCGCCGCAGCCCGAAGTCGTCGTGCTCGTGCGCGCCCCCAGCGCCATCGCCAGCCCCGCCGGGCGCGCGCGTGTGGCGCGCGTGGTGCGCGCCGTCAGCTCCCAGCCCGCCGTCGCCCGCGTGCGCAGCATCCTCAACGTGGCTCAGCCGGCGACGTTGACGTCGCGCAGCGGTCGCGCCACGATCGTGCTGGGCTACTTCCACGCGCACGCCTCCGCACACGCCGACACCGCCGCCGCGCAGCGCCTACAGCAGGATCTGCGCGACCTCCCCGGCGTCACCGTCGGCGGCGACGAGCTGACGTTCAGCCAGCTGGAAGGCACCATCTCCTCCCAGCTGCCGCGGGTCGAGCTGTTCGCGTTCTCCATCCTGCTCGTGCTCTCGCTGCTCGCCTTCCGCGGTCTCGTCGCCGCGCTGCTGCCGCTGATGGTCGGCGCCATCGCCGTCGCCGGCAGCCTGCTCATCATGCGCGCGCTCGCGCAGGTCACGCTGCTGTCGATCTACTCGCTCAACCTCGTCACCGGCCTCGGTCTCGGCCTCGCCATCGACTACTCGCTGTTCATCGTCTACCGCTACCGCGAGGAGCTCGCCTGCAGCGGGCACTGCGCGACTGCGCTCGCACGCACCGTCAGCAGCGCCGGTCGCACCGTCATGTTCTCCGCGCTCACCGTCTCCGTCGCGCTGCTCTCGCTGCTGGTCTTCCCGCAGCAGTTCCTCTCCTCCATGGGGATCGCCGCCGCGCTTGTCACCGTGTTCGCCGCCACCGCCGCGCTCGTGCCGCTCGGCGCGGCGCTCACGCTGCTCGGTCCGCGCGTCAACGCCCTCTCGCCCGCCTGGCTCGCGCGCACCCGCCGGCGCGCCGAGGGACCCGTCGAGGGCGGGCACTGGTATCGCCTGGCCAGCTGGGTCACGCGCCGGCCGGCGCTGGTGGCGGCGGCGTGTGCCGTGGTCCTGCTGTGTGTCGGCCTACCCGCGCTGCATCTGCGCCTGGGGGCCACCGACGCGCGCGTGCTGCCAGCCGGCTCCAGCGCGCGCACCGTCGAAGCGGCGCTCAGCGCCGAGTTCTCCGCCGACGCCGCAGACCCCGTGCTCGTCCTCGCCCACGCCCCCGAGCAAGCCGGCCCGGCGCTCGCGCGCTATCGCTCGCAGCTCGCGCGACTCCCCGGCGTCGCCTCCGTGCAGGCGCCCAGGCGGCTCGCGCCGGGGCTGTGGCAGATCGAAGCGCTCGCCGCCGAGCGGCCGCTGAGCGCCACCTCGCAGGAGCTGATCGGCCGCATCTACGCGCTGCGCGCGCCGTACGCCGTCGCGCTCACCGGCGTCGCCGCCGGCCAGTTCGACGAGCACGCGAGCCTCAGCTCGCACATCCCGCTCGCGCTCGTAATCCTCGCCGCCACCACGCTGCTCGTGCTGTTCGCCATGACCGGCTCGGTCACGCTCGCCGTCAAGTCGCTGCTCATGAACCTGCTCACGCTCAGCGCCGCCTTCGGCATCCTCGTGCTCGTCTTCCAGGACGGGCGCCTGCAGGGGCTGCTCGGCTACACCGCCACCGGCACGATCGAGCAGACCAACATGATCATCCTCGCCATCATCGCCTTCGGCCTGTCCACCGACTACGGCGTGTTCCTGCTCGCCCGCATCAAGGAGGCGCACGACGCCGGCGCGGACGACGAGGTGGCCGTCGCCACCGGCCTGGAGCGCAGCGGGCGCGTGGTCAGCGCCGCCGCGCTGCTGTTCTGCGCCGCCGTCGGATCGCTCGCCGCCTCCAGCGTCGTCTCGCTCAAGGAGTTCGGCATCGGCGCCGCGCTCGCGGTGATCATCGACGCCACCGTCGTGCGCGCCCTGCTCGTCCCGGCGCTGATGGCGCTGCTCGGACGCGCCAACTGGTGGGCGCCAAGGCCCCTGCGCCCGCTGCTCGCGCGCCTGGCACACCCCGCCGAGGTGCTGCGCGCCGCGCCCGCCGCCGGCGCGCGCAGGCGGTAGGCGCTCAGCGCTGTCATCGGTCGTCAGCGCAGCGGGGGTCACAATCGAGTAACCAACCCCCTGGTAGTCTGCACCTGCACGTTTTCTCAGGTGACGGGGAGGGGTAGTGATGGCACGGAGGACCATGCGGACACTGCTGCCGGCGCTTATCGTCGCGCTGCTCACGAGCCTGTCGGTAAGCGTCGCAGGCTGGGCGGCCAGCGCTACCAAGGCGCCCAAGGTGACGCAGCAGCCGGCCAGTGTGACCGTCGAAGAAGGCCAGAGCGCGAGCTTCGAAGCCGCCGCCTCGGGCACGCCGGCGCCGAGCGTGCAGTGGGAAGTCTCGACCGACGCCGGCAGCAAATTCAGCCCGGTCGAAGGCGCCACCGCCAACGAGCTGACGATCGCCAGCGCCAAGACTGCGGAAAGCGGCGACGAGTACCGTGCCGTGTTCACCAACGTCGCCGGCTCGGCGACCAGCAAGACCGCCACGCTGACCGTGCGGCTGCGCCCGGCGGTCAGCAAACAGCCGGCCAGCGCGACCGTCGAAGAAGACCAGAGCGCGAGCTTCGAAGTGGTGGCCTCCGGGTTCCCGGCGCCGAGCGTGCAGTGGGAACTGTCGACCAACGGCGGCGCCACCTTCAGCCCCGTTAAGCACGCCACCTCCGACGAGCTCACGCTCACCGACGTCAAGACCTCAGAAACCGGTGACGAGTACCGCGCCGTGCTCACGAACGCAGCCGGCACCGCCATCAGCGAACCGGCCACGCTGACCGTGCAAAACCGCCCGCTCGTCACCAAACAGCCGCTCAGCGTGGCCGTCGAAGAAGGCCACAGCGCCCACTTCGAAGCGGCTGCCTCCGGGTTCCCGGCGCCGAGCGTGCAGTGGGAACTCTCGACCAACGGCGGCGCCACGTTCAGCCCGGTGGAAGGCGCCACCGCAGATGCGATCGCGATCGCCAGCGCCACGACCAGCGAAAACGGCGACGAGTACCGCGCCGTGTTCACCAACGTCGCGGGCGTGGCTACCACCGCGGTGGCGACCCTGTCCGTGCACAACCCGGTCGTGATCACCAGCGAGCCGGAAAGCACCACCGTCGAAGTCGGCCAGCGCGCGAGCTTCGAAGCGGCTGCCTCCGGGTTCCCGGCGCCGAGCGTGCAGTGGGAACTCTCCACCAACGGCGGCGCCACCTTCGCGCCAGTCACCGGCGCCACCACCGACCAGCTGACGATCGCCGAAGCGAAGGCCGCCGAAGACGGCGATGAGTATCGCGCCGTGTTCACCAACGTCGCCGGCAAAGCGACCACCCAGGCGGCGACGCTGACCGTCTCAACCACCCATTTCCACGTCCTCGGATGGGGCCAGAACTCGTTCGGGCAGTTGGGCAATGACAGCTTCACCCAGAGCGACGTGCCGGTGCAGGCCAGCGGCGTGGACTTCGTCACCGCGATCGCCGCCGACGAGAGTTTCAGCCTGGCGCTGCTGAGCGATGGCACGGTGATGGCCTGGGGCGAAGACACGTACGGGCAGCTCGGCGACGACGAACTGGGGACGACCGACGTGCCCCTGCCGGTGGAAGGACTCACCGGCGTCAAGGCCATCGCGGCCGGCAAGAACTTCAGTCTCGCCCTGCTCGGCAACGGCACGGTGATGGCCTGGGGCGCCAACGAATCCGGGCAGCTCGGCGATGACAGCACAGAAGAAAGCGAAGTACCCGTGCAGGTCAAGGACCTCACAGGAGTCAGCGCGATCGCGGCCGGCGGCGAACACAGCCTCGCCCTGCTGAGCAACGGCACGGTCGTGGCGTGGGGCGAAGGCGAATACGGACAGCTCGGTGACGGCAAAGCCAAAGACAGCGACACCCCGGTAGCCGTGCGGGATCTCACAAACGTCACCGCTGTGGCGGCGGGCGAAGATCACAGCCTCGCGCTGCGCAGCGACGGCACGGTCATGGCCTGGGGCAGCGACGAGTTCGGGCAGCTCGCCAACAGCAGCGTCGGCGAAGACGGACAGGAAGAACACGGCAGCGAAGTGCCGGTGGCGGTCGAAGACGTGAGCGGCGCCACGGCGATCGCAGCCGGCGCGCGCCACAGCCTCGCGCTGCTCGGCAACGGCATGGTCATGGCCTGGGGCGAAGACGCTTCCGGGCAGCTCGGCGACGCGAGCATCGCCCGCAGCCAGGAAGCGCCCGTCGCCGTGGACGGTATCGCCGACGTCGCCGCGATCTCCGCCGGCGGTCAGCACAGCATGGCGCTGCTCGGCAACGGCACGGTGATGACCTGGGGCGAAGACAAATACGGCGAGCTCGGCGACGGAAGCGCCGGTGAACCCAGCGACGTCCCCGTGGCGGTCAGCGGGCTGACGGAGGTGCACGGCATCGCAGCCGGTCGCTGGCATGACCTTGCTTACGGCGAACCGCTGCCGGCGGTCACCAGCGTTACCCCCGCGGGCGGCCCCACCGCCGGCGACACCGAAGTGACGATCACCGGCTCCAACCTCGAAGGCGCCACCTCCGTGCACTTCGGCACGGTCAGCGCCCTCAGCTTCACCGTCAACTCCCGCAGCTCGATCACAGCCGTCTCCCCGCCCGGCTCCGGTACGGTGAACGTGACGGTCAGCACCCCAGTTGGCACAAGCCCGCCGAACGGGGACGACCACTTCAGCTACCTGGCGCCACCGACCGTCAGCAAGCTCTCGAGCAAGAAGGGACCGGGCGCCGGCGAAACGTCGGTGACGATCACCGGTTCGGGCTTCAAGGAAGTGAGCGCTGTGCGCTTCGGCGAAAGCAACGCCGCCAGCTTCGTCGTGCAGTCCCCGACGTCCATCACCGCGGTCTCCCCACCGGGAGCGGGAACCGTGAGCGTGACGATCACGACCCCCGGTGGCACCAGCGCGACCTCCAAGCACACTCAGTTCGAGTACACGCCGTCGATCGAAAGTATCGCCCCCGACAGCGGTTCACCCGCCGGTGGCACGCACGTCACGATCACCGGCGCCGGCTTCGCCGTCGGCGCGGGCACGACCAAGTTCAAGTTTGGATCGGCCTCCGCCGGCGGCGTCGAATGCACCTCTACGAGCACCTGCATCGCCACCGCGCCCGCCAACGCCGCCGGGACAGTCACAGTGATCGCGGAGGTCGGCAAGCTCAAGAGCCCCGCCAACCCGCCCGGCGACCAGTTCACTTACGAATAGTCTTGCGGGAGCGTGTCGGCTCTCGATCGGCTGTCCAAGCACGCGGGCGAGCACTCCGAGGCCGCGCGCAGCCACCAGCTGACGGTGTTCGCGCGGCGCATCGCGCTGCTCGCCGCGATCGTGCTCAGCCTGCTGCTCGCCGGCGCGCTCGGCCTGTCGCTCAGCGAGCACGTCGGCTTCTGGTACGCGTTTCGCTGGGCGCTCGACACCGCCTCCACCGTGGGCGACTTCCCCCAGCCACGCACGCTCGCCGGGCAGATCATCAACGTCTGTCTCGTGCTCGTGGGCGTCGGTACGCTCTTCTACGCGCTGGCCACGATCGCCGAGTTCTTCGTGGCTGGCCATCTCGGCGACCTGCTGGCCACACGGCGCTCGCAGAAGATGATCGATTCGCTCACCAACCACCACATCATCTGCGGCTTCGGCCGCGTCGGACGACAGGTCGCGCGCGACCTGCGCGCCGCGCGCGCGCAGTGCGTGGTCGTCGACGCGAGCGCCGACGGCCGCCAGCACGCCGAGACGCTGGGCTTGTGCTTCGTCGAAGGCGACGCCACCGAGGACTCGGTGCTCGTCCAGGCCGGGATCGAACGCGCCCGCTCGATCATCGCGTGCGCCGACTCCGACGCCGACAACGTGTTCATCACCTTGACCGCGCGCGAGCTGCGCGCGGACATCTCGATCGTCGCGCGGGCGGCGATCGAGGACACCGAGAAGAAGCTCAAACGAGCGGGCGCCGACCGCGTGATCTCTCCCTACAAGGCCAGCGGCACGGAAATGGCGAGGCTCGCGCTGCACCCGCAGCTGAGCGGCGTGGTCGACGTGGACATCGAATACCGCATGGAGGAGATCGCCGTGGACGCGGGCTGCGAAGGGGTCGGCAAGACGGTCGGCGACATCCGCGGCGGCTCGATGATCGTCGGGCTGCGTCGCGGCCCCGGCTTCCAGCCCCAGCCGCCTGCCGAGACGGCGCTGCTGTCCGGCGATGTGATCGTCGCGATGGGCACCCCCACGGCGCTCGAACGGCTCGAGCAGGTGCTGGCGGCACCCGCCCGCCGGCGCTGACGGCGGCGCGGCGACTCGAGCTACGCGCACCGCGCTGGCTCCGGCGCACGCGGCCGGCGGCGTGGCAGTGGGCGCCCTCGTCAACGGCGTGCACTCGCGTCTCAGCGCCGCGGACCGCTACAGCTACACGTAAAACATCCCCGCGGGCGCCTATCGTGCAGTGCCCGTGTCCGACAGCAGCTTCTCAGCGACGCTTCACCGCGAAGAGGCCATCCTGCGCTTCCCCTTCGACGAGCGCCTGCGCCAGCTCCTGCGCGCGATCCCTGGGCGCCGCTGGGATCCGCCCACGCGGGCGTGGTGCATTCCGCTCGGCCCCGAGCAGGCGGAGGCGCTCGCGCTGCTGCTCGCCGGCCTGGCGCAGCGCCCGCAGGTGAGCGAGGAGCTGGCGCGCGCGATCGCCCGGCAGCGGGCCAAACGCGTGGCGCACGCGTGCCTGTTGGAGCTCGCTCGCCCGGACGAGAGCTGGTGGCTGAGCTGCGCCACCGACACCGCCCCCCAGGTGGTGGCGAGGCTGCTCGAGCACCCTGACGCATACACGCTGCCGGCGATCGCCCGCGCGCTGCTGCCACTGGACGCGCGCGCCGCGGAGCTGGTGGACGCGCTGGGGCCGGCGAGCGTGCGTCTCAGCCATGCCGCGCGCCGCGCGCTGGAGGAGCTCGCCGAGCGCCCGCCGACGACGGGCGCTCGTGGGCGCGACGGCCGGGCCGGGGGGCTGGGTGAGCGTGCCGAGGAGCATCAGCCGCGGGCCGGCTACGACATCGAGTTTCGCCGCGACCGTCGCGGCGGGCACTGGATCCTGATCTGCGCCGAGCGCGCGGGCCTCGCCCGCGTGCTGGCCGGCCGTGCTGGCCTGCGCGCGCTCGAGGGTCCGGCCGGCACGCTCGGCCTGGCAGCCGAGGAGAGCGCCGCGGAGGAGCTCGCGGCCCTGCTCGATCACATCGAGGACGTGAGCGTCGACCCTCACGTACGCGCGTGGATGGCGCGTGCGCGCCGCTGGCGGGGGAACGTCGAGGTGCGTGGTCCGAGCGCGGCACCCGTGTTCGTGCTGCTCGGCGATGAGCCGCGCCTGCCACGGGCGCTGCGCGAACGCGCGACGAGCGTCCCCGGCGGCGCGAGCGTCGCGCTGACGCTCGACGCCTGGCGGCTGATACGTGGGCTCGACGCGTGGATCAGCCCCGCGGCCAGGCGCTGCGTGGCTGCGCTCGAGCAGGGGCGCCCCGCGCCGCCCGCGGTGCTCGAGCTCTCCGAGGTGCACGACGAGCCGACGTTCGTGCTCGCCACCGGCCACGATCCGGGCAAGGAGGGCGAGTTCGCCGCGCTGCGCGGCGCGAGCGCGCCCCGTGCGGGCGCCGGCGCGCACGAGCACGCGCGACTCGCCGCCATCCGCGCCGACCCGTTCTGCGTCCCCGAGCTCGACGCGTTCCTGGCCGACGGCGAAGTGTGGGTCGCGCCGCCGGCGCTCACGCTGCTGCAGGAGATCCGCGAGCAGCACGCGCACGGCGCCGGGCTCGTGGCGCTGTCCGCCGCCGAGGACGCGCCGCTGCGCGTCGTGGGGCTGGGCGGCGAGCTGAAGCCGTTCCAGCGCGCGGGGGTCAGCTACCTGCTCGCGCGCAAACGCGCGTTCCTCGCCGACGAGCAGGGGCTCGGCAAGACGATCGAGGCGCTCGCCACCGTGCAGGCAGCGGGTGCGTATCCCGCCGTCGTCGTGTGCCCCGCGAGCCTCAAGCTCAACTGGCTGCGCGAGCTCGAACGCTGGCTGCCCGCGCGCAGCGTGAGCGCGCTGTCGGGCACCCGCAGCGCCCCCGACGCGCCCGCCGCGGACATCACGCTGCTGAACTACGAGATCGTCTCCGCGCGCCTCGCGCAGCTGTGCAAGCTGGCGCCGCGCGCGCTCGTGCTCGACGAGTCGCACTACTGCAAGAACGCGGCCGCCAAGCGCACGCAGGCGGTGCAGAAGCTGGCCGCGGCGATCCCGCGTGACGGGCTCGTGCTCGCGCTGAGCGGCACGCCCGTGACCAACCGGCCGGCCGAGCTGATCTCCCAGCTGCGCATCCTCGGGCGCCTCGAGGACTTCGGCTCGGGGGCGCGCTTCGGCCAGCGCTTTCGCGGCCCCGACGCGCACCTGCGCCTGCACTGGCATCTGCGCGCGCGCTGCTTCGTGCGCCGCCTGAAGGCCGACGTGCTCACCCAGCTGCCCGCCAAGACGCGCGCCGTGGTGCCCGTGGAGCTCGACAACGAGGGCGAGTACCGGCTCGCCGAGCGCGACCTCGTGGCGTGGCTGCGCAGCCAGCCGCTCGACCTGCGCGAGCTCGACGCGAAGGTCGCCGCCGCCCTGCGCGCCGAGCGCCTGGTGCGCTGCAACGCGCTGAAGCTGCTCGCCGCGCGCGGCAAGCTGCACGCGGCGCTCGCATGGATCCACGACTTCTGCAGCGCCGGCGAGCCGCTCGTGGTGTTCGCCAAGCACCGCGAGATCCAGCGCGCGGTGCTCGCCCGCTTTCCCAGCGCCCTGCACATCCTCGGCGAGGACAGCCCCGCCGCCCGAGACGGCGCGCTGCGCGCCTTCCAGCACCCCGACGCGCCCGGCGGCTCGAGCCCGCTGATCGTGTGCTCGCTCGACGTCGCCGGGCACGGGCTCACGCTCACGCGCTCCTCGAACGTCGCCTTCATGGAGCTCGACTGGACGCCCGCCAAGCACGACCAGGCCGAGGATCGCTGCCACCGCATCGGCCAGCAGGACGCGGTCAACGCCTACTACCTGCTGGCGGCGGACACGATCGACGAGACGATCTCCACGCTACTGGAGCGCAAGCGCGCGCTGATCGGCGCCGTCACCGACGGGCGCGAGGACGACGAGCAGGGTGTGCTCGACGCGCTCGTGCGCGAGCTGCGCGGCGCTCCCTACCGCCACCTGCGCGCCGTCGCCTGAGCGCGCGCTACGGGCGCGAGCGCTCGTCAGGGCCACAGGTTCAGCGTGTCCATGATCTCCCCCCAATGTTCCACCGCGCGCGCTTCGGCTTCGGCGATCTGCTGTTCGAGCGGCATGCACCGCTTCGCGAGCGCCCTCGTCGCCGGCGTCTCATAGCGGCCCAGCGCGGCGGGCAGGAAGCCAGCCGCGACCCATGACGGCATGAACTTGCCCACGAACGCGACCGTGCTCGCGGGCAGCTTTTGATACCCGCTTGCCGCCCACGCTTTGACATCGCCGCACAGGTTCGGGGCGGACAAGCTGAGCATCGTCTTCCAGTCATCGCCGTACGCGTGGATCGCGTGTGTCAGGCTGCGGCTGCTCCAGCTGAGGCCTTCATCCGTGCGAATCGCCGCCCGGATCGCATGTACGTCGGGCTGGATCGCGGATATGTACATCGCGCCGATCACCTCGTCGCTCATCTGCGTCGATTCCGGGTCCTGCGGCGAGCCGGCGCCCGCGTCCGGGCATTCGCGCTTGACCTGCGCGAGCACGTGCAGGGGCGCCGCTTCTGAGACCGCCAGGTGCGAGATCGCCACCCGCAGCGCCGTGTAGTTGGCCTGCACGTAAGTCTGTGCCGCGACGCCGTCTGTCGTGCTGGCAAGCGCCGAGCCGGCCGGGATGCTCAGCGCACCCGTGATGGCCAGTGGCAGGAGCAGCGAACGCATCCTGGGCAACACGCGCTCACGGCCACAGGTTCAGCGTGTCCATGATCTCCCCCCAGTGTTCCACCGCGCGCGCTTCGCCTTCGGTAAGCGCCGTTTCCAGGGGGCCGGCACGCCCGGCGAGCGCGCGTGCCGCGCCGCTCTCATAGCGCGCGAGCTGCGCCGGCAAGTAGCCGAGCGCGACCCACGCGGGCATGAACTTGGCGACGAACGCCACCGTGCTGGCGGGCAGCGTGTGGTAGCCGTTTGCCGCCCACGCTTTCACTTCGCTGCACAGGCTGGGGGCGGGCAGGCCGAGCATGGTCTTCAGCTTGCCCACGTATTCGTGCACCGCCTTCGTCAACGTGCCGTTGCTCCAGCTGAGCGCGGACGCGCTGCGGATGAACGCGCTGATCGCCTGGCGATCGGGTTTGGCCGCCGCGAGCACGATCGTGCCGATCACCTCGTCGCTCATTTCCGTCGATTCGGGATCCTGCGGTGAGCCCGCGCCTGCCGCAGGGCATTCGCCCTTGACCTGGGCGAGCACTTCCAGCGGCCCGTTTTCAGAGGCCGTCAAATGCGCGCGTGCCACGCTCACCAGCGCGTAGTTCGCCTGCACGTAAGCCAGCGTGCTCGCGCTGTTCGAAGCAGCCGACGCCGGCATCGCATTCGCGGCAAGACAGCTCGCCGCCCCCAGCAGCGCAAACAGCATACGCACCCTCATCTCGCGAACAGCGTACGCGATCTGCGTGCGCGAGGCGCCGGGCGAATCCGCGAAGAAGTTGGTAAGGATCGCCCGCCGACGCACAGCCTCGGCGCTCACGCGCGTGTTCCCCAGGATATTGTCGGGCCTTCGATGCACGCATGAGACGCAACGGATACATCGCGCTGGCGGCCGTCGCCGCCGCGTGCATCGCCGTCGTGATCGCCCTTGCGAGCGGCGCCTTCTCCGCTGGCCACGCGACCACGCGCAGCGCTGCGCGCGCACCTGCGTGCCTGCCGGCGACGCTCGAACACGACGCCAAGCTGCCGGGCACCGACGTGGACGTCTCGCCCGCGCCGGAAACCGTCACCGCCAACCCGCACACGCAGATCAGCTTCCTGGGCGCCAGCGCGTCCAGCATTCGCGACGTCTCCGTCACCGGCTCGGAGTCCGGTCCCCATCGGGGGAGCGTGCAGGCGTACTCGCAGGGCGACGGCGGGAGCTTCGTCCCCGAGCGGCCGTTCGACCCCGGTGAGCGCGTGAGCGTGCAGGCGCTGATCGGCACCGGCTCCGCCGCCAAGCGGGTCGCCTTTGGCTTTCGCGTGGACACGCCCTATCCCACCGCCGACGTCGGCGAGTTCCCCAACCCGGCGGCGTCCCCCGCGGACTACCAGACCTTCGCCACCCTGCCCGGCGTGCGCGCCCCGGTGTTGAAGGTGATCGTGCCCGACCGCGATCCCGGCGCCGGCGACATCTTCACCACCAACGGCCCCGGCCCCGGCCAGTACGGGCCGCTGATCTACACGCCGCAGGGCACGCTCGTGTGGTTTCACCACCTGCCGCGCGGGCTCACCGCCGAGGACCTCAACGTGCAGAGCTACGAAGGCCAGCGCGATCTGACCTTCTGGCAGGGCAGGGTGCTGTCGCTGGGCTTCGGGCAGGGCGAAGACCTCGTGCTGAGCTCCAGCTACCGGACGCTCGTGCGCGTGCGCGCCGGCAACGGCCTGTACGCGGACCTGCACGACTTCCAGCTCGTGCCCCACGACATCGCCTTCATCACCGCCTTCAACCCCATCCGCTGCAACCTCTCGTCGGCCGGCGGGGGAAGCAACGGGGCGATCACCGATACGGCGATCCAGGAGATCGACATCAAGACCGGCCTCGTGCGCTGGGAATGGCACAGCCTCGACCACGTCGCCGTCAGCGAGTCCGAGACCTCGCCGCCAACGGGCCCGCCGTGGGACTGGTTTCATCTCAACTCGATCGACCCCGAGCCCGACGGCAACATCCTGATCTCCGCGCGCAGCACGTGGGCCGCCTACCAGCTGCAGGGCGGCACCGGCAGGATCCTGTGGCGCCTGGGTGGCCTGAAGAGCTCCTTCCACATGGGCCCAGGGACGAAGACCGCGTGGCAGCACGACGGGCGCATGCTCGCCGACGGCGAAATCACGCTGTTCGACGACGGCGCCAACCCGCCGGTGCACGAGCAGTCGCGCGCCGTGCGCATCGCGCTCGACTTCGCGACCCACACCGCGCGCCTGAGCGCCGCCTACACGCACGCCAACCCGCCGCTGCTCGCCGACAGCCAGGGCAACGTGCAGACGCTGCCGGACGGCAACACCGTGGTGGACTACGGCGGCGTGCCCGAGATCAGCGAGTACGCGCGCGACGGGGCGCTGCTGTTCGACGCCGACCTGCCGTACGACATGGCTTCCTACCGGGGCTTTCGCTTCCCCTGGAGCGCGCGCCCGGCCAGCCCCCCGGCGCTGCTCGCGAGCTTGAACAACACCGACGAAGAGACGATCGTGCACATGAGCTGGAACGGCGCCACGGACGTCGCCGCCTGGCGCGTGCTCGCGGGCGCCCACGCCACGGCGCTGCGCCCACAGGCGGTGATCGGCGTGAACGGTTTCGAAACCTCGACGATCCTGCCGAAGAAGTACGCGTACGTCAGCGTGCAGGCGCTGGGCTCGGCCGGTGAGGTGCTCGCCAGCGCGCCGGCCGCCGCCGTGCGCGCCTACACGGCCTCGCTCGGCCGGGGCCAGGAAGATGCCGGCTAGCTCGCCTGACCGCCGCGCGGCTCAGTACGCCGGCGCTTTGGCGGGTCGCTTGTGCGTCGTCGTGGTCGTCGGCGTGGGGCTTTTGGAGCTCGTGCCCGAGGGGCTGCTTTTGCCACCGCAGCCGGCCATCACCACGGTGGCGGCTACGGCTGCAACCAGCGTTAGGATGGCGGTCGGTAGCGTACGTTTCCTCATCGGCTGGGCTCCTGTGGTCGCTCGCAGACTTCGGTCCAGCACCCTACCAGGCGTTTACAGGCGCCAATCGCACTTGCACGAGCGCAACACAGCTGCAATGAACCAACGGTCGATGCAAACGCACGAGCAGGCGGGATGTCCGTGAGCGTCGAGGCGCCAGCCAGTCCCGAGGTGATCCCCGCCCCCCCGCCGGGCCCGCGTCTGCGCGCGCATCCCGGATGGCTGCTCGCGGTCTGCTGCGTGGCGCAGTTCATGGTCATCCTCGACCTGAGCATCGTCAACGTCGCGCTGCCGCACATCCAGTCGGCGCTCGGCTTCTCCTCGCCCGAACTGCAGTGGATCGTCGACGCGTACGCGATCACGTTCGCGGGCTTTCTGATGCTCGGCGGACGCGTCGCCGACCACTTCGGCCAGCGGCGCGTGTTCGTGGTGACGCTCGCGCTGTTCGCGCTCGCCTCGCTTGCCGGTGGTCTCGCGCCCGACCGCGACATCCTGATCGGCGCGCGCGCCGCGCAGGGCCTCGCCGGCGCGTTCATGGCGGCGAGCTCGCTGGCGATCATCACCGCGTCGTTCCCTCCCGGCCCGCAGCTGCACCGCGCGATCAGCGCGTGGGCGGCGATGAACGGCCTCGGCGGCGCCGCCGGCGTGCTGCTCGGCGGGGTCCTCACCGAAGCGCTGAGCTGGCGGTGGGTGCTGCTGATCAACCCGCCGATCGGCCTCGCGACCGCGCTCGTCGCCTACGCGGTCGTCGCCGAGCGCCGCAAGGCCAAGGCTGGCGAGTCCTTCGACCTGGCCGGCGCGCTGACGCTCACGGTCGGTCAGATGGTGCTCGTGTACGGGGTCGTGGAAGGCGGTCTCGCCGGCTGGGGCTCGTTCGCGGCGCTCGGGCCGATCATCGGCGGCGTGGCGCTGCTCGTCGCCTTCGGCGTGATCGAGACGCGCCTGGCCTCCGCGCCGTTGATTCCCTTCCGAGAGCTCACCAAGCCGCTGCGAATCGCCAACAACATCGTGCTGCTGTTCAGCGCCTCGCTGTTCCCGATGTGGTTCGTCAGCTCGCTGTACCTGCAGCAGGTGCTGGGCCTCTCGCCGCTGGACACCGGCCTGATCTTCCTGCCGATGACGCTCACGATCATGCTCGTCGCCTCGCGCGCCGGCAGGCTGGTCAGCCACTTCGGCGTGCGTCCGGTGCTCGGCGGCGGACTGGTGATGCTGGCCGCGGGGATGCTGCTGCTCGCGAAAATCAACTCCAGCGGCAGCGGCATCGTGTACGTGATGATCCCCGGCATCCTCGCGGCGGCGGGGATCGCGATGTCGATCGTGCCCTCCACGATCGCCGCCACCCAGAGCGCCAAGGAGGGGCAGGCGGGGCTCGCGTCGGGCCTCGTCAACACCTCGCGCCAGGTCGGCGGCGGCCTCGGGCTGGCGGTGCTGATCACGCTCGCCACGCAGCGCAGCAGCGATCTGATCGGCGCCGGGCACCAGGTCCCGCAGGCGCTCACCTCGGGCTTCCGCCTCGCCTACCTGATCTGCGCAGGCCTGGTGGTGGCCGCCGCGCTCGTCACGTTCACCGCCCTGCGCCGGCCCGCCGGCGAGCCCGCGCCCCCGGCGCGCGCCTTCGCGGCGGTGATCGGCGGCGTGCTCGCCTTCTTTATCGCCCTCAGCGTCGCCTTCGCCGGCTCCCACGGCGCCCCGCTCGGCGCGTACGTCACGCGCGACACCTACAGCTTTGTCACCGCACCGTCCTTGCGCCCGCCCAAGCTCCACGTGGACAAGCGCGCGCCCGCCGGCGAGCTGGCCGGCGGCTACATCCTCACCACGAGCTTCTTCGACGTCAACGAACCGCCGATGGTCGGCCAGAGCGGACCGCTGATCCTCGACGGCAACCTGCAGCCGGTGTGGTTTCAGCCCGTGCCGGAAAAGGTGGTGGCGGCCAATCTCAGCCTGCAGAGCTACGAAGGCAAGCCCGCGCTCGCCTGGTGGCAGGGACGGATCACCAACACCGGCGCCACCGAAACCGGCGAAGACGTGATCGTCAACCAGCACTATCAGCGCGTGGCCACGCTGAAAGCGACCGGCGGCTGGGTGATCACCCTGCACGAGCTGTTGATCGATGGGCAAGACGCGTGGGTGACCGCCAACAGGAACCTCCCCAAGAACTTGTCAAAGTACGGCGGCGCCTACAACGGCGCGCTGATCGACTCCGCCGTGCAGGAGTACAACCTGAAGACCGGCAAGCTGCTGCGCAGCTGGGACGCGCTCGCACACATCCCGCTCAGTGACTCGCAGGCGACGCTGCCGACCAACGGCTTTCCCTGGGACGCCTACCACGTCAACTCGATCGCGCTGGTCGGCAGCCACAGCCTGCTGGTCTCGATGCGCAACACGTGGGCCGCCTACCTGATCGACATCGAAACCGGCAAGATCGAGTGGACGCTCGGCGGCCGGCACTCGAGCTTCAAGTTCGGTCCCGGCGCCGCCTTCCAGTGGCAGCACGACGTCAAGCTCGGGGCGAGTGGGCATAACAGTCTTACGATCACCATGTTCGACGATCACTGCTGCCAGCTCACCGGCGGCGGCACCTACGTCGAACCGACGGCGTCCTCGCGTGCGCTCGTGCTGCGGCTCGACCAGCAGACGCACACCGCGAACATGGTCGCCCAGTACGGCGAGCACGAAGGCATCTCCTCCGACTACATGGGCGACCTGGAGCCGCTGACCAACGGCAACGTGTTCGTCGGCTGGGGCTCAGAACCGTACCTGTCGGAGTACACCAGCACGGGCAAGCTGCTGTTCGAAGGCGAATTCCCGCGACCCGACCTCAGCTACCGCTCGACGCTCGCGCAGTGGGTGGGCCTGCCGCAAACCGTGCCCGCGGGCGCGGCGCGCAGCGGCGGCGCGGGCAAGACGACCGTGTACGCGAGCTGGAACGGCGCCACCCAAGTCGTCTCCTGGCGGGTCTTGGCGGGCGCGGGCACGCCCGGCGGCACGAGCACGCGCGCCGGCGCGGGCACCGCGCGGCTGAGCATCGTGGCGCGCGTCGCCAGGTCGGGCTTCGAGACGGCGATCGCGCTGGCGCGCAGCTACGGCACCTACGAGGTCCAGGCGCTCGACGCCGCCGGCCGGGTGATCGGGACCTCGAAGCCGTTCTCGTCGACCACGGGGTCAACCACGCAATGATCGCCCGCGTGAGCATCGCCCTCGCCGCGCTGGCGCTGTGCGTCGGTCTGTGCGCGTGCGGCTCGAGCGTCGCGCCCGCGGTGCTCGAAGACACCGCGGCGAGCGCCGCCGCCGCCAACCCGGTGGCGGTCTCACCCGAGCCGGGCACGCCCGACGCCTCGCCGAGCACGCAGATCAGCTTCCTCGGGGCGGCCGGCACGCGCGTGCTCAGCGTGCGCGTGGTCGGCTCGCGCAGCGGCGTGCACGCGGGCGTCCTGCGCGCGTACTCCACCGGCACCGGCGAGAGCTTCCTGCCCGCGCACCCGTTCGTACCGGGCGAGCGCGTGAACGTGAGCGCGAGCGTGGAAACGGCGGGCGCCGCCCACCCTGCGAGCACGTCGTTCACGATCGCCCACCAGGCGCCGGTCAGCGAGAAAGAGTTCCCGATCAACCCCGGCGACCCGCACGCGGTGCAGCACTACTCGACCGCACCGTCGCTGACGCCCTCCACGGTCACCATCACCACCCCCGCCAAGCCGGGGGCAGCCGCCGGCTACCTGTTCATGGCGCCCTACCAGGGCGTGGGCAGCGACGGGCCGCTGATCTCAGAACAGAACGGCCACCTCGTGTGGTTTCACCCGCTGCCCGCGGGCGTCGAGTCGACCAACTTCCACGTGCAGGAATACGAAGGCAAGCCCGTGCTCACGTGGTGGCAGGGGCGCATCCTGGAAGTGGGCTTTGGCCAGGGCGAAGACGAGATCTACAACACCTCCTACCAGCACGTGGCCACGATCCACGCCGGCAACGGCTACCACGCCGACCTGCACGAAATCCGCCTGACCGCCGAAGGCACCGCGTGGATCGACATGTTCGACCCCATCTACATGAACCTGTCCCCCTACGGCGGGCCCGCGAACGGGATCATCAGCGACTCGGTGATCCAGGAGATCGACATCAAGACGGGCCTGGTGATGTGGGAATGGCACGCGCTGGGCCACATTCCGCCGCGCGAATCGCACAAACCGGTCTCCACTTCGAGCTCCTCGCCGTGGGACTACGTGCACATCAACTCCGCCGATCCTGGCAGCGAAGACAACCTGCTGCTGTCCTCGCGCAGCACGTGGACGCTGTACGACGTGGATCTGCGCAGCGGCGCCGTGCTATGGCGCCTGGGCGGCGAGCACTCGAGCTTCAAGCTCGGCCCCGGCACGCACACCTACTGGCAGCACGACGCCGAATGGCAGCCCGGCGGGCTGATCTCGGTGTTCGACAACGGCTCTGACCCGCCGATGGAGAAGCAGTCGCGCGGGCTGCTGCTCGACCCCAACGTGTCCCACCACACGGTCACGCTCGTCAAGCAGTTCACCAACCCCACGAAAACGCTGCTCGCCACCAGCCAGGGCAACGTGCTGAACCTCAAAGACGGCAACTGGCTGATGGGCTACGGCGGGCTGCCGAACTTCACCGAGTACAACTCCGCCGGCCGGGTGCTGCTCGACGGCACGCTCGGCAAGAGCGTGCAGGACTTTCGCACCTACCTGTCCACCTGGAGCGGGCACCCGACGAGCCCGCCCGCGGTCCTCGCCGCGCCGGGCGCCGGCGGCACGATTGCGGTGTCTGTGAGCTGGAACGGGGCCACGGAAGTCGCCTTCTGGGAGGTGCTCGCCGGTGCCTCGCCGGGCTCGCTCGCACGGGCGGGCAGCGCCGCGAAGACGGGTTTCCAGACGACGATCGCCGTGCCCGGCCCCGGCCCGTACGTGGCGGTACAGGCGCTGAACGCGGCCGGTCAGGTGATCGGCACCTCGGCGACGGTCGAAGACTAGTGCAGCGTCCGTCCGCCCCCCGCGCGCTGCGCGCGGGGTTGACTGCGCTGGTGGCGCTCGCGGGTGT
>Ga0335075_10004687_pt1 | contig 21313 bp, 15 predicted proteins | sample Lox_Sample_24_FD_206723 | JGI IMG/M metagenome (GOLD analysis project Ga0335075, IMG submission 206723) | Soil microbial communities from Loxahatchee National Wildlife Refuge, Florida, United States - Lox_Sample_2.4 | ecosystem: Environmental > Terrestrial > Soil > Wetlands | place: USA...
CTCCAGCGCCATGACCGCCACCGCGCCCGCATCCTCGGCGATCCTCGCCTGATCCGCCGTGACCACATCCATGATCACGCCGCCCTTGAGCATGTCGGCCATACCGCGCTTCACGCGCTGCGTACCGTTCTCGATGGCTGGCCTGCTGGGAGCGGCGGGCGCGTTAACGGTCTGCTCGGAGTAGGCGGGCGCGTTAACGGTCTGCTCGGAGTACGGGACTGCCATGGAAACCTCCGCTGGCTCGTGAGTTGCTGTACGGGAACGACTGGACCGGCACCGCTAGCCGGCCGCCAGGCTGAAGGCGTTGTAGATCATTCCCGGCCGGAAGCCGGGGACGGGCGGGCCGAGCCGCATCCGGCGGACGCGCCGGGCAAGGCGGAATCCGAGGGACACCGCAAGAGCAGCGCCATGCACGTTCAGCTCAGGGAAGGCGAGCCGCGCCCCCGGGCTCGTGCGGATCATGTCGACGAGCAACGGCCGTGCGGCAGCCCGGCTGGCCGCGATGACCGGCCCGCCGCCCCACGGCAGCGCCACCCGGTACCCAGCCTGCGAGCGCCCGGCCACCACCCGGGCCCGGTCGGGGAAAGGCACCAGGTAGCTGCGACGGTCCTCTCCGGTGGTCTCGGCATCCTGCCTGATTGCCTCGTCGATCTGGCCGGGCTCGACCGCAGCCGAGCGATCGCAGCCAAGGACCGGCGCTTGCTGCTGCTCCCAGATGCCGTACGAAACGCCTTCGTCGGCGAATCCCAGCCGTTCGTAGATCGGCTTGCCGAGTTTGGTGGCGGTGAGCAGCACCGTTTCCACCCCGGCCCGGTGCAGGCAGTCCACGGCCGTCTGGCTGATCGCCCGGCCGAGTCCCTGGCCGCGGAAGTCATCGTCAACCGCGACATTGCCGAGCCAGCCGGTACGCCCGAAGCGGACGCAGCCGGCGACGCCGACCACAAGGCCGTCCCGGCATCCCACGAACATCTGGCTGCTGGAGCCGGTCATGTTGAACTCGAGGATCTCTGGCCCGAACGAGCTGAGCCCGGCCCGCTCCAGGACGCCGCTCATCTCCTTGATGTCGTCGGTGGTGGCCGGGCGGATGAAGAAGCGATCGCTGCTCACAATGGCACCTTCGCGTGCTTCGAGCACGCCAATCAACTTGGGATTGGCCTGGGCGGTGCGCCTTAAACGATCACATCAATCCGCTGCGGGCCCTGCGCGTCAAGCACGCCCCGATAGGCCCGCCAGGCGCGGCTGAGGCGCCGGACGCCCTGCTCGAGCTTTGCCGGCCGGTAGTCGAACGGCAGCCGGATGTGTTCGTCGAACCGTCCAGCGGGCGACATGACCGAGCCGGGAGCGATCAGTACGCCGTGCCGGCTGGCGATCTGGGCCAGCTCGGTGGAGCTACCGTCCGGCAGCCTGGCCCAGATGCACAGGCCACCGCCTGGCGGCCGCCAGGACCAGTCGGGCAGGTGCCGGCCGAGCAGGTCCTGCAGCAGCGCGAGCCGCTCGGCAAGCTCGCGGCGGCGCAGGTCCCAGACGCGGTCGGCGTCGGCGAGCAGGTTGACCGCGATCGCCTGGCTGACCAGCGACGTGCCCAGGTCGGTGACGGCCTTGAGCCGGCCAAGCTGCGCGATCACCGGCCGGGGGCCACGGATCCAGCCCACGCGCAGCCCGGCCCAGAACACCTTGCTCAGCGACCCGACCGACGCGATCTGCGCGCCGCGCGCGTAGGCCGCAAGCGGAAGGGGCGGCTCGTTTCCCAGCGCCAGCTCGGCCAGGGTGTTGTCTTCGATGAACGGGATCCCGGTGATCTGGGACAGCTGGGCGAGCTCCCGCCTGGCCTGCGTCGGCACCACGCAGCCGGTCGGATTGTGGAACGTCGGCATCAGGTACACCGCACGCACCTGGCTCTGGGAGATCGTCGCGGCCAGCAGCCCGACATCGGTGCCGGCCTGGCCCACCGGCACGGTTAGGATCCTGGCGCCCGCGGTCCTGAACGCGTCGATCGCGCCAGGGAACGTCGGATCCTCGACCACCACCATGGCGCCGGGGGTGACGTAGTAGCTGGCCAGCAAGCTGAGCGCCTGCTGGGCCCCGGCCGTGATCAGGATCTCCTCCGCGTCGGTCACCAGCCCCCGCGCCGTCAGGTGGGCCGCGACCGCGCGGCGCAGCGGCGGGTAGCCGAGCGGCAGGTAGCCGTGCTCGTCCGCCAGCTCTCCGACATTGACCGCGGCCCCGGCCGAGGTCAGGACCTCGCGGACGGCCGGGCCCGGTGCCTCGCAGATGCTGAGCAGGTCGACCGCGTCCGCCGGGTCCTCGCCAAGCCGCCGGAACAGGACGTTGCGCTGCAGCGACGTGGTCAGCTCGGCGGCCCGCGCCCCGGCCTCCGCACCCTCGGCGCCGGTCACGTGCGTGCCCCTGCCCTGCCGGCGGGCGACCAGGCCCCGCAGCTCGAGTTGCTTGTAGGCCGCCGAGACGGTCGTCCTGGCCACGCCGAGGTGCACCGCGAGGTCGCGCTCGGGCGGGAGCCTGGTGCCGGGGAGCAGTTCCCCTCGTTCCGCCGCGTCGGCGAGCGCCTCAGCCAGCCGCTGATACAGCGGCCCGGTACCACGCCGCCATCCATCCAGGGCGTGGCGCAGCTCGACCGGCGATGGCAGGCCAAGAATGAGCCGATTGGACCCAGGCATTGGCTTCATTGTCGGCCCAGCGACGCCCGCGTGCAACCGCGTCGCAGCGGCACACCGCGGGCCGGTAAGCTCCGCAACTACGGAGGGGCTGCGGAGGTGGGGTGGAGACGCAGGAAATGCAGCGGCAATTCGACGGCCGCTGCCTGGACGCCGCGATCGCGGAGGCCCGGCTCGGGCTCGCCGAAGGCGGGGTCCCGGTGGGTGCCGCGCTGGTCGTGGACGGCGAGATCCTCGCGACCGGGCGCAACCGGCGCGTCCAGCTCGGCAGCGTGATCAGGCACGGCGAGATGGACTGCCTGGAGAACGCGGGGCGCCTGCAAGCGGCGGCGTACGCGCGGGCCACCATGTACACGACGCTGTCGCCCTGCCCGATGTGCACGGGCGCGCTCCTGCTGTACCGGATCCCGCGGGTGGTGCTGGGCGAGAACCGCACGTTCAGGGGAGCCGAAGACGAACTAACCGGCCACGGCGTCGAGGTCGTCAACCTGGACTCGGCGGCGTGCGCGGACCTGATGCGCGAGTTCATCGACGCCCATCCGGACGTCTGGAACGAGGACATCGGCCGGTGACGCCGGGCCGCCGGCCGGTGCTGACCGTGCTCGTGCTCGGCGGGACGTCCGAGGCCAGGGCGCTCGCCGCGGAGCTCGTCGGAGTACCGGGCCTGCGGGTAATCAGCTCGCTGGCCGGGCGCGTGAGCAACCCGGCGCTGCCCGCCGGCGAGGTCCGGGTGGGCGGTTTCGGCGGGACGGCGGGGCTGGCCGCTTACGCCAGGGCCGAGCGCGTGGGCGCGGTGGTCGACGCCACGCACCCGTTCGCGGAGACGATCAGCGCGCACGCCGTGGAGGTGTGCGCGCGTGCAGGCCTGCCGCTGCTGCGGCTCGCCCGGCCCGGCTGGTCCCCGCGGGACGGCGACGACTGGCACGACGCCGGATCGCTCGACGAGGCCGCGGCGATGCTGCCCAGCCTGGGTACGCGGGTGTTCCTGACCACCGGCCGCCAGGGCCTGGCCGCGTTCGCGGCGCTGGACGGGCTGTGGTTCCTGATCCGCTGCGTCGACCCGCCGGACGGCCCGCTGCCCGCGCGCCGCGAGGTGCTGCTGGCCCGCGGGCCCTATGAGCGGCAGGCTGAGCGTGACCTGATGCGCCGCCACGAGATCGACGTCCTGGTCACCAAGGACAGCGGCGGCCCGCTGACCGAGGGCAAGCTCGACGCGGCGAGGGACCTGGGCATCCCGGTGGTCATGGTCAGCCGCCCGGCAGCTGCCGCGGCCGAGTCCGTGACCGCCGTCGGCGATGCGGCCCGCTGGGTCGAGGGCCACATTGCGCGGCCGGGCAGGCCTTGACGTCTTGACCGCCTCACCGCCCTCCACCCAGCGAGCGCCGGGCCCGCCCCGAATGCTCGGGACGGGCCCGGGAAAGCGGCCCCGCTTGCGCGGAAACGACCGCTCGCTTCGCCTTAGAAGACCGTCACCGTCGTAGGCGGTGAGGCGATTCCGTTAGCCACCACGACCAGGGTGCTCTTGCCCCTCGGCGTGCTCGGCGGAAGGGTGAAATCGGTCGAGGACCTGGCGCCGGGAGCGACCGATACCGAGGTCCAGTTGAAGGTCCGGGCGTAGGTCACTACGCCGGTGGCGGAGTTGGTGATCCGTACCAGGGGGAAGTTGGTGTTGTCCTGGACGTCGTCACCGTAGGCGGCTCCCTGATCCAGCCCGGCGAGCTGCCTGCCGGCCAGCGCGTAGGTCCGCCCCGGGGCGAGCGCCGTGGAACTCAGCCAGCCGATCGAAGGCCGCCATGACGCCTGCGGCGTGCCTCCGGCCGTGTAGACCTCCATCTGCTTGCTGCCGTCGTTGAACAGCACCTGCCCGTTCGGCAGCGCCAGCAACCGCGTGTAGTACGAGGAGTCGTTCGGGGCGTTGGGCACGTCCGGGATCTGGGTGATCGTCTTCGAGCTCGCGTTGTAGACGAAGAAGTGCGTCGGCGTGTTGTACACGCACGCGCTGGCATCGAACAGCACGTTCCCGTCCGGCAGGATCGACCCCGGCCCGTCGGTGCTGTCCATCTCCTGGCCGCCGATGGCCGGGATCTCCGGCCCCGCGGTCCACGTTCCCGACTGGTAGTTATACAGAGCGGTCTGCGTCGGCTTATCCGTGGTGCACTTGGTGGGGGGCTGTTGCGTGCTCGATCCGGCCCCGACCACAAACACGTTGCCGCCCGGCATCTCGACCTGCGGCCCGATCTCGACGACCGGCCACGGATCAACGGGACTGCCGCCCAACGCCGTGGCTCCCGCGAACGACCAGGTCTGCGTGTTCGGGTTGAACAGCTCGGTGTTGCCCGGCGCCCAGAGGTCGAGTGTCAGGACCTTGCCGTCCGGCTCAAGCGTCCAGCCCTCTTCGTCGTTGGGATCGGTCTTGCCCGTCGCCGGGATCACCTTCCACGTCAGCGTCTTCGCGTTGAGCAGCGCGTCATCGACGGTCAGATCCGGATTGGTGAGGCAGGTATTGCACGGCTGCTGGAGCATGAAGGTGCCGTTGTCCAGGACCTCGCTCGCGGCGTCCCCCATGTTTGTCCAGCCCTCGGGGGGTGCGACGGACATCCAGGTGTTGCTCAGCGGGTTGTAGATCGCGCCCTGGTCCGACCACACCGCGTTCTCGCCGATGTACTCGCCGCCCTCGACGATCATGCGGCCGTCGGGCAGGATCGCCGACGCGAAGTACAGGGGCGTGTACCCGGCCGGCATCGACGCGATCCGGCTCCACGTCCCGTCGATGTAGCTGCCGTTCGCGGCGGGCGTGAGCTCCCACCACTCGGTCGTGCCCCCGGTGGTGTTGTTGTCCGGCTCATCGTGAACGAGCACCGTCCCGTTGCTCTCCAGCAGCATCGTGCCGGGTGTACCGAACGGCGGCGGGTTCTTCAGCGGCGCCCAGGGTGACCATGACGACGATGATGTCGTGTTCGCGGGGTGGAGGTCCGGCGCCAGCCCCGACGCCTTCGCACGCTCCAACGGAGGACGCGGACCAACCGACGCCGGTCCTTGCGCGGCCGCCGGAGTGGTCGTGGCCACGCTGAGCCGTTGCACGGACCCGTGCGGCGTGGTGGCAATCACCAGTGCTGCCAGCGCGGCCACGCATGAGGCTCCGCCGGCGAGAGCGGCAGATCGACGGCGTAATGACATGAAGGCCCTCCTATGCGGTGGTTTCGCCCTGCCTTGGACCACCGCACGCTAGCAGGGTTTCTCCGAGGCCGACTAGAGGACTTCCGGCCGGTAGTGCCGGGGGGTGAACACGGCGGCGCGGCCGGCCTGCGGGAACACCTGCGTGGTGCTGGAGCCGATGATCAGCAGCGTGTTCATGTCCACCTCGGCGGTGCCGAGCTCACCGAGCGTGGTGACGGTGAGCCGCTCACCGGGGCGGCCGATGCCCCGCCCGACGACCACGGGCGTGGCGGGCTGGCGGTGCCGCAGGACCAGGTCACGCACGGCGGCGACCTGCCAGGTCCGGGTCTGCGACGCGGGGTTGTAGAGGGCGAGCACCAGGTCGGCCGCTGCGGCCTTGGCCACCCGGTCGGCGATCACCGGCCACGGCTTCAGCCGGTCCGACAGGCTGATCGCGCAGTAGTCGTGGCCGAGCGGCGCGCCGGCCCGGCTCGCCACGGCCTGCGCCGCCGTGACACCCGGCAGCACCTGGATGCCGACGCCGCCCCAGCGCTCGGGGTCGGACGCGGCCTGCTCGAGCACGGCCGAGGCCATCGCGAACACGCCGGGATCGCCCGACGAAACGACGGCCACGCGCCCGCCTTTCGCCGCGAGGTCCAGGGCCAGCGCCGCCCGCTCGGCTTCGACAGTGTTTCCCGACGCGTGCCGGTGCTGTCCCGGCCGGGTGGGCACCCGATCGAGGTAGCTCCGGTAGCCGACGAGGTCGGTGGCCGCCGCGATCGCCGCCGCCGACTCGGGGGTGAGCCAGCCGGGATCGCCGGGGCCGAGGCCGACGACCGTGACGCCGGGCTCGGCCGCTGGCCGCTGCCCCCGGCCGGGCACCAGCGCCAGCGACATGTAGGGGACGGTGGCCGGGTCCACCGCGGCCAGCGGCGCGACGCGCTGCGCGCCGGTCCCCGCGCGCTCGGCGTAATGCGCCCGGTCCAGCAGGCCGGTGTCCTGCAGCGCGGCGCGTACCTTCTCGAACGTGCGGCCGAGTTTGAGGATCGCCACCGCGCCGCCGTCCGCGGCGGCCAGCCGGGCGCGCAGCACCTCCGGGGGAAGGGTTCCGGCCAGGACCGTGAGCGACTCGTCGTGCTGGACCAGCGGCTCGCCGACCGCGGCCGCCGCCGCGGAGACCGATGCCACCCCGGGCACGATCTGCGCGCTGAACCGGTCCCGCAGCCGGACGTGCAGGTGCTGGTAGGACCCGTAAAAGCCGGGATCCCCCTCGCAGAGCACCACCACGATCCGGCCCTGATCCAGGTGCGCCGCCAGCCGGCCCGCCGCCTCCTCGTAGAAGTCGGCGAGCGCTCCGGCGTACCCCCCCGGGTGGTCGGTCTGCTCGGTGGTGACCGGGTAGCGCAGCACCTCCTCGGCCTGCCCGGCGCGCAGGTAAGGGGCGGCGGCCGCGCGGGCCACGCTGTGGCCGTGCCGGGCGCAGTGGTAGGCGACCACGTCGGCCTCGGCGATCAGCCGCGCGGCGCGCACGGTCACCAGTTCCGGGTCGCCGGGGCCGACCCCGACGCCGAACAGCCTGCCAGGCGCCATCGTGGTCACTCCGCCCTGCTGGCGAGCGCGTTCACGGCGGCCGACGCGATCGCCGATCCGCCGCGGCGGCCGTGCACGGTAAGGAACGGCAGCTTCAGCGGGTGGCTGGCAAGCGCGGCCTTCGACTCGGCGGCGCCGACGAACCCGACCGGCACCCCGATCACCGCGGCCGGCCGCGGCGCGCCGGCCGCCACCATCTCGAGCAGGTGGAACAGCGCGGTGGGCGCGTTTCCCACGGCGACCAGCGCGCCGTCCAGACGATCCCGCCAGAGTTCGACCGACGCCGCCGTCCTGGTGGTCCGGAGCCGCGCCGCCAGGGGGGCGGTGCGCGGGTCGCGCAGCGTGCACAGCACGTCGTTGCCAGCGGGCAGCCTGGCCCTGGTGATGCCGGCCGCAACCATCGACGAATCGCACAGCACCGGCGCCCCGGCGGCCAGCGCCGCCTCGGCGCTCCCGGCGAAATCCGCCGACCAGGCCATGTCGTCAACCAGGTCGGTCATGCCGCAGGCGTGCACCATGCGGACCGCCACGCGCTCCAGGCCCGGCGGGACGGCCGACAGGTCGGCCTCGCGGCGGATGGTGGCAAAGGAAGCGCGGTAGATGGCCGCGCCGTCGCGTTCATAGGCGGTGATCATGCCGACCACGCCGCCACGCCGAGCACCGCGTCGTCGCCGACCGTGAACCCGTCCGCCGACACGGCGACCACGGCGGTCGCGTCGGCGGGCAGGCCGCAGCGGCGGTCGCACCCCGCCCAGTGCACCGCGCCAAGGCCGGGCACCCGGGTCGCCATCGCCCGCACGTCCGCCAGCGAACGCATGCAGGCCGCCCCGGCGCAGGCGGTGACCACCGAGAGCGCGTCGTCGTCGGTGACCACGAGGCCCGCCACGGCCAGCCGGCGCAGCGCCGCGCCAGCCGGGTCGGCGGCACCGGCGCGTGCGGCGGGCCCGGCCACATCGCCGGCGCTGGTGGCTTCGGCCATAGCAGTGGCTTCGGCCATAGCGGTGGCTTCGGCCGCGTCGGTCGCCTCGGCCGCGGCCGCGGCCGCGCTGGCATCGGCGCCGGCCGCCCCGGCCAGTGGGATCACGATCCGCCCGGCCGCCGCCAGCCTTGCTGCTTCCCCGGGACGCAGCATGCGGGCGACGAGCCGGACCTGCGCGGCGGTCAGCCGGCCCAGCGGCGCGGCGGCAACCACCAGCGGCGCGGCGGCGGGCACCGCCCCGAGCGGCAGCCGGCCGGTGGTGTCGCGCACCCGCTCGCCGAGCGCGCCGCCGACCGCCGCCGCGACCGTGGACCCGCCGTCGGCAAGCCGGCGCACGCGCGAGCTCCCCGCCACGCTGCCCGCGTCCGGGCCCTGGCCTCCTGGCGCGGCCACCTGGCTGTCTCCCCGCCCGGCGGCCGCCCGCGCGCCCCATTGCCCGGGCAGCGCGGTCAGCTCCGAGCCGCCGCCGTGACGCTGGCCGATGAACGCCCGCGCGGCTGCGATTGCCATTCTTATCCCGGCGGCGGGCGTCTCCCGCAGGCCGGTCTGGCGGCCGGCCACGATGAGCTCCACGCCGCCAACGTGGCGGCGCAGACCGATGTCGCAGCTGCCGAGCCCGGCGTGCCCGGTCCCGTCGTCGAGGCTGAACAGGAACCGGCCGGGCAGTGCGGCCAGGCCAGGATCGGCCAGAATGGCCCGGTCAAGCGTCCTTATCAGGCCGCGCAGGCTCGGGCGGCCAGCCAGCCCGGCGAGCGGGCTCGCCGTTATGTTGCGGGCCCGGTCGTGCGCTGGCGACGGCAGGAATCCCGCCGCCGCGGCGCGCTGCGCCATATCATCGGCCGCGTGTGGCTGGATGCCCCTGATCTGCACGTTGCCCCGGGCGGTGAGGTCGACGCACCCATCGCCGAAGCGTTCCGCCATGGCGGCCAGCGAACGGAGCCTGCCAGCGCCGGCATAGCCGCCGGGCAGCCGGATCCGGGCGACGAGCCCGTCGCGCGCCTCATGCAGGTCGAGGATCCCCGGACATGCGTCGGTCGTGGTCATCGGCCGCTCATCGTGAAAGTCCCCACGGCAGGCCGACAGTAGCGGCCGGTAACGGCCACGGTCAACGTGCCCTGGGGCAGCGCCGTCCCGGACGGGCGACCGCCCGCACGCTCTCCGCGCCGCCGTACCCGGCCGTCCTGCGGCCGGGGCGTGCCCCGCGAGGCCGGGTGGCGCGTGGCGCGGCGCGGATTGTCCTGTCGCGGAAACGGTGTTGAATGGTGCGCATGGCGGCGAGCCAGGCATTTACCGAAGCCGATATCAAACGCGCGGCCGGAGACAGGTCATTCGCGCGCGGCCTGGAGTACCTCGCTGCGGTCGAGGACCTCGAATTTGGCAGCGAGGAAATCACCGCGAGCGTGTATGGCAATGGCGAATACCGGGTCTCGATCGCAATCGGCGATGAGGAGGGGCTGACCGGCGACTGTACGTGCCCCTACGGCCGCGAGGGCTTCTTCTGCAAGCACTGCGTGGCGGTGGCGCTCGCGGTGCTGAAGATGGGCGATGACCTGCCGCAGCACATCGAGGCGTCTCGCGCCGGACGGCACGCGCTCGAGTCCTGGCTGGAGTCACTGTCCAAGGAAGAACTGCTCGCCGAGCTGTCGACGGCCTTGAGCGAGGACCGGGACCTGCGCCGACGGTTCGAGCTGCGTGCGGCGTCGCTGAACGCCGACGCGGTCGCGGTCCGGCGCGCGGTCAGGGACCTGATCATGCTGCCCCGGCGCGGCTACGTGGAGTACACCGAGGCCTACACCTACGCCAGCGACGTGCACAAGGCCGCCGCCGCGATCGGCGACCTGATCGACGCCGGGGGAGCCGATGACGCGATCGGGATCGCGCGTGAAGCGGTCGACCTGCTGGCTGAGGCGCTGCAGCTCGTCGACGACTCTTCCGGCGCGGTCGGGGAAGCGGCATTCGAGTTGCTCGAGGCGCACCTCCGCGCCTGCGAGGCCGCGCCGCCCGACCCGGAGTCGCTGGCCGACTACCTCGCCGGCGAGTTGCTGCACGACGACTGGGGGCTGGCCCCGGATCTTGGCGACTACGCCAGGCTGCTCGGGAAAGCGGGCCTTGCCGCGGTGCGGGCGCGGGTCGCCGCCGCCTATGCGGCGAACCCGCAGGACTGGCGGGCGAAGAGCCTGATGGAGGCGGTGGCCAAGGCCGAGGGAGACGTCGACGCGGTTGTCGCCGTCCTCGCCGCCGACCTGGACAGCCGCGGCTGGCAGCACCTGCGCATCGCCTGCGAGCTCGACGAAGCCGGCCGCGGCGACGAGGCGCTGGCCTGGGCCGAGCGCGGCCTGCGTGACGCCGCGCAGCCGGACCAGCGGCTCGTCGACTACCTGGCCGGCCGCTATGCGGCCGCTGGCCGGCTCGTCGACGCCGTCAAGCTGCGCGGCGACCGCTTCCGTGCCGAGCGCACGCTCCCCAACTACCGGGCGTTGCGGCAGGCAGCGACGGATCTCGGTACCTGGCCTGCGCAGCGCGACGAGGCGCTGGCCATGCTGCGCAAGGACGCGCGCCATCTCCGTGTCGTGGTTCCCTGGGCCTGGCGCGGCCCGGTCCTGGTCGACGCGCTGCTGGACGACGGCGACCTGGATGCCGCCTGGGCTGCCGCGAAGGAAGCCCCGGCCACCACGGACGATCAGTGGCTGCACCTTGCCGACGCCCTGGCAGACACGCGCCCGGCCGACGCCCTCGCCGCGTACATGAGGGTTATCGAGTCACTGAAGCGGTGCACCGGCAACGACGTCTACCAGCGGATAGCGACGCTGCTGCTTGCCGCTCGCGCGTGTCACGAGGCGCTCGGCACCGTCACCGAGTTCCGCCGTTACGTCGCCGCGCTGCGCACCGAGCAGAAGCGCAAGCGCAACCTCATGAAGATCCTCGACCAGCACGGCCTCTGAGTTCGCACACGGCCCGAAACCGCGTGGCCGTTCCGGCATGGGTGTGGCAGGGTGAATCGCTGTGACTGAGGACAACGCCCGCGAGGCTGTGCCGGAACGGTGGAATGCCGTTGGGGCCGGCTCCGATGTGTGGATGGACCAAGGGCAGGACCCCAGGTTTCCGGCAGGCGCGGAACTGGAGGGCGAGCGGGCGACGCTCCTTGATTACTTGCGCGCCTACCGGCTCACGATGGAGATGAAGTGCGCCGGCCTCGACGCCGCCCAGCTCGCCCGCCGGTCGGTACCGCCCTCCACGATGTCCCTGCTCGGCCTTGTCCGCCACATGGCCGACGTGGAACGCAACTGGTTCCGGCGGGTGATGGCGCAGGCCGACGCGCCCCCGCTGTACTGGTCCGAGGAGGTACTGGACGCTGACTGGCTCGGCGCGGTCGCCGACCCGGCGGTCGTGGACGACGCCTGGCGGGCCTGGCGCGAGGAGGTCGCGTTCGCGGAGAAGTTCGTCGCCGACTCGCCCGATCTCGGCGTCAAGGGCACCATGCGGGACGGCAACGGCATCGCGCTGCGCGAGGTGCTGGTCCACATGATCGAGGAGTACGCCCGCCACTGCGGCCACGCCGACCTGCTGCGGGAACGGATCGACGGCCGTGTCGGTCAGTGACGCTTGCATGCGGGCGACATTCCCCGCCCGTCCCCTGGCCGCAGCTGCCCGACGCCACACCGAACTGTGAGCCGGGCACGTCACCTCACGTGCCGGGGAGTTGTGCCGTCGTATTACGCGGCGAACAGAACTGCATCTCCGCACGAAAGGAAACGAGCGATGAAGGCTGTCCGCATGCGCGAACCGGCGGGCATCAGCGGGCTTGTCTACGAAGAGGTGCCCGATGCCCGGCCAGGGCTCTGCGACGTGCTGGTCAAGGTCGCCGCGTGCGGCATCACGCACAACGAGCTGGACTGGCCCGTCTGGACCTGCCGGGCCGGCCATCCGCGGGCCTCGGTCATCCCTGGCCAGGAGGTGTCGGGGGTCGTTGCCGCGCTGGGATACGGGACCGCCGGGATCGCCGTCGGCGACGAGGTGTTCGGGCTTACCGACCAGCTCCGTGACGGGACGGCTGCCGAGTACGTGGCCGTCGAAGCCCGGAACCTGGCACCGAAGCCGCGCACCGTTGACCACGTCCACGCCGCGGCGGTGCCGCGGGCCGGCCTGACGGCGTGGCAGGCCCTGTTCGACCACGGAAGGCTGGCCAAGGGACAGACGGTGATCGTTCACGGCGCGGGCGGCGCGGTCGGGTCGGCAGCGGTCCAGCTTGCCCGCTGGGCCGGCGCGCAGGTGATCGGGACCGGGCGCGGCCGGGCCCGGTCGCTGGTCACCGGGCTGGGCGCCGACCGCTTCATCGCGCTGGACGCCGACCGCCTCGAGGACGCGGCCGGCCAGGCCGACCTGGTAGTGGACACGATCGGCGGCGAGGTGCTGGCCGGCTCACCGGGCCTCCTGCGGCCCGGGGGAACGCTGGTCACGATCAAGCCCGCCGCGGAGCTGCCCGCCGGCCGGGACGACATCAGAACGGTCGTCTTCGTTCAGGAATCCAGCCGCGCTCAGCTGGCCGAACTCGCCCGCCTGGTCGACGAGGGGCAGCTTCGCCCCCAGGTCGGCGCGGTGTACCCGCTCGCGCAGGCGGCCGAGGCGTTCCGCGCGAAGGCCGCCGGCGGCATGCCCGGCAGGATCATCCTCCAGCCCTGACCTGCGAGCCGCTGCGCGCGAACGGCTTGGGCAAGGGCACCCCGGGGGATAGAGCGCTGTACTGGCCGGTTACGCCGCTGGCGGAACCGCACCCGCACCGACCCGCGCGCTCCGGTTGACGTGCGTACACGGTGTGCGCCAGAGTCAGCAGAACACGCGACGGTCAGCGGAGGAAGCCGGTGCGAGTCCGGCGCGGTCCCGCCACTGTCACCGGGGAGCAGACCCCAGCATGGCCACGGCCCGTACGGGCTGGAAGGCCGGGGCGCGCGCCGATCCGGGAGCCAGGACACTCCGGCCGCCGCCACCCACGACCCGGGGCGCGGATCCCGAGGAGGGCCTGTCTTGTCATCAGGACCCGGCGACGCCGCCGTGCTGCTGCTTTCCACGTCTGACACCGACCTGCTGGCCGCCAGCGCCAGCGGGGCGGGCTACCGGCTCGCGAACCCGGCACGCCTGGACCCCGCCGCTCTCGCCCCGCTGCTCGACGGCGCGGACGTTGTCGTGGTCCGCCTGCTCGGCGGTGAGCAGGCGTGGCGCGAGGGTCTCGCGGCCCTGCGGCGCCAGGGGGTGCCGCTGATCGTGCTCGGCGGTGAGATGGTCCCGGATGCGGCGCTGATGGCGCTCTCCAGCGTCCCGGCGGGCATCGCCGCGCAGGCGCACGAGTACCTGGCCCACGGCGGCCCGGGCAACCTCCGCGAGCTGGCCGCGTTCCTGGCCGACACCACGGCGATGACCGGCCACGGCTTCGCACCGCCCGAGCCGATGCCCGCGTGGGGCCGGCGCCCGTGGCCGCCGGCGGAGACCGAACCCGGCGCACAGGCTCAGCCCGGTGCGAAGGCTCAGCCCGGTGCGGAGGCTCAGCCCGGCGCGGATGGCCGGCCGGACGAGCCGGAGCGGCCGGTCGTCGCGATGCTCTATTACCGCGCGCACGAACTGGCGGGCAACACGGGCTTCGTCGACGCCCTCGCGGCCGCGATCGAGGCCTGCGGCGCACGCGCGATGCCGGTCTGGTGCGCCAGCCTGCGGACCGCGCCGCCGGAGCTCCTGCAGGCGCTGGGCCAGGCCGACGTCCTCGTTGTGACCGTGCTCGCGGCCGGCGGCACGGTTCCCGCGATGTCGCAGGCGGGCGGGGACGACGAGGCGTGGGACGTGGGCGCGATCGCCGCCCTGGACATCCCCGTCGTGCAGGCGCTGTGCCTGACCTCGCCGCGCGCGCAGTGGACCGAGGCGAACGCCGGGCTCAGCCCGCTCGACGCGGCCACCCAGGTGGCGATACCGGAGTTCGACGGCCGGATCATCAGCGTGCCGTTCTCGTTCAAGGAAATCGGCGACGACGGCCTGTCGCGGTACGTCCCCGACCCGGAACGCGCCGCGCGGGTGGCGGGGACCGCGGTCGCCCTGGCCCGGCTGCGGCACATCCCGCCCGCCGAGCGGCGGATCGCGATCGTGCTGTCCGCATACCCGACCAAGCACTCCCGGATCGGCAACGCGGTCGGCCTGGACACCCCGGCCAGCACCGTCCGGCTGCTCCAGGCGATGCGCGAGCGCGGCTACGACGTCGGCCCCTCCGACGGCCCCGGCGCGCTGCCCGGAGTCGAGCCGCTGGACGGCGACGCGCTGATCCACGCGGTGATCGCGGCGGGTGGCCAGGACCCGGAGTGGCTCACCGACCAGCAGCTGGCCACCGCGGCGGTGCGGATCCCGGCCGCGCAGTACCGCGGCTGGTTCGGCCGGCTGCCCGCCGAGCTCCGCATGACCATGGAAAAGGCCTGGGGGCCGGCGCCCGGCGAGCTGTTCGTCGACCGGGCTTCCAGCAAAGACCCCGACGGCGACATCGTGCTCGCCGCGCTGCGCGCGGGCAACGTGGTGCTGCTCGTGCAGCCACCCCGCGGCTTCGGCGAGAACCCGGTCGCGATCTACCACGACCCCGACCTGCCGCCTAGCCACCACTACCTGGCCGCGTACCGGTGGCTGGAGGAGAGCTTCGGCGCGCACGCGGTCGTGCACATCGGCAAGCACGGCAACCTGGAGTGGCTGCCGGGCAAGAACCTCGGCATGTCCGCGGAGTGCGGGCCCGACGCCGCGCTCGGCAACCTGCCGCTGATCTACCCGTTCCTGGTCAACGACCCCGGTGAGGGCACCCAGGCCAAGCGGCGCGCGCACGCCACGATCGTCGACCACCTGGTGCCGCCGATGACCCGCGCGGAGACCTACGGCGACCTGGCCCGGCTTGAGCAGCTCATGGACGAGCACGCCGCGGTCGCCGCGCTGGACCCGGCCAAGCTGCCCGCGATCCGGGCGCAGATCTGGACGCTGATCCAGGCCGCCAAGCTCGACCACGATCTCGGCCTGGACTCCCGGCCGCACGACGCGGAATTCGACGACTTCCTGCTGCACGTCGACGGCTGGCTGTGTGAGGTCAAGGACGCGCAGATCCGCGACGGCCTGCACGTGCTGGGCCAGGCCCCCGAGGGCATACAGCGCGTCGGCCTGGTGCTCGCGATGCTGCAGGCCCGCCAGATCTGGTCCGGAGGGGGCGGGGCGAACGGCGCAGGCGCGCTGCCGGGGCTCCGCGAGGCGCTCGGCCTGACCGAGGACGGCACCGCGCCGCGCGCGGCGGTCGACCGCACCGAGGAGCAGGCGAGGGCGCTGGTCGAAGGCATGGAACTCGCTGGCTGGCGGGCCGGCGCGGCCGCGCAGGTCACCGCCGAGGTCCTCGGCCGGGGCGACGGGACCGTGGAGCGGCTGCTCCGGTTCGCCGCCGGGGACCTGGTCCCGCGCCTGGCCGCGACCGCGGGCGAGATCGACGCGGTGCTGCACGCGCTCGACGGAGGGCACGTGCCGGCCGGGCCGAGCGGCTCCCCGCTGCGCGGGCTCATCAACACGCTGCCGACCGGCCGGAACTTCTACGCCGTGGACCCCAAGGCGGTCCCCTCCCGGCTCGCCTGGGAGACCGGCCAGCAGCTCGCCGCCAGCCTGCTGGACCGCTACCGCGAGGACACCGGCGAGTGGCCGGACTCGGTCGGGCTCTCGGTCTGGGGAACCGCGGCCATGCGCACCTCCGGTGACGACATCGCCGAGGTGCTGGCGCTGCTCGGGGTGCGGCCGGTCTGGGACGACGCCAGCCGCCGGGTCACCGGCCTCGAGGTCATCCCGCCAGCCGAGCTCGGCAGGCCCCGCATCGACGTGGTCGTGCGGATCAGCGGGTTCTTCCGTGACGCGTTCCCGCACGTGGTCACCCTGGTCGACGACGCGGTCCGGCTGGTCGCCGACCTGGACGAGGACCCCGCGGACAATTTCATACGCGGGCACGCAATGGCCGACGCCGAGCGCCTGGGCGACCACCGCCGGGCCACCACGCGGATCTTCGGGTCGCCGCCCGGCGCCTACGGCGCCGGCCTGCTGCCGCTGATGGAGAGCCGGTCCTGGCGCGACGACGCCGACCTCGCGGAGGTCTACGCGGCGTGGGGCGGGCACGCGTACGGGCGCGGGCTCGACGGCCGCCCCGCCCGCGAGGACATGGAGACCGCCTACCGGCGGATAAGGCTCGCGGTCAAGAACACCGACAGCCGCGAGCACGACATCGCCGACTCCGACGACTACTACCAGTACCACGGCGGCATGGTCGCCACCGTCCGCGCGCTGACCGGCGAGGCCCCGCGCGCCTACGTCGGCGACGCCGTCCGGCCGGAGAACGTCCGGACCAGGAGCCTGACCGAGGAGTCGGCCCGGGTGTTCCGCTCCCGGGTGGTGAACCCGCGCTGGATCCAGGCCATGCGGCGGCACGGCTACAAGGGCGCATTCGAGCTCGCCGCGACCGTGGACTACCTGTTCGGCTGGGACGCCACCACGGGCGTGGTCGCGGACTGGATGTACGAGCAGCTCACCGCGTCCTACGTGCTCGACCCGGAGACCAGGCAGTTCCTGGAGAAGAGCAACCCGTGGGCGCTGCGCGGGATCACCGAACGGCTGCTGGAAGCCGCGGACCGCGGGCTCTGGGAGGCGCCCGAGGAGCAGACGCTGGAGGCCCTGCGCGAGGTGTTCCTGCAGGTCGAGGGCCAGATCGAGGAGGCGCAGGCATGACCGGGCTGCCGTTCATGGCGGTCGTGGGGGCCGGCGACGCCCGGCTCGCGCTGCTGCTCGGCGCCGTCGACCCCGGCATCGGCGGCGTGCTGCTCACCGGGGAGAAGGGCACGGCCAAGACCACCCTGGTCCGCGGCCTGGCCGGGATCCTGCCGAGCATCAGCGTGGTCGCCAAGTGCCGGTTCTCCTGCGACCCGGCCAGCCCCGACCCGGCCTGCCCGGATGGCCCGCACCCGCCGGGCAGCGTCGCCACGCACCGGCCCGCCCGCCTGGTCGAGCTGCCGCTCGGCGCCACCGACGACAACGTCACCGGCAGCCTCGACGTCCCCCGCGTGCTGGCCGGGGCGGGCACCGCGGAGGCGTTCTCGCCCGGCCTGCTGGCGCTGGCCAACCGCGGCATCCTGTACGTCGACGAGATCAACCTGCTGCCCGACCACATCGTGGACGTCCTGCTCGACGCCGCGGCCACCGGCAGCACCAGCGTCGAGCGCGAGGGCATCTCGCTGCGGCACGCGTCGAGCTTCCTGCTCGTCGGCACCATGAACCCCGAGGAGGGAGAGCTCCGCCCGCAGCTGCTGGACCGGTTCGGGCTCTGCGTGCCGGTCGTCGCGAGCACCGACCCGGAGCGCAGGGCCGCGGTTGTCCGGGCGCGGCTTGAGCATGATCGGTCTCCGTCCGCCAGCGCCCAGGCGTTCGAGAGCCTTGAACGGGACGCCACCAGCCGGATCAGCGCGGCACGGGCCCGTCTGGGAAGCGTCGAGATAAGCGACGCCGAGCTGCTGCGGATCACCACGGCGTGCGCGAGCCTCGGCGTGGACGGGATGCGCGGTGACCTGGTGACCTGCCGGACCGCGATCGCCCACGCCGCGTGGCAGCAGCGCGACGAGGTGACCGGCGAGGACGTGCGGATGGCGGCCCGCCTGGCGCTGCCGCACCGGCAGCGGCGCGGGCCGTTCGACGACCCGGGCGCCGACGCGGCCAAGCTCGACGAGGCGCTCGGCCCGGACGATGCCGGCGATCCCGGTCCGGACGGCGACGGCGACGGCGGGGGGCCGGACGGCGGCGGCGACGGCGGGGGGCCGGACGGCGGCGGGGGCGGCGAGCCGCCCGGCCCGCAGGGCGAGGCGGCGGTCCCGCCAGGCCGCGCCGCACCGGGCGACGCCCTGGAGGATCCCGCGGCTCCGGCTCCGTCGGGCGCGTCCACGCCGCCGGGCGTGACGTTCAAGGTCCGGCAATTGCAGGCAGCCGGGCTGGGGTCCGGGCACGAAGGCCGCCGGTCCGGCTCGCGCGGGCCGCACGGCCGGCCGATCGCCAGCATCCGCTCGTCGCGCCGGCCCGAGCTGCTGCCCACGCTGCGCGCCGCCGTGCTGGCCCGGCCGGGTGCCACGGTCACGGTCACGCCCGGCGACCTTCGGGTCAGCCTGCGCCGCGGCCGCGAGTCCAACCTGATCGTGCTGCTGCTCGACACGTCGGGCTCGATGGCCGCGCGGCGCCGCAGCGCCGCGGTGAGCACCGCGGCGCTGTCGCTGCTCGACGACGCGTACCGGCGGCGGGACAAGGTGGCGCTGCTGACGTTCCGCGGCGACGGCGCAACGGTCGTGGTCCCGCCAACGTCGTCGGTCGAGCTCGCGGCGCGGCGCCTGCGCGACCTGCCGGTCGGCGGACGCACCCCGCTCGCCGCGGGCCTGGAAGCGGTCCGGCAGCTGGTCCGGCGGGAGCGCTGGCGGGACCCGGCCCGCCGCCCGATCGTCGTGGCGATCACCGACGGGCGGGCGACCGGAGGCCGGTCCGCGGTGGCAGAGGCGAACCGGTCGGCGGCCGCGCTGGCCGCCGCCGGCGCGACGAGCATCGTGGTCGACGCCGAGGAGGGACCGGTGCGGCTGGGGCTGGCGGCTGAGATCGCGCGGCACCTGGGCGCGGATCTGGTGACGATCCCCGGCCTGGCCGCCTCCGCCGGTCCGGTGCGCGAGCAGGCATCCAGCGCGCTGGCCAGCCTCATCCGGGCGAAGGAGGCGGCGGCCTGATGCCGCAGGGCAAGGTTGCGGAAGTTCCCGACGACGGGCTCACCACCCGCGAGCGGCGCGAGCAGCCGGTGCTGGCCGTGCACACCGGGGACGGCAAGGGGAAGTCCACCGCGGCGTTCGGCCTCGCGCTGCGGGCCTGGTCCGCGGGCTGGCCGATCGGCGTGTTCCAGTTCACGAAGAGCCCCAAGTGGCGGGTGGGGGAGGAGGACGCGCTGGTCGCCCTGGGCCAGCTGCACGCGGCGACCGGCCAGGGCGCGCCGGTGACCTGGCACCGGATGGGCGCGGGCTGGTCGTGGCTGCGCACCCAGCCCGAGGACCACGCGCGCGCCGCCCGCGAGGGGTGGCAGCAGGTGCGCCGTGACCTGGCCGCCGAGACGTACCGGCTGCTGATCCTGGACGAGTTCACCTACCCGCTGGCGAACGGCACGCTCGACACCGGCGAGGTGCTCGCGGTGCTGGCCACCCGGCCGGGCACCCAGCACGTGGTGATCACCGGCCGCCGGGCCGTCCCGGCGCTGATCGAGGCGGCCGACCTGGTGACCGACATGACGAAGGTCAAGCACCCGATGGACACCGGGCGCAAGGGCCAGCGCGGCATCGAATGGTGAGCGTGCCGCGCGTGGTCATCGCCGCCACCCGGTCGGGGGACGGCAAGACCACCGTGGCGACCGGCATCATGGCCGCGCTGCGCGCCAGCGGGCTGCGGGTGTCGCCGCACAAGGTGGGGCCGGACTACATCGACCCGAGCTACCACGCCGCCGCGTGCGGCGTTCCGGGCCGCAACCTGGATCCGTGGCTGGTCGGCGAGGACCTGGTCGCGCCGCTGCTGCTGCACGGCGTCGCCCGGGCCAGGGCCGATGTCGCGGTCATCGAGGGGGTCATGGGACTGTTCGACGGCGCCGCCGGGCGCGGGGACTTCGCCAGCACGGCGCATGTGGCCCGGCTGACCGGCTCGCCCGTCGTGCTGGTCGTCGGCGCCGCGGGGATGTCGCGGTCGGTCGCCGCGACCGTGCGCGGGTTCGCCGGGTGGGACCCGTCGGTCCGCCTGGCCGGCGTCGTGCTCAACCAGGTGTCGTCCGAGCGGCACGAGACCATGCTGCGCGAGGCGCTGGAACAGTCGGGCATCCCGGTGGTCGGCGCGCTGCGCCGGGATGATGCCTTGCACACGCCGTCGCGGCACCTCGGGCTGGTACCCGCGGGTGAGCGGCCCGCGTCCGTGGACGCCTGGCTGCCCGGGCTCCGGGCGCTGATCCGGCGCGGCCTCGACCTGGACCTGCTCATGCGCATCGCGCGGAGCGCGCCCCCCTTGCCCGCCGTGGAGTGGTCCGCCGGCCAGCCGGGCCGCGGGGGGCCGTCCCGGCGGGGAAACGACCGGCCGGTCCGGGTCGCTGTGGCCGCCGGGCCGGCGTTCACGTTCGGCTACGCCGAGCACGACGAGCTGGTGGCCGCGGCCGGCGCCGAGGTGGTGCCGTTCGACCCGCTCTCCGCGGGCGCGCTGCCGGACGGCACCGACGCCCTGGTGGCGGGCGGCGGCTTCCCCGAGGTGCACGCCGACCGCCTTGCCGCCAACACCGCGCTGCTCGGCGAGGTGCGCGGCCGGGCCGCGGCCGGCATGCCCGTGGTGGCCGAGTGCGCCGGCCTGCTCTGGCTCGGGGAGTCCCTGGACGGGCGCAAGCAGTGCGGGGTCGTGCCCACCCGGGCGCGGATGACCGGCAAACTAACCCTCGGTTACCGGGAGGCGACCGCACTGCGCGGCACGCCGCTGCTGGCGGCCGGGACCCGGGTACGGGCGCACGAGTTCCACCGCACGGCAAGCGAGCCCGCGGCCGGGTCGCCTGCGGCGTGGCGGCTGGCCGACGGTACCGAGACCGGCTGGGCAGGCCCGGGCGTGCTCGCCTCCTACCTGCACCTGCACTGGGCCGGGCTGCCCGGCGCCGCCGCCAGGCTGGTCCAGGCCGCGCTCACCCGCAGGGCTGCGGCCTGGCAGCGGGCTCACGGCACGGGCTGGCGCTGAGGCCAACCGGGCCGCGAACCACCGTCCGCGCGCTGCGGCGGCCCGGAAGGCGGTCATGTCGTTGCCCGCCCGCCCAGCGGAGCCTGGAACCGGGACGGGCAGGCAACGACGTTCC
>Ga0335075_10004688_pt1 | contig 21311 bp, 27 predicted proteins | sample Lox_Sample_24_FD_206723 | JGI IMG/M metagenome (GOLD analysis project Ga0335075, IMG submission 206723) | Soil microbial communities from Loxahatchee National Wildlife Refuge, Florida, United States - Lox_Sample_2.4 | ecosystem: Environmental > Terrestrial > Soil > Wetlands | place: USA...
ACCCGGACGCACAGTTCATTGAGAACTTCACGGGCTTCACGGTCACGCTTCAGGTGCTCGTTGACGGCCAGGTACAAGCTTCTAGCACCTTGCGCAGGGTGGACGTAGCTCCTACCAGCATGCAGACGGTAAACGAGGACGGCTTCGCGAGCACGTTCTTCGTGCCGTCCAGACTGCGGCCCGGCGCTCCAACCGTCGTCCTCATCGGCGGCTCGGAAGGCGGCGAGCCGCTGCTCCAAGCCAGCGCGCTTGCCGCGACCGGTTACCCGGCCCTGGCTCTTGGCTACTTCAATGAGCCGGGGCTGCCGAGGTGCCTGTGCGACATTCCGCTCGAGTACTTCGCCCGCGCCGTAAGGTGGCTCCGCGACCGGTCGCCCGCCCGCGGCCGGCCGGTCATCTTGTACGGAGCTTCCCGCGGCGGCGAGGGCGCGCTGCTGATCGCCTCCTACGAGCCGCATCTGTTCGACGCCGTGATCGCGAGCTCGCCGAGCGCCTCCGTCGACGGCTCATACGGCCCGGGCAGTTCCCTTACGATCTCCGGCTGGACATGGAAGGGCAAGCCGCTGCCAACCGGGATGCAGATCCCGGTCAGTCGGATCCGCGTCCCGCTGCTGATCGGCGACGGTGGGCAGGACGCAGTCTGGGCGTCTGCAGCCTCGGTGTCACTGGTCATGGCAGAGCTCCGAGCGGCCCGTGACGCCGCACCGTACACGAATCTGTACTACCCGGAGGCGGGTCACGCGTTCCTTGGCACTCCGCCGTACTTCCCCTACTCCGCCTACGCGAAGGGGCACGCGATGGGCGGCTCTCAGGCGGCGGACGCGCAAGCCGAAGAGCGGTCATGGTCGCAGATGATCGCGTTCATCGATAACCCGTGGCGGCGCTAGCGGGTTCGCTAATCCCAACTAGCGCGTCATGTCGGCTCGGCGTAGCCGTGCGTGTAGGCGTAGCGCAGGGCCTGGGAGCGGTCTCGTGAGCCGGTCTTGGCGAAGATCCGGTTGACGTGCGTCTTGACCGTCGCCTCGCTGACGAACAGGGCGCGCGCGATCTCCCGGTTCGACTGGCCGGCTGCGATGAGCCGGAGTACGTCGGCTTCGCGCGGCGTGAGCTCATCGTCGCCCGCGGCAGAGTCGGCCGACTCTGGGATCGCGGGCGCTCGCGCCGCGGCGGCCAGCAGCCGTTGCTGGACTCCAGGGTCGAGCACGGCCTGGCCAGCTGCAGCGGCTATCACTGCCCGCCCGATCTCCGCCCGGGTCGCGTCCTTCGTGAGGTAACCGAGTGCCCCGGCCTGCAGCGCGCTGATGATTGACTCGTCGTCGGCGTAGGTGGTCAGCACGACGACGCGCGTGCCCGGATGATCGGCGGCAATGCGGCGCGTGGCGGCCACGCCGTCACAGCCGGGCATGTGCAGGTCCATGAGCGCGACCTGCGGCTGCACTGCGGCGACAAGCTCGACCGCGGCGTCGCCGTCGGCAGCCTGACCGGCCACGACGATGCCCGGCAACGTGCCGAGCAGCAGCACCAGGCCCTCGCGTACGGCGGACTGGTCGTCGGCGACGATCACGCTGACCGGCTCCGCGCGCTTCTCAGTGCTGATGTCGGCGTTCCGTGTCGTAGCGGATATTCCGAAGTCGCGATTCTCCGGCATCAAGCCAGAACGTCCGGCGCTCATGCCGGGATTCTCAGGCAGAGGCGCCATTCACCCTCAGCCGGCCCCGCAGCAAGCGAGCCGCCACCGAGCGCGGCGCGTTCCCGCAAGCCGGTGAGTCCGTACCCGGTGCCCGCCTCGGGCACCGCCTCACGATCACTGGCCGCGGGCAACCGGTTGCTGACACGAATCGCGATCTCCGACTCGGAGAAGTCCAGGCGGAGGCGGACCGGCTGGCCGGGAGCGTGCTTGCGCGCGTTGGTCAGCGCCTCCTGAGCGGCCCGGTAGGCAGTCAGCCCGGCCTCGGTGCCAACCGGCCGGGGCGAGCCGCTAACGCTGAAGTCAACCGGCACGCTGGCGTCCGCCGCCCACTCCTTCGCTAGCGCCGCCATCTGATCGGCGAGCGGCATCGCATCATCGCGCAACGCCTGGATCGCGCGGCGTGCTTCCGCCATGCCCTCCCTGGTCAGGACGCCGGCCCGGCTGACGCACTCGATAGCCCTGCCGAGCTCAGGACTGCTCTCGGGCAAGGTACCGAGCAGGCCCTCTGCGGCCTGAAGGTTGACCGACACCGCGGCCAGCGAATGGGCGAGGACGTCGTGGATCTCCCTGGCAATCCGGGCGCGCTCGTCGAGGGCAGCGGCGTGCGTCTCGGCGTCATGCGCCCGGCGCGCCTCGGCCAGCGCTCGCTCTGCTTCCTCCGCCCGAAGCAGATAGGCGTGGCGCGTCAGGCCGAACGCCCACAGGCCGATCCAGGCGAACGGATAGCCGACCAGCGTCTCGGTCGGCACGCCGATAGCGATGCCCGTTGCCAGGAAAGCTGCCACCGTTCCCGCCGCGATGGCGAGTGACGTCTCCGTACTCAGGCGGACACCGGCGGCGGAAGTCACCACGCAGCCAACCGCGATGGCCGTGCTGAGCGGCGACAGGCCGGCGAGAGTGCCGCCCGCCAGCCCCATCACGGCTAGAGCCGCGACGGTGAAGTAGGTGCTGCGCTCCAGTAGCAGCCAGGAGACGCCGCTCACGGCGACGACCGCAAGCACGACGGCGACAGCTATGCCCAGAGCTCCGGCTCCCGGGTGCGGCTGAGAGAACGGGACGGTGACGAGAACTCCGACGAGCACCAGCAGCCGGACGGCAGCTATCTGCCGCCACGCGGGCATCTGCCGCAACGCGGTCACCTGCCGCAACGCGTCCGAGCCAGCTGCCAGGCGGAGGCGGCCAGCGGATAGTGAGCGAACCACGCACTCAAGGTATCCGGCGGTGCCCGCAGTCGCGCCGGCCTGCGGGTTGACCTCGGGTTGACCGGGTTGAGGCGATCGCCTCCACCCGGCGGCACAGAACGCATCCGCCTGCTCTGGACCTGGTCTCAAGCCGCTGGCCGACGCGCGAAACGGGGTCGGCTACCTAGCGTTTCCGGTGTCAGCGCACCACTGGACAGCTCAGCTTAAGGAGTTACCCGATGACCGCCAGCGTCCTTATTCCCAATCTCGTCATCCTCGCCGCGGTGCTGATCTCCGACCTCGGGGACCGCAAAGTGACCGTGCTGAGGCTGCTCCGACCGTTCATCGCGGCGGCCGTCATCATCCCCTTCTTCCTCAAGGGCGCCGCCACGGCTGGGAACGGCCTGGCACTCGAAGCCGCCGCCACCGCGGCAGGCCTGGCTCTGGGCGTGCTTGCCGCCGCTGCGATGCGCGTCTCGTACGACGAGCAGGCGGGCAAGGCGACCTCCTGGGCTGGCGTGCCGTACGCGCTCGTCTGGATCGCGATTGTCGGCGGACGGCTTTACTTCGCCTACGGCGCGACCCACGTGTTCGGCGCGCAGCTCGCCCACTGGGGGGAGACCAACCAGATCACCGTGAACGCTCTGACCGACGCACTGATCTTCCTGTCCGTGGCGATGCTCCTGGCCCGGACCGGAACACTGGCTGCGAAGGCCAGGCGCGTCACCGCGCGGGCAGGCCGGGCGGCAATCCCGGCCTCCGTGCAGCTATGACCGACCGGTAACGATCAAGCAGACAGCAGCCCCGGCGGCCGATCGGCCGCCGGGGCTGCTGTCACGCCGGAGAGGAGCCGCCTGTGCCGTGAGCTCCGTCGTCGAAGAGGAAACGCAGACTACAGGCCGATTCCTCCTTGAACAGTCGTCTCCTGCTTGGTGAAGTCCCCGGTCAGCATCGGCATCGCCCGTCCGATCGCGTCCTTCACCTCGGGAAGCTGAAGTGAGGCATCGTGCTCCTCCTTGCTGCGCCAGACTTCGCTGACCCAGATGGTTGTGTCGTCGCTCAGCGAGACACCGACGGTGTACTGAAGGCACCCGACCTGTTGCAGCCCGTCGAGACCGCTGAGCAGGATCGCGACAACTTCCTCTCGCTTTCCGGGCTGGGTCTTCATCGATCCGGTATAGCCGTATGACATACGAGGTTTCTCCCGGGGTGGCGTGGACGCGGGGGTGACGTCGCGATGCTAGTGGCGGCCACGAGTTGACCTTGACCTCGGGTCAAGCTGCATGCTCGTGGGGCCGGGCAGGTCGCCCGGCCCTGGAGGAGACTGATGGACCTCATGACAATCGGCGCGTTCGCCGATCGCACCCGGCTGTCGCCCAAGGCACTGCGCCTTTACGACCGGCTCGGGCTGCTGACGCCGGCGCGGACCGATCCGGCAAGCGGCTATCGCTTCTACAGCGAGGACCAGGTGGCTTCCGCTCAGCTCGTCGCGCTGCTGAGGCGCCTCGACATGCCGCTGCCCGCCATCGCCGACATTGCCGCAAAACCGCGCGGTGACGCGGCGAAAGCTGTCGGGGAGTACTGGGCGCACGTCGAATCGGTCATGGCGAACCGCCGGGCACTGGCCTCCTACATCCAGGCGAAGCTCACCGGAGGCGAGATGCCCAGGTACGACATCCAGACCCGCTCCATCCCCGAGCGCAAGCTCCTTTCCGTTAACCGTCATCTGTACGCGAGCGAGACGGACGCATTCTTCGACGATGCCTTCGCCCGGCTGCGGTCCGCCGCTCCTGGTGTGGAGGGCATCGCCGGGTGCCCGTTCCTCATCTTTTACGGAGAGGTCAGTGACGACAGTGACGGGCCGATGGAACTGTGCCGGCCGGTAGCTGACGCCACCGTCGGGGACTCAGCGCCGGTCATGGCAGACGTTCAGCTCCGGGTGGAGCCGGCCCACGACGAGGTGTTCATCCGGCTGGCGGCGAAGGACCTCAGCTGGCCGGCGATGGCACCAGCGGTCGACGCGATCGAGGCATGGGCCCGTGAACAGCGACGGGAACCAGCCGGACCGCTGCGCCAGGTCCTGATCGCTGACCAGCGGTCTGCCGCCCCTGACACCTTGGTCTGCGACCTCACCGTGCCCCTGAAGTAAGAGCGGCCGTTCCGAGTCTCGCGACGGCCGGGCCAAGTGCACGTCGCAAAGTCGCCGGCCGTCTTACATCGGGTCCAGCTCGGGCGTTACGTAGTATCCGACGAGCACGTCGACAAGAATGCCATCCGGATCCTCGTCGCCTACGCTGCCCAGCCACTTCTGGAACTCCTGCAGCTTCTCTCGCATCTGGATGGCGCGGGTCGGACTGACCCGCACCTCGGTCAGCAGGAGCGCTGGTTTGCGGTATGCCTCGGCATCCGGCAAGGCATCCGGCGCCAGCCGCTTGTCTCGGAAAGCCGTAACGAAGCCGTCCCGGAACCTCTCCAGCATCGCCCTCATAGCCGCGTCCGACTCGTCAGCGTGCTCACGCAGGAAACCGCCGTCGAAAGTCAGGTCGCGCTGGCTCGCTTGATACCGCTGCTCGACTATGCCCGAGACCAGCCTGGTCGAGGCGACCCTGATGAGGCCCGCGGCCTCGAGCTGGCGCACGTGCCGGTACAGCTTCGTCTGCGATTGGCCCAGCCGGGCTGCGAGTTCCTTGACGGACATGACCGGCAGGTCGTCATGCCGCTCCATCAGGGCGGACAGGATCGCCAGCCTCGTCGGGTCGGCCAGCGCCCGGAGCATGCCGACGCTAGCCACTGAACGTACGGCTAGAGGCTCAGGTCCGGGCGGCTGCTCCTGCTCGCTCATGTACTCCATCTTGCCATGTGCTCACGGATGTGTCATCATTCACGTGAGCGTGAATGATGACAAGCGCGAGAATGTTGAGGGGTCAGCAAATGGAATCCGCCCTGCGCACTCCTTCCAGCAAGGCGACGAGGCCGGTTGCGGCGCCTGCCGCCCCGCTCCGGCGCAACCTGCAATTCCAGACGCTATGGGCAGGAAGTACTGCCTCGTCGCTGGGTGTCAGCGTCGCGGACGTCGCCTACCCGCTGGCGATACTCGCCATCACCGGCTCGCCCGCCAAGGCCGGGTTGTTCGCGGCGGTCATGACAGTCGGGATGCTGGCCGGGGCGCTGCCGGGCGGACAGCTCGCGGACCGGCAGGACCGGCGGACCATTGTGATCGCGGTCGAGTCGGCCCGCGCGGCCGTTACCGCGGCCGTTGCCGTCAGCCTGATGCTTGGCTGGCTGTCTCTGCCACTGCTGCTGGCTGCCGCGGTCTTGCTGGGAATCGGCCAGGCCGTCGCCGGGTCAGCCAGGCTGGCGCTGGTGCGATCGGTAGTGCCGGACAGTCAGCTCACTGACGCGCTGGTCCAGGACGAGGTGCGGCAAAACGGCGCTGCCCTGGCCGGACCGCCCCTGGCCGGCTTGCTCTACGGGCTCGGAGCGCTGTCGCACGCGGTTCCGTTCTTGTGCACGGCCGGGGCCTTCGTGTTCTCGACGCTCTCCGCCGTGGCGATGAAGGTGATGCCCGGTGGAGGACCTCGTTGTGCCACTGCCGCGCGGACTACTGACAACACGCCGGCGAGCGGGCAAGTCGCGGTAGCGGGCGCACGCACGTCTGAGTCAGACATGTTCGTCGGGATCCGCGTGCTGTGGCGAGCGCCTGTGGTGCGCGCGGCGATGCTGCTGATAATGATCGCGAACATGATCGGCGTCGGGCTGGACCTCGTCGTCATCGTGATCCTCCGGCAGCAGCACTATGCGTCCGGCACCATCGGCGTGGCCATCGGGGCGGGCGCGATCGGCGGGCTGGCCGGCGCGCCACTGGTGAAGGTGCTGCACCGGCTCAAGCCGGGCGTCCTGCTGCTGGGGATGGGACTGTGCTGGATTCCCGTCCTCGCGCTGCTCGCCTTGCCGTTCGGGCCCTGGTGGGTAGCAGGCCTGCTGTTCGTCGCCATGCTGGGCGTGCCGGCCCTGCGCGTTCTGCTCGATGTGCTGATCATCCGGCAGACACCGGATGAGCAGCGGGGCCGGGTCGTGGCCGCGGTCATGATGCTGATCAGCGCCGGCATGCCGGCCGGGATGGCAGGGACCGGCCTCCTCCTTCAGTGGCTGCCTGCACGCGCCGCGATGCTCATCCTGGTCGGAGTGCTCGCGCTCGGCGTCGGATACTGCGCGACCAAGCGCGAGCTCTGGCGCGCACACTGGCCGCGATAACGACGAACGCAGCTACCACGGGCGGCGGCAGCGCGACTCCTCCAGTGCTCTGGCAACGTGACAAGATCGGGCAGATGACGGAGTCAGATCAACCGGGCCCGCCGGGGCACGGCCCGCCCGAGCACGGCCCGCCCGAGCACGGGGAGCCGCCGTCCGAGCCTCACCCGTCTAGCGCGCTTCCGCCGCATTTCAGGCACGGTGTGGATCCGTGGCAGCTGTGGATCCGGAACGCTGAGCTGCTAGCCGCGAAGAGCCGGGAGTTCCCGGTCCCGGCGTGGATGCGCCCGACGCGCGGCGAGCACCGGTGGCCGGTGTCGGTCAGCATTATCGCGGCCATCGTCTTGCAGGTGCTTCTCCCGCCGCGCCTGACCACTCCGCTCCCGCCGGCGCTGCTTCCATCCTTGGAGGGCGCGCTGCTGATCGGCCTGGCGATCGCCAATCCGGTCCGGATCGAGAAGCGCGGGCCGACCGTGCGGATGCTGAGCATCGGGCTGATCTTCCTGATCTCGGTCGCGAACCTGACCTCCGGCGTGCTGCTCATCAGGGCAATCCTCGAAGGGAAGGCCGGCAGCTCGGCCGGGCCCCTGTTGGCGAGCGGGGCATCGATCTGGGCAACGAACGTCATCGCGTTCGCCCTGTTGTACTGGGAGTTCGACCGGGGCGGGCCGGTGGACCGGGCGCAGGGCACTTCCCGGCTTCCCGACCTGCTGTTCCCCCAGATGACGGCGCCTCATTTGGCGCCGCCAGAGTGGGAACCCCGATTCGTCGACTATCTGTATCTGTCGTTCACCAACGCGACGGCGTTCAGCCCGACAGATGTGATGCCGCTGTCAAGGTGGGCGAAGCTCACGATGCTCGTGCAGTCCGCGTTGTCACTTGCGATCGCCGCGCTGGTGATCGCCCGCGCCGTGAACATCCTCAGAACCTGATTTTCGTCAGCACCGGACAGCCGGCTCGGGGCAGCACTGGGCTGCCGCGTAGCTCTGCGAACTGCGCCGGGACGCCCGCGCTGCCCGGCCCGGCAGCGTGATGCTGCGCAATAGCCCGGACGCGGCCGCGGCGAACTCGCCGGCCTGTCGATCGGCGTGTCGCATCTCCGCCACGCTCTTGGGTCGCTGTGTCTGGTACAGCCGGTAGTTGTCATACGGGAACATGCGTCTCACTCCTTGCGGATTGGTCTTGTCCCGGCAAGCGGTCGCAGGCTGGACGAGACGTTAGGTGGTTTGCGGTCGGTGTCAGTCGGTCAGTTTGATGGCGTGCACATCGCCGGCTGCTGCGGCTCGCTCGGAGAGCCAGCCACGCGTCGGAAGCCGCTGAGTCCGGTAACGGTCCAGCGATGCGGCCCGCGGTGCGGGCTCCGGTCTGGTGTCTTCCTGCTTGCTGCATCTGAGTTCGAAACTACAGCGAGGGTCTGACAAAACAGGGTCCTCAGAGCCGCCCCGGCCGACTCGCTCGCAGTGAGTTTGCCGAGCTGCTCAGCCAGCTGGCTGCGGTGCGCCTGGCGTGCCCGCCGCGCTGCGGCGGCCTCCGCGTACAGGTCGCTGCCACGCTGCGCGGCCAGCCCCTGCATGGTCGCTGGATGCATGACGTCCTCCTCGATGACGGTGATTGCGCCGGTTGCTGTCCTGTCGTGGTTCCGACACCACATCAACGGACGGGGAACGCCGGAATGGACACTCCGCCGAGCAATTCCGGCCGCCGATTCAGGCTGCGTGAAACCGGGCCGCGTGGAGGCAGACGCCGTCGGACAAGGCGGACCAGGGCGCTAAGGCGCCGCTGGACCCTCTCGGCGGTACCGGGCATCCGCTGGTTACACCACCAGCCAGCGCGCTGCCGTGAGAGCTGCCTGGTCAGACTTCTGGTGGCTCAGAATCCGATGGCTTCGCGAAGGAGCAGGACAGTGCCGCGGCCGGGGTGGGGTTCCGCATTGAGTAGGAGCAGCCGGTTGTTAGCACTGGCCTGACCGTAGGCTGCCTGGGCGCGGACGTTTTCCAGCGGGAGGCAGTGGTCTTCGACGCGGCGCAGCGCCGTGTCCAGGTCGGATACCACCTTCTGCGCCCCGACGATCCAGATCGCGCGGGCGGCGGCGCCGGCGAAGCCGGGTAGCTGGCTTCCGCTGGCCGAGGCGATCACGAGGGAGCCGGTTTCGGTGACCCCTGGACGCTGCCCACGATGACGTCGGGGGTCGACATCAGCCGCCAGATCTCGGCAAGGTCGCGGATGCGGTCCAGGGCCCGGCCGCGTGACTTGACGGAGTCGTACCGCCCGCTGGTGTTGATGTCCGCATCGATGCCAGACACGCGGAGGGTCTCGCTGGCCCCGGTGAACACGCTGGCACCCTCGGGGATCAGATCTTTGATGCGGGTCCGCGCGGCGGCGGCATCGTCGAGGACTTCGACGGTGAACCCGTGTGCCGTCAGCGCGGCGGCCGCCCGCTCCAGGCGCTGCGCGGGAGCCGGCTCGACGAACAGTGCTGGCGGATTCGCGGTGGTCATGGTGCCTCCTGGATGGCTGTGGTGTGGTCTGCTCGCAGGGTGGTGTTCGTCCCAGCAGTCCGACAACGCAGCCCCCCGGAATGTGAGGCGACGCGCCAGCCTCACATTCCGCTGCGCTGTCTTGTCGGATTGGTGAGGGCAGTTGCGACCGAGGGAGCCAGCACCATGACCACCCCATCCGGGCCAGAATCCGGCCGGCCGGATCCTGGCCTGGACGCGGTCATGCGCGAGCGGCGTCAGCTAATCAATCTCACCTACCGGCTCCTTGGCTCCCTGGCCGAGGCTGAGGATGCCGTTCAGGAGACCTACACCCGCTGGTATGCCTTGTCCCGGCAGCAGCGGGACGCCATCGAGTCTCCTGGCGCCTGGCTGACGACGGTGGCCAGCCGCATCTGCCTCAACCTGCTCGGCTCGGCACGCGCCCGGCGAGAGACTTACGTGGGCGAATGGATCCCGGAGCCACTGCCCGGACCCTCGGACCTAGTCAGCGGGCGGCTGGAGGCAGCCACCATCGACCCAGCTGACCGGGTCACCCTCGATGAGTCGGTCAACATGGCGTTCCTCGTCGTGCTCGAATCAATGACCCCGGCCGAGCGCGTCGCGTTCATCCTTCACGATGTCTTCTGCTACTCCTTCGCCGAGGTGGCCGAGATCGTCGGCCGCACCCCGGCGGCGTGCCGCCAGCTGGCCGCCTCAGCCCGCCGCCGCATCCGCGCCGCGCAGCCGATGGCAACCCCGGTCGCCCGCCAGGCCGAGGTCATCAGGGCCTTCAAGCATGGGAAGCGAAGGACATTGACGCCCTGATCGGACTCCTCGACCCCGACGCGACGGCCGTCGCCGACGGCGGCGGCCTGGCCACTACCTTCCTGCACCCCATCGAAGGCGGCGAGCAGATCGCCCGCGCCTGGATCGAACTGGCCAACCGGGCGCCCGCCGGAATGACATTCCTGCACCGCACCGTGAACGGCCAGCCCGGCCTGGTAGCTCAGCACGACGGCGTCACCGTCACGGTGTTCGCCTTCGACGTCGCGGGCGACCAGATCAAGCACATCTGGGTCATACGCAACCCCGAGAAACTCCGGCCCTGGACGACGCGGTGATGCACGCCGCAGTCTGACGTCCGCCGCGGCAGCTCGACGCTCATGCGCCTGCTTCTTCCGGCGGCCAGACCCGGCGCCAGCAGTCCGGGTAATCGCTGACGAAGCCGTCGCCGTCCACCGTCAGGTCGGCCTTGAATGAGCCGGACTCATACCGGTACACCGCGGCGCCGTCCTTCGCGCCTGCGCCGAGCAGCGTGTAGCGCTGACTTACCCGGCGAACGGTGAAGTCGGGCGCACTCACGTACACGACGTCGAGATCGTGCGTACTCTCCGGTGCCCAGGTAAGGCGCCGGATCGGCAGCGTGTTCGTCAGCGGTGTCAGCGAGATGTCGACGTCGATGCAGCCGTCGAGATCCGGCCGTCGTTGCCCGTCCGCAAGCCAGTGCCCGTGGTGGCCGGCACTCAGCGTCAGGGTCCGGCGGCCAGCAGAGCTGCCGGCGCTGATCGTCAACCCTGTCACCCGCCAGCTTGCATCACAGCTGAGCTGGTAGCTGACACTCGCCGGGCCGACGGGCGGGCCGAGTACGAGCTGGCCGTCTGCGCGGAACCCGGCGGGGCCGGCAGAGACGACAACGTGCTCCAGTCCTGGCCACTCCAGCGCTTCCCATATCAGGTCGGTCGACATCGACTGGCACCTCGCAGAGTTGATAACCGGCTAAGTAAATAGCAAGTTACAGCTGGCTCCTGATCGGGTGCAAACCGGCGTGCAGATTTGATGGTTAACACTGGAGGTGGCAGCGTTTTCCAGCACATGGTGACTTCTCACCACGCTGCGGTTAATGTCCGTACCAGAGAGCCGGGCGGACGCCCTGACCTTGACTTACCGGCGCTACCCGGCAGCTGACCGGCACGAGCAGGGAGAACCACACCATGGCGTATGACATCGCGGCTGACATCCGGCTTGACCCGAGGCTGAAGACGATGCTGGCCGGCATTGCCGCCGAGAGCGCCGGCGACGTAGACAGCCGCGAGGCGATGCTGGCTCAGGAGAACTCCGAGGAAGCGCGCAAGCAGGCCGAGCTTTTCCGGTCCTTCATGGATCTGTGCGACACCGAGGAGGCCGCGCCGTCAGCCGGTCTGCGTGTGCATACCGAGAAGGTCGTCTCGCAGCCGGATGGCAACTCCATCAACCTTCAGGTCATCCGCCCCGACAACGACGAGACAGTTGCCTGCGTCTACTACATCCATGGCGGCGGGATGGCGTCGCTGTCGTGTTACGACGGCATGTACCGCGGCTGGGGCAAGATCATCGCGGCCAACGGCGTAGCCGTCGTGATGGTGGACTTCCGCAACTGCGTGGTGCCCTCGTCAGTACCCGAGGTGGCCCCGTTCCCGGCTGGTCTGAATGATTGCGTGTCGGGTCTTAAGTGGGTCGTTGCCAACGCCGGGCAGCTCAACATCGACCCGGCCCGCATCATCGTCGCGGGCGAGAGCGGTGGCGGCAACCTGACCCTCGCGACCGGCCTCAAGCTCAGGCAGGACGGCGATCTTGGTCTCATCACGGGCTTGTACGCGCTGTGCCCGTACATCCGCGGCGAGTGGCCGACGCCCGAGTGCCCCTCCTCGACCGAGAACAATGGCATCCTGCTCGACCTGCACAACAATCGCGGCGCTATGGGGTACGGGATAGAAGCCTTCAACGAGCGCAACCCGCTGGCCTGGCCGTCGTTCGCGACAGCGCAGGACGTTGAGGGGTTCCCGCCCACTGTGATCAGCGTGAACGAGTGCGATCCGTTGCGCGATGAGGGCATCAACTTCTACCGGATGCTGCTCTCGGCCGGGGTACCTGCCCGCTGCCGGCAGGTAATGGGCACCTCGCACGGCACGGAGATATTCACGATCGCGTGCCCGGAGATCAGCCGGGACACCGCTCGTGACCTCGCCGCCTTCTGCACGGGCTAGCGGGCGGCCGCATCTGCTGAAAGGCGCTAACGCGCCGTGAGGTCACGGATCCCGGCGGCCATGATGTGCCGGGATCGCGCGGCCCTGAAGAGCCGCCGTCTGACCGTGACGCGCACCGGCTCGCCGGCCCGGCGGCGCCTGATCTCGTCTTGCAGTCAGCCAGGGACGCCGAAGTCAGCGAGCACGGCTATGGCCTGCGACTTGGTGATCAGGCTGCCGTCGCGGATCACCGAGTCGGCCCTGGCTAGTGTCACCAGCGCGAAGTCGACCCACTTGTCCTGCAGCCAGATGCCGGGCCGGCACGTCAGCCGGCGCCAGTAGCCGGCTAGCTCGTCGCGCGCGGCCGCCCGGAGCTCGCCGGGACTGACGTCGGGCAGCCCCGGTGGCGGCCAGGGTCCGTGCAGGGCCCGGCCCGCGTGGCGGAGTTCGGCTACGGTCATCACCTTGACGTTCCACTCGGTGAACCTGTCTACGTACCAGTACGCGTGCAGCCGCGCCGGGTCGGCCAGTGTCCCGGCCGGAACGTACAGGCAGTTGAGCCGGGCATACGCCCCGCCGCGGCGTGCCAGATCCAGGTGCAAGGCGCTCAGGCGGTCAAGCACCGCTCCCTCGGGCCGGCGTTCGGTGACAGCCAGCAGATCGATGTCACTGCTTGCCGGGCTGAAGTCGCCCGTGGTCAGCGACCCGTACAGATAAAGGCCGCGCAGCTCAATGGCCGCGAGCAAGCCGTCCCTGAACCTGTCCAGGTGGCCGGACACGTCAGGCGGGATGGCTGGACCCGTCACGAGGCGTCGACGGTCGTGCTGCCTTCGAGATCATCCAGCAGGTCGGAGATGGCATGCCTGGGGTCGGCCATAGCGTCATTCTGGCAGTTGCCCGATAGCCGGTCTGTAACGCCTGACGGGCCTCGATCGCTTCGCTCCCGGATCGGTACATCCTCAACCCGGGGGCTCGGCCCTGAAGGAGACTCATGCGAGCAATACGACTGTCCTTACTGGCCCGAACCAGGTGCGGGCATGGAGATGAGTGCCGCTGACGACGCCGAACTCCGTGACATTTGCTGGCACTGGGGGACGGCATACGTACTCAACTACGACGGCGAGCGGTACACCGCTACCCGCGTGAATTCACCTGATCATGTGCTGAGCGCTGACACGGCAGCACAGTTGAGGGAAATGATCAGGTCCGACTACTTCGAGTGGCTCGAGTCGCTGCGGGAGCGCTAAGAGCCGCATGACAGCGCTAACAACTGCATGACGTAGCCGGGTCTAAGCCGCCGCTTGCTGCCGGGTCCGGCCATGCGCAGCGAGGATGATCGCCACGATAATCGCCCCGGCAGCCAAGAAAGCGGCTGAGAAGGCCAGCAGGCCCCAGCTCGGGTGCCCGAACACCATCTGCCCGAACAGGGGTACAGGATCCAAGAACACACCGATGAACGCCACGTTGGCCATAGCCGCTGCGATCACGGCCAGGCCCACCCGCGCCGTCGTCCTGGTGTCACCTTGGTCCTGCGGATGTACCTGAAACCGGTGACCGTCAGGGCCGCCCACAACCCACCGAGCGGAACAGTCATCAGGACTGCCTGGAACCCCACGACCAGAACCGTGCCGGGACCAAAAAAATTGGTGAAAACAGGGTCGGGCACAGGTGTCGTCCACCAGTACCGCAAAACCCACACTCCGAGCAGCGCACCGGTCAGAGCCCAGCACGAGGCCAGCGCCAGAGTGGCCCAGCGCAGTCCAGGAGAGCCGCCAATGCCTGCGCGTGAGTGCTGGGCTTCCATCGCCAGACCCGAACGATGCGCTGCCCCCAGCCGGTGCGCTCCACGCTCGGAGCCTAGTTCCCGGCACCTGAAGCTGCCATGACTGTTCGGCAGCCAGCTAGGGCCTGTACGGGTGCCAGGCGTATTCGGCTGGCTCTCGCCCGCGGCCCGGAATAACAGGAATAACAGCCACCAGAACTCGACGAGCCTTCCGCCTGAGGCGGCCCGCCAGCAAGATCAAGGTCTATGGCTCGAGGTCGCGCTGGTACCAAGTGCCTGACTTACCGCCGAGATCGGCTGGGGTAGCCGGGCCAACCGGGACGAACCCGGCTTTGGTCAGCACCTTCTGGGACGCGACGTTCTGGTGGGAGGTGGCTGCCCGCAGGGTGTGCAGGCTGTGCCGCGCCGCCGCAATCTCGCACAGCGTCCGCACGGTCGCGGTCGCTACGCCACGGCCGGCAACACGCTCCGCGACCCGGTAGCCGAGGTTGGCAGTGCCGTCCTCGAAGTCGTACAGATTGAACCGACCTAGAACCGAGCCGTCATCAGCGACGAGCACGTAGAAGGCACAGGTGCCGGCCTCCTGCTCAGCCAGCAAGGCGCTGTGCCGGTCGGGGAACTGGTCGAAGAACTCGTCGCCGCGGTCGGAGATCGAAGCAGCGAAGTAAGCGCGGTTCACCAGCTCGAAGGCCAGGACCGCCTCGGCATGGCCAGCATGCAGCTGCTTCAGCTCGGGCATTGCCCGACCCTACCCAAATGGTGCGCTGAGGTCACTTGACTTTGCAGACGGCCGCAGTGCAGAGCCTGCATCGAGCAGAAGCCGGGCGTTCGAACGTTTTGTCGGTAGCTCCCGGCACACTGGGGCCACGGAATCCATCCAGCCGGAGGAGGCACGCCATGTGCTGGCTATGCGTTCACCCGAATGCCAAGTGGCCCGACTATCTCGACTACATGCGTGGCCTCATCGACACTGACGGCTGGGCGGTGCAGGCAGTGCAGCGCGACCGTCTCCGTCCGCCCTGGGCGTACACGGTAGGACTGACTGCCGCAGGTCTGCCCGAGCTGGTAGTGACCGGCATGTCGGCGCATCGCGCGATGCACCTGCTCGACGACGTCGCTGAGCATGTCCTGCATGCCGGCGCCCTGGTGCCGGGCGGGCAGCATGCGCTTGAGGGCGGCCCGCTCATCGAGGTCGTTGAGCTGGCCGAACCGACTGCCCATCTCGTCGTCGCGGTCGAGTTGTACGGGAAGGGAATCCGCGCACAGCAGATAGTTCACGCCGATGAGCGCGGCCACTGGCCGTGGGACGTGGGTTACCGTGGCGTGCGCGGCGGACAACCGGTCCTTGGCGTGCGGGCGGCGCCGTCGGCAGGCGCGGCGTGAGCGATCTGAGCGCGGTGCGATGCTGGTCCGGGGCGTCTTATTGATTTGCCCCGGACCGCTATCCGGCAGGTAGGTTCGGTATCCGGCCGTTGGTCGCCGGGGCTAGGAATGCCAGGGGTGGGAGTGCCAGTGTCACAGGACAATTCGGGGCCAGCGATTCTCGTCGAGGGCCTGACGAAGTCATTCGGCGACGTGCAGGCGCTGCGCGGGATCGACCTCGCGGTACCGCGCGGTACCGTCCTCGGCGTGCTCGGCCCGAACGGCGCGGGCAAGACGACCGCGGTCCGCATCCTCACGACCCTGCTGCTGCCGGATAAGGGGCGCGCGCTCGTGGACGGACGGGACGTGGTGCGCCAGGCGGCCGCGGTCCGCCGTTCGATCGGACTGTCCGGGCAGTCTGCCGCGATCCAGGAAGAGCTGACCGGGCGGGAGAACCTGGAACTCATCGGGCGCCTGTACCACCTGAGCAAGCCTGAGTCCCGCAGCCGGGCTGCCCAGCTGCTCGAGCAATTCGACCTGGTCGATGCCGCGGGCCGTCCGGCCAAGACCTACTCGGGCGGCATGCAGCGCCGTCTTGACCTGGCGGCGAGCCTGGTCGGCCGGCCGCAGGTGCTGTTCCTGGATGAGCCGACGACCGGGCTGGATCCTCGGTCGCGGCTGGGCATGTGGGACATCATCAGGTCGCTCGTCGAGGGCGGGACGACGCTGCTGCTGACAACCCAGTACCTCGACGAGGCCGACGAGCTGGCGGACGAGATCGTCGTCATCGACCACGGCCTGGTTATCGCGGCCGGGACAGCCGAGGAGCTCAAGAGCCGCGTCGGTGGCGACGTGCTCGAGTTCACCGTGCCGGACCGCAACCGGCTCAGCGACGCGGTCACCGCGGTCGCCTCGGTAGGCGAGGGCGAGCCGCATGCCGACAAGGAGACCGGCGTGGTGAACGTCGGGGTTGGCGGCCGCGGTTCTGACGCGCTCATCGACGGCGTGCGCGCCCTGGACGCCGCGGGAGTCCAGACCCACGGCCTCGCGCTGCGGCGGCCGTCGCTCGACGACGTGTTCCTCGCACTGACCGGGCACGCGGCCGAAGAGGAAGAGCTGAACGGCAAGCGCCGGAGCCGACGATCGAAGCGCGACGAGACGAAAGCGACGTCATGACCACCGCAACCGCACCTGTGATCTCGCTGCCAGACGAGCCGGGTCTGCTAACCCGATTCCGCTGGGCGGTGAGCGACACACTCGTCCTGGCCCGGCGCAACCTGCTGGTCTGGGCACGAGTGCCCGCCTATCTGGTCTTCACCGTGATCCAGCCGGTGATGTTCGTGCTGATGTTCAGGTACGTATTTGGCGGCGCCATCAATGTCCCCGGCGGCAACTACGTCGACTTCCTGATGCCCGGTATCATCGGGCAGACCGCGGCATTCGCATCCTTCGCGACGGCGATCGCGCTGGCACAGGAACTCAAGAAGGGCGTCATCGACCGGCTGCGGTCGATGCCGATGGCGCGCTCGGCCGTGCTGACGGGCCGGCTGCTCGCCGACACCGGGCGGATGTTGGTGACCATCCTGATCATCGTCGCGGTCGGCTACGCCGTTGGCTTCCGGTTCTCCAATGGCGTGATACCAGCGATCCTGATGGTCGTCCTCGCGACAGTGTTCGGGCTGGCGATCTGCCTGATCGCCGCCTTCACTGGCCTCGCCATCGGAGATGAGGAGTCGGTCCAGGCGTTCGGGCTGATCTGGCTGTTCCCGATCACGTTCCTGAGTTCCGCATTCGTGCCGATCTCGTCTATGCCGGGCTGGCTGCAGGCGTTCGCCAACAACCAGCCGGTGACCTACGTCATCAACACCATGCGGGCACTCGCAATTGGTGGCCCGATCGAAGCGAACCTGTGGAAGAGCATCGCCTGGCTGGCCGGGATCCTCATCGTGTTCGTGCCGCTGGCGGTGCGCGCCTACAAGCGGGCAAGCTAGCGGCATCGCGGCGACCGCCGAGCCGGGGCCCGAGCTTAACCCCGGCGACCCGGCCAGCGAATCGCCAGAGCCCCGCTACGCGTGCCGACCGGGCTCTCGAATCGAGTCTCACCCGAGGCGGCCCTTGTCTGGTTCGAGCCTGGGGATGGCCCGCTTAGTCGCAGCCACGCTACGCTTTCGCGCATCGCGTTGGGGGAGGTGCCCTGATGGCAGTGCCCGGAGATGAACTAGCAGGACGGGCAGGAGGTCGCGGTCACCTGCGGAGCTCGCACGCTGACCGCGAGCAGGTAATCGGCGTACTCAAGGCCGCGTTCGTGCAGGGCATGCTGGCCAAGGATGAGTTCGACCTGCGGGTGGGTCAGGTGCTGGCTTCGCGGACCTACGCGGAGCTGGCCGTCGTCACCGCTGACCTGCCCGTCGGGCTTGCTGCAGTGCAGCCACCCAAGCCTGCCCTGGCCAAGGGCGGCCAGCCGATTCTGCGGCCTGGCCAGATAGCAACAGGGGCAACCATGCTGTATGCCGGCGCGTGGGTGGCCGCGGTCTTCTCCTCTGTAGGTCTGGTAGCCGTACTGCTCTTCGGCCCCCTCTACTTGGGCCTGTTGGCTGTAGCTATAGCGGTTGCGCTCGAAAATCGGCAGGAGAGGCGTTCCGGCAGGAGGCCACCGCGAGGACAAGCGCCCGGCGGGGGTGGTCAGGCACTCCGGCGCCTGCCGCCGGCCAGCCCGCGCAGGCAGCTCCCGTCGGCCGATCCTGGTCACCGGCCTACCGCCCGGGCTGTGCTGCGGCGGCGTCCTTGGCCGTCCGCGCCAGTTCGCGGCCATTGGGCAGGTGACGCGGTGCTCGCGGCCGGGATGGCTCCGGCCAGCGGGTGACTGCGGATCAGAAACGGCCACAACCGGGGCAAGAGATAACTCCCGAGCCAAGGGAATCAGCAGCATCGACGCTCTTACGTCAGCTGCAGCCCAGCAGGCGCGGCTTCTCCTGCCGGGCTTGTCGCGAGCCGCGACTATGCGCGACTTGCCGTTGAGACCGGCTCGATGCGGCCGCCAATGCCCGCGCGTGCCGGGAGCGCCCGGCGGAGCGGGTCTCTATAGTCGGAGCCATGCCGAAGATCGCCACCGCCGACCGCGTCCAGCTCGATCAGCTCATCGACTTCGTGCGAACTCGGCACCGGATCAGCCTCGCGACGACCCGAAGCGACGGCCGTCCGCAGCTCTCACCAGTGACCGCGGGCGTTGATGATCAGCAGCGCATCGTTATCTCCACCTACCCGGACCGGGCGAAGGCGGTCAATGCTCGCCGCAACCCGGCGGTATCCGTCCTGGTGCACTCCGATGAGTGGGATGGTCCGTACGTCCAGGTAGACGGCACCGCCGAGGTTCTCGACATGCCCGCCCGCGAGGCGGAGGACGCTCTCGTCGAGTACTTCCGCTGCATCGCCGGCGAGCACCCGGACTGGAGCGAGTACCGGGAGGCCATGCGCCGGCAGGGCAAGTCGCTGATCCGGATCACAATCGATCGCTGGGGCCCGATCGCGACTGGCGGCTTCCCGCCGGACCGGGCGCCGGGCGCCTGAGACCGGCCGGCCAACCATGGCGACCGGAACCACCGCGACACCCGTCATGAGGGGAACGACGTGAACGGAGCGCAAGCCGTCGCCCGCACGCTCGCGGACTGCGGCGTGACCACCTGCTTCGCCAATCCGGGTACCTCGGAGATGCATTTCGTGGCCGCGCTGGACACCGTTCCGGAGCTGCGCGGCGTGCTGTGCCTCTTCGAGGGCGTGGCGACCGGCGCGGCTGACGGTTACGGCCGCATGACTGGCCGACCAGCGGCGACGTTGCTCCACCTCGGCCCTGGCCTGGCCAACGGGCTGGCGAACCTGCATAACGCGCGCCGCGCCACGACACCGCTGCTGTCGATCGTCGGCGACCACGCTACGTACCACAAGCGGTTCGACGCCCCGCTGGAGTCGGATATCGATGCTCTGGCCGGGTCGGTTTCGGGCTGGGTCAGGCGGTGCGCACGCAGCGCAGACGCGGGCTCGGACACAGCTGAGGCAGTTGCCGCGGCGCTGCGCGCGCCCGGCCAGATCGCCACGCTCATCCTGCCCGCTGACGTGACCTGGACCGACGGCGCCGCGCCCGCCGCGCCGATCGCCGCCCGCGCGCCATCGCCGGTGCCTGACGAAGTGATCGGCCAGATAGCGGGCGTGTTGCAGAGCGGCGAACCGGCCGTGATCCTGCTCGGCGGCACCGGATTGCGCCGCCGGGCGCTCACCGCAGCCAGCGCAGTCGCCCAGGCAACGGGCGCGCGGCTCCTCGGCGAGACGTTCGCGGCGAGGCACGAGCGCGGCGCCGGAATCCCGCCGGTTGACCGCCTCGCATACCTCGTCGAGATGGCGTCCAGCCAGCTCGCTGGCACGCGCCATCTGATCCTCGCCGGAGCGAGCGCGCCAGTGTCGTTCTTCGCCTACCCGGACAAGCCCAGCACGCCGCTGCCGGCCGGCTGCCAGGTGCATGTGCTCGCGGAACCCGGCCACGACGTGCCGGGCGCGCTAGCCTCGCTGGCCGATCTCGTCGGCGTTGGCGACGCGCAGGCCACCCAGCCGCCCCCGCCACCGCCACGACCCGAAGTGCCCGATGGTGAACTCACTGCGCAGACTGCCGCAACCGTCATCGGCGCGCTGCTGCCCGACAGCGCCATCGTCTGCGACGAGGCGAACACGTCCGGCATCTGGCTGCCGGCCGCTACCGCGGGCGCGCCTCCGCACGACTGGCTGAACCTGACCGGCGGGGCGATCGGCCAGGGCCTGCCGCTGGCGACGGGGGCGGCGCTAGCCTGCCCGGACCGGCCGGTCCTCGCGCTCGAATCGGACGGCAGCGCGATGTACACCGCCTCCGCGCTATGGACGCACGCACGCGAACAGCTCGACATCACCACGGTCATCTTCAGCAATCGTGCTTATGCGATCCTCACCATGGAACTGGAGCGGACCGGCGCTCCCACGAACGGCAGGACGGCGCGTGGCCTGCTGGACCTGTCCAGGCCCGACATCGATTTCACGGCGCTCGCGGCCGGAATGGGCGTGCCGGCCAGCAGAGCGACCACCGCACCTGACTTCGCCGCTCAGTTGCGGCGCGCGCTCGCGGAGCCGGGTCCGCATCTCATCGAGGTTGCCCTGCCGCCCCGCGGCTAAACCGCCGCGACGGGGGCCGCCGGTCAGTCGAGGAACTCCCGCAGGCAGAGGAGGACGGCCTCAGGCTGATGCAGGACACCATGGTCCTGGCCGTCAAGTGACACGAACCGTGCGCCGGGGACAACGTCGGCGACCTGCCTGGTCGCGGCAGCCAGCCACGGGAAAGTGTTCGATCCGGCGATGGCCAGCGTCGGCACCGCGATCTTCGCCAGGCGCGCGCTCGGCAGCGCGCAGCCGGGCTCGAAGAGCGCGTAATCGTAAGGGAGCGAGTGGGCGAGGCCGGTGAGGTGGCCCCACATGTCGCTGTGCCGCATGCCCTCGACCATCTCCGCCGGAAGGCCGACCGCCTCGGTCTGGAACAGTGCGGTCGCGCCG
>Ga0335075_10004689_pt1 | contig 21310 bp, 21 predicted proteins | sample Lox_Sample_24_FD_206723 | JGI IMG/M metagenome (GOLD analysis project Ga0335075, IMG submission 206723) | Soil microbial communities from Loxahatchee National Wildlife Refuge, Florida, United States - Lox_Sample_2.4 | ecosystem: Environmental > Terrestrial > Soil > Wetlands | place: USA...
AAACATAGAAAAGCCGAATCTTCTCACACCTCCTGAGGGTGGGGTGGTTCCAACGTCCCGGGCTTATGCGCCCTATCCGCTTTTATCCACGTTACCTGGCTAGGCCCCGCGCACACAAAAAAAAAAGAGCGAAGGGAGAGTTGGCGGTGCCCGTTTCATCGTAGGGGTGAGACGAGGCTAATATCTCTCTGCGCTGTCGAAGAACTGTAGGTCTCTGCTGCGGTGTGTGTTTTTTTTTTGTTTTTTTTTTGGTGTTACAGGCGGGGGGTGGTTGTGGGCCATGGTGAGTTGGGTTTTCACGAGGATACTAACTAACTAACATCATGTGCTTTCTTGGATATGGCAGAGATGAAAATGACGGGGCGATTGGGGTTTTAGACGGGCAATTTTGCGTGGGTGAGATGGGGCCAGGCTAGGCTAAAGAGGAGGAGGAAGGGGAAGTGCGGAGAAAAATGCTCGGGGTGAGGGTTTGTGATCCAACAAGGGGCATTTCTGTCAGCGACGGCATTTTCTTCGCTCTCGGGGGATTACTGGGGGCGCTTTGCAATACGCCGGGATTGAAGTGTTTAGATTGGAGCTGGTAGGGTTATGACGGGTCTGTGTGAGTTGAAGATGCCGGAATGACATGAGCGATCTCAAAAGAGGTGAGCCGTTAGGCTAAAGATCAATAGAAAAGAACTTCGGTAATTAAGCCATCAAGCATCATTTCTTATTTATTGTCATTCCTCTCTTCTATTAGAGATTCGTGAGAGATATATCTCATCATTGCCCGACCACACGCTCGGCATGAACTACAACGAAAGTACCTAGCCATTGAACGCCTATCAGCCTTCGACCTAGCCGGGAATGGAATGTATGATACATAAGTAAAAAGGGGAGGTTCCGATGACCACAGACCAAGAAATGAAGAACCTGGTACGATCTGGTACAACATCCATCATCGTACAGGAATCTGCCACTGAACATCTTCTTCCTCATCGCTATCCCATTCTACCAGGTCTTCCTCGTCAGCTAGCGCCAGACGCACGAAATTTTCCACCCATAGTTGAAATTGGTCTGCTGCGCCCTCGGCCGGTATAACAGGCTGGTCTTCTACTTGTTGGGCGGCGGCTTGACGTCCTCGTGGAACTGCATTCCGAGGTACTGGGGGAGCTGCATTTCGAGCTGGTCGGGCGTTGCGTGCTTGCTGATCGGCTCTGAGACGTCGTCGATGGTCGGCAACTTGCGCGTGCCTACCCCCGGCTGGACGTTCGGCATATCCTAGGATTCCCGCTGGCTGACGCTCAGGTTGTTGTCGGCCAGGTCCGCGGTGTTGAATTGGATTTGGAGCATTGCCTCGTTGAGGTGCTGGTGGAACTCGTGGAGGAACTTGGCCGATCCGGAGAACTAATGGCCCTTCGCGTGCTACTGGCTGGTCCAACGGCGGGACGGGGTTTTCAGGAGGCTCCGGATCCATTTCATAGATTACAGGCTGAACTTGGTTGATCTCGACTTGAGGGACGACAGCTTCTCCTTCTTGTACCCCTCCGACATAGCCAATCCCAACATCATCACCGTCTCCGCCCTCAAGCTCCCAAAGACGCATATAGCAGCTTGTAGTAGTAACATTGTAGTGCTGGTAAGGATTTGCCGGCTCGAGCCATGCAGAACAAAGATAGCAGAAATGTGTTTCGCATTTGAAGCAAACCATGTGATTGCAGCCACGAGCCTTCTGAGTCGGAGCAACACATGTTGGGCAAGGCGTAGTGTGGAGCTTTAAGTATTCCAAGGATGCTTTGTCCTCCTCAGTAAGCTCCCCAGTGTTGATTCGTGGGGCGCAAATAGTAAATTCGCCGTGCCACCCTTGATAGCAGCGACTACAGAAAGCGAACGAACAATCCTCGCAAACAGATAATAGTTCGGCCTTGTAGCCCGTCTTCGATACGATGGCTTCATTATCAGACTCGGAATCCTCCTCGCTGCTATCGTTGTCATCGAGCAGCTGGGAAGGCTTGCGATGTTTCCGGGAACGGGCAGCTCCTTTACACCATTTTCGCGGGCAATAAATTGTGTTCTTGTCAGATTCGAGTTCCGATTTGTGTTTCAGAGCAACATAACGCTTGACCATATCTTGCTCAATGGGAATTTGGAGGAGCTCACTTGGACTAATCCGCGTCTTCGGCTTCCGACGTTTGCTGGCAGGAGAATTTCTCGTGTTGCTGCGTTGTTTTGCACAATCTGGGGCGAGACATTTGATCGAAGCAAGGTCACCTTCGGTAATGGCGTTGTTATAGAAGTCCTGTAAACACTGTCGGCAGAAGACATGTCCACAGTCGATCATGCGATGACAGGCGCTACCTTTCTTTGGATCTGAGGTTTGGTTAAAAGAAGTTCAATCCCCAGCAATAGACTTCTCTTACCAAGACACACTCCACAAGTGAATGTTTCCCTTTCGAAAGCAGCACGCTTTGCATTCATGTCAAAGTCCAACAGGGCAATCTTTAGATCTTGCGACACTTCTAAAGTCTCGTTTCCCTCCAGCACGCCAAATGTATTCTCTGCACTTTGCTGCAAATAATCGATATATGCAAACACAACTTGATCATGACCCAGGTCCTCCCAGAGATTCAGGCCATCAGCTTGCAATCGCTCAAGGACTGTCGGAGAGAGCCATTGTGGCGTTGTAGATAGGTCGAACACCGGAGGTTGGCTACTAGGATAGCCTTTGGGGAGGTTAATTCGTAGGTGGAGGCTTGGTAGATGGCTTAGATAATGAGTCTCGAGCTGCGTTTCAAGGTCATTTCTGTCATGTCCATCATTTCTGAGCCGAAATGGCAATTCCAATTGTGGTTCAGAGTGATTGCGAATATTATTCAATCCTTCTGCAGACTCTGGGAAGGCGACAGGTAGAGGCAGCGAAGGATTGACTGGGAGGTCTATTGATGCTGAAAAGGGATCCAAAGGATCTAAAGCAATCTCAGGGAAGATCGCAGAAATGGAGGACAGCTCGATTTCTCGCTCATCCTCCATGTCTGCCGTGTCATCGGTCATCGTAACGTGCCCAGTTGACCACTATGGATCTCACGGAAGGTAGAACTCTCATATGGACTAAAGAGTATGTACAAGGAGGAATGCGAGGTCGAAGAACGAAGAAGAATCTTTGCGGCGAGGAGTCATACTTTCCAGAAACAAATTTTGGAGAGCCGCCTTAACAAAGGCGGGATTTGCCGCCGAGGTTTCCAACTTTCCTGTTGTAGATTCACCATTTTAACTCGTCTCTGTACCTCTTGGATTGAACATCACCAGCAACCTGCGGTGGAAGTAAACATGTTATATAACGGAAGACCGTGATCTCCTCTTCTCCGCGTGCAAAAAGCACAAGTTCCTCATACTGTATTTTCTTCAGTCAGGGCCTTTTGCGTCTTGGGCGGAAATGATGAACGATACTGCTCCATTGGCGTCTCTCTCGCTGACGCATGTGCACTATGTAACTCTCCCAGGCTCAATAGAGTGCCACTTAGCTAATGTCATTTTATAGAATCCAGATGATCCCGTCTCATACCTCTGCGCATGGCTCGCGCTCGTCCCTCAAGGTCTTTGCGTCGTTTATGCCACCCTGATTTGGTCTACACGAGAGGTGGAAATAATGCTTATGTTTGTTGGCCAGATGGGATGTGAAGCATTGAATATTGCTCTTAAAAGGATTATCAAGGAGGAACGGCCCAAGCAGATGTACGGAAAAGGATATGGGATGCCGTCTTCACATGCTCAGTTTGTTGCATATTTCTCAATAAGCTTGGCACTGTTTCTTATCCTGAGACACACCCCACCGAAACAATCGATTCCTTCTCACACGCCACTCAGCATGGCTACACGAGTTGCGCTGTCAACCTTGGCAATGACATGTGCCTCCATGGTCGCATGGAGCAGGATATATCTGAACTACCACACCCCGAAGCAGGTCCTGGTCGGTTATGTGGCAGGTGCCGTCAGTGCCGTACTATGGTTCCTGGCTACGTCGATCATCAGGAGATTTCAGCTGCTGGAGTGGGGGTTGGATACCCCATTAGCGCGCCTCTTCAGGGTCAGAGACCTTGTCGTGGAGGAGGATCTTTGCCAAGCTGGCTGGGAGAAATGGGAAGAGCGGAGATCGACAAGCAGAGAGAAAGTCAACGGCATGAAGATTAAGATGAAATGATATAACGAAATTCTACCAACAGAGAAATTGTGGCGATTCGTTACTTTCGACTCTAGATCGCTTGCATAGTATCTGGGAAAATCTAGATTGACCCTATCCCTGCAATGTTTGATTTTTGCACAGATGATAGCTACGCTTGCGGATTGAGGCGTCATTTGTTTGTCATTTATGGTATGCCAAAGTTCCAAATCATATTTGGGACTGCTATCTAGCTCTGTCGAAACGTATAGCTGACGTTGTTTGGACGACTCTGTGCCGCTCTCGGCCGTTATTTCCCTCTTCTTATCTCGGGTCGGCTAGGACAGCTTCAGATGATCGATCGATGTGTGATATTTGTGACCCTTGTAGCCGCTGGGGTACTTTGCAGCTTCCCAGGCACTCCGCATGGCTAGAACATCCCCAGCCGTTTAACCCTGCTCCCGTTTCCCCATGCTCGCTGTTGCCGTCGTCATAGCACAAGCTTGCGAGCATTTTCGTATTACCAAGAAGAATTATCCGATCGCATCGGCATTTGACACCTAGTCTAACCGGTGCGTAGACGGCAATTTTAGAGTTAGGGACTTACCCGTTCTGCATCAATTAGGGAGCCCATGAAATCTAACGGGTGTGCCGACGCCACATCGCAGTGTGGCTTACAACTGCCAGTTGGAAGTCCAATTTGGGAGGCAAATCGAATCGGTTCTCCTTATAAGAGACTGTATTATAGGCTCCAAGCGAATCAAAAGAAATTGGTGGCTCAGCGCATGCAACTAAGAAATTTCTCTTAGCATTTTCTCTGATATAGGCCCCCTTACCCTTAGGATGGTAGTAAGTGTAATGGCTATCTCCTTTACTGCTGCTGATGTCGAGGTTGATGTGTTGAGAATAGAAGTCGAAATAGGGTGATGAGACCACATATATAACTAACGGTGAACGATCAAGAATCGCTTAAGGTCATAGCGGGCTTTGGCCATGTTCATTATCACTGAGCTGTTAATGGTATGGGGCACATAAATAAACGAAAAGGCTGGTGACTGGGACTTTTCAATGACCAGCAAACGTAAGTCTTACCGTCGCTTCCACGGGCTGACTGCCTGGCGAGCCCTGCCCCACACCACCTTCCCTGGTACGGGGCCGGGTTGTTCGCCGCCGGGGCGCATCTCATTGCTGAATCAGTCCTGTGTCCCCGCAAGCCCTGGCTAGCCTTGATCCATTTGGGGTCTGTAATGAGGATCAGAAGTCAGCTAATTTCCATGGACCAGGGTCATCGTTCCTCTAGGACCGTTAGTTCCACGGACCACTAACCACTAACCTCATTCTCCGAACGCCTTCAACGGCGCAGTTGTCCTCGTTTGGTTGGCATCGACATTGAAGCCTTCGTACCCACCGTACCCAAAGCACTATCTCCCCAAATTTTTATTGCCCCCCCCCAATCTCCAATTAGGTCATGAGGCGGCAAAAATCTACTTTCGAGGACATACACGTGCCAATCCAGATACCTCTCCGAAATAACCATGATCCTGTTGGCCCATTATTTCGACAAGGACCACGGAGTGGACCGATGCAGAAACTATCACAAATGCAGAATCTCCCCTCTCAGTCACAATGCTGCAGAGCTCAGGCCCTCGCTACTGAAAGAGTATTCATCTTCTATGTCTGTTGGTAGCGAAGTCCGAGTTTGGTTTTGTACGAGCCATAGCCTTCGGCACATGGAAACGCATCCCATCTTTGACTTCCTTTCTAGAAGGTGGTTAGGGTCGTCATCAACAAAGATAGCGAGGGTACCTTGCCTAAATCTTGGTCGTCTAGCACCGTTTTTGAATCTGCCAGATAACCTAGCTCACGGGACATAATACCCCGGATGCTGGCCCAGGGTATTGAAGACCGCCGTACTGCCTCGTTCGCCTTCAAGCTTGTGCTCAGTATTCACCTTGAATGTTTGACATTAATGATGGACCGTCACGCTGTTCGTTGAGCTCGAATTATTCTGCATGCTGACGACATGTATCAATGTCCTTTACCACGTTCTCAGTCACTCGGGAAATTATGAGGCCTGGGGAGTCAGCTCAGGCTGCCTGGCAAGGCTACAGTAACCCACAGTCGATGGCTACACGTCTGTTACCATCTTACGATCTTGCTTCTCCATCGGCTTTAGGATCATCATATAGTGGAGCATCTGGAAACAGCTATCACACGCTGCCAAACAGTCAGCAAACTTCGCCCCGCATCAAAAACAATCCGCCTACTGTGCCAAGACCTCCGCTCAAATCGCACCACAGCTACCCGTCTCTCAAAAGATCTTACCAGGCGTATGAACAGGCACAGTATAGCGAAATCATACCGGATATGTATGATGTTATACCGGATATCGAAAGCCAAAGGAAGCCAACAGTGCATCCGGATCATCGGCTTCTTTCATTCAGTCAGACTCAAGGACGACATACTATCTTAGACCAGTATGGAAGGCCTGGAAGCATTGACATTACGGCTCAAATTCATGGCATGTTCTTTCTGTCTGAAATAGCAACAAACTCGGGAGAGTCCATCGTCATACAACCAGAGCTAACATGCTATCGACGCAATCTATTTCAAATCTCAGGTTCTGTTGCGAGCCCAACAGGACCAATCTCCGTGCTTACAGAGCAGGGACAGACGGTGCCAATAGTATCTCAGGAATTATCCATCTTCGCAACAGAGTCAGTGGACGGCCATGTCATTAGGTTAATCGTCATTCCTTGGAAAACTCCTCCACCGAACTCACCTGAGGTTCCTCCAAACCAAGAGCAGGAACCTCCGCCCATTGTACTTGACAGTCATGCCAAGGGTTGTCAGGAAATCAACAACGAGGTCATCGTCCAAACTATTGCTTGGAGGCGTTTGCAGTTTCGTGTGGCGACAGCAAACAACGGTAGAAGGAAGGAGCTGCAACAACACTTCGTGCTACGCCTTAATCTTAATGCAATCTTGGCGGACAACACAAAACTATGTATTGCTGAGGCTGTTACTGCGCCTATTGTGGTACGCGGTCGCAGTCCGCGGAATTTCCAGGCTCGAAAGGAGATACCGCTGGTTGGGTCGTCGGCTTCACCTCGAGGGCAAACTGTACAAAGCTCTCCTGCAGACAGGAAGGCAGTGGTATTGCCTGAGAAGATTCAAGTTCAAAAGCCACAACATACGGAACTACCTAGACGACCTTTTCAATATCCTGCAAGCAATTTTCCTCCATCACCTCAATTATTGCGTCAAGGGTAGGTTTCATTCTCAATCTCCCTTATTATAAAAGCTCACTTGCTACTGAAGATTTGCCTCTGTTATCCAGCTATGTCTCGTTTTATTTTGATTACAAACTGCCTTGAAACTGACATTGTGGACAGATTCAATCATTGGAGCACATCTCAAGGACAGCTGGACCAAGCAACAGCCCCCACTACTACCCCTACATATACTCCACCCCAAGTAATGTCGCAGGGGTATCTGCAAACAACCCAGTCTGATTCTGACACCACGCATCTAAGTACACTACCGTCCTCTCAATCACAGCTTCCAGCCACCGACGGTACAACAAGGCCTCAATTTTATCATATGGCATCCGCTCCCACTCCCTCGTCGTTATCATTTCAATTTATGGATAACAATCCACGCCCTGCCAAGGCAGCTAGACATGCAGCGCCTTCAGAAATGTCTAGTCTCTCTTCATATTCGCCATTCGAAGAACGCCAGCCACCTCCTTACTCAGCACTAGGTTCAGCCCATGATCCAGCACAACCTTCTCGGGATTACTTCCCGGTCACTCTGGAACCTGAGACCTGGAGCACTGCGGAGAACGGCCATGTGCTCTATAGCACATCAATGGTTCCTCCTTCCCAACAACATTTTACGTTCTCGTCGCAGTCATTCGCCAAAGACGAGCCATTGCCGGGCAGCTACACCTGGAGTGCTGCATGAAGGAAGCCAAGCTAGGCTAGGGTTCAGTGTATCAGTTGACATAAGGAGTCGTAGGAAAGTGAGTACGACGAAGCTCAAGTTATCCAAAGATCATATCAGCGATTTACATATCTTGTAATATATTCGACACTCTCAATTTGCACGACTACTTTTAGGTACGATGCTGCAGGCCGCGAGGCCACATTCTTTCTACACTCGAGTCTTTTCATTTTAATCTTCTGGAACCACATGTAGAGCAATATATTGGAGTTTTGAAGTGGATCAAACGGGGCTAAAGGAGGAAAGGCGCATTCGTGGATGAAGCTGAGGAATAGGACATTTATTCATGAAGAAGATACCCGTTATTAGCATTAGCATTTAAATAAAACTATCCTTAATATCTGAAACACATATCTAAAACATCAGTACCCCGGTGGCGCCCCCGCATGATTTTAGCGTCTCTAGCTTACTTCGGCTACCGCAATAACACTGCCCAGTATGCAGGACATGCCCAATACATCTCCGCCCAATGTTCGACCTCCCAGCTGCAAAGCGGTCAGTAAACCACCAAATTTCCCTACCTTTCCCTCATGCCGAGACTGACACTCGTCTCCATTTAGCGTCCGCCGCGCAGACCTCTACTCCCCGGCCGCCTCGCCCGAACCCTCACAACCAGACGAAGAGCTCAGAGTTCTCCTCCACTCGCAACTCGAGAACGCCTATGGCCCGGTAGTCATAGACAGGCAACTATCTTCTCAGGAACAGAATAATGAGCATGGCGAGCTAGATCCTTCGCCCAGTGATCCCCAACGAGGGTTCGAGTTCCGCCTCTTCGCAACGCCCGCCAACAAGCTGCCTGTCAGCTCGCATGATCCAAATGGTGCTGCTCCCGCGGCTAGAATAATTCTAGATGATGAGCTTGATGCGGGGGATTCGGCCAAGCAAGGTGGGTTTGTGGTCCCGCGGAGGGCGGAGGGATATTATTTTACGGATGCGGTGACGCCTGAACGGAGGAAAGAACGGAGGAGAGAGTTTGAGATTGCGGCCGTGAGTGAGGAGGAGGTGAGAAGGTGGTTGGGGGTTCGATATTCGGGATGGGAGGTACGGTGGCGCGTTCGGCATTTGCGCAATGGCGAGCTGGTCGTCGGGGATGGTGACGAGAAGGGCCACGTGGCCGCTCCGCTTGCGGCTGGACTGGCTCCCGATGGGCACAGTGAGATGGGGCTAGGTATTGAAAGGAGGAAGTGCAAACCGGGGAAAAAGCGGCGGATTATTCTGAGGACAAAGAAGAGGAAAGCAGAGGAGGCGGCTCTGCGGCGACGGGAGGAGGCGGAGAAGAAAAAGATGACAGAGAAGGAAAGGGAGGAGGCGGAGAGGGAGAAGAGGACGAGGAGGAATAGGGAGAAGAAGATTAAGAAAAGAGCGAGGGAGCGGGAGAAGAAGACCAAGGGTGGGGATGGAGGAGTTGATAGTGGAGAATGATGACTTCATAAAGCGGTATATAAGAATCTCATTGCATTGAAACTTCCAAGCTTCTAGACCCTTGGAGACTTCACCTTCAATCGATGCTGTTGTAGCTGGAATAAAGAAATATTCTACACCGCTACTACTGTAAAGGCCAAGTCACCTCACCAAGACCTCCCCATCTGTGAGAGCGGTACATCACTGGTTCCGGCCTTGTTCAGATGGATATACTATAGGAGATTTTGAGAACTTCGTTAGCATAATGTAAATTAGGCATCTTCTATTGAAACGGTAGTCGGTTATGTCCACAGCAGCGAAGATGAAAACAGCAACGGCAAATCTCTTAACGCAAATTCTCTCCGTCACGTACTTCTCTCATCACGTATTTGTCTCCCGTCACGACTTCCTATTCTTCTCAGACCTTCGGTTACCTACCTTAGTAGACATCTGCTGCTTACAGACCCGCAAAGCAGATAGATATGGTGACGGACGTACACACGAAGACGGAAACCCTAACAACGCGATTTTTTCTCTGTCGCGCAGACTCTCTTCCTTCACGACTTCCAACCCTCACAAAGAAAGCCCTATTGGATACCTACCTACCTCACTTCCCGCTCTGCCAGCTTGCGGCTCCGCTTCCACTACAATTTTCGATCACGCTTTTTTTGGTGCTTGTGGCTCTTCTTTTAGGCGGGAGAGAAAGGAGCTTTTATAATGCGCCGGACGGCGTTTGCCGTTTGGCTCTACCTCTTTCCTTCTTGGGGATGCTTTGAAAGGAGACTGTTTTCTCTATTGCAGCATATAATACACTATAGTACAAAATTCACAGTCTTTCCCTGCCTAACGACCACCACTTTCTTCGCTTTACTAACATCCATACTGTCATTCCCAACCAGTCGCTGGCCTCCTTCCTCTGTCTCCAGGATCCGTGCCGTAACCCACTGTACGAGCTTATCGCCTTCCAATCCAGCCGGCGGCAGCGGGATCGTGACTGCAAATTTAAGCTTGCCATTGACCTGCACGGCACAGACTTGGCTTCTTCGTTGCTGTTGGAGAATCTCGAGCGTCTTGTCAGGAACTGGGAACGGTTGTTTGAATATTGATGCAGGGGACTCGTGGAGGATGGACCAGCATTCTTCGGCAAAGGCTGGGGTGATGGGCGCCACCATACGAAGCAGGGCAGAGAGGGCATGATACCGCAAAGTCACATTGCAGGCCTTCTCGGAGTCGAGGAGCGTGTTTGAGAGGGTCATGAGGTCCGAGACAACAGTGTTAAGTGAAGATGCTGTGCTGAAAGATTCGGTGACAGACGTGATGGCACGTTGGACGGAGAGCCAGAGATCGATTTCCTTATCCCAGATCAAGGACTGCTTCTTATCGAGGGAGTTCACAGTTTGAAGCCTTGTGCTGAAGTATAATCTTGGGGGTTCGTCTGTTGAGGGGTTTGTAAGGGTACGGTTTCGACATACGTAATCGTAGAGCTTGACCATCCAGCGAATGACTCCAGCAATTTTGCCTTCGTCCCACTCTAAGACTTCACTTGCCGGGGCTTGAAACAACATATGTGCCCGTGTGGCATCTGCTCCGTACATTTTAATGCAAGTCGTTGGATCGACGCCATTGTATTTAGACTTCGACATTTTCTCAAAGCTCACGTTTGCTGTCTCTCCAGTAGCGATGATTATGGGCTTCGAAGGTATATCGAGAGAGACCTCCTCTAGTTTAAGGAAACGCCCATTTGAAGGGTCAGTGTACGTCTTCCCATGAACCATGCCCTGCGTTAATAGCTGCTTGAATGGTTCCCCACGGGTGTCCTTTGGGGCGCCGGCAGGCCAGAGGGAGGTTGTCGCCAGGAATTTAGTTATGAATCGTGCGTAAAGCAAGTGCAGAATAGCGTGCTCCACGCCCCCGATATAAAGATCTACAGGCAACAGCTCATTCACGGCCTCTGCTGAGAATGGCAATTCCTCATTTTGAGGATCAGCGAATCGCATGAAATACCAACTCGAATCGACGAAAGTATCCATGGTATCTGTGTCCCTTTTTGCCGGTGAGTGACATTTGGGACAATGAGTGTCAACCCACTCATGAGCATCCTCAAGCGGGTTGCCAGCTTTGCCTCGTAACCAGTGTCCTTCTACACGAGGCAGCTCGACCGGAAGTTGATCAACGGGCACTGGCACAGGACCACATGATTCACAGTGTATGATAGGGATGGGAGTCCCCCAATACCTTTGGCGACTAATAAGCCAATCGCGAAGTCTCCAGGTCTCGGCGAAGTCTCCAAGCTCGTTTGGTTTCAGCAATTCGACTATCTCTTGAGATGCTTCAGCAGACGTCTTTCCCGAAAATCTACCAGACTGGGAGGTTAGGATGCCCTGATGAATAAATGTGTCTTGGTTTGAGATATCTTCAGGGCCCAATGGTGGTTTAACAACGATGCGAATCGGATTACTTCCTCGATTCTGCTTCCAAAACGCATTGTCCCGGAGATCATGTCCTGGAACGCCCATGACCGCTCCATCGCCATAGTCTGCGAGAACGTACGGTGCTACATAAATTGGTAGAGATGCTTTCGTAGCATCTGGAGTTGACGGATCAAAGGCGAGTGGGTTGATTGCTCGGACATTGGAAAGGAGGAAGCCATCCTTAGAGTCCTGTGGTAAGGTTGACATGTTGTCTATGAAAGATTGGAGCTGGGCATCATTCTTCACTTGTTCTACAACCAACGGATGCGTTGCTGACAGGGCAACATATTGAACCCCGAAAAGTGTGTCTGGCCTTGTCGTAAACACTTCGATGGCTTTATGTTTAGCGCCATCATATGCCATGACCTGAAATTTTATCTTGGCGCCTTTTGATTTCCCAAGCCAATTCCGCTGCATTGATAGTACTCGCTCGGGCCAATTACTATTTTGAGCAAGTAGATCCAAGTCGTCCAACAACGCGTCTCTAAATGCTGAGATTCGCAAGAACCATTGTTTCAGGAGTTTCTTCTCAACCTTCGCACCAGACCTCCAGGAACAGCCATTGTCATCGACCTGTTCATTTGCAAGAACAGTTTTGTCAATGGGATCGTAGTTGACCAGTGATTCCGCTTGGTATGCCAGGCCGTGCTCGTGAAGGAGAAGGAAGATACGCTGTGTATGCTTGTAATACTTTGGATCACAGGTTGTGAGCTCCTAAATATTTAACATTAGTTATTATACGATAATCTTCAGATTAATCTACGTACTCGACTCCAATCCCAACCTCCATTCATGGCTCGCAACTGTGATTTCATTTTTGAAATATTGCCCATAGTCCAGAGTGCAGGATCAATGCCCCGCTCAATGGCTGCATTCTCGGCAGGGAGACCGAAGGCGTCCCAGCCCATTGGCAGTAAGACATTGTAGCCTTGCATTCGACGGAATCGTGCAAGCACATCAGGAATAGTGTAGGTGCGAAAATGACCTAAATGAAGATTTCCTGAAGGATATGGGAACATTGGCAGAATATACATCTTCTCCCCTGCTACATCGTCATGCGTAGTATGCCTTTCGACTCCATTACACTCTGCCGAATTCACTTTCAAAGTCGAGGTTTTTGTTGTTTGAGCTTTTGACGCTTCCTTCCTCAGTCCTACGTTAAGCACGCTGACAGGTTTACCGCTGCTAGGAGATTCCTCCACTTGTTCCTGCTCTTCCCATATTTTCTGCCATTTCTTGTCCAAACTCGGGAGATCGACCTTGATTGGCGTGGTATAGATTCCCCTAGCAAATGACCTGTAACTCCGAGGACATCGAGGCGACAGGCGCCTAGTGATGTCATAAAGATACAATTGGCTGTATGATCGAAGGCAAAGCCGGCTTATTCGAAATGTCACAATTCCGTGCATAACAAAGCATCATGGTGACGTTCTGAATTTGTCCATTTCTGAGAGCGGTTATCGACAGAATGAAATAAAGTCTGCGCACGGACCTTCTGTCATTGCCTCGAGCTGCATGCGATCGCGAACTTCTTTCAACATTTCATGTCGATACATGGTCTTGTGTTATACTTTTTCCTTTCTATATCTCTCACGACTTCACGCCGACATGAGCAACGTATGATATCATTCTCGAAATCATTGGCATGTGCTTAACATGTCTCGATATGCTCTGCAGCCATCTGCACATCAGCGCGACTCCCTCGAACTTGCCTCCCTAGCATCCTCGTCCCACAGCAGAAGAACCTCGACAGAATCCACCTCCTCGCCTGGTATATCCTCCTCTCGAAAGCTCTCTCTCGAACAAGAAGACCCTCTCGATACCCATAACCTTGCTGCAAATGGCAGGCCGAACCCCCATAGTAGGTCATTCTCCGTATCATCCGCCTTCGACTTCACATCGAATCTCTTTCCCCTCTCCTCCTCTGCTGGCAATGGCTACACCCCCATAGGAGCGCCGATATCCGCATCAAATCCACAAGCAGCGATTAGTGGTGGCTCTCTGGAGAAACACAAATCCTTGACCTACCTCAACGGATTATCTTTGGTGGTAGGACTGATTATTGGCTCTGGGATATTCTCGTCGCCCGGACAAGTCCTCGCAAATGTTGGGTCCCCAGGAGCCTCATTGATCGTATGGGCAATAGCAGGAATTCTTGCTTGGACAGGTGCAGCAAGCTATGCTGAATTGGGAGGAGCAATACCCCTTAATGGCGGAGCGCAAATCTACATGTCAAAAATATTTGGGGAACTAGCAGGTTTCTTGTTCATGTGGTGCACGGTACTTGTTCTGAAACCTGGATCTACGGCCATTATTACGATTATCTTTGGGGAGTACTTAGTTCGGGCTGCAATTGGTGCAGAGGCAGAGCAGGTCAGTGGCTGGATCAACAAAGGCGTAGCATTGGCCGGGCTGATTACGGTCACATTTTTGAACTGCGTTTCCACTAGGTTAGCTACACGGATGGGCGACATGTTTATGTTTGTGAAATTTGTAGCATTGCTAGGCGTTACTGTGATAGGCATTGTCGTTGCGATTACTGGATATTCGGCGTCAGGAGAGCCCAACCAGGAATGGAAGCAGAACTGGTTCCGAGCGACGAGTACCAGTGCTTCTTCATGGGCTGTTGCAATTTATGCCGGCTTATGGGCGGTTGACGGTTGGGACAACGTATGTTATAGGAAACTATCAGCATCATTAATTTTATTAACATATCGCAGACTAATTATGTCGTGGGGGAATTTCGAAATCCGGGACGGGACCTGCCGCGAGTCATCCATACGGCGATGCCTGTGGTAATTCTGTGCTATATAATGGCTAATGTTGCCTACCTTTTCGTACTACCTGTCTCAGCCATCGACTCAACTAATACGGTAGCTGTGATGTTCGGATCTAAGGTCTTCGGTCCTATCGGTTCTTTGACCTTTGCGATAGTAGTCAGCTTGAGCTGTTTTGGTGCGTTGAACGCAACAGCTTTCACAGGCGGCCGTCTAGTCTACGTCGCTGGCAAGGAGGGGTTCTTGCCCGAAATCTTTGGGAAGATTGGTTTAGGTAGTGGCGCTGAACCATCAATGTCCACTCTTCGAACGAAGTCCTGGGTAACGAAACGACTAGCTCGTTTACTCGGCGATGTTGATACGGGATTATTCTTTACTCCCGTCAACGCCATTGTCTTTAACGCCCTTCTTACATCCGTATACGTACTGGTTGGGGAGTTTGGTACCTTGCTCACCTTTTACGGAGTAGCTGGATACTCATTCTATTTCCTGACCGTGCTTGGACTTATAGTCTTGCGGGTCAAAGAGCCGAATTTGGAGCGGCCGTACCGGACATGGATTTCCACACCCATCATTTTCTGCTGCGTGAGCCTGTTCCTACTAAGCAGAGCAATATTCGCTCAGCCGTTGCAGACCGTAATTGTCATTGCATTTGTAGTGGCTGGCATACCCATCTACTACTGGCGGATAAGAGGCAGGGATAAGTCGAAGCGGGAAAGGAGTGGGACAAGCGCGCCGCCATGGTGGCAGTTTTGGAAAAGATAGAGCTGATTATTGTATATATCATGAATAAGAATACATATATCAAAGTTCAACTACTAAGGAAGGGACGTGATACTATTCCACCAACACCCAAAGAGCTTTTAGTTTAGTCCAAGAGGGCTAGGGATGGAAGGCTGAGGTTCATTAGGGCTAGGGGATTAGGGCGTGCTTTTATGCCTGTTGGTTGATATATCTATCAAATAGAAGGAGAAGCGAGAGGTTTGAAAATGCGACTTAGCTCTCGCGCTCAAGTTCCCACTTTAAAAAGCCGCTCAACAGTTTCGAAGCACCACTTCTAAAACTGAAAGAGGTTGAGAGAGCTACAACATCAAGTCCCAGGAGGCCAAGCCCCAGCTATCTTCGATTCTCAACGAAATCAGTAGGATAGTAGCTGAGCACTAAAGACTGTGTTTCTTGTGCCTCCCGTTTATGACCGGGCGGTTTTGGTCTATAGATTAAGGCCGTGACGGGTTGAAATTCAGCAACAGCTTTTTGTTCGGCGACGGTTTGAGTTTTGGGTGACGGCTTTCATATCGGCGGCGGCTTCTTGTTCGGCTGCGGGCCTTTAGGCTGCGCTTTCAACTTTCTATCCTGCTCCTTCCTCTCAACTTCAAACACTTGAGAGTACAACTCCGCGTTCTCATTTCTCAGTCTCTAGACTTGATCATTGGATTCTTCCTTTTGGAGGCACCATTCGAGCTTCTTAAGTACTTATATGGTAGCCATTTGGCGCTTGAGAGATGCGGTTGATCTCCGGGATTGGTATAGATGCAACCATTTTCATAGTACTGGGTAAAGAAGCCAGAATAGAGAGATGCACGAAGCCATTAACTTTGATTCTCTTTTGTTGTACATATATATACACATACAATACCTACCACATGCATAACCTAGGCTTATCATAACTTAACAACAGTCCAGTCATTTAATGTCATGCTACCAAGCAGTCCCCCAAGAGGGCCTTGTCCAAGCTTCCCATTTTCCCATTCCCTCGGACCGGCATAAAAGTCAAGGAAGCCCTCAGGCCCCGAGATAAGTAGCAGCTTCTTTTCAGTCTGAGCAGATTTGGCTCCTTCATTAGACTTTAGAGTGTTGTTGGTGACCCTGAGGACGTCAGATTTTCCAATAAAGCTGCCTTCTTCATCGACCATATAGTCCACCTTGACTCTGCCTTCAAACCTCTTCTCCAAGCCTTGAAGCTCCTGCACTATCTTGTTTGGCGGCTCACTCGCCCTGTCCTCAATAGCCGGCCGACCCCAGCTCCACCAACTGTTCTTAATAGCCCTCCTCCCACCAACACAATCCTCCCTCCTCCTATTCGCCCACAAAACACGCACCTTCGCCCCCTCCCTCCCCCTCTCCTCCAACAACGTATATGCAACCTGCAAAGCAGGCGCAATCCCCGTCCCGCCCGCCAAAAACACCACCTCACTCACCCCCTCCGGAACCTCATATTCGACCCTCGGCCCCCTTATCTCAACAATAGCACCGATCCTCAAGCGATCCAAATAACCCGACACCTCGCCATGTTCTTCCCTGCGAATGAGAAAGCGCAGATCACCTGGCACGCCCAGGGGGTCTGTGGGAGGCAAAGGCGTATAGCTTCGCGCGATCTGTAACTGTGGCTGTTTGAACTCGACGGACCAGATACCGCGCGCCCAGAGGGGCGCGTAAGGGTCGGAGGGGTGCTGAGAGCTGGGTCGGAGGGTGTAGATGGAGCTGCTGGAGGAAACAGGCTCTTTGGAGATGATGGCGAAGGGCTGGAAGCGGCGGGAGTCGAGGGTTGAGGGCCTGGTGGGCTTTGAGGGGTAGAGGACCCAGTAGAGACTTAGGGAAATGAGGCCTAGGGTGAGCGCTGTGCCGGTGTAGGCTTTTAGCCTGCTTGGGCGTGGGGGAGTGTTTGAGGTGGAGTTGGTTGAAAGGCTTCTCGAGACGAGAAGGAGGGGTCGGATGGGGGAGTCATGGTTCAATCGTCTTAAAGGATGGGTGGATATGCCATATCGAATGGGAGTCATTCGGTACATGAACCTCTTATGTACTGAATGGCTGATGGAGTGAATGAAAGTCGTCAATCGCAATGTATCACTTTGAGTTTAGCGTATTGTGGATCCCTGTCTGTCACATGACTCCAGTACTTCAGATTGAACTGTCTTAGCTTTGTATAACTATGTAGAAAATGGGGTATAACAATCGTTTCTAAGTATGATTATATGTATTTCTATGGATATATAGATCTGCAGTCTACTCTATACCTCGAAATCTAAGGACAGTTAGCTATCACCCGGATTTTGCGGAATCTCCAACAAAATCAACCAATTTTTAAGCCTCTCTAAAGCTACCTCGTCAACAATTTTGGTGAAAAGGAAGAGTAGAGCAGGACCTCTCTAAATGATTTCCGGTGGGAAGCAGCTAGGAAGCATACATTTCTGATCAGTGCTCGATATTGACAGGCATCTTGGCGGGAAAAGGGTAAAGCTGTGACAAGACTCGACAATAGGGAAAAAACGAGAAAATATTTCCCAGTACAGTCGCTTGCAAAATCGGTTTCCTCCTGTTGGACTTGAAAAAATTCTGAGCACGGACCATGTCAGCCTGAAGTTGCTGTGTCTCTGAGCAATTGTTACAGGGGGGTTTGCCGTCGTTAATAGCATCTTGGCGAAAGGCGTGGATGCTTGGATAGATCGCTCTACCGTCTCACTCGACGACCGCCCTTCTCCTTCCTACGAAACCTTGTCTTATACATGGGGTGATCCGAAGAATAGAGTCGGGATCTCAGTGAACGAAGTGTCTTTCCAAGCAACTGTGAACCTCCACGCAGCGCTGAAACTCTTTCGCAGGACCCAAAATCCAACCCCGACTATCTGGGTCGACGCAATAACTCCAGAAGTGGCACGAAGTTTGTGAGGTGAATAAACTTTTATATTATTGAGTAAATGGTACAGTACTCCAAACTCGATCAAAAGTTTACACGATTTGCTCGTCAGTATTCAAAGCCTCCTCACCTCGAGCACCCTAGCATTTCCCATATTTTTTCACATAAGTAAACCAACCTCACTGTACCACCTCAAAAGAAAAAGAAACCCCGTTCACATCTATGAGGACATTTTACCATATCTCGTCTGGGAACTCGTTGTCAGTCGGTGATTAAGTCAGGATCCTCAGGGGCAACGAAAAGAGGCTCTCCGAGTACTCGAGGGCTCGGCGGCACCTCAGCAAGATGATGTACAACTAAGCCCACAGCACCTCCCACCGCAGCCGCGCCTCCAACAGCCACCAACAGGAGGGGGCACATAAGCAATTGTGTGAAAGCACCCAGGCTTGTAACCGCTACTGCATTCTAGAGAGGTGACTGCCTTTGAGCGAGACACTTTCGTCAGCGCTGCTGTCGTCAAAAGGACAAGTGGCACGTTCCAGAGGCCTGTGCGCATGTTGAGCCGCATAATTGAGCCTCACCCAGTACGGTGAGTTCCCTCCTATCTTAGTCCTAGCTTGGTGGCCGCGATTTCAATTTCTGCGTGTATCTTATCTTGTCTTGCTTGAAGCGTTCGTTGACGTTGCTCAAAATAAAAAACGTCATCATCATTCATGTATTTCCCAAATATCTCCCGCTCTCTTTCCATCTCGTTCTCTAGCAGTCAACGGAAATGCACATTCATTTCACTCTAACCGGAGTCATTCGATACACCCTGCCGCCGCTTCCTTCTTTCCCTCATGGCTCTCCTCAACATCGACCGAATATCCGGTACTGACCCTGTCAGGGTTTCTTCAACGGCCAAGATGAATTTTTCGCAACTTTTCTGGTCCACTTCGCCTTCATCTTCGTCGCCTTCATCTTCGTCGCCTTCATCTTCGTCGCCTTCATCTTCGTCGCCTTCATCTTCGTCGCCTTCATCTTCTCTTCTACACATTTGCTCATTCATCTCTTCTATAACCATCTCTAGAAACTGCCGAGATTCCAATGAACAAAGTAGCGCTGAAAATGCTTCGAGAGCCACGCATACAATGGCTTTTTCCACATTCTCGTTTTGAAAAGTATTTAACAGCTTCTGGGCTATAACCCATTGATGCGAGGCCAATATCCGGATGATCTGGAAAGCCATTTCGTTTATCTTATGGTCTCCTTCGTCCGGCATGCCGCAAAGTTTTGCAATCAAAAGAATGGCCTCGGTAAGACGATGACACAAAATTAGCCCTGCATGAGGACTAAGATGCAAACGGCGAAAGCAATCGACCCCTCCCTGCAGTATTTTCATCATTTTTGTCCCAGCCTTAAAGCGTATATGCATAAGGAAACTTATTTCCAGTGCTGTTTCTGGTGATACTAGATCAAAGGGATCTGGTGTACTAAGGTAGATGGGGGAATAGAGAATTTTCTCCAATGCTTGATGTGCTGCTAAGCAACGGGTAATACATTCATCTAGGACGGCCAATTCATGCCCCGAGCTGGGCCCCAGAAGTGGTATTTCCGCGGACCGGTGTTCTATTTTCATGTGGCATTTCTCCAGGGTGCTTTCGAACATGATATCCATCAAGGGTGATGGTTCGACCATGGTACCGCTAGATCTCACTCCTTGCTGCTCTGTAAACTTTCTCAACCCTTCGTAAAGGGAAATCTTGAAGATAGGATGTTTAGGACCGCCTTAATTTCGTTAACATAACGCTGTAGAAGTAGCTGAGTTCTAAGGAACGTAGGGGCAACGTACAAAGTGTAAAAATATCTAGGTCCAAAAATGTAGCTTTAACGCAAGGTTGTTTCCATATACATTTCGATAGTTCTCGGGAAGTGCAAGTTTCGCAAGGTAATACCCCATTGCACTTTTATTTTCAGTTACCTCACAATCATGAATGCTTGCAAACCAAAACGACAAGACAAAACGTTATTGTGTAATCACTTACTGGCTTTTTTAGCATGCGACAACGTATGCAGGCGCCAGCTTTCCGGACTTCAGCAACCTTCTGACGATTAAGAGTGTTCTTGCGTGTTGTAGCGTTTCCTAGAGTTAAACGAAATTTAGAGAAGCCTAAGTGAGATTGAGTAGCTTCTGCTCTAAGTGAGGGCTCTCTTTTGCGCTTTCTTTGTTGGTTAGGAGGTGGGACACTTTCAATACCCAAAATAGGATCTCTAGAATAAGCACCATCGACATCAGTCATGCGAGACTGACTATATTCTGCACTCATCTCTGCGCAAGATTTATCATTTAGGATGGGTCCAATTAGATGAGGGATTGTAAGGGTATTACTAGGACCGAATTCTTGCGGTTCCAACTGCGGATTTGCGTAATAATTCCTATTATCTGCAGTTGAAGCATTGGTAGACATATTCGTTACAAAATCCTAGATTGGAGTTTAGAAAGCAATTATATATACTTGAAGTCGCAAAAACCTACCGGAAATTGCTGTATTGAATGGCCCAACTCAGTTTGCCCAATCATTTCATCCGGTGCCGCATCCAACAGGAACGGCCAATTAGCAGCCGCCCAATCAGGTTCCCAGCCTAAGTCGAAGCTCTGTGTATCCATAGGAAATATCGTCTGATTAGAAGCGACTTCGAGCGTTTCTGAATGTGAATTTGTGTGTTCAATGCCAGTATTGGTTAACAAATTCGCACCGAAGTCCTAGATGGAGCTTAACACAGGCAGAGCGCCTAGCAGCTCAGCAACACTATGAGAATAAGAGCTTACTAGATATTGCTGTTGTGGATAGTTCATTAGAGCGTTAGATCCCTCACCGAGCTGTGGTAATATAATACCCATCTCTGA
>Ga0335075_10004690_pt1 | contig 21307 bp, 19 predicted proteins | sample Lox_Sample_24_FD_206723 | JGI IMG/M metagenome (GOLD analysis project Ga0335075, IMG submission 206723) | Soil microbial communities from Loxahatchee National Wildlife Refuge, Florida, United States - Lox_Sample_2.4 | ecosystem: Environmental > Terrestrial > Soil > Wetlands | place: USA...
GCACGGCGAGCTGTGGCATTTCGATGACGTGGACTTCGCCAGAGTCGCCGAGTCGATGGGCGTGCTCGGCATCACCGTCACCAAGGCGTCGGCCTTCGAGTCAGCCCTGGATATGGCGCTGGCAAGTAAGGGACCGGCCCTGATCAATGTCGTTACCGACATGGAAGCACTAGCTCCGAGGGCATCAGCGGAGCGCGCGGCAGAAGGGTGAGGCACCGTGCGAGGAGACGCGACAGCAGCGCGGACCGATGACTTCGCCTTCGAGGTTGATGCGCAGTGGGAGAAGCTGCCGGCCGGCATCGTGCACCGGGACGTATCGGCGGTCGGCATCGACAGTCAGGACCGCGTGTACCTGCTGACCAGGTATGAGTCCAACGTCCTTGTGTACGAGGCGGACGGGGAGTTCAGCACCGCGTGGGGCGGGGAGGCATTCACCAATCCGCACGGGCTGACCGTCGGCCCGGACGATTGCGTCTGGACGGTGGACAACGGCGACCATTCGGTGCGGAAGTTCTCGCCGGACGGGAAGCTGCTGATGACGCTCGGACGTCCCGGCGAGCCGTCCGACACCGGCCACCAGCAGCGGTCGCCGTTCGTGGTGCACAACGTGGAGACGGTGCTGCGCGGCGGACCGCCGTTCAATGGCTGCACGAATCTGGCCATCAACTCGGCCGGGCAGATTTACGTAGCGGACGGCTACGGTAACTGCCGGGTACACGTGTTCGCGCCTACCGGAGAGCTGATCAGCTCCTTTGGCGAGGTCGGTATCGGACCTGGCCAGTTCCACCTGCCGCACGGCATCGCGGTCGGCCCGGATGACCGGGTCCATGTGTGCGACCGGGAGAACGACCGCATCCAGGTGTTCGACCCGGACGGCGAGTACCTCACCGAGTGGACTGACGTTCAGCGGCCGTGCCACATCGCCATTGACCGCGATGGTTACTCGTACGTAGCCGAGCTGTGGCGGCCCAAGGGCAAGGGCTCGTTCACGCACGGCTTCATGACGGAGGACCATCCCGGCCGGGTCACGATCTTCGACGCTCGCGGCTCGATCGTCGGCCGCTGGGGCGCGAGCACGGTCAGCCGCGGTGCGCCAGGCAACTTCATCGCACCACACGGCATCGCGGTCGACTCGCGCGGCGACCTGTACGTGTGCGAGGTGTCCTACACGTTCGGCGTCCGGGCCAACGGCATGGACCCGGACGTCGCCGCCGCCCATCAGATTCAGAAGTTCATCCGGCACCCATGAAAGAGGACGTTCGCAGATGAGGCACAGCACCGAGCGCATCCGGACCACGCACGGCGGCAACCTGCCCCGCCCGAAGGAGTTCGATGAGCTGCTGCAGCAAGGCCCGGTGGTGACGGCGGAGGTTGCGGAGCAGCTGCCGGACGCGGTGCAGTGGGTGGTGGACCGTCAGCTGGACTGCGGCGTCGACGTGATCAACGACGGCGAGTACGTCAAGGCAGCCGGGGGCGGCAGCTACGCCGGCTACATCCATCAGCGGGTGAGCGGCTGGGAGGTGCTGACGATTGACCCTGCCAAGCCGCCCAAGCGGGACGGCGTGGGCGGCCGGGAGCGGCGGATGTTCCCCGGGTTCTATGAGTCGGGCCTGTGGTTCCAGGGCTCGGGCGGGCCAGTGCGGCCCGGCTACTTCAAGCCGGGCGCGCCGCCAGTGCCGGCGACCGAGCGGGTCGCCACCGGGCCGGTGAGCTACACCGGCTACGCGGCCATCCAGGCGGACGTCGATGCGCTGACGAAGGCGCTGGCCGGGAAGCCGGACCAGGCCGAGGGCTTCGTCGCCGCGCTCGGTCCGCTGAGCCTCGGCGCGGGGGCGCGGAACGAGTACTACTCCAGCGAGGAGGAGTACATGGTGGCCGTCGCCGACGTCATGCGCGAGGAGTACAAGGCGGTCACCGACGCAGGGTTCATCGTCCAGATCGACGAGCCCGAGTTCGCCACGTCGTGGCAGTTCTATCCGGACTGGGACGTCCCGCAGTACCGCAGGTACCTGGAGTTCTGCGTCGAGATCATCAACCACGCGCTGGCCGGGCTGCCCGAGGAGCAGATCCGGTTCCATGTCTGCTGGGGCAGCGGGCACCGCCCGCACGTGACCGACATCGACCTCAAGGACATCGCCGACCTGCTGATCAAGGTCAACGCTCAGGCCTACTCGGTGGAGGCCGGCAACGTCCGGCACGCCCATGAGTGGACGGTCTGGCGGGACGTCCGGCTGCCGGACGGCAAGATCCTCGTGCCAGGCGTCATCAGCCACGCCACTGACCTGGTCGAGGCGCCCGGCCTGGTGGCCGAACGGCTGGTGAACTACGCCAGCGTGGTCGGCCGGGAGAACGTGCAGGGCGGCACCGACTGCGGCATCGGCTCGCGCGTCGGGCACGAGGAGATCGTCTGGGCAAAGCTGCGGGCCATGGCAGACGGCGCTGCACTTGCCAGCAAGCAGCTCTGGCACAAGTAAGGGAGGCAGCGCAGCGATGTACGACCTGCTGATCAAAGGCGGCCACGTCCTCGACCCCGGGCAGGGCCTGGACGGCGAGCTCGATATCGCGATCGCCGACGGCAAGATCGCTCGCATCGCGGCCGGCCTCCAAGCCGAGGACGCGGCCAGGGTGCTCGAAATCCGCGGCGACGGCCGGCATGTGGTGCCCGGCCTGATCGACATGCACACGCACGTCGCCGACGGCGCGGTCACCGCGGGCGTCGGCATGGGCTGCTGCGACCCGGACGCCATCGGCGTCCACTCCGGTGTCACTACCGTGTCGGACTGCGGGTCGGTCGGCGTCGCCAATCTCGGTGTCTTTCCCGCCTACATCCTGCCGAAGGCGAAGACAAGGGTGATCACCTTTGTCAACGTCGGCAGCTACGCCCACACGATGCCGGGCCCGGCGGACGTCAACTCGCTTGACGACATCAACCGCGACGCGCTGGTGAAGGCCGCCGAGCACAATCCGGGCCTGATCGCCGGTGTCAAGCTGCGCATCGTCGGCCCTGCCTTCGGCGAGATCGGCGAGGACATCATTACTAAGGCGAAGGCCGCCGCGCGTGATCTCGACGTGCCGCTCATGGTGCACATCGGTGACTTCACCGCCAGGGACGAGGCATCCGCGGTGCGGCGGGGCGAACTGACGCGCTTCCTGCTCAAGACGTTCGAGCCCGGCGACATCCTCACTCACCTGTGCACGCCAAACTCGGGGCGGGTACTCGACCCGTCCGGCCAGCCCTACCCCGAGGTAGCCGAGGCGAGGGCCAACGGAGTGGTGCTCGACTCGGCGCTCGGCCGCGGCAACTTCGGCATCGAGGTGGCCAGGCGCCAGGCCGACGTGGGCCTGTACCCGGACACGATCAGCAGCGACCTTACCGCGATGGGCCAGAGCTTCCACAGCCTGCTGGAGTGCATGGCGAAGTTCATGTCTGTCGGCTACTCGCTGGCCGACGTGGTCAGGGCCACCACCGTCAGCGCGGCGGCGGCGCTCGGCCTGCCGGATCAGCTCGGCGCAATCGCGATCGGCCGCGACGCTGACCTCACGATCCTCGACGTCGCGGAAGGTGACTTCGCCTTCACCGACACCACCGGCCAGGCGTTCCGCGGCGGGTACGGCCTGGCGCCCGTGTACACCATCAGGGCTGGCCAGGAGTTCTCGCCGGGCTGGGGAACTCACCCCTGGGGCTGGCTCCCGGCCTCGGCCTGATGTTTCTTTCGCCAGGCGAAAAGTTTACGGATGCCCGTTGCGCCCCCCGGCGGGCATATGCCAACGTCGGGATGGCGCGCGGAGGGATAACCCGTGACGGGCCCTCGGCAACGGCGCAAACCGCGCGCAGCACCACCATGCATGGCCTCGAAATCACGATCCGCGCGGCCCGGCCAGACGACCAGGCCGCCGCAGACCTGCGGGACTCTGGGGTAATTCGCCCAGACCAGAAAGGCAAGGCCACATGAGCATCCTGGGTACCAGGGTGATGCGGACGGAGGACCCGCGGCTGCTGACCGTCGGCGGGACCTACGTCGACGACCTGCGAGTTCCCGAGCTGACAGGGGCGGCCCGGGTCACTTTCGTGCGGAGCCCGCTTGCGCACGCGCTGATTACCGGCATCGACACCGAGGCGGCCAGGCAGGCGCCCGGCGTGGTGGCCGTGCTAACGGTCCAGGACATGGACGACCTGCCCCCGCCCCCGCCGGCGCCGGAGGGCGAGCCCCCGCCCGGCAGCGAGGCCGCGCCGCTGCCGCTCGGCGGCGTGTGGTCCGAGCCGCTGCTGGCCGTGGACCGGGTGCGGTTCGTCGGCGAGCCTGTAGCGATCGTGATCACCGACGACAGCTATCTCGGCGAGGACGCTGCCGAGCTGGTCAGCGTGGACTACCAGCCCCTCGGGGCCGTCCCCGACATCAACACCGCGCTGGCCGCTGAGACGCTGCTGTTCGACGCGGCGGGCTCGAATGTGGCACTGACCATCGGTGCGCCGACAGTTGAGGGCGCCTTCGACGCCTGCGACGTCGTGGTCGAGCGCACGATTACGAACCAGCGGCTGGCGCCGGTGCCGATGGAGGGCCGCGCTGTCGCTGCGACCTGGTCGGACGGCAAGCTCACTGTCTGGGTCAGCACGCAGAACGCGCAGATCTCCCGCTTCATCCTGGCCGGGGCTTTCGGCATGGACCCGGGCGCTATCCGGGTTGTTGCGCCGGACGTGGGCGGCGCCTTCGGCGCGAAGATCGGCGCCGACCGGGACGCGCTGATCGTCGCCTGGGCCGCCAAGCACACCGGTCGGGCCCTTCGCTGGGTCGAGACCAGGTCGGAGAACCTGGTCGGGATGACGCACGGCCGCGCCCAGCGCCAGTTCATCAAGATCGGCGGAACCAGGGACGGCCGTATCCTCGCCTACCGGAACGAGGTCATCCAGGACACCGGCGCGTACCCGCGGATGAGCGGCTTCCTGCCGTTCCTGACTGGCCTGATGGCCGCCGGGCCGTATGACATCCCGCATGTTGAGACTGCGTACCGGGTCGCGGTGACGAACACGACGCCGATCGCCGCCTACCGCGGAGCCGGCCGGCCCGAGGCGACCGCCGCGGTCGAGCGGGCCGTCGACCTGTTTGCCGCCGAGATCGGCATGGACCCCGCGGATGTGCGCCGCATCAACCTGGTGCCGCCGGACAAGTTCCCGTACAGCTCTGGCGGCGGCGCGGTGTACGACACCGGCAACTACGCGGCCGCGCTGGACAAGGTGCTCGATGCCGCGGGCTACGCCGAGCTGCGGGCGGAGCAGGCCCGGCGGCGGGAGCGCGGCGACGTGCTCCAGCTGGGCATCGGCCTGGCCAGCTATGTCGAGATCACCGCCGCCGATGCGGCTGGCGGCGAGACCGCCCGGCTGATGGTGCACGACGACGGCACCGCCACCGTGTACACCGGGAGCTCCGCGCACGGCCAGGGCCACCACACCGCCTGGGCCATGCTGGTGCAGGACCAGCTCGGCATTCCGCTTGAACAGGTCACCGTCATCCACGGCGACACCGACCTGATCCCGCTGGGAGTCGGTACCTACGCATCCCGGTCGCTGCAGCTGGGCGGGACAGCGGTGCGGAACGCCGCGATCGACGTTAAGGAGCAGGCCCGCAAGGTCGCGGCAGACCTGCTTGAGGCCAGCGAAGCCGACCTCGAGCTGGACACCGAGAACGGGGTCTGGCAAGTCCGCGGTGACCCGGCGTCGAGCAGGAGCTGGGCCGAGGTCGCGGCCCACGCCGGGCCGGACGGCCTGGCGGCGGACGCCAACTTCACCACCGGTCAGCCGAGCTTCCCGTTCGGCACGCACCTGGCGGTGGCCGAGGTGGACACCGAGACCGGCAAGGTCCGGATGCTGCGGCACGTGACCGTCGACGACGCCGGCCCGGTGGTCAGCCCGCTGCTGGCTGAGGGCCAGCGGCACGGCGGGATCGCGCAGGGCGTGGCGCAGGCCCTGCTCGAGGAGATGGTGTACGACTCCGACGGCAACCCGGTGACCGCGACGCTCATGGACTACGCGATCATCACGGCTGCCGAGCTGCCGAGCTTCGAGCTGCTGTCGCAGGAGACGCCAACCCCGGCGAATCCGCTCGGCGTCAAGGGCATTGGCGAGGCAGGCACCATCGGCGCCACTCCGGCAGCCCAGAACGCCATCATCGACGCCGTCAGCCACCTTGGCATCCGGCACATCGACATGCCCGCGACGCCCGTGCGCATGTGGGCCGCTATCACCGAAGCCACCTCAGCACCCATCACGGGGGAGAGCCAGTGAAGGTCAACGTGACCGTAAACGGCAGCCAGGTCGAGGCCGAGGTGCCCGATCGCACGCTGCTCGTGCATTTCCTGCGTGAGCAGGCCAATCTCACCGCCGCGAACGTCGGCTGCGACACCAGTTCCTGCGGGGCCTGCACGGTGCTGCTCGACGGGCGCTCGGTGAAGTCGTGCACGCTGCTCGCCGCGCAGGCGGACGGCCGCGAGGTTGTCACGCTCGAGGGCCTGGCGGGGGACGACGGTGAGCTGCACGGGGTGCAGCAGGCCTTCCGGGCCGAGCACGGACTGCAGTGCGGCTTCTGCACGCCCGGCATGGTCATGGCGGCTGTGTCCCTGCTCGAGGAGAACCCCGACCCGAGCGAGGCCGAGGTCAGGACAGCGCTGGAGGGCAACATCTGCCGGTGCACCGGCTACCACAACATTGTCCGGGCCGTCCTGGCCGCGGCGAGCGAGAGGCGGCCCAGGTGATCCCGGCAACCTTCACCTACCAGCGTGCCCTGTCAGTCGACGAGGCACTCGAGCTTGCGGCTCAGGCCGGCGAGGATGCCAAGTTCCTGGCCGGCGGGCATTCGCTGCTGCCGCTGATGAAGCTGCGGCTTGCCGTCCCGGAGACAGTGGTGGACATCGGGCGGATAAGCGAGCTCAGCTTCATCAGGGATGAGGGCGACTACATCGCGATCGGGGCGCTCACCACTCACAGCGAGCTGTCCCAGTCGAGCCTGCTGGCGGAGCAGCTGCCGCTGCTGGCGCATGCTGCCGGCCAGGTCGGCGATCCCCAGGTACGGCACTGCGGGACGATCGGCGGCTCGGTCGCGCACGCCGATCCAGCGGCTGATCTGCCCGCGGTGGTGCTGGCGCTGGACGCCACGATCGTGGCCCGCGGCCCGTCCGGCAGCCGCGAGATCCCGGCCAGCGAGTTTTTCAGCGGGCTGTTCGAGACAGCGCTGCAGCCAGGCGAGCTGCTGACCGAGATCCGCGTCCGTAAGCCTGCCGGCCCGGGCTGGTCGTTCCAGAAGTTCACCAAGCGGGCGATCGACTGGGCCATCGTCGGCGTCGTGGTCCAGGGCGGGAACGTAGCGCTGGTGAACATGGGCTCAACGCCGCTGCGGGCCACGGGTGTCGAGGCGGCCCTGGCGGGCGGCGCAACCGCCCGCGAGGCTGCCGGGCACGCCGCCGAGGGCACCAGCCCGGCAGACGACCTTAACGCCAGCCGGGCCTACCGCGAGCACCTCGCCAGGGTGCTGGTCGGCCGGGGGCTCGAGGAGGCCGCCGCTCGCGGCTGATGTCTGATAAAGAGCTAGCCTGCGACGCGCTTCAGGGTCACGCTGGCAGCGTGGAATCCGACGACGCCATCCGAGCCAGGCAGCGCGATCTGGTCCGGCGGGGGTACGACACGATCTCCCTGGCCTACCGGAGCGATGCCGGGCAGGCCGCGCCTACCTCGGCCGAGGACGTCAGCCGCTACGAGGGCTGGGTGAGCGAGCTTGCCGGACTGCTGCCGGCCGGCGGAAGGGTGCTGGACCTCGGCTGCGGCATCGGGATCCCGGCCACCAGGCAGCTGACCGCGCACGGGTTCCAGGTCGTTGGCGTGGACTTCTCGGCCGTGCAGCTCGAGCGCGCCAGGCGGCTCGTGCCTGCTGCCAGGCTGCTGCAGGCAGACATCGCCGCGCTGCACCTACGCCGGACCAGCCTGGACGCGGTGGTGTCCTTTTACGCGCTCATCCACGTGCCGCTGACCGATCAGCAGGCTCTGTTTCCCAGGCTGCGCGGCTGGCTCAGGCCAGGCGGCTACCTGCTCGCGATCGTCGGCGCGGAATCCTGGACCGGCACTGAGCCGTATCTGGGCGCGCCGATGTTCTGGGATGTGGCCGGGACGGCCGACTATCTTCGGTGGCTCGCCGCCGCCGGCCTCCTCCCGCTCTGGCATCGCTTCATCCGCGAGGGCACGGGCGGCCACACGCTGATCCTGGCCCGCGCGTCCTGTAGCGCAGAAGGACCGCTCAGTGGTCGTGGACGATGACGCCGCGGATGTTCTTGCCGTCCAGCAGGTCGTGGTAGCCCTGGTTGACGTCCTCGAGCTTGTACTTGGTGGTGACGAGCTCGTCCAGCTTGAGCCGACCGGACCGGTACAGCTGGAGCATCCGCGGGATCTCGTCGAACGGGTTGCCGCCGCCGAACAGCGCACCCTTGAGCTCCTTCTGGAACAGGGTGAGCTCGAAGCTCGGCAGCTTGATGTTGACCTGGTCTGGCCCGGCCAGCCCGGTCACTACGACGCTGCCGCCCTTACGGACGGCCGTGAACGCGGCGCGGATGACGTCCTCGGTGACCACTCCGACGGTGACCAGGGCATGGTCGGCGCCGACACCGTGGCTCAGCTCGGTGATCAGTTCCTGCGCCTGGCCGGCATCGGCGGCCGTGTGGGTGGCACCGAGGCGCTCCGCCATCTCCCGCTTGTTCGCCAGCGGGTCTACGGCGATGACGTGGTCCGCCCCCGCTATCGCCGCACCCTGCACCGCGTTGATCCCGACCCCGCCGATCCCGTACACCACCACGGTGTCGCTGGCCCGGACGCCGCCGGCGTTGACTGCGGTGCCCCAGCCAGTGGGCACGCCGCAGCCGACCAGGACGACGGTCTCCAGCGGCAGGTCGTCGTCCACCTTGATGCACGAGTGCACCGACAGCGTCGCGTACTCGGAGAACGTGCCGAGGATGCACATCTGCCCGTAGTCCTGGCCGCCGCCGTGCAGCCGGAAGGTCCCGTCGGTCAGGCAGTTGTCGACGAACAGCGCGCCGAGGTCGCACAGATTGGTCTGGCCCCGGGAGCAGAACCGGCACTGGCCGCAGGCCGGCAGGAACGAGCAGACGACGTGGTCGCCAGGCTTGAGCCGGGTGACGCCCGCACCCACTTCCTCGACGATCCCGGCACCCTCGTGGCCGCCGACGATAGGAAACCGGACCGGGATGTCGCCGGTCCGCAGGTGGTCGTCGGAGTGGCAGAGGCCGGACGCTACGAAGCGGACTAAGACCTCGCCGGCTTTCGGCGGGTCAAGCTCGAGCTCGACGATCTCCCATTCCTTGCCGAGGCCATGCAGTGCTGCAGCCTTCGTCTTCATGTCGCTTTCCCATCGGCCGTGGGCGCCGGGGGCAGGCGCCACCTATGCCATCGAATGCCGGCCAGGGTGCCCTGTCCAGGCCTTCAGGCATTTGCCGGCTACTTTGAGTGCCGCCCACCGCGCAGTCAATGTGCGCTGCACCAAGGAGTGGTGCCGGTTCCCCGTGGTAGCTAACACCGTGGTCAGCTAACACCGTGGTCAGCTAACACCGTGGCCAGCTAACACCGTGGTCAGGCCAGCAAAGTCAGCCACCCGGGTGGCACAGGTCACAATGGCACCGGCCGACCTGGACCGGTGCTCCTAAGACGTCGGCCGCACCGCTTCTGTGCCAGTATCGTCGGGTAGTCCTGTCTCGGCGCCGTGACAGAAAGACGGGCTCATGGATTCGGTGAAGTACTCGATCGTCATCCCTATTTTTAACGAGGAAGAGTCGTTTGGCGCGCTGGTGGCGCGGTTGCGCGGGGTTATGGCGCAGCTGGACGGGCCGGCCGAGGTGGTGCTGGTTGATGACGGGAGCGCGGATCGCAGTTTTGAGCTGATGGCGGCGGTTGCGGCGGAGGATGCGCGGTTTAAGGTGCTGCAGCTGTCGCGTAATTTCGGTCATCAGATCGCCATTACTGCGGGGATGGATATGGCGGCGGGGCAGGCGGTGGTCGTGATGGATGCTGATCTGCAGGATCCGCCTGAGGTGATCTTGCAGATGGCGGCGAAGTGGCAGGAAGGCTTCGAGGTGGTGTATGCCGTCCGGGAGCAGCGGGAGGGGGAGACGCTGTTCAAGCGGAAGACGGCGACGTTGTTTTACGGGCTGCAGCGGCGGCTGGCCGAGATTGACCAGCCGGTGGAGGTGGGGGATTTCCGGCTGGTGGACCGGCGGGCGCTGGATGCGTTCTTGCAGATGCGGGAGCGGAACCGGTATGTGCGGGGGATGTTCAGCTGGGTTGGGTTCCGGCAGACGTCGGTGTCGTATCGGCGGGCGTCGCGGGCGGCGGGGGAGAGTAAGTACCCGCTGCGCAAGATGGTGCGGCTGGCGCTGGATGGGTTTATCGGGTTCTCGACGGCGCCGTTGCGGTTTGCGCTGAGCCTGGGTTTGGTGATGGCGGCGGCGTCGGTGGTGTACGGGGTGGTGGTGCTGGCGCTGAAGCTGGCCGGGGTGGCGAACACGCCGGGTTATGCTTCGTTGCTGGTGACGATCACGTTCCTGTCCGGGGTGCAGCTGACAGTGATTGGCATGGTGGGCCAGTACGTGGCCCGGATCTATGACGAGGCCAGGGCCCGGCCGTTGTATCTGGTCCGGGACGCCCGCGGGTTTACCACACCCCGCCCGCCCGCCCCCGACACCACCCTCTGGCCGGCGGTCAGCCACAATTCCGTTCCGCCTGGTGAGCTGCCTGGTCAGCTCCAGGCCCGGGCCGTGCCGCCACTGCCTCCGTCATGACCGCCATCAGTCACTCCGGGGACGGGCAGGCCAGCCAGGCTGGCACGGTCCGCCCTGGGGAGGCGGCTAGCCCGACCCGCCCGACCGCGGGCCATCCGGCTGTTCCGTCCTGGCTGCGGCGGCCCACTGTGCAGGGCTTGCTGGCCCTGGCCTGCTACGCCGCGATCTGGCTGCTGACATCCGGGCGTCATCTCGTCGCGCACCCTGCCATGGCACAGCTTGACCAGATGAGCATGGACCCGAACTTCTACGTCTGGGCCATGCGCTGGTGGCCGTTCGCTATTGCGCACGGGCTGAACCCGGCGTTCACCCACTACGTAGGCGCGCCGGCCGGATACTCGCTGGCCTGGGTGACCACGGTGGGACCGCTGGCGCTGCTGGCCAGCCCGATCACCCTGACTGCCGGACCGGTGGCCGCCTTCAACCTGGTCACTGTGCTGGGCCTGCCGCTGGCGGCATGGGCTGCGTTCGTGCTCTGCCGGCGGCTGACCGGGGCCTTCTGGCCTTCGCTCGTCGGCGGCGCGGTCTTCGGGTTCTCCGCCTACGAGATGAACCACGACGTGGCCGGGCAGCTCAACCTGACCTATAGCCTGCTGCTCCCGATCCTGGCCTACCTGGTCGTGGTCTGGCGGGATCACGGCATCGGGGACCGCACCTTCGTGATCCTGGCCGGCCTCATCATGGCCGTGCAGTTCTACCTGTTCCTGGAGACTTTCGCCGACCTCACCGCGCTGCTCGCGGTGTCGCTGCTGCTGGGCCTGGCCGTCGCCGGGCGGGCCGGCCGCCCGCAGCTGCTGCGGCTGACCAGGCTGCTGGCCTACGGCTACGCGATCGCCGTTGTGCTGGCAGCGCCGTACCTGGTCTATGCACTCAGGACGCCGTCGCCCAAGCTGATCGCGAAGACCGGGATGGACCTGGCCAGCCTTGTCGTCCCGCGGCCGCAGCGCACCTTCGGCATCGCCTGGCTGAGGCACCTGGCCTGGGGCCCGATCCACGCCTCGCAGGCCTGTTACATCGGCATCCCGCTGATCGTGCTGGCGGTCCTGTTCGCGGTGACCCGCTGGTCGAGCCGGCTTGTCAGGTTCCTGACCTTCCTGGTGGTTCTGATCACCGTGGCTGCGCTCGGCTCGGCCGTCTACGTCGGCGGGCACCGGCTGTTCGGAGTTCCGTGGTCGGCGCTCTACAACCTGCCGATCGTGCGCAACGCCTACCCGCTGCGGCTGATGGTGTTCGCGTATCTGGTGCTGGCCGTGATGACCGCGCTCTGGCTGGCCGGGCGCGATGAGCCGGCCGGGCTTCGCTCGCACACCTGGGCCAGGTGGCTGCTGGCCGTGCTGGTGATCGCCGGGATCGCACTGGACACGCCGCCCATGCCGGCCGGAGGCCATACCACGATCCCGACCTTCATCAGCTCCGGCCAGTACCAGCGTCACCTGTCGCGCGGCGAGATCGTGGTAGTGGTGTCGAAGATCGGCAACGCTGGCATGCAGTGGCAGGCGGAGTCCGGCTTCTACTGGCGCCTGGCCGGCGGCTACGTCAACCAGGCGATCACGCGCCGCTCAGATCTGCCCAAGCAGGTCCAGGATCTTGCGCACGCGACCCCTGCCAGCGTGCTGGCTTTCGAGCAGTACGTCCGGACCAGCCACATCGGGGCGATCCTGCTGGCTGCGCAGTCGGAACCGCAGTGGGTGGGCATCTTCTGGCGGATGGGACTGAAGGGTCATGAATTCGGCAAGGTCATTGTCTATCCGACCGGCGGCTGCCGATCCTGTCGCGTACTGAGCCGAGCAGACCTCTACTAGACCCTGCGGCACTAGCCCCAGCGGCCACGTTTCCCGTCTGCATGCATAGTTGCGGAGCTTGAGCAGATTGCTCGCCCAAGCTCCGCAACCAGTGGCGGCGCCGTGCTCCGCTACCGGGTCATGGCGAGTCGATCCTGATGGTGTACGGGCAGTTCGTGGTGGTCACGATGTGGTACGACGAGCCGACATCCGACGGATGCAGGGTCACCGTGCCCGAGCCCGACATGTTCCGGCTGGCAGCGATGGGCAGGACGTCGGTCTTCGCCGTGGTCTCCATCTGCGCCGCGAACCCGTGCGGCGCTGAGGCCAGGCTGGACGGGCAGGTGTAGGTGTAGTGCGCCGTCGCCGTCGACGACGGCACGACGAACGAAGCGGACGTGCCGCTCGCCGAGCCGGTGGTGCTGATCAGGCGCTTGGCGCTCATTGTCGGGCTGGCGCTCGCCTTAGGGCTGGTAGTCGGCACGTGGGTCGGCGTGACATGTGGCGTCGGTGTGGTGGCGGCGTTGCTGGCCACCAGTCCCGCGGTAACGCCGCCCAGGGCGATGAGGCCCAGCAGCCCCGACAGCACCCCCAGGCGGGCGCGATTGCTCCCCCGAGGTCGTTCAGCCCGGACTTCGTGGGCGCCGGGGGGCTGGCTCGTCTGGTAGGAGCCGCGCTGCGTGTCTTGCGGCTCATCCCTGCCCTCAGGCGGCGGCTGCCGACCCTGGTTCGGATCCCTCCCCTGCATCATGGGGTCCTGATGACCCTGATTCGGGTCCCTGCCCTCCATAGGATCGTCCGGTCGGCCCCGCTGCGGGTCATTTGTCATGGAAGCCTCCCTCATTCTGCTGAGGACGTGGGGGGCGCCCTGTTTGACGACACGATTTTCTCTCACACCGCCCGCGCCCCCTGCGGGAGGCCCTCCCAACGGGTCGCCGGTGAGTATTCCCCGTAACCGGGCGACGGACAGGAGCAGCAGTGAAGTTTCATGTGGTCATCGGCCAGGTGCCGATCGGCTGGGATCCGGCGGAGAACACCCGGCAGGTCATCTCGTTCCTGCGCACGGAGTGCGGGCCAGGCTGTCTCGCCGTGCTGCCGGAGGCGGTGCTATCCGGTTACGACGACGAGTTGTCGGGACTCGAGGCGCTTGACGCGGCCGCACTGCGAGATGCGCAGGCGGCCGTGGGAGCCGCGGCAGCCGGCCTCGGCGTGCACGTGCTCGCCGGGTCGCTGCTGCCAGCAAACGGCGGATGGAGCAACGCCGCACTGTATTTCGGCCCGGCTGGCGAGCGATGGACGTACCGCAAGGTGAACCTGGCGACGCACGAGCGCGGGCGCCTCGTCGCGGGTTCGGCACTGCCGCTCCTCGACGTGCCGGCCAGACCGGGCTCCGAATCGGTCAGCATCGGCGTGCAGCTGTGCCGGGAGCTGAAGTTCCCGGAGCAGTGGCACGTCCTCGCCCGGACCGGCGCCAGCGTGTTTGCCTATCTCACCTACGCAGCAAATCCGAAGGTCGCCGCGGGAGTCTGGCGCAGCCACCTCATCAGCCGAGCGGCTGAGACGCAGCGTTTCGTGCTGGCTGCCAATGTCGCCAGTCCCGATCAGCACTGCCCGAGCATGGTGATCTCGCCGCATGGCGACGTGCTGGCCGAGTCCGCGACGACAGGGCCCGAAGTGCTCCATGCTGATCTCGACCTGACGCAGACCTCGGACTGGCTGCTGTCGCAGCAGCGCCGCGACGTCGTGGCGGTCAGCTACCTGCAGTAGCTAGGGACTTGGCGAGCACCACGAAGCTCAGATCCGGCCGCCGCGGCACTCCGAAGCGCTCGTCGCCGTACGGGAACGGGCGGACTTCCCCGGTTCTGCGGTAGCCACGGCGCTCGTACCACGCGATCAGGTCGGCCCGCTGACCAATAACGGTCATGACCATGCTCGCTGCGCGCCAGTCATCCCTGGCGAGACGCTCAGCCTCGGCGAGGATCTGAGCGCCCCATCCTTGTCCCTGCGAACCCGGCCGCACGGCGAACATGCCGAAGTACACCTCGTCCGCCAGCCGCCGCTCAAGGTGACAGCAGCCGGCCAGTATCTGGTCAGTCTCAGCCAGCAGGACGACGCTGTCAGGTGCGGCCAGCACAGCGGAGACCGCCTCGGCGTCGGTTCGCTGTCCGTCAAGCAGGTCCGCCTCGGTCGTCCAGCCCTCCCGGCTGGCGTCGCCGCGGTAAGCGGACTCAACCACGCCGACAATCGCGGGCACGTCAGCTTCTGCAGCAAATCGGAAACTCAGATCCACCCACGCATTATGGCCGTCGCTCGCGCACGCCGGCGCCGCGGGAGGCACGCCCACCACCGGCGACGCGCCGTCTCATCCGTGCGGCGGGATCCCGCGGAGGGTGTGGTCGGTCTGCGCGATGACCTCGTCCAGCAGCAGCTGATGGTGAGCGCCGCGCAGCCCGTACAGGCGGGCGCGGCCTCGTCGCGCTGGTCGAAGGCTCGGACAGCGCTCGGAGCGATCCAGGTCTCCGACCATCACTACAGCCAGGTGCACGGGCTCCACATGGTGCTCGCGGAATAGCTCCAGCACCGTGTGGGCTGACGCGGCTGCGGTGTGATCAGTGCCCACGGCGATGACCGCCGCGCCTGGGATCGCTCGCGTGCGCACCTGAACTTACCGGCCGGCCAGCAGCACGATGGCTAGCCAGCCTGCCAGCAGGAACGGGCCGAACGGGAGGCTGCTGCGCAGCGACGCACGCCCGCTGGCCAGGAGCGCGATGCCGTAACCGGCGGCCAGCGCGAACGCCGCGAACACGGAGGTCAGCAGGATGCCCCAGCCGGCCCATGCGGCCGCGGCGCCAGTGCTGAGGCCGAGCTTCGCGTCGCCGAGTCCCGCCGATCCTGGCCTCGCCAGTGCGAGCACGGCGAACGCGGCCGCCACGATCGCAGCCCCGGCCGCGGCCCTGGCCAGGTCATGCCACTGCCCGGCTGTCGCGGCGGCGGCGATCAGCAGTGCGGCCACTCCGGCGAGGCACGCGCCGGTCAGGACATCCGGCAGTCGTCGCACCTTGCTGTCGATCACTGCTAGCGGCACGCCGCAGATCACCAGCCAGCCGACCGCGCTCGCGACCAGCAGCTCATGCACCCGCGCCGTGACAACGATTACCAGCGCCGCCGTGACCAGCGCGGTGACCCACGGTCTCGGTGCGGTGCTGCCGCCGAACCTGGCGATCAGCGCGCTAGCAGGCCAGCCGGAGGCGGCCGCGACGACCACGGCGACAGTGGCGAACACCAGGTTCATCTCGCGGCTCCCGCAGGTGCAGCGGCGGCGCGGCCTGTGCTGATGCCCGACCGTCGCTCTGCATCGACGGTATCGTGAACCGCCGCCGGATTCAGCGGCTAAACAGGCTCTGTACATCTCCGGAACAAGGGTGGGAGGTGTCCCGTTGACCTGGGACGAGCTGCTCGCCTACTGCCTGGCCAAGCCCGGCGCCTGGGCTGACGAACCTTGGGGCGACGGCGTCCTGACGAAGGTGGGCAGCAAGATCTTCGCCTTCCTTGGCAGCCGCGACAACCTCAGTGTCAGCCTCAAGTGCGGTGCGACCAGGGACGTCGCGGACGAGTGGCTGGACCGCTACCCGGATGACGCCTCAGTGATGGCCTACATCGGCCGGTCCGGCTGGAACACCCTGCGAGCGAACGGCGCAATCCCGGCCGATGAACTGCTCGAGGCGATCGACAGCTCCTATGCCGCTGTCGTCAGCAAGCTGCCGAAGAAAGACCGCCCGCAAGCCTAGCCCAGGGCGTCCAGCCGCTTGATCGTCTCTGTCAGCTCCGCGACCAGGTCCGCCATCAGGTCCGCGACCGACCTGACCTCGTTCATCCGGCCGATGATCTGGCCGACCGGCAACGGGATCACATCCGGGTTGCCGGAGAGCATGAGCCGGTGGTGCGCCTCAGCGACGAGCAAGTTCTGCAGCGGCATGGGCAGCGGGTCAGGCGCGCCCGGCTCGGTCCACGCGTTGGTCCAGCTGTTCTTCAGCAGCCGGGCGGGCTTGCCGCTGTAGATCCTCGACCGCACGGTGTCGGAGGAGGTCGCGGCCAGCAGAGCTGTGCGCACTCCGGGCAGCGGCGAGAGGCTGGCATACTCGGACGTGACGAGCCAGGCCGAGCCCATCCACACGCCGGCCGCCCCCAGCGCTAGCGCCGCTGCGATCTGCCGGCCGCTGCCGATGCCGCCGGCCGCGAGCACGGGTACGTCCGGACCGACCGCGTCCACGACTTCCGGTACCAGCACCATGCTGGCGATCTCGCCGGTGTGACCGCCTGCCTCGTAGCCCTGCGCCACCACGATGTCGACGCCCGCGGCGACGTGCGACCTCGCGTGCGCCGGCTTCCCCGCGAGCGCGGCGACGAGCATGCCGCGATCGTGAGCGCTGGCGATGATGTCCGCGGGCGGCGACCCGAGCGCGTTGGCGATCAGCCGGGCCGGGTGCGCGAGCGCCACCTCGACCTGCTGACGGGCGACCGAGTGCAGCCAGCCGAGAACACCATCGCTGGCAGGCGCTCCCTCCGGCAACGGCGGCACGCCGAGACGGGTCAGCGTCTGGTCGACGAACTCGCGATGCCCGGCGGGGATCAGCTGGTTCAGGTCGATTGCGGCGCCCTCAGCCGGGATCTTGGCCGGCATCACCACGTCGATGCCGTAGGGCCGGCCATCCGTGCTGGAGTCCATCCAGTCCAGCACCTTGTCGAGCTCAGCCGTGTCGTTGAACCGGACACAGCCGAGCACGCCGAGGCCGCCCGCCCGGCTGATGGCCGCTGCCACGTGCTCGGACGGCGTGAATCCGACAATCGGATGCTCGATGCCGAGCTGGTCGAGCAGTGGCGTTCGCATGGCAGCCGCCTCGGAGGTAGGGAACGTTCCGCGTCATCGGTACGAAAGTAGAACGTGTTATCGTTCGGGGCAACCTTCGCCGGGTCAGGGAGGACGCGCGTTGACTGCTAGCGAGCCGGGGGAGACGGTGCTGCCAGACGAACCGGTGCTGCCAGACGAACCGGTACAGCCAGACGAACCGGTACAGCCAGACGAACCGGCGCATGCGCTCATCGAGCGGCGCGGCCACGTGCTGATCGTGACGCTGAACCGTCCGCAGGCCCGTAACGCCCTGAGCGGCCCGATGCTGGCGATCATGCAGCGGGCCTGGGACCAGGTGGACAGCGACCCGGAGATCCGGGTGTGCATCCTGACCGGTGCGGGTGGTGCATTCTGCGCAGGCGCCGACCTCAAGGCCATGACAGCGTCGCATCCCGGTGACTCGTTCTCCTCCGGCGCGTTCGACCCGACCGTGATCGAGCCGCTGCTCAAGGGCAGGCGGCTCAGCAAGCCGCTGATCGCCGCGGTGGAGGGCCCGGCCATCGCAGGCGGGACCGAGATCCTGCAGGCTACTGACATCAGGGTCGCAGGCCGGAGCGCCAGGTTCGGGATCTCCGAGGCGCGCTGGGGGCTGTTCCCGCTGGGCGGGTCCGCAGTGCGGCTCGTCCGGCAGATTCCCTACACGGTCGCGGCTGACCTGCTGCTGACCGGGCGGCACATCACCGCGGTCGAGGCGCAGGCGATCGGCCTGATCGGGCACGTGGTCGACGACGGCCAGGCGCTGACGAGGGCGCTAGAGATCGCCGAGATGATCGCGGCGAACGGCCCCGTCGCCGTTCAGGCCATCCTGAAGACGATCAGGGCGTCGGAAGGACTGCCGGAAAACGAGGCGTTCGCCCTCGAGGCCGAGCTCGGCGTGGCCGTGTTCGCCAGCGAGGACGCCAAGGAGGGCCCCCGCGCCTTCGCGTCGAAGCGGAAGCCCGAGTTCCGCGGCCGCTAGCTTCGTCGCCGCCGGTGGTCCGGCTGCTGCGTCAGTGCGGCTGGTACGGGACGCTTGCCACCACCGGATGATCGGCGCGGATCTTGCCGATGCTGGACGCACCACCAGGTGAGCCGAGGCGGACGTAGTTGAAGAACTCGAAGTTAGCCCGGGCAAATGGCTCCAGCTCACGCGGGACGTCGCGTTCGTAGTAGATCGCCTCGACCGGGCAGACAGGCACGCAAGCGCCGCAGTCGACGCACTCGTCGGGCTGGATGTACATCATCCGCTCGCCCTCATAGATGCAGTCAACCGGGCACTCACCGATGCATGTCTTATCGAGCAGATCGATGCAGCCCTGCGTGACGACGTAGGTCACCTTGAGACTCCTCCTGGCGTGTGGCGCCTGTGATCAGGCGATCGCGTGGTTACTTCGACGCCGACAAACCTAGGGCAGCCGGTCATTTCCGGGCACTGACGAATACCCCGTAGGGGACAGGCGCGGGCCACGAAGTGCGCAGGTGTTGGCTCGCCTGCGCCAGGGCAGATCACAGCGGTGACCTTCGCCCGCTCGCAGGCGGGGCCCGCGCAGGCCGCAGGGCCGCGATCTGGCAGGCGCCGACCAGGCGGGCGCCGATCTGCCGGGCACCGATGGCGGGCGGAATGGCTGGTTCTGGGCGCTTATCTCGTCGGCGCCGTCATCCTCACCGTCCGGCTGTGGATCGACCCGGCGACGCAGGCGCAGGTCGGCGACCCGCAGGACGTTGATCTGTACGCGTGGTTCCTGCGCTACTCGGCGACTGCCGTCTCGCACGGCGGCCTTCCCGCGCTGATCAGCACGGCGATGAACGCGCCGCGCGGCATCGGGCTGATGTGGAACACCTCGGTCCTGCTCCCCGGCATCCTGCTGACCCCGGTGACGCTGCTGGCCGGGCCGCAGGTCAGCGCTACGGTGATCCTCACCCTTGGATTCGCCGGGTCGGCCGCGGCCCTGTTCCTCGTGCTGCGGCGATGGGGCGCGAGCGTGTCGGCCGCGGCCATCGGCGGCGCGGTCTACGGCTTCTCGCCGGCCCTGGTGGACGCCGGGACCGGTCACTACCAGATGCAGTTCGCCGTGCTGCCGCCGCTCATCATCGACGCCGCGCTGCGGATCGTGACCGGCCGCGGCCATCCGGTCAGGAACGGCATCTGGCTCGGGCTGCTGGTCGCGGCCCAGGTCTTTATCGGCGAGGAGTTGCTGCTGCAGACCGCCCTGGCCGGAGCGCTCATGGTGCTCGTGCTGGTACTCAGCCGGCCGGGATCTGTGCTCTCGCGGATCCCCGGCACGGCGGCCGGGCTGGCGACCGGAGCCGGGGTCATTCTCCTGATCTGCGGCTATCCGCTCTGGGTGCAGTTCCGCGGCCGGATTACCGAGCACGGCAGCCCGTGGAACACCAGCGTCTTCCCGGCCCGTCCGGCCGCGTTCGTCACGCCGTCGGGCGGCCTGCTGTTCCACACGCCGGCGAGCGCGACGGCCGCCGGGAGCTTCCCGAACTACATCCCGGAGTACCTGGCGTACCTGGGCTGGCCGCTGCTGATCGTGCTCGTTGTCGCAGCGGTCTGGTTCTGGCGCCAGCTGCAGGTCCGCGTCGTCGCGGCGACATTCCTGCTCTTCGAGGTCTTCAGTCTTGGCAGCAGCCCGAAAGCGCTCGGTGCGCGCTTCCAGGCGTGGCTGCTGCCCTGGCACTGGCTCTACCATCTGCCTGTCCTCAGCCAGATGCTGCCTGACCGGTTCGCGGTGCTCGCCGACGGGGCCGCCGGAGCGCTGCTGGCCCTCTCACTGGACCAGGCTCGCTCGGCCGCGCCGCTAGCCGGGGACTGGCGGCGCCGCGGTATCGCAACCGGCGTCGCTGCCCTCGCCGTCCTGCCGCTGATCCCGCTGCCGCTGCACACCGCGCCGGTGACACCGCTGCCGGCCGGCTGGCAGCCGGCCTTCAGCCGGCTCAGGCTGGCGCCGGACGCCAGGGCGCTGGTCGTGCCGATCCCGTCTGGCGCCACGCCCCAGGCGCTGCGCTGGCAGGCCGACTCCGGCGAGCCCGGCTCGCTCATCGGCGGCTACTTCCTCGGGCCGAACCTGAAGGGGCACGCAACGGGCGTGCTCAGCTACCCGCGCAGCAGCCCGCCGGGCTACCTCAACGCGCTCTGGCAGGGCAGCAAGCCATCGCGTTACCCATCCCCGGCGAAAGTCCGGGCCACCATCACCGGCTGGTGGCGCCCTGCCGCCGTGGTCGCGGTGACAAGCCTGAACTCGCGACTCGGCCGCTACCTCACCAGTCTCCTCGGGCCGCCGCCGGTCCGGATCGGGCAGGTACTCGCCTGGCGCCTGCGCACGTAGGCGACTCGTTCGCCGGCCCACGTTGCAGGCGTCAGGTAGAACGTGTTTCACTCTGATCCGTGACCCTGCCGCTGGACCAGCCGCCAGATGAGCCGCCCGACCGGCTGCCCGACCCGCCGCTCAGCGCCCCGCTGAACATCAGCTTCGACTACACCCGGTCGCTTGGCCCGGTGCTCAGCCAGTTCATGACCGGGCTCGCGCACCGCGCGATCCTGGCGTCGCGTTCGGCCGATGGCCGGGTGCACGTGCCGCCGGCTGAGTACGACCCGGTGACGTTCGCGCCGCCGGCCGAGCTGGTGCACGTCGGACCGGCCGGGACGGTGGTGACGTGGTCGTGGCAGCCGGAGCCGCGGGAGGGCCAGCCGCTGCAGCGCCCGTTCGCATGGGCGCTGATCCGGCTGGACGGCGCGGACACACCGCTGCTGCATGCAGTCGACGCCGGAACGCCGGAGCAGATGCGCACCGGCATGCGCGTCATG
>Ga0335075_10004691_pt1 | contig 21305 bp, 22 predicted proteins | sample Lox_Sample_24_FD_206723 | JGI IMG/M metagenome (GOLD analysis project Ga0335075, IMG submission 206723) | Soil microbial communities from Loxahatchee National Wildlife Refuge, Florida, United States - Lox_Sample_2.4 | ecosystem: Environmental > Terrestrial > Soil > Wetlands | place: USA...
CGCGGAGGCCGCAAGCCACTCGCGATTGAAAGCCGCGCGTGTCAGCGCGTCCGAGAACGTATTGTCGAAGCCGTGGAGGAAGAAAAGGAGGTTGCGGCCCGGCGCCGAAAGGTCCGCAATCACCGCTGCCGAGAATCCGCCCTTCTTGATCTCATCGATCTGCTCAACCGTTCCCGGCGCCCCGGTCGGAACATCCACGCCGGTGACGAACGCTCTGCCATAGGTCATCGCCGTCGGATCCAAGGGCGCTACCATCGCAGCCTGGTAGCTCTCGACCGCATCGGCAGGACCGCTGAGAACCCGATTGGTCGCAAAATAGACGGTGGTATTTACCATAGCACGTTCCGAAGCTACAACGGACACGCACGGCCGATCAGTAAGGCCGACTTCTGCATGCGCCAAGCGCTACTCTTCGCTTTTCTCCGGAACTTTGCAACACCGACAACGGGAGGAGCGATCATATTCCGGTGTGGATGACCTGGCAGCCCCGACAGGCTGTCCTCGGGCAATCCGCGCCGACAAGCCAGCGCAACCCTGGCTCAGCGAGCCTTCCACGCAGCTTGATCCGGAAGGAAAGCACCCGAAGGTGGCTCGCCTATCGCACGGCCGCACCGCAGACTCCGAGGTTGTGTGAAAACCTGCTGACACCGGCATGAGGGCTGGTCAGAGGTACCCGAAGCGCGGGAGGTGAGCGAGAATCGCTGTGGCGCAAGGAAGGTTGGTAGAGACAACTTTTCACATTTTCGTGATTATCACGCAACAAGAAGAATTTGAGCAATATTGGGCGCGGCGGTCGGCCTCCGCCCGCGGACGACCCGGGGGAAAGCTCGAACGCTCCGAAAGATTTCGCGAGGCGTCCTTCTGCGGCCGCGTGCCGGTCTGGCTGTGTTCGGGAACCACAGAACGGCTGACGCGGAGACGATCGATGCTGTTCCGTATTCTTGCCCTCGACGGCGGCGGCTGCTGGGCGCTTATGAAGGTTCGCACCTTGACGGCACTGCACGGAGACGGCGCGACCGGCCTTCAGGTGCTGAGAAATGGCGACCCCGTCGCGGCCAGCTCCGGTCGCAGTCTCGTTCTGGTGGGGCTGGTCGATGACCTTCCTCTTGAGGGGATTCTGCAGCACTTCCCCGCTGAAAACACACGCCGCTTCATCTTTTGCACCGCACCATCGCTTGCTGATGAAATGCTTGAGTCCACTGTCGGCATCGGCCCCAGGTACACTGCACGCGCGAACTCGCTTTGTCTTGTGTCCAGGAAACCGGGTGCGGTACAGGCGCTCAAGTTACAGTCGTGCCGTAGCTCACTTGCCGGAGAAGAATGGGCTGGAGAAAGAACGTGGCGAAGACCTACATCAAGAGGCTGGTCATACCCGCAGCCATCGGATCGCTGCTGCTCAGCGTCACCCTCGTAAATACCCCAAACGCGTTTGCACAAAACAACGCGATCAGGCCGCTGCCTGCTGTCGTGTCGGTGTCACCCGACGTGATTTCCGAATCAGGTTGGCTGACCGTCAATATCGAGGGCGTTGGGGATTCGAAGAATTATACTCAGGTTGATCCATCGACGTTCCGGCTCCGCCTGGACGGTCAGCTATTCACGGGTCTGCTCCCCGACCGTCGTGGTTCCGGCCAGTACGCGTTCGACTTGGCGGGCCTGCACCAGGACAGGAACTGGCTTCGCATCCTCGAGGCGCCGCCCATCCTGGGCATCAAATCAGTGACCGTCGGTATTGCTACCTCGGGCGATGACCTTCCACCGAAATCGGGACAGCCGGTGACGGTCCGGTTGCGTATCTTCTCAGCCGGCGGGCTGACGCTGGCGGTGCTGAGCGTCCTGGCGGTTCTCGGTCTTATCTCGAGACTGGGGACTGCCACCGATATGCTGCTCGACTCCAGGCCCGTTCCTGCGGGCAAGAAGAGGCCTTACAGCCTGGCACGCTGCCAGATGGCGTTCTGGTTTGTCCTCATTGCGGCTGTCTTTGTCGTGCTGACCCTGGTCACTGGCGACTACAATAACATTGTCACTGACCAGAGCTTGGTGCTCCTTGGGATCTCAGGGGCGACGGGGCTTTCCTCGATCGCCATGGACTGGAAGAAAGCAGGGCGGACCGGGAGCGACCCGGCGACCGCGCCGGTGCACACGACCTTCTTCCAAGACCTGCTTACCGACGACACGGGATGGGCGCTACACCGGGTGCAGGTTTTCGTCTGGACCATGATCCTGGGGGCAGTCAGCCTGTGGTCGGCGTATAACAGGCTGACGCTCCCAAACTTTGATAACAACCTGCTCGTGCTCATGGGCATCAGTTCCGGTCTCTATCTCGGGTTCAAGTGGCCGGAAGCCCAGACCTCGGCTCTGCTACCCGGTGGATCACCGCCACCAGGGGCGACAGCAGCCACAGGACCCCTTTGACCCCTCCAACTCGGACGGAACTCGGACGCCCGGAACTTGGACGCCAGGTCGGGCGGCCAACTGGACGGTCGATCCGGATATGCATGGCTCGAGCCTCGGGCACTGTCAGTGCTATTGTCTTCACCAACTCATCCCGATCACGTAACAGACCTGTACGCAGCCCATCGCATGCAGTACGGTCGGCTTTACGACGTGACGTCGCACATGCCGTAGCGGCACGGCTCTGACGGTCGAATCGGGCAAATGCAATGGGGCACTCGAGGGTCCAAGTTTCGTGTCTTCCACAACACGATGAACGCTCGAATACAACCGATAAAAGCGAAGACAGCAAATAGCGCAACGCCGGCCGCCCGCACCTTTTGGGCCTGCCCGTTGTGAAGCACCAGGGACACCAGGATCGCGATGGCGAGAAAAGCCATGGCCGTTACGAGCATGGGCCCGGTGTCTGGTAGACTAATAGTAATCTGCGCACTTCGCTCTTGGGCATTGACTATTTCGACGGAGATGGGGTTGCCCCATACGCACCGGGGATGATTGGCGGGATCAGGCCAGTAGGGACAATACCTGGAGCATTTCCAACGGCAGTTCCGAGATCGCTCGCACCCGCAACGATGGCAGGTGTCGGAATCTGAAGGATGGGATTGCTCTGCAACATATTCAGGGCTGATGACTCGTCTGAAAGAGCGGTGTCTGCTGCCCTGGCCCGGCGCATTGATGACGCACTGTTGCCAAGTACATCGCCGAGAGCCGAACCGGCGTACCCAAACAAGGCGCCTACGACTGCGGCGGACTGTGTGCTATTTCGAGGTGCCCTCGATTGAATTGAGGGTTGCGGCTTGCGCGGCATTTGTGGCAGCGCCAACCACCGCATTTGCAATAGCCCGTCCCCCCGCTTGAAGGCCCGTCCTTGCAATGAGGGCGCTTGCTCCGGAAGTGATGAAGCCTGCCGCTGCTGCACCACCGAGTTCATAGTAGTTAACCTTCGTAATCTGAAAGCCATTGCCAGCAGGCTGAACGCCAAGCTCCTCGCCCGCCCCAATGACATTGTCCCGGCCGTTGATTCTGCCACTGGGATCGGGAACCGACCGCAAGCGCAGCACAGAGATGTCCCCGCTCTCAGGCCTCGGGTCCTCATGAGCAGTGTCACGGCCGTGACGCGGCCAGCGCACGCGGCGAATGTTCCGATCCTTCGGCCCTGACCGAAAGGAAATCGCAATGCTCGAATCGCAGCGCGCGCTCTTCGATATGCCGCGCGAGGTCTGCTACCTGAACGCCGCCGCCCGTCGCGAACGCCCAAAACCTGCCGGTTCGGCAATTTTCAGAACTCAGGAATTATGGACCATTCGAAAAGCCAGCCAATGACGGAGCGTTCTTGCGATTTTGACCCCTGCTAGCGTCGCGATGGCGTCCCCAACCGATCGGGCCTGGCTCTGAGCGGCCGGAAACCCGTCGCGAATTCCCACATCTGGATCAGGCGTTGAAGATAAATCGTGTGCCCGTATACGCCCGCAGGAGCTTTTTTGGAATTTCACTCCGCGCCATCTCCCAGAAAGGCTCGCCCGAGCAGTGCATCGGCACCACATAATCGGGATCGATCTTCTTGAGACTCGCAATGACCTCGACGAGGTAGTCTTCTTTGTAGGGTGCGAGATGGAATCCGCCCAGAACGGCATGGACCTTGTTCACTCCCGAGACTGCCTGCGCTTGCTTGATGATATTAATCAGGCCGCGATGGCCGCAGGAGGTGAGCACGATCAGGCCGCGGCCTTTCAGGTTGTAGACGGTCGCAATCTCATGGCGGAACTGGTCCGGCATTGCGCTGAGACCTCGCTCGTCTTCAGGTAACTTTTCAGGATAGCAGCCCAGACCACCACTCACCCCAATCGTCATCCGGGTTGGTGACAGCAGCTTTTCGAAGGTGATCTGCGGCACCTGGCCTGTGGTGAAAGCATGATCAGCAACCAGAGATGGCCCAGGTGCATACGTCACGATCAGCTTAGCCATTTGCAGAGCGGACCGATCGAGCACCCCGAAATTCCCCGCAAGTGGCGGTGCCGTCCACTGGCGTGCGCAGAAGCACGCCTCGCCACCGACAAAGAACGGAATGCCGGACCTCAGCCTGCCCCTGTTTTGCTGCAGGAATCCGACCAACCCACCGAAGTGATCATAGTGCCCATGGCTCAGCACCAAGGCGTCGAGGCCATCCGGCTGGATGCCGAGAAGATCTACGTTGTTGTTTAAGGCCTCAGCGGTAAAGCCGAAGTCGATGAGCACGTTCCGCACTTGGTCACCTCGGCGCGACTCGGCCTGCAGCGACAGGCCGAACTCGCTGATCAGGGCCTTCGATGGTGGCGCGTCGCTCAGTGCCCAGCCAAAGCGTTGAATGTCCACATTTCCGGCTTTGCTACTGGGAGTGATGGCAATCTGATAGCTGTCGACCACCACCCGAACGGCGAGACGATCGATCTCGGGTACGGCGCCAAACGCTGTTTGTGCCCGCGCCGGTTTTCCGCCCGCCAGGAGCGAGTCAAGCAGTGTAGCGAACGCGGCAGCGCCCCCGCCACACAAGGCGTTACGACGACCAATACTGCCGTTCTTGGAGTATTTCATGCGCTGACCTCCCTAGTCGGCCCACTCACCGATAGGGTTGCCCGTCGCTCTGGACGGTCACCCGCCGCCGGGCCAAGAATCCCAGTCAGTTCGCGAGCCCAACGACAAGGTTGTCCCATCATGGCGGACTTGAGTCAACCAGGATTTGCCAAAAGGAGAGAGCGCGATTGCCCGCAAGCGCGACCGGGGCGCCTCCTTCCAGCGCTGCCACAGAGGCCAACCCTATGCGGCGTGCAAATCTCAAGAAATTCGCAGCGCGCGGCTTGACGCAGAGCGCATCCCGCAACTGGTCCCGGCAAACTGCTGAACTAAGCCGCGTCAGGGAACCAGCACGATTTTCCCGGCCCGATGCTTGCCATCGCCAAGCATGCGATGCGCGATCGCGGCATTCGACAAAAACAGCACATCGCCGATATGTGGCCGCAGCGCCCGTGTCTCGAACAGTCCGGCAACGTGGCTGAGATTAGCCGCCGTGACATCAACAAGAATGAAGTGAGCCCGCACGCCGTGGTGCGCGGCAATCGCCTGGTCGGGTGCTGCGACCGCCGATATCAGCACACCGCCGGGCCGCAGCCACTCGAAAGCCTGGGTCAAGGCGCTGCCGCCGACCGTATCGATCACGACGTCCATTTGTCCGGCCAGATGCGGCGGCGGCCCCCGGTGGCAACAGCCTCGGCCGCGCCCAGGCTGCGCCCGACATCGGGCGTGCGATGCTTGAGTACTACCGCAAACCGCAGCCCTAGCTCATTTGCGAAGCTTAAAATTTGCACCAAAATGAGGGGATTGGAAGCAAATGACTTTTTTGTTGCGCAAAGCCGTTGCATAATGAACCCGCATTTTGGGGGACTCATGGACGAACTCATGCGCAGCATCGCGGAGAAAAAGGCCGAGCTTGACCGGCTCCGCGTGCGCGCGCCGCAGGGGCTGACCAACTTCGAGCACGTGCAAGACCTCGAACTCACCTACACATCGAACGCCATCGAGGGAAACACCCTCACCGCCGTCGAGACGACGCTTGTTGTCGAGAAGGGCATCACCATCGGCGGCAAGCCGCTCAAGGATCACTTGGAGGCGGTCGATCACTTCGAGGCGCTGCGCTATGTCCGCGAGCTTGCCCGCCGTCGCGTACCGTTCGCGGAACTGGACGTGCGCAACCTGCATCGGTTGGTAATGTTGCGTTCCGCCCCGGAGATCGCCGGACGCTACGCGGACCAAGGCCGCTACGTGCTGACCGACGCCGGACGGCACGACTTCCCTTCCCCCGCCGAAGTGCCCGCGCTTATGGGAGACTTTGCACGCTGGCTTGGCCGCGCCGAGGCTACACCGGCAACCGCTTTCGCCGCGCATCGCCAGCTTGTGGATATTCACCCCTTCAACGACGGCAACGGACGCACGGCGCGGCTCCTCATGAACCTGATCCTCATCCGGGGCGGCTATCCGCCGGTCGCGGTGCGGCCCGAAGATCGCTTGGCCTATCTCGATGCCTTGCAACAGGCTCAGGCGGGACACGGTACGGCCGCGTTCGAGCGGTTGCTTTACGAGCGACTGGGAACCACCTTGGGGGAGTATGTAGGCGCCTCGAAAGAAGCGCTTTCTTCCCGCAGGAACGGAGATGAATTCGCCCCATGAAATACGGCGACGCTCGGGCGGACACCATCACATCGCACGGGCGGCTGATGCTGACCATGTTGGGCGGGCTTGCTGAATTCGAGCGCGACCTGATCCGGGCACGCACGGTGGAAGGGCGTGCACGGGCGAAGACACGCGGACAGCACATGGGCCGACCGCCGAAGCTCACGCCGGAGCAGCAGAAGGAAGCACGGCGGCGGCGAGTCGAAGGGGCGACACTGAAGGAGGTGGCGAAGAGCTACAACGTCGGCAGGGCGACGATTTCGAGGATCGCCGCGTGAGTGCGGGGTACATCGACGAGTTCATTAGCTTCTGGAGACGCTGCGATCTCAACGCGCGACCATGCGCACATCCGGACGACTGGCCGATTCTCCGGCAGTATGGGGGACAATATATCGACGAGAAACCCAAAGGTTTCAACGAGTTCGTAGCGAGTTCCCGTTTTGGAAACTTCCAAGACAATCGCCTGCACTTGTCACTTCTGCCGAGTCCTTACTGCGGCGATCTACGCACCGCCGATATTGTCGTACTGTTATTGAACCCCGGTTTAGGACTGACGGACTACTATTCCGAGACGTGTATGCCCCAATTCCGCCATCAGCTTCAGAAGATGCTCGCACAGGACTTCACTGGCATGGAGTTTCCGTTCGTGTTTCTTGACCCGAAGTATTGCTGGCACGGAGGGTTTCACTGGTGGGAACAAAAACTGCGAGATGTAACTACGATTATTGCTAGGAAGAAATTCCATGGAAGATACCTGGACGCGTTGCGTAGCATGTCAAAACGCCTAGCGTCACTCGAATTGATTCCATATCATTCATCGTCTTTCAACGCGCATAGGCTTATCAAAAAGTTGCCCTCAGTGCGCGCTGCAAAGCAATTTGTTCGGAGGACGCTGAAGGAGATCCGAGACGAAAAGACGATCATTGTCACTCGACAGGTAAAGTCGTGGGAACTTCCCGGAGATACTCCAAATCTCATCATCTACGAAGGCGGCCATACCCGGGGGGCTAGCCTTGGAAGCAAGAGCCGTGGCGGGCAGGCGATTCTTGAGCGATATGGCATTTCAGGCGGCTGACTTTCCATAAAGGGAATTCCGCGATGGCCGACTGTAAGTCACCTGTAGAAACACCATTCGCCCCACCGGTAGTAACGGCGCTCCGATCCTTCCGCCCCGACCAAAAGGAAATGGCAATGCTCGAATCGCAGCGCGCGCTCTTCGATATGCCGCGCGAGGTCTGCTACCTGAATGCCGCCGCCTGGGGCCCGCTGCCTCGGCGAAGCCAAGAAGCGGGACGCGCCGGTGTGGCGCGCAAGGGCCAGCCCTGGACGCTCGATCCGGATCTCCCCGCGCAGCAATTCGCGCGCGCCAGAAACGCAGCCGCCGCGTTGATCGGCGCCGAGGCGGACGACATCGCACTCATCTCCTCGGTCAGCTACGGCGTCGCCACCGCGGCAAAGCTGATCGCGGTGCCGGCCGGCACGCGCGTTCTTCTCCTCGAAGACGATCACTCCTCGCCGGTGCTGGAATGGATGACCCGTGCCGAGAGAGAAAACTTCGCCCTCGACATCGTGCACCGCCCCGCGAACGGGGACTGGACTTCCGCGGTGCTCGAAGCGATCGCGTGCCCCACCACCGCGCCGCTCGCGCTCGCCTCGATTTCCTCGGTCCACTGGTCGGACGGCGGCATCGTCGATCTCGCCCGCATCGCCCCTGCCCTCCGCGCCGCCGGTGCCGCGCTGCTCGTCGACGCCACGCACGCGGTCGGCGCCATGCCGCTCGACGTCAAGGCGCTCGATCCGGATTTCCTCGTCTTCCCCACCTACAAGTGGGTGCTCGGCCCGTATGGTCGCGCCTTCCTCTATATCGCCAGGCGCCGGCAGAACGGCCTGCCGCTCGAGCAGACATCCTATGGCAGGCGCGCTGTCAAATCGGACCAGGCGACCTATCTCGCCGACACGCGCTTCGTCTCAGGCGCCAGCCGGTTCGACATGGGCGAACGCGATCATTTCATCTCGATCGAGATGGCCTCCATCGGCATGGAAATAATCGCGCAATGGGGAACCGATGCGATCTCGAAGCGGCTGGCCTGGCTCACGGAGCGGCTCGCCATCGGCCTCGGCAATCTCGGCGTTCAACTGCCCGAAACGCGTTGCCGCGCCCCGCACATCCTGAGCCTCGGCTTTCCGAACGGCATGCCGGATGGGCTGCTGGCAGGGCTCGCGGCGATGAATGTGCATGTCGCGGCAAGGCTCGGCCAGATGCGGATCAGTCCGCACGTCTACAACGACGAGGCGGATGTCGCGGCGTTCGTCTCCGCCTTCCGAAGGCTCAGGCCTTGAGGGCCTGGACAATCTCTTCGGTCATCTTCTTCGCATCCCCGAACAGCATCATCGTATTGGGGCGAAAGAAGAGTTCGTTTTCCACCCCCGCATAGCCGGAGGCCAGGGAGCGCTTGACGAACAGCACCGTCTTCGCCTTTTCGACCTCGAGAATCGGCATCCCGTAGATCGGCGATTTCGGATCGGTCTTGGCGGCGGGATTGGTCACGTCATTGGCGCCGATCACGTACGCAACATCGGCGGTCGCGAATTCGTTGTTGATGTCCTCGAGTTCGAACACCTCGTCATACGGCACGTTGGCCTCCGCCAGCAGCACGTTCATGTGCCCCGGCATCCGCCCGGCAACCGGATGGATCGCGTATTTCACCTCCACTCCTTGGGCTTTCAGCGTATCCGCCATCTCGCGCAGCGCGTGCTGCGCCTGCGCAACCGCCATGCCGTAGCCCGGCACCACGATCACCTTGCCGGCATTCTTGAGGATGAAGGCGGCATCGTCCGCGTTGCCGCTCTTCACCGTCCGATCGGCGGCGGCACTCGGGCCGCCAACCGCGCCCTCGGAGCCGAATCCGCCCAGCAGCACATTGATGATGCTGCGGTTCATCCCCTTGCACATGATGTAGGAGAGGATCGCGCCCGACGCCCCGACCAAAGAGCCCGGCACGATCAGCCCGATATCGCCGAGCGTGAAGCCGATTCCCGCCGCCGCCCAGCCGGAATAGCTGTTCAGCATCGAGACCACCACCGGCATGTCCGCCCCGCCGATCGGGATGATGATGAGGAACCCGAGCGCGAAGGAAAAGAAGGCGATCGCCCAGAAGAAACCCTGGCTGCCGCCGGTGCTGACGAAACCGATGACCAGCAGCAGGATCAGGATGGCGATGCCGAGATTGAGCTTGTGCTGGCCGGCAAAGGAGATCGGCGCGCCGCTCATCAGCGCCTGCAGCTTCGAGAAGGCGATGACCGAGCCCGAGAAGGTGATGGCGCCGATGGCCAGCCCGATCGACATCTCGATGCGGCTTTCGAGATGCAGATTGCCCGGCTGGCCGATGCCGAAGGCCGCCGGCGCATAGAGCGCCGCGGCGGCGACAAACACGGCCGCGAGCCCGACCAGCGAGTGGAAGGCCGCGACAAGCTGCGGGAGCGCCGTCATGCGAATGCGCGAGGCGATGAAGGCGCCGATCGATCCGCCAATGACGATGCCGAGCACGATCAGCCCGTAGCCGCCGAGGGCGAGCCCCGGCTGCGCAGCGGTGGTGAGGATGGCGATCGCCATGCCGGCGATGCCGAGCATGTTGCCGCGGCGCGCCGTCTCCGGATGCGACAGCCCGCGCAGCGCCAGAATGAAGAGGACCGCCGCCAGCAGATAGGCGAGCGCCGAGAGTGACTGCGACATGGCGCTACTTCTTCCGGAACATCTGCAGCATGCGCTGCGTGACCAGGAAGCCGCCGAAGATGTTGACGCTGGAGAGCACCACCGCAACGAAGCCGAACCCCGCCGAAACCCCGGTCAGGGCGAAGCCGGCAGCCAGCATCGCGCCGACGATGATGACCGAGCTGATCGCGTTGGTGAGCGACATGAGCGGCGAGTGCAGCGCCGGCGTCACGTTCCAGACCACGTAATAGCCGACGAAGACCGCCAGCACGAAGGTTGCGAAGAGGAAGATGAACGGAGCCTCCGCGCCGGCCGGCCCGGGGTGGCCCGCCGCCGCGAGCGCATGGGCGTGCATCGCGAGCTCGCGCGCGCCGTTGGCGAGACGCTCGGCTTCTCTGGCGATATCCTCGGCATTCATATGGGTTGTCTCCGCGATCAGGCCGCTTGCGCGGGCAGGAACTGCGGATGCACCACCGCTCCCCCGCGCGTCAGGGCCACGCCCTTGATGATTTCGTCGTCAGCCGGAAGTTTCGGCGCCTTCGCCTCCTTGTCCCAGAACGCGGTGAGAAAGGTGAGCAAATTGCGCGCATAGAGGCTGCTCGCGGCCACCGGGATCCGCCCCGGCCAGTTGCGCCAGCCGAGGATCGCAACACCGTTGGCCGTGACCGTGCGTTCGCCCGGAACCGTAAGCGCGCAGTTGCCGCCGGCATCGGCCGCGATATCGACGATCACGCTGCCCGCCCGCATCGACGCGACCATCGGCGCATCGATCAGCGTCGGCGCCTTGCGCCCCATCACCAGCGCGGTCGTGATGACGACATCCTGCTTCGCCATCGTGGCGGCCATCAGCTCCGCCTGCTTCTGCCGATAGGCTTCGCTCATCTCCTTCGCGTAGCCTCCGCTGGTCTGCGCGGCCTTCGACTCCTCGTCTTCCACGCCGATGAAGGTCGCGCCCAGCGACCTGATCTCCTCCTTTGCCGCCGGCCGCACGTCGGTGGCCGAGACGATCGCACCAAGCCGCCGCGCGGTCGCGATCGCCTGCAGGCCCGCCACCCCCGCGCCGAGCACGAAGACGCGGGCGGGCGGCACCGTGCCGGCCGCCGTCATCATCATCGGGAAGGCGCGCTGGAATTCGCCGGCCCCCTCGATCACCGCGCGGTAGCCGGCGAGGTTCGCCTGGCTCGACAGCACATCCATCGACTGCGCGCGCGTGATGCGCGGCAGAAGCTCGAGCGCGCAGGCATCGATCCCGGCGGCGGCAAGCTCGGCCGGCAGCCCCGGTTCGGCGTGCACGCCGGAAATGCCGACCAGCAGGGCGCCGCGCGGGATCTGCGCGCGCAGGTCCGCCTCGGGCATCATGACGGTGAAGACGATCGCCGCACCGGCCAGCGCCGCCGCCGCATCGGGCGCCACCTCCGCCCCCGCGGCCGCGAATTCCCCATCGGCGATGTTCGAGCCGGCGCCGGCCCCGCTCTCGACCGCGACCGTGAGGCCGAGGCCAACCAGCCTCTTCACCGTATCGGGCGTTGCTGATACGCGCGTTTCACCGGCGCGCCGCTCTTTCAGCACGGCCAGACGCATGCGCGGAGCCCCCTCTGCTGCAATGTTTCGAACCATGGCCGAGCCCGCCATGCCGAGGCAAGGGGGTCGGCGCGATCTGCCAACACGATGGCCCGCGGATCGCTCTCAGGACGTTTTTCCCACCTGCGCCAACTGCAGCGCATTGGTGGTCCCGGAGCGGCCGAAGGGAATGCCCGCGGTGACCACCACCTCCTCCCCGTCGGCGGCAAATCCTTCCTGCTTCGCGACCTCGGAAGCGACCCGGACGGTATCGGCGAGGCTCGCCACCTCGGGGGTGACGACCGCATGCACACCCCAGGCAACGGCGAGCTTGCGGGCGGTGCTGAGCGCGGGCGTCAGGCCGAGTGCGGGGCATTGCGGTCGCTCGCGCGCGACCCGGAGCGCGGTTGCGCCCGAGGCGGTGAAGGCGGCGATCGCGCGCGCGCCGATCGTCTCGGCGACCTGGCGGGCGGCGGTGGCGATCGCATCGGCGGAGGAGTGTTCGGGGGCCGGGCGGGACGCCGCCATCAGCGCCCGCCAGCCGGGATCCTGTTCCACCCGCGCGACGATCCGGTCCATGATGTTGACCGCCTCGACCGGATATTGCCCGGCCGCGGTCTCGGCCGAGAGCATGACCGCGTCCGCTCCGTCGAAGACGGCGGTGGCCACGTCGGAAGCCTCGGCGCGGGTCGGCGCGGGGGCGGAAATCATGCTTTCCAGCATCTGCGTTGCCACCACGACCGGCTTTCCGCTCTGCCGCGCCATGCGCACGATCCGCTTCTGCGCGAGCGGCACGTCCTCCGGCGGCAGCTCGACCCCCAGATCCCCGCGCGCCACCATCACCGCATCGGAGAGGCGCACGATCTCCTCGAGGTGCTCGAGCGCCTGCGGCTTTTCCAGCTTCGTCATCACCCAGGCACGGCCCGCGATCAGCCCTCTCGCCTCCAGCACATCCTCGGGACGCTGCACGAAGGAGAGCCCGATGTAATCGACCCCGTGGTCGAGCGCGAAGGCCAGGTCCTCGCGATCCTTCCCGGTCAGCGCCGGGATCGGCAGCACGACATCGGGCACGTTGACGCCTTTGCGGTCCGAGAGCGGTCCGCCCACCAGCACCTCGGTTTCCAGATGATCGGCACGCTTGTGCGCGACCCTGAGGCGGAGCTTGCCGTCATCGAGCAAAAGCGTCGTGCCGATCCCCGCCGCGGCGATGATCTCGGGGTGCGGCAGCGCGACCCGCGTCGCGCTGCCCGGTGTCGGATCGAGATCGAGGCGGAAGGCTTGGCCGGTCTGGAGATGGACGCGGCCGGCCCGGAACTCGCCGACCCTGAGCTTCGGACCCTGCACGTCGGCCAGGATGCCGATCGGATGGGCGAAATGCTTCTCGATGCTGCGGATGATGCGGATCCGCTCCGCATGGTCCTCATGCGTGCCATGAGAAAAATTCAGCCGGAAGACATCCGCGCCGATCTGGAAGAGGCGGGTCAGCATCTCCTCCGTCGAGCTTGCCGGCCCCAGCGTCGCCAGGATCTTGGTGCGCCGGCGCCGGCGCATTGATGGACGCACGGGCATGTCTCCTTCCTCGTGTTCTCCGCCGCCGGCCGGCCGAGTATGGCGAAGCCGGGGCCGGCACGCCATGTTGGGTGCCGACCCCCTGGCTGAGGAGCGCGCGATGCCCGCCGAACCGACCGACCCTGCCACCCGGACCGAGCTCGAAGCCGCTGCCTTCCGCCGCCTTGTCGCGCATCTGCGCGAGCGGACGGACGTGCAGAACATCGATCTGATGAATCTGGCGGGCTTCTGCCGCAACTGCCTCTCGCGCTGGTACCGCGAGGCCGCGGAGGCGCGCGGCCTGGCCCTGGCGGATTCCGAGGCGCGGGAGATCGTCTACGGCATGCCTTACAAGGAATGGCAGGCGAAGCACCAGAAGGAGGCGAGCGCCGGGCAGAAGGCCGCCTTCGAGAAGGCGAACCCCGCACACTGAAAAGTGGGGGTCAGCCGATCGGCGGGCCGGCGACGAGGTTCCTCCACTCGGTGAAGTTGCCGCACTTGTCGCGGGCGACGTACCAGGCCTGGAAATTGACCTTCGGATGGCGGAGCGCGAGCTGGCGCTTCAGCTCCGTCGCATCCTTCAGGTGCTGGGCGAATTCGCGCTTCGGGTCATCCAGGATGTCCCGCCCATAGGCGATGCCGAGCGCGCCGCAGTTGGAGTGATCGACCGCGATCAGGTTCTCGATCCGGTGCAGCTCGATGGAAGCGCTGAAATTGTCCCAGAAGGTCTCCCCCCAGGCCTTCGGAAAGGCGGGCGCGACGACGCCGACGGCGGCCCCGGCGATGGTGAACTGGCTGTAGAGCCCGAGGAGGCTGTCCGGGTGGCTGTCCGGCACTCCCTCATTCATCCAGGCGGCGACCGGGGCCTGGGTGCGCGGATCGACGCAGGAAAGCAGCAGGGCCTTGTAGGGCGCGGGCTTGTCCGCGCGGGCCCGACCGGGCGCGAGGCCGAGGGCGGCGCCGGCCAGGATCAGCCCGCCCAGCAGACCGCGCCGCGCGAGGCCGGCCGACAGAGAGCACCCGGCACAGCCGGAGACCGCCGATTCGTGCGCGAACATCATGAGCTTCCCCCATCGGTTGCGAACCAGGCAGCCACGCTACCACCGACAGTGTCTACGCGTCTTGCCCGGCGCAAGCCGGCTCGAGCAGAGGCTCGGCGTCGGTCTCGATGCGGTCGGCGCGTGGCCTGAGCGGGGCCAGCGCGGCGCGGATGCCGAAGGCCCCGGGCAGCGAGCCACGCGGGAAGAGTCTGGTCACGTGGCCCATCTTGCGCCCCGGCCGGGCCTCTTCCTTGCCGTAGAGGTGCGGGATCAGGCCGGGGGTGGCGAGGATTTCGCCCCAGAGCGCGGTTTCCTCGGGCCCGACGAGGTTCTTCATCACCGCGTCCGAATGGCGCCTGGCTCCGGGAAGCGGCAGGCCGGCGACGGCGCGCACGAAGAGCTCGAACTGGCTGGCCGGACAGGCATCGATCGTCCAGTGCCCGGAGTTGTGCGGTCTTGGCGCGAGCTCGTTCGCGAGCACCTGCCCATCGTTGTCGACGAACATCTCGACCGCGATCAGGCCCACGAGATCGAGCGAGGCGGCGACACGGAGCGCGATCTGGCGGGCGGCGGCGGCGATTTCGCTATCGACGGGTGCCGGCGCCAGGGTGAGATCGAGAATCTGTTCGAAATGGCGGTTTTCGACCGCATCGAAGGCAGCCACCGTGCCGTCCGCGCCACGCGCGGCGATGACGCTGATCTCACAGGCGAAATCGACGAAACCTTCGAGCACGAGCGGTTTTGGCGCCAGCGCGGTGAAGGCGGGGGCCAGATCGGCAGGCCCGCGGAGGAGCTTCTGGCCCTTGCCGTCATAGCCGAGGCGCGTGGTCTTCAGCACCGCCGGCAGGCCGATGGCATCGACAGCTTGCGCCAGGTCGGCCAGCGTCGCCACTTTCCGCCACGGCGCGGTCGGCACGCCCGCGCCATTGAGAAAGGATTTTTCCGCGATCCGGTCCTGGCTGATGCGGAGAACCGCCGGCGCCGGCCGCACCGGCCTGAGGGCGGCCAGGAGATCGAGGCCACCGGCGCTCACGTTCTCGAACTCGAACGTGACCACATCGACCCGCGATGCGAATTCGGCCAGCGCCGAGGGGTCTTCATACTCGCCGATCGTCACGGCTGCGGAAACCTGGGCGGCGGGGCTGTCCGGCTCGGGGGTCAGGATGTGGGAACGATAACCGAGCCGGGCGGCGGCATGGGCGGTCATCCGGCCGAGCTGGCCGCCGCCGACGATGCCGATGGTGGCGTTGGGCGGCAAGGGAAAGCGTGGCCGGCTCATGGCCCCGGCGCGGCGGCGGCGGTTTCGCCGCCCTCCGGTGCCTCCGGCACGGCTTCGGTCTGCGCGGCGCGCCAGGCATCGAGGCGTGTTGCCAGCGCGGGATCGGCGAGGGCGAGGATGGCGGCGGCAAGGAGGGCGGCATTGACGGCGCCGGCCCGCCCGATCGCGAGCGTGCCGACCGGAACGCCGGGCGGCATCTGGACGATCGACAGCAGGCTGTCCATGCCCTTGAGCGCCGCGCTCTCGACTGGCACGCCGAGCACCGGCAGGGTGGTGAAGGCGGCGCACATGCCGGGCAGGTGCGCCGCGCCGCCGGCGCCGGCGATGATGACCTGGATGCCGCGCCCGCGCGCCCCGCGCGCGTATGAAGCGAGGCGGTCCGGCGTGCGATGCGCCGATACGATCCGGGTCTCGAACGGCACCGCCAGCTCATCGAGGATCGCGGCGGCGTGGGAGAGGGTCGGCCAGTCGGAACGGCTGCCCATGATGATGCCGACGCGCATCGCGGGTCAGGCGATGCTGTCCGGGATCAGCCGGCTTTCCAGGCGCGAGATCTCATCCTTCAGGAGCAGCTTCCGTTTCTTGAGCCGCTGGAGATGGAGCTGATCGCAGGCTGTCTCGGCGGAAAGGCGCACGATCACCGTGTCGAGGTCGCGGTGTTCGCTGCGGAGCTCGTGCAGCCGCCGCAAGAGCGAGTCATGGTCGTTCAGCATGCCGTGTGCATACCACGCAACCCGCCTCGATTGCAGCGATTCCCATGGCAGGGGGCTGGCAGGTTTGCTAGGCTGGCGGACCCGCCAGGGCGCCTTGCCAAGTGGCGGGGTGCGCTGAATGGAAGGGGTCTCGATGAGCGTGCAGTCCCGGCTTTCCGCCCTGAAAGAGCGCCACGCCAGCCTCGAGATGCGGATTGCCGAGGAGGATCAACGCCCGCTGCCGGATAGCGAAACGCTGGGGCGGCTCAAGCGGGAGAAGCTCCGCGTCAAGGAGGAGATGGAGCGGCTCAAGGGCGAGGAAGAGGAGAGCGCGGGGCTGGCGGGCCACCACGCTCCCGGCTGACCCCCGGCTGACCCATCGGCGCTGGCCGCTCAGGCCGCTTCCTCGGTCTCGGGAGGCGGCGGCGGGGGCACGGCCTGGCCCTCACGGGCCAGGCGTTCGTTGGCCGCTTCAACCGCCGCGTTCAGATCCCCCTGGCTGCACAGGCCGAGGAAGACCGGGTCGCGCGGCTTGATGTTGGCGCTGTTCCAGTGCGTCCGGCCCCGCACCTTCTGGATCGTTTCCTTGGTGGTGCCGAGCAGCTTGCTGATCTGCGCGTCGGTCAACTGAGGGTGGTTGCGCAACAGCCAGGCGATCGCATCCGGCCGGTCGTTGCGTTTCGCAACCGGCGTGTAATGGGCTCCGGAGTGGCGGCGCGGCAGCGGATTGACCGGGGCGAGCAGTTGCAGCCGGGCGTTCGGATCCGCCTCGCAGCGGCGAATTTCCTCGACCGTGAGCTGGCCGTTGGCGACCGGATCGTAGCCGACGATGCCTTGGGCGACCTCGCCGTCGGCGATCGCCTGGACCTCGAGCGGGTGCATGCCGCAGAACTCGGCAATCTGGAGAAAGGTCAGCGCCGTCTTCTCGATCAGCCACACGGCGGTGGCTTTCGGCATCAGTGGCAGTGCCATCACAATTCCCGTTGTGCGTGCAATCTATTTGGCGGGCGTGGACCACTTCTCGACGCACCGGCCCATCGGGGACGGATATGGTCTCTCCCCCCGGCAGCGGTCAAGGCCGCAGCCCGCCCTGGTATAAGCGCCCGAGGTCGCGCGGGGAGAGGAGAATGATCGAGGAGGACGAGGCGCCGAAGCCGCCGCTGAGCCGGTTCCAGCCGCTCCGGCTCGAGCCGATGGGCGTGGCGGAGCTTGCCGCCTACCGCGAGGAGCTGCGGGCCGAGATCGCGCGGGTGGAGGCGGAGATGGCGCGCAAGCAGAACCATCTGAGCGCGGCGGACGCCCTCTTCCGCCGGCCCTGAGGGCGGCGCGGGGGACAGACCGGCAAGGGCATCGTGACCGACATTCCGTTCGAGCAGCGCGTCTCCGACGTTGCCGAACACATCGCAGAGTACTGGATGCCGTTCAAAACTACAGGCGGGAAAATGCAGAAATACGTCCCGGGAACCCGTTCATATTCATTCCTCTCAAATCTGGTCTGGCGCCGATCTTGTGGGTGATCGCGCCATTGGAGCAAGGGAAGCCGCGAGGGGTGTGCGACAGCAGCGCTGAGAACAGCGGCGGGAACAGCGGGGCGAGGGTCAGCCGGATCCAATTTCCCGAACGCTGACAACCGCATAAGCGAAAGCCCGGGCGCGAGCGGAACAGCGAGGATTCAGCGAGCAAATTACCCTGGCACCCTGCTCACGATGAATAGGATTCCTCCGATACGGGCGACGGGACGGTTTCGGCCGTTTCCAGCCGCACCCGCATGCCCAGGTAGATCACCACCAGGTCAGGGTAGCTGGAGAGATCGACGGTCTGGCGCTCTATTTTCGTGACGCTCACCTTCTATCGAACCCGGCACGATGCGCAATTCCGGACGGAAACGAGAGAAAGTCTTTTTGCTTCTTTTTCTTCAGAAAAAGAAGGCTCTTTCTTCTCCATCCTTCATCAGGGTGCATCACACCCTCTCATGCTCCCGGCGGAATGGGATATGATCGCCCCACGCCATTTTCCCCCCTGCCCCACCGTTCGTGCCACGAGAGCCCGACGGCGGCGGGGGCCATCGAGCCACGGCGGTCCGCAAGAGCCGGGCCAGATCTGAACGAGGCAAGCAGTGACCGGAACGCAGCGCTGGCTGATCCTGTGTGTTGTCCTGACGGGCACCTTCATGGTCGTTCTCGACAACACGATCGTGAACGTCGCGATTCCCTCGCTGCGGGACGATCTTCATGCCACGTTTGGCCAGGTCGCCTTCGCGATCTCCGCCTATACGCTCACCTATGCCTGCCTGCTCGTCACCGGCGGACGGCTTGGCGACAATCATGGGCGGCGGCGCCTGTTCGTTCTGGGTCTCTTGGTGTTCGCCGCTGCCTCGGCAGCCTGCGGACTGGCGGGCGGCATCGGGACGCTGATCGCCGCGCGCGCCGTGCAGGGCGTGGGCAGCGCGCTGATGTATCCGCAGGTGCTGGCGATCATCCAGACCACGTTTCCGGGCGAGGATCGAGCCCAGGCGCTCGGCATCTTCGGCGCGGTGATCGGCATCGCCGCCATCGCCGGGCAGATCGTTGGCGGAACACTGCTCGCCCTCGATATCTGGGGCCTCGAATGGCGGCCGATCTTCTTCGTCAATGTGCCGGTCGCGCTTGCCGCGGTCGTGGCCGCATTCTTCATCCTGCCGAGGGAGAGCGAGCACAAGCCGGTCGGCCTCGATTGGGGAGGCGTTGCGCTGCTCACGCCGACGCTGCTGCTCTTCATCATCCCGCTGCTCGAAGGCCGCGACCAAGGCTGGCCGATCTGGATGATCGTTGCCCTCGTGGCCTCGTTTCCGCTGTTCTTCGTCTTCATCCGCTACGAACGGCGCTTCGCCAAACGCGGCGGCCGGCCGCTCGTGCGGATCGAACTGTTCGCCAACCGGAGCTTCTCGTACGGCCTCAGGATCGCCGTCCTTTTCATGACGGCGATCGCCGGGTTCCAGTTCACGCTGGCGATCTTTCTGCAGGTGGGGCTCGGCTTCTCGCCTCTGCAGTCCGGCGTGACATATACGCCCTTCTCGATCGGCTTCTTCATCGCCTCGCTGGCCGCGCCACGCTTCATCCCCGTGCTCGGGCGGTACGTGCTGAGCCTGGGCTACCTGATCGCCGCGTTCGGCCTGGCGGCGGCAGCCACCACCGCCTTCACTGCCGGGCTCCGCCTCACGGGGTTGGAACTCGCCCCGCCCTTGCTGGTCGCCGGCCTCGGATTCGGGCTTGGCATGAGCCCTCTCGTCGGCACGGTCATTTCCGGGCTGCCGACCGAGGATGCCGGCTCCGGTGCGGGCATCGCGACGACGACCCTGCAGGTCGGGGTGGTCTTGGGCATTGCCCTGATCGGGCTCTTCTTTTTCACCGCCCTTGGCCAGGCGCCGGCGGGCACGGCGTACAGCCGCGCGATCGGCCTCACATTGCCCGTGGTTGCCTTGCTGCTTCTCGCTGCGGCCTGGCTCGTGAAAGAGTTGCCGCGCATGCCGTTCGAGGCGAGCAACGCGCTGATCGAGCGGCTTCCGGGCTGGAGCGCGGGATTCGCCTATTCGATGTTCCTGATGACCGGCGGCCGAATGGGCGACCGCCTGGTCGAGGACCTCTTGGCGCACGTCGCCGACCGGCGCATCAGCCGTGCGCGCGAGGCCCCGCTTGCTCCGGGCGAATTCCTGGCTTTCCACTATCGTGAGGGCGCTTCCGATGTTCCCTGGCTGCGCTACCTGATGCGCGAGGCGCTGGTGTACGGCGGGCAATCGGTGCCGCACGAAGGGGAACGCAAGGACATCATCGCCACCCAGGTCGAGGAAGTTCGCCAGCGCCAGCACGCCGGCGTGCTGCCCGCGGATCTCGATGCGGGCCAACTCAGGCTCCTGGGGTTCGCCCTGGTCAGCTATCCGCGCATGCTGCCGCAGATCACGCGCATGGCCACCGGCATGACCCCCGACGACCCGCGATTCATCGAGGAATGGACAGCGCTTTTGCGCGAGGTTGGTGGGGCGCTGGCCGAGGCGGCGCGGCAGGCAGCGAGATGAAGTATTGAAAAGGAAGGTTCTTCTTTTTCTGAAGAAAAAGAAGCAAAAAGACTTTTCCCGTTAGCCGGATGGGGCGCACCTTGCTTCGGCCTGGGCGGCGGCGAGCCTGTGCAGGAGATCGAGGACCGTATCGGCAACACCTGGCTCGAGCGGGACGATGAGGGCGTGCTCGTCCGCGCCAGGCTCTTCCAGCGTCTCGAACTGGCTGTGCAGCAGAGAGGTCGGCATGTAGCGGTGCTGGCGGCGAGCGATCCGCGCCGCGATCAGAGCCTCGTCACCTTTCAGATAGACGAGCGTCACACCCTTGCGGCCATTCACGGTGATGCGGCGATAGGCGCGCTTGAGGTTCGAGCAGGTGATGATGCCGGGCGCACCGGCGGCGAGCTGCGCGTCGATCCATTGCGCGACCGCAGCGAGCCAAGGCTTCCGGTCCTCGTCGTTCAGGGGATGGCCCGCGCGCATCTTTGCGACATTGGCCGGCGGATGGAGATCGTCCCCTTCCTGGAACGGCCAGCCCAGCAGCCGGTGCAACTCCTCCGCGATCGTCGTCTTGCCTGATCCCGAGACGCCCATCAGCACCAGGACCGTTTCAGCGACGCGCGCGGCGGCGGCTTCCTCGCTCGATGATCCCATTCAATTCCTCCGATGGCGACGGGTGCAGAAAACGGAGGGAAGTCTTTTTGCTTCTTTTTCTTCAGAAAAAGAAGGGTCTTCCTTCTCAATACTTCACCAGGGTTCATCACACCCTTCTCGTTCGTCCGGGCCA
>Ga0335075_10004692_pt1 | contig 21302 bp, 18 predicted proteins | sample Lox_Sample_24_FD_206723 | JGI IMG/M metagenome (GOLD analysis project Ga0335075, IMG submission 206723) | Soil microbial communities from Loxahatchee National Wildlife Refuge, Florida, United States - Lox_Sample_2.4 | ecosystem: Environmental > Terrestrial > Soil > Wetlands | place: USA...
TCCCTTTTCAATGTCCTCGACCTGCTTTCCGATGTCCGCTATCTGCCAAGTGAGGGAACAGTCATGACCGAATCGCTTGTCATCACCCGGGTCACCCACAGCTGCCACCTAATCCAGATCGGCGGCCTGACCGTGCTCACCGACCCCTGGTTCTCCCAGCGGGCCCTGTACCACCCGGGCGAGCCGATCGCCTTCCAGCCGGAGCGGCTGCCGCACTTGGACGCCGTGGTGATCAGCCACGAGCACTACGACCACTGCGACCTCGAGGCCTTCCGCCGCTACCCCGGCAAGGACGTGCCCCTGCTGGTCGCCGGGCCGGTCGTGGCGAAGGCCCGCAAGGCCGGCTTCACGAACGTCCGCGCGCTCGAGCCCTGGCAGTCCGCCCGGGTCGGCGACCTGACCATCGCCGCCGCCCCCGGCAAGCACGGCGTCTACGAGGTCACCTACGTGATCAGCGGCGGCGGCCGCAGCGTCTACTTCGCCGGGGACACGCTGCCCATCCCGGAGCTGCGCACCCTGACCGACCGCTACGGCCCGCTCGACGTGGCCCTGCTCCCCGTCAACGGCCTGCACATCCGGATGGCAGGCAACAAGCAGGTCGTCATGAACGCCGAAGAGGCCGCCGAGCTCACCGCCGCCCTGCGCCCCAAGCTGGCGGTACCGCAGCACTACGCCTTCACCAGCGGTGCCGTGGGCGACAGGATCTTCCTCAAGAGCGACAAGGACCCCTCCCTCTTCGTCGAGGCGGCCCGCCGCCTGGCCGCCGACGTCCCGGTCAAGGTCATCAGCCCCGGGGAACCGCTGACCGTCGCCCCCTGACCCCGACCAGCCGAGCGGAGCCCTGACCATGCCCAGCGACGACAGCAGCGTCGGTGACGCCCCGAGCCACCAGAGCCTCAAGGTCAGCCGGGACGACCCGGGCCCTCGGCCGATGATCGCGGTCCTCGACGCCAGGCCGGGCCTGGCCGGCCAGCTCCGCGAGAAGATCGCCGAACTGGCCGCCCAGGTCCGCCGCGAGCCCGGCTGCCTCATCTTCACCGCCTACGAGGCCCGCGACGTACCCGGCCGCTTCTACCTTCACGAGGTCTACGCCAGCGCTGCCGCGTTCGCCGAGCACCTGCAGACCCAGCCCGTGCACGACTTCATCGCGTCCGTTCCCGCCTTCAGCACCGCCCAGCCAGGAAGCCTCGTGCAACTCGACGAGATCACCGCCGGATCAAGGCGCCGATCCCGCCAGCGGCGCGATGCACGCGTACTCCGCTGACCGAAAGGACCCGCCGTGCCAGACGTTAAGCCCGTGCCCCGCTAACTCCGGGCCGCCAACCGCGCGGCGCTCGCCATGTCGCACATCGGGCTCACGATGGGGCCCGTCCACGTGCTCACAGTGCCGGGACGGCGCACCGGCAAGCCGCGCTCGGCTCCGGTCTCGCCGCTGACGGTCAGCGGCGGCCGGTACCTGGTGTCTGCGCTGCCCGATTCCGACTGGGCCCGCAACGTCCGGGCCGCCGGGCACGCTCAGCTCTCCCGCGGGCGCCGCCGCGAGCCCGTCACGCTCACCGAGGTGACCGATAGCACGCTGAAAGAGCAGGTCATGCGCGCCTATCCGCGCGAGGTCTTAATTTGAAATGTTGCCTATCGGGGCTGGGGGGCCACGCACCCCGAACGGCTGCGCTTTTCGATCGGGGTGCGTGGGCGACAAACCCCTTCTACGGCAACGTTTCAAATTAAGGTGTGTTTAGGGTGTGTCGGGGTCGTTAATGTGTCATCGGGGGTAGTGGCGGTTTCGGGCGGGGCGGGGATGGTGATGCCGGCGGCGTAGTCGCGGAATTCCCGGGTGGTGTGCAAGGTGGTGCCGGCGGGCGGGATGGCGGTGGCGGTGTCGGCGAGGGCCTGGCGGACGGCCTGGATGCGGTGGGCGAGGGTGGTGCGGTCGCAGCCGTAGAGTTCGGCGATGGCGGCGGCGGGCAGGCTGAACCGCTGGCGGATGATCTCGGCGAGGACGAGGTGGGGGTAGGTGAGCTTGCGGCGGGGGTGGTGCCAGCGGGCCCGGCCGGGCTCGGTGCGGTCCTTGCCGCGCTTGTGGCGCAGGCGCGCCTCGGCGCGGGCGTGGTGCGCGGCGGCGAGGCCGGCGGCCAGGGCGGCGGCGCCGCCGGGCGGCAGGCCGGTGATGGCGGGGTGGTCGAGTGCGGCGGGGTCCGGGACGGCGGCCCGGGCGGGGGCCGGTCCTGGTGCCGGCCGGGGTGGCGGGACGGGGCGGGGGCTGGCGAGCAGGGTGTAGTTCCACTCGCCGTGGAAATGGTGGCGGGTTAAACAGCGGTCCTCGATGTCGTTGATCTGCGTGTCGGTGATCTCCCGGCCGGTGGGGTAGCTGCCCTGGTCCAAGACGGCGGCGGCGGTCAGGCCGGTGCTGGTGGTGACCGCGCCGATGGTGTTGATGATGACGTCGTAGCTGGTCAGCGGGCGGCCGCGCCAGGCCAGGGTGATCTGGCAGAACAGCCGGTGCTCGATCGTGTTCCACTTGGAGGTGCCGGGCGGGAAATGGCAGACCGTGATGTCCAGCCCGGTCTGCCGGGCCAGCTCGGCCAGCCCGGCTTTCCAGGCCCGGTTCTTGTACCCGTCAGACCCGCCGGCATCGGCGGTGACCAGCAGCCGGGTCGCGTCCGGGTAGGCGTCCTTGCCCACCAGCTGCCACCAGCGGCGGACCGATTCCACCGCCAGCGCCGCGGTGTTCCCGTCGGTCCCGACGTTGACGAACCCGGCGTTCGCGTCCTCGTCGTAGACCCCGTAGGGGATGGCGTGCTTGCCGTCTTTGCCCGGGAAGTCATGGCAGCGGACCACGACGGGATCGCCCTGCGGCGCCCATTCCCGCCCGTCCTGCCCGTAATTGCCGACCTGCTCGCGTTTCTTGGCATCCACGCTGATCACCGGCTGCCCGGCGTCCCGGTGCTCCTTGGCCTGCGCGGCGATGTACCGGAACTGCGCGTCCCGCTCCGGGTGCTGCCGCCCCTCAGCCGCCCTCGAGTTCGACTGCAGCGTGTACCCCGCCCGGCGCAGCACCCGCCAGCACGACGACGGGCTGCACGGGTGCCCCGCCGCCGCCAGCTCGCCCGCCAGGTGCTTCACGCTGCGCGTCGTCCAGACCAGCGGCGACTGCGGATCCCCCCGGCTCGAGCTCGTGATCAGCTCCTCCAGCGCCGGCAGCAGCCCCGGGTCGGTCTCGGCCAGCCGCTTGCGGCCCCCGCCCGGCCGGCGCACCCGCCCCGGCGGCGGGCAGTCCCCCGACTCCGCCTCCGCTTTCCCGTCCGCCACCGTCTGCCACGACGCCCCTGCCAGCGCCGCCACCCGGCCGGTGCCGCCCTGGCCCGCAGCCCAGGCCGCCATCCCCAGCACCAGCCGCCGTGACCGCTCGTCCAGCATCGGCAGCACCGCCCGCAGCGATGGCCCCAGCCGCTCCAGGAAATCCGCATCCGCATCCGCGCCCATAACACGATCCTGCCACGCGACACGCCGGAAACTCACCTTAATTTGACATGTTGCCTACCGGGGCTGGGGGGCCACACACCTCGAACGGCCGCGCTTTTCGATCGAGGTGCGTGGGCGACAAACCCCTTCTACCGGGGCTGGGGGGCCACACACCCCGAACGGCCGCGCTTTTCGACCGAGGTGCGTGGGCGACAAACCCCTTCTACGGGCCCGGGGTACCGCAGACTCTAGTCGTGGGCCGTGTTGCCGTGCGGGAAGGTTCGTTTTCGTCCTCTTCTGCCGCACTGGTCCCAGTAGCGTGGAGGATCCGGCTCGTACGGAGTGTTGTGGCAACTGGGATTGCCCTGATGCTCCGTACGAGCCGGATCCTCCGCGAGAATCGGAGGAGGAACTGCGGGTGGCGTGGTGCTGGCCGCGTTGTGTGACTGCAGTGACGGCTGCGGCGCCGGGACCAGCCCGCAGCGGCCGGATCTCGGCACTGGCCGGGATGATCACAAGTCAACGATGCGCAGGCTGCCATCGTGGTCGGCGAAGTCGCCGAAGTCCTTGATGTTAAGGGTTGCCAGCGGCAGGTTACGGACGAGGCAGGATGCGGCGATCCCGGTATCGTTCACCGGGCGGGGGCGGCCTCGCCGTTCGGCGCGGAGCGGGAGGGACGGGGCGTGGGCGTGCTGCGCGGCGGTGTTCATCTCATCAGCACGGCCAACTGTGCCTGGAGCCGGCCGGAAGGGGGCAGGTGGGTCGCCTCGCTTCCGGCCGGCGGTGAGCTTGGGAGGATCAGGCCGGGCCGGCGGGCGCGGGCCGGTCGGCGGAGGCCGGGTCAGCGGGTGCGGGAGGATCGGCGACGGCGGGCGTCCCGGGGATCCCGGGAGTCCCGGGGGTTGGCTCGGTGTGAACGGGCCCGGCGTTAGCGGGCGTCGACTCGGCGTGAGGGTGCTCGGCCCGGACGTGCTCGGCGCGCGCCGGGAAGAGGCGCTCGGCCGCGCTGATCAGGCGGTCGGCCTGCTGTCGCGCCACCGATAGCCGCTGGATGAACTGGTCGACCTTGTCCTGCATCAGGTCAACCGGGTCTGGGCGCTGCGGCCGCCAGTTGTCCGGACCGTGGGGCCCGTCGTGATGATGGGCGTGGTGCGGTCGCGGAGGCCTCGGGGGGCGAGGCGGCCTGGGGGGACTTGAGGGTCGGGACGTCCGGTGGTGCCAGTGGGGCGGGGCTTCTTCATGGTCGTCGATCCGGCCCTCGGCCTCGTCGGCGGCCTCTTCGGCCAGGTCGGCGGCCTCTTCGGCCTGCTCGGCTAGCCGCTCGGCCTGTTCGGCCCGACTGCGGGCCCGTTCGGCGGCGGCGCGCGCCTCGTCGGCCCGGCGCAGGGCCCGGTCGATCTCGTCGTCGCTGCCCCATTCCTGGGTCAGTTCGGCTGCTTCCTGGGTCAGGTCGGCCGACTCCTCTGCCTGGTCGGCGGTCTCCTCGGCGCGTTCGGCCCGGATCCGGGCCTGCTCGGCCAGTTCGCGGGCCTGCTCGGCGTGGCGACGGGCCTGGTCGGCGAACTCCTGGGCTTGGGCCTCGGCGAACTCCTGGGCGCGGGCCTCGGCCTGCTCCTGGGCGCGGGCCCGGGCTTCGGCGGCGGCGTTCCCGGGTTCGGCGGCGGCGTTCCCGGGCTCGGCGGCTGGGCCGGCGGCCATGTCGTCGTGCGGGTCTTGGGGACTGGCGTGATCGTCTTCGACCGCGTGACGGGCGACGCTGTACGGTTCGCCGGTCTCGGCCATGCGCTGGCGGATCGCGATCTTCCTGGCCTTGTCCTCAGTCATGATCATTTCTTTCCCGGCGAGTCTGCCCGCGTCTGCTCGCCATGGATAAACGGCCATGACTAGGTGAGGGGCACCCGAGTCTTGGACCCTTGTCCTCGTTGCCGCTGACGGCGCGGGCCGATCGTGGCTCGGAAGCGGGCAGGTGGTGCGCTGCCACTGCGGCCAGGATAGCTCGCGATATAACGCGCTTCAAGGGTGGCTGTCCCCCCTCTTCGGCGGGGGGCTGGCCCTATTCTCCGGTCGAGCCGTCGAGGCGCTCCCTGAGCAGGTCGGCGTGGCCGTTGTGGCGGGCGTACTCCTCGATCATGTGGGTCAGCACCCAGCGCAGCGACACGTAGCCGCTGCGGCGGAAGCCCGTGACGTCGAGGGACGGCGCCGCGGCCACCAGCTCCCGCGCGTGATCGCACTCGGCCCGCCAGATGCGGAACGCCTCGGCCACGTCGGCCGTGGCGACCTCGCGGAACGCGGCCTCCCAGTCCATGTCCGGCGCGAAGATCAGGGCCATCGGCTCGCCGCCGAGCACGGGCCGAAACCAGTTGCGCTCCACCTCGGCCATGTGCCTGACCAGGCCGAGCAGGGACAGGCTGGACGGGGGGACAGCGCGCTGGCGCAACTGGTCGTCGCTGAGCCCCTCGCACTTCAGGGCCAGGGTGCCGCGATTGAAGTCCAGGAACGCCGCCAGCGTGGCTCGCTCGTCGGCCTCGAGCGGGGGGTCGATACGGTCGTCAGTCATATCCTCATCCCTACCATCACCGGTGTGTCAGGGCGTGCCGTTAATGAAGGCCACGATCTGGTCGAGGCCGGGCTGGTAGCCGTCGGTGGTGTCGACCTCGAGCGAGGGGGCGTCCATGCTGATCCGGTTGAACGCGTCGTGCGCGACGGCCCGGGAGTCGGCGTGGGCGCGGCGCAGCGGGTTGTCGCGGGCGCGCCGCACGACCCGCCGGCTGGCCACATCGGCGTCCACGACGCAGTGCACGATCCGCAGCCGCGCGCCGTCCAGCAGCGGCTCAAGGCGCGGGCGCCAGACATGATCCTGGAACGCGGCCTCAGCCACGGTGGTCACCCCGGCCCGCAGCAGGATTTCCAGCACGCCGAAGAACACTGGCAGGGTCCTGACCGTCAGCTCGTCGCCTGTTCGTGCCACGAACGGAGTCGCGTCGTCCCGGTTCGCGTGCACCATCCCTTCCTTGATCTCGTCGCGGCAGATGGCCGGGCAGCCGACGGCCCCGGCGATCGCGTGGGCCAGCGTGGTCTTGCCCGACCCCGCCGGGCCGCTGACGACGATGAGCGTGGGCAGCGAGGGCATTCTGGCCTTTATAGCCGATCGCCGTAACGTTTCCGGAGCGTTCGGTGTCTAGAGTTGGCCGCGTCCGGTCCGGTCGGCTGGGGAGACATCGTGGGATCCTTCCGCCTAGAACGCGCGGCTTCGGTCGTCGCGGTGGCGCTCGGCGTCCTCACGGCCGGGCTGGACATGTGCTCCGTGCCTTTGGACAGCCTCACCCATCAAGCTGGAACCGGCGGGCCGCTGGCCGACACGCTGGTCGCCATGGTCGCCGTGGTGCCCGCGACCGCGGTGGGGACCCTGCTGGCCGCCCGCCGCCCGCGCAATCCCATCGGATGGCTCATACTGGTCGTCGAAATCATCGGGTTCAGTCCCACGAGCGAGTATCTGGTCCTGGACTACCGGCTGCACCGCGGAACGCTGCCGCTGGGCGGGCTTGCGGTGGTGTTCCAGGAGTTCTGGCCGATATTGCTGTTCTGCATCGCGCTGCTGCTGTGGATCTTCCCCGACGGGACGCTGCCGCGGGGCCGGTGGCGGCACCCGGCCGTAGTTCTCGTTGCCACGGGGCTGCTGGTAAGCCTGGCCGCGTCCACGTCCGGCCTGCTGGCCGTGGCGGAGCACGACGTCCGAATCAAGGCCAACGGCGACCTGGCCAACCCGTTGCCCACAGCACTTCTGGTCCTGTCCGTGGTGGTGATCGTCGCGACCGTGGTCAGCTGGGTCATCTGGCTCGTCATCCAGATACCTTCGTACCGGCACGCCAGCGGCGAGCGCCGACAGCAGCTCAAGTGGCTCTACAGCGGCGCGACCGTCTTCGTGGCCTCGCTGATCATCGGCGTTTTCGTCTCCCCTTTGCTGCTAAGAGAAGCCCCCGGTTGGGGCACGCAGCCAGTGGTCAACGCAGTGACCAACCTCGCGTCGGCCGCCCTGCCCGTCTCCATCGGGGTGGCGGTGCTCAAGTACCGGCTGTACGAGCTCAACCGCATCATCAGCCGCGTGGTCTCTTACACAGTGATCACGGCGCTGCTGGCCGGCGTGTTCGCCGGGCTGGTTCTGCTGGCCACCAGGGTGCTGCCGGTCAGGGGCTCGGTGGCGGTGGCGGTTGCCACGCTGGTCATCGCGGCGCTGTTCAACCCGCTGCGCCGACGGGTGCAGCGGGCGGTCGATCGCCGGTTCAACCGGTCACGGTACGACGCCGAGGCACTCGTTGCCGCCTTCACCGCCCGGCTACGGAAGAGCGTGGACCTCGACGCCGTGCGCGATGACCTGCTCGGAGTGACCGAAAGCGCGTTCCAGCCCGCGCACGTGTCGGTGTGGCTCGCGCCCGCGCCGGCCGGCCACCAGGACCGCGTCCTAGCCCAGGTCGGAGTGGCACCTGCACCCGGCCCGGTGTGTCCCGTGCCAGATAAGTCGGCCTGGAGTGGCGGCCAGGACCTGCGCGGGCCTGATTGAGTGGCAGGCGACCAAGCTGTCGGCTGCCATCGAAGTGGGGCTGTGGTCGGGTTTCGAGAGGACTTCTCGCCAGTTAATCTGGCCCGATCGCCCCTGACCCGCAGCGGGCCTCAACCGCGTGTTCGTGCCGGTGCAGAGTGCGGAGGCCGTGGCGCGGTCGCACTCGTTCAAGAGGTCTCGGACTGGATCGCTGTCGTGGACGAGTGAACGGGCCGGATTGATTGGCAACGGGCCGACTTATCTGGCACGGGACACGGTGGGCCGTTCCTGATCGTTCGGAAATCGGTCAGCTGACCGATGTCTCTCGATGCAATTTGCAGCACGATTTCTGCTGCAAATAGCACCGGTCAGGTCAGTTTGCCTCGAGGCAGCCTCGAGGCAGCCTCTAGGCAGTTAAGCCTTGCCTGAGCCTGGCCGGGGAAGGAGGCAGCGGCGATGGCACGCAGGTTCACGCAGGTACTCAGAAGGGCAGAGATCCTGGGCATCGTGGTGGTCCTCGTGATCCTGGCCATCTTGTTCCTGCCCAGGTTCACCGGCGGCGGGGAGGCCGCCCAGCGCGGCATCGAGCAGCCGGACCTGAACGTCGCCGTGGTGCCCGCGGCCGATTCCGCCGGCTTCTTCGTCGCGCTGCACGAGGGACTGTTCGCAGCCCGCGGGCTGCACGTCAATTTCATCCCGGCGGTCAGTTCCGAGACGGTCATCGACGCCCAGGCGCTCGACCGCCCACTGAACCAGGTCGACATCTCCTGCGGCAACTACGTCAGCTACATCCAAGCGCAGGAGAACTGGGACCAGGGCAAGCGGTCCACCTCGGCCAGCGATCCCGTGGTCGCCGCCGACCTGGACATCTTCGCCGAAGGTTCGGTCATGCAGCCGGGCGCGCAGGGCCTGTACGTGATGCCAGGCTCGCCCATCCGGACGCTGGACGACCTGGAGGGCAAGACCGTCGGCGTCAACGCGCCTGGCAACATCCTGTACCTGCTGACCGCCTCCGTGCTGGCCGGCCACGGGCTGAGCGTGTCCGGTGTCCACTTCGCGTACTACTCGCTACCGGACATGGCGGCGATGCTCAAGGCCGGGAAGATCGACGCGGCGGTGCTCCCCGAGCCGTTCGCGAGCCAGGCCGAACAGTCCCTGGGCGTCACGCTCCTCTCGGACCTCGACCAGGGCGCCACCTCCTCGTTCCCGGTGCAAGGCTGTGCCGTCACCCGGCAGTGGGCCGCGCAGCATCCGCTGACACTCGCCGCGTTCCGCGCCGCGTTCGAGCAGGGCCAGGAGATCGCGGACACCAACCGGGCCGCCGTGCAGCAGGCGATGGAGTCGCTGCCCACCCCGCTCGGGCTGAGCAAGCTGACAGCGGCGGTAATGTCGCTGGACAGCTACCCGGTCGGACCGGTCGACCCGGTGCGCATCCAGCGGGTCGCCGACGTTATGCGGCAGTTCCTCGGCTTCCCGGAATTCGACGTGCGGTCGATGATAGGCGGCTGACGTCCTCTCGTGAGACCATCAGGCCGGGAGGTGGCCCGGCATGTGGACCAGGCTGGAACGACGCGAGATCGACCGGCTGCGCTCGTCGCCCCCAGGTGCCGCGGGCGCCCGGCCGCGGCCGGACCTGCCCGCCGGGACCGACCTGCTGCCGCAGATCCGGCACATCGTCGTGCTGATGATGGAGAACCACTCCTACGACAATTACCTGGGGATGCTCGCCGGACGGGGCGAGGGCCTACCTCTAGGTCCCGATGGCGCCCCTTCGGCCGTCAATTTTCTACCGAACGGCCAGGCGTTCCCCGCCCACCACATGCCTTCCACTACCCAGGCTTCAGGCAATCCCACGCAGACCTGGCACGCCAGCCACTTGCAGTACGACGACGGCGCCTGCGACGGCTTCGCGCGCAGCGTCGCCGAGACACTGCCCGCCGGCGCGGACCCCGCAGTGCCCATGGGCTACTGGACCGAGCGGGATCTGCCGTTCTACTACGGGCTGGCCCGGACCTTCCCGCTGGCCGACCACTGGTTCTGCTCGTGCCTTGGCCCGACGTTCCCCAACCGGAGGTTCCTCATCTCGGGCACGGCGCACGGGCTCATCGACGACCTGGCCTGGGACGTGGTCGACTATCCCGAGGCGGGGACGATCTTCGACACGCTCACCGACCATGGCATCTCCTGGGTCAACTACCACAACGTGAACCCGGTTGAGGTATTGCTACGGCGGCTGCTTGGCGGCCGCGGGCTGACCCTGGCGCGGCGGCTGGCCCAAGTCGGCCGGTGGGTACCAGCGGTGGTGGACCGGGTCATCGGCAACAAGTCGTTCACCGCCGACGTTTACCCGTTGGGCCTGGCCAGGTGCGTGCTTCACCTGCGCACGGATAAGCGGTTCTTTGCCGACGCCGACGCGGGGACGCTGCCGTCGGTCAGCATCGTCGACCCGGATTTCGGTGAGTTCTCCGAGGAGGACCCGCAGGACATCGCGAAGGGCGAGTCGTTCGCGTCCGAGGTCATCAACCGGGTCATGCACGGCCCGGCCTGGCGGCAGACGCTGCTCATCTGGCTCTACGACGAGCACGGCGGGTACTACGATCACGTGCCGCCGCCCGCGGCCGTGGCGCCCGACGACGTGCCCGCGCACAACTACCAGCTCGACTCGCCGTCGTGGCTGCGGACGCTGGTGCGACCGGTGTTCGGGTCGGCGCTGGCGGAGCTGCAGAACATCGACGCGGGCCCCACGGACTACACCAGGTACGGTTTTCGCGTCCCTGCCGCCATCGTCTCCCCCTACGCGCGCCGCGATTACGTGTGCACGACCACGCTCGATCACACCTCGATACTCAAGCTGATCGAACAGAAGTGGAACCTGCCCCCGCTGACCCGGCGGGATGCGGCCGCCGCGTCCCCGCTCGACGCGCTCGACCTGGACGCCGAGCCGGCCTTCGCCACTCCCCCAGCTCTGCCGGGGCCTTCGCTGCCCTGGGGTTCCTGGAAACCGTAAGTTGGCCTGGGTTCCTTTGATGCCCTGAGTTGCCCCGGCCGGGGGCCCCGTGCATGCTTGTCCAGTGCGGGAGAACTGAGCCAGGGAAAGCGCCGGGACAGGCAGCGCCGGGACAGGCGGCAGCGCCGGGACAGGCGGGTGCTGGGGCTTCGCGGCTGGTGGCGGACCGGCGGCTGCTGTCGGACCGGCGGCTGCGATATGTGCTCGCTACGCTGGTCGCGTCGGGGGCGGCTGACGGCTTCGGGCCGGTGACGGTCAGCTTTGCTGTGCTGCGGGTCACCGGGTCGGTCGGTCGGCTCGGGCTGGTGCTGGCATGTCAGGCCGGGGTGGCGCTGGCGCTCACGCTGGCCGGGGGCATGGCCGCCGACCGATTCCCGCGCGGCAGGATCCTGGCCATCTCGCTGGCCGGCCGGGCTGCCGCCGCCACGCTGCTGGCCGTGACCCTGCTCACCGGCACCGCGTCGTTCCCGCTGCTGCTCGCCGCGGCGGCCGGCTACGGCTGTGCCGACGGATTCTTTGGCCCGGCCAGCAGCGCGCTGCTACCCCAGATCGTGCCGCGGCACCGGCTCGCCCGGGCCAACGCCCTGCTAGGCGGGTCGGCCTCGACGGCCGCGGCCGCGGCACCGGCTCTGGCCGGGCTCACCGTGGCCGCACTCGGGCCGGGCGCGGGCTTCGCGGTCCAGGCCGCCCTGCTCGCAGGCGCGGCCGGGACCCTGCTCGCCGCGCGGCTGCCAGATCGCGGCAGCGAATCGGCCCGCCGCGAGGGACCAGCCGGGCGCGGCTCGCCGGACGGGCGCGGCTCGCCGGACGGGCGCGGCTCGCCGGACGGGCGCGGCTCGCCGGACGGGCGCGGCTCGCCGGACGGGCGCGGCTCGCGGGGCGGACGGGCGCGGCCGCTGGTCGCGCTGCGGGCGGGTTGGACCGAGTTCACCCGGTTGCGCTGGCTGTGGCTGCTGACCGCGCAGTGGCTGGTGTTCTCCATGCTGACGCTGGCACCGGTCACGGTGCTCGGCCCGGCCATTGCGCAGCGGTACCTCGGAGGGGCGGCGGCCTGGGGAGTCATCAGCACGAGCCTGGCTCTGGGCGCGGTGGCCGGGCAGTTCGGCGCTGGGCGGGTCAGGCTTCCGGGCCGTCCGGCGCTGGTGATCGCGTGGCTGCTGCCGGTCATGACGGCCGAGGCGTTGGCCCTGGGGCTGGGCGCGCCGCTGGCTGTGGTGGCTGCGGCGGCGGCGGTTAGCGGGCTGGCGATGGGGGTCCAGGGGGTGTTCTTCCAGACCGCGATGCAGTTCAGCGTCCGGCCGGACGTGCTGGCCCGGGTGGTCGCCATCGACCTGGTCGGCTCCGAGGGCGGCCAGCCGGTCGGCTACGCGCTGGCCGGGCCACTGGCCGCGGCGGTCGGCGCGCACGCCTTCCTGACCGCCAGCGCCTCGATCATGGCCGCCGCCGGGACCGCGTTCGCCTTCGTGCCCGCGCTGCGGACCGAGGTTAACCCTAGCGAGATGCTTTCCGGGAAGCCCGCTGACACTGCCACACGGAACCGCGCCGATCCAGACGATGCCGGTGCGCCCATTGGTCCGCCAGAGCCCCCTGGTGCGTTCGGCCGGGAAAAGATCGTGGAGGATCCAGCTTTCGAGGCGGATTTTGGCAACTATAGTTGCCAAAATCCGCCACAAAGGACAAGTCCACCACAGTAAGCCGAACTTGTGAGAGCTTATGGGGCTGGGGGGGACGGTGGGACGCGGGGGCCTGGGGCACGGGACGCGCGGGCGGGGACGCGGGCCCTGGGCACGGGCCGCGGCTGGGCAGCCGGGAGGCGCGACGGAAGACCACGGGCCGCGGCTGGGCAGCCGGGAGGCGCGACGGGAGGGATCGCCGCGCCTGGCCCGGGATGGCGTGAACGGTAGTGCGCTGGGACCACGGACCGTTCGGTAAGAAAGGTTTTCTGGTGGGCACCTGGCCGGGCCGGGTCAGTGCAGGAGTGGGCGGCCGAGCGGGAGTGCCTTGCCGCCGGTGCCGGCCGAGGAGGCGCTGAAGAACAGGTAGACGCCGACCGCGGCGAAGACCAGCACCACCCAGCCGCCTGCCTTGAGCAGGCCCGAGGAGGGCACGCCCAGGGGCGAGGCCTCTTCCCAGGCCAGCAGCAGCAGGAGCAGCGCCAGGTCGACGAGCAGGAATATCGCGGTGAAGCCTGAGGGCAGGCGCAGCGTGGACAGGGTGAGCATCACGATGACGATCAGCCACGTGAGCAGGAACAGCCGGACCGTGGCCAGCACCGCGGTGACGGTGATCGCGAACCAGTTGTGGTCAAGGCCAAGCACGAGTATCGCGTAGCTCAGCCAGAACGTGCCGAAGATGCCGAACACGGCGGCCACCGCGCTCTGGCCCACGGCCGCGGCCCAGACCGTGGCCATGAGCAGGCCGAGCGCCGTGGCGGCCAGGATGATCGCGAGAGGGGCGCCGAGCACGCCGGCTGGCACCACGCCGACCAGGGCCAGACCGAGCGCCACGGACCCCGCGATGAAGCTGCCAAGGCCGAGGATGGACGGGTCGCCGGCCAGCGGTCCGACCACGGCCGGGGGCGCTTCCTCGGTCGACCTGGATCCGCCGGCGGTTGTGTCAACAGTGGTCATCGGTTCGCTCCCTGAAGTAGGTATGCGGGCTTACCTGCATCGGTACGCCGACGACCGGAGGTTTGTGTTCTCAGTTTGAACCAGTGGTGCTCAGCTGCCCGAAGCGACAATTCCGTATTCGTGGATTTTGCGGTAGATCGTGGCGCGGGACATGCCGAGCGCCTCGGCGGCACGGACCTTGTTCCCGTCGTGGTCCTGCAGGCTCTGCACGATGGCGTCCCGCTCGATCGACTCGAGCGGGGACAGCAGCCGCCGGCTCACCGTCCAGCATTCGGGCGGCAGGTCCTTGGGCATGATGGCGCCGGCCCGGCGGCGCTGCACGACCTGGCGAAGGACCTGCCAGAGCTGTTCGGTGTTACCTGGCCAGTTGTGCCTCAGCAGTAGCTGCATGGCCTCGGCGGAGCAGGTCAGCCGGCCCTGCTGGCTGAGCCTGGCCAGGAAGAAGGGCACAAGTTCGTGCAGGTCCTCGATGTGATGGCGGAGCGGCGGCAGCTCCACCGTGCCGTGGAAGAACCGCAGTAGCCTGGTCAGGTCGGTGGCGGCCTGCTTGCGGTTGAGCGTGACCGCCACGCGCAGTTCGGCCTGCCGGCCCGCGGCCCTGGCCTCGCCGAGCGCGCTGGCCAGCGCGTGCACCTGCCGGGCGTTCAGCGCGTCGACGTGCCTGATGACCAGCAGGCCCTTGCCCTCGAGTAGCTCGCGGCGGGCATTGATCAGCCATTCCTGGTTCGCCGACTCGGCGTCGAGCACGTGGAAAGGCGCGGCCGGGTTCCGGCGCTGGTGCACGGCCCGGGCCAGGGCCAGCTTGCCCACGCCGGGCTCGCCCTCCAGCGTCAGCCAGTCCGACGAGTCGTACAGGGCCTCCGCCTCGCGGCAGGCCCGCAGCCACAGCACACCGCTGCCGACCACGCCGGGCAGGTACATGGCCGACCTGGGCGCCGGCACTTCGGCCAGGCCGACCGCGGCCGCGACCAGCTTGACGTGCACCACGCCGTCGACGGGGGCGTTGCTGATGCGGCGGCAGGACATCCGGGCCATCACGCCGCTGGGCAGGTCGACGGTCACCGCGCCGCCCGAACCGCTGGCCAGCGCCTCCATGGCGTGGCCGATCAGCGCGGACTGGTCTCCTGGATCGAGCAGGCGGCGGGCGTGATCGTTGAGCATGACGACGTCGTTGCCGAGGGCAAGCACGATGCCACCGGTTCGGCGGCAGGCGCGCACGTATTCCTGCAGCAGCTGGATGTCGCGGCTGCTTCCGGCCGTAAGCAGAGCCTGGGTGATCTGGTCGGCGGTCGCCTTGACCAGCGAGATCATCAGCGGGTCCGCGTCCTTGCGCCAGCACGTCAGGTCGATCACGCCGACGGTCTTGCCGGAGATCGGGTCGTGGATCGGCACCCCGGCGCAGCCGAAACGCTCAAGCGACTCGGCGTAGTGCTCGTGCCCGAAGACGTGCGCCGGGCCGCCGGCCTCAAGCGCGGTGCCGATGCCGTTGGTGCCCACCCGGTCCTCGGAGTAGCTGAAGCCGGGGGCCAGCTTGATGCCGTCCAGGGCGCGCTCCAGGTCATGGTCCCCGGTCAGCCTGGCCAGCACAAGGCCGTCGGCGTCGGTCAAGATGATGCTGATCGGCTGGCCGGTCAGCTCGTCGTGCAGCCTGCGCAGCACCGGCCTGGCGCCGCGGGCCAGCGTGGTCTCCAGGTCGGGCTCGTGCAGGTAGTCCAGGTTGACGCGGTCGGCCGCCACGCGCCACTCGCGTGAGCGCCACCACGAGGCGAGGATCGGCTTCCGCACCGAGCCGCTTTCCACCGGTTCGGACGCCAGGAAGCGATCCCTGGCCTGGGCCAGCCGATCCGATGGTGTCGATGCGGCTGCCATCTCGCCTCCCCCACCTCGAGTTTTCGCTGGCTGGAGGCTCAGCCTGGCCAAAGGCTCAGCCCGTGCTGGGATCGGGTCCCGCGTTCACCTGGCGCTTACAACGTAAACCCCTTGTTGCGGGGCACTGTCTCAAGTTGAGACCGCCGTTTCCGCCGACCCGAGGTTTTGCTGGGTCGATGGACCCAGGCGACGAGACTGCTCATTCCCAGAATCCGGAGACCTATAACCCGTGGAGCATCGTCAACCTGGTATTTGATCACCTGGCTGGCGAGGGACTGCATCCGGTGCTTGGCGAGGCTGGCGACCCGGGCGGGCCCGCGGCCAACCTGCTCCGGGCGCTCGGCATCACCCCGGCCAAGGAGGGCAGCCGACAGGCTTCCGAGCAAACAAAGCGGGACCTGGCGGCCATCAGGGAGGCGTTCGAGCAGGGCTGACCGCCGTGGGGGCCGCTGGGGGCCCGCCGGGGGCCCCGTCTTTTTTCAAGGGCACTGTCTCATTTCGAGAGCTCATGACCTCGGCTTTCGCGATGTGATCCAAGACACGAGGACTTTCGGGGCTGTCGGCTGCAGCCCGCGGGGGCCCGCAGCGGCCCCCGGACCCCGGAACCCGCCGAGAAAGGGGTGACATGAGTCGCCAGAGTGTGGCCAGGGCCCACCAGAAGATCCAGGAGCTGGCCTGGGAGCCCAAGTACCACGAGCCGGTCTCGCAGTACGGGACCGATTACACCTTCCGCAAGGCGGCGAAGAAGGACCCACTCAAGCAGGTGCTGCGGTCCTACTTCCCCATGCAGGAGGAAAAAGACCACCGCGTATACGGCGCCGAGGACGGCGCGATCCGCGGCAACATGTTCCGCCAGGTGCAAGAGCGCTGGCTGGAGTGGCAGAAGCTGTTCCTTTCGATCATCCCGCTGCCTGAGATCTCCGCGGCGCGGGCGATGCCGCTGCTGTTCCGCACGGTACCGAACCCCGAGCTGCACAACGGCCAGGCGATCCAGATGATCGACGAGGTACGGCACTCGACGATCCAGCAGAACCTAAAGCGCCTGTACATGCAGAACTACATCGACCCGGCAGGCTTCAACAACAGCCTGCGCAACTTCCACGACGACTACTGCGGCACGATCGGCCGGCAGTTTGCCGAGGGCTTCATCACCGGCGACGCGATCACCGCGGCTTCGATCTACCTGACGATCGTGGCCGAGACGGCGTTCACGAACACGCTGTTCGTGGCCATGCCGGCCGAGGCCGCCGCCAACGGCGACTACCTGCTGCCTACGGTGTTCCACTCGGTGCAGTCCGACGAGTCGCGGCACATCTCCAACGGCTACGCCACCTTGCTGATGGCGCTGGCCGACGAGGAGAACCACCAGCTGCTCGAGCGCGACCTGCGCTACGCGTGGTGGAACAACCACCGGGTGGTGGACGCGGCCATCGGCACGTTCATCGAGTACGGCACCAAGGACCGGCGCAAGGAGCGCGAGTCCTACGCGGAGATGTGGCGCCGGTGGATCTACGACGACTACTACCGCAGCTATCTCGTACCGCTGGAGAAGTACGGCCTGAAGATCCCGCACGACCTCATCGAGGAAGCCTGGAACCAGATCTGGAACAAGGGCTACGTACACGAGGTCGCGCAGTTCTTCGCCACCGGCTGGCTGGCGAACTACTGGCGGATCGACGGCATGACCGACGAGGACTTCGAGTGGTTCGAGTACAAGTACCCGGGCTGGTATGACAAGTACGGCAAGTGGTGGGAAAACTACAGCCGCCTGTCTGAGCCGAACGGGCATCACCCGATCGTGGCCGAGGACGTCGACTACTGGTACCCCAACCGGTGCTGGACCTGCATGGTCCCGTGCCTGGTCCGCGAGGACATGGTGTACGCCGAGGTCGACGGCGTGGTACGGACCTACTGCCACGAGGGCTGCCGGTGGACCGACGTCGAGGCCTTCCGGCCGACCTTCCAGGGCCGGTCCACCCCGAACATGGGCCAGCTCATCGGCCACCGCGAATGGGAGACCCTGTACCACGGCTGGAACTGGGCCGACGTGGTCTCCGACATGGGCTTCGTGCGCGACGACGGCAAGACGATGGTCGCGCAGCCGCACCTCAAGCTGGGCGACCAGTCGAAGATGTGGACGCTGGACCACCTGCGCCGGATGGCGCCGGTGCAGAGCCCGAACGTCCTGTTCAACGAGATGACCCCGGACGAGCGGGCGGCCTACCACGCGAAGTACATCCGCGGCGGCCCGGCCGGACGGTTCCCGAAGGAAGACGCCTGATTTTTTTACCTAACGGACCGTGGCTCGCGCCGCCGGCCCGTGCGACCGAACCGGGGGGCAGGAGGCCTGACTCCTCCTGCTCCCCGGTCTCGATGAACCCCAGCCCCCGTTTCGCATGAGGTGATTGATGGCCGATAAGCACGTCGTACGCTTCGAGCCGGTCGGCATCGAGATCGAGGTCGACGAGGAGCAAACGGTCCTGCGCGCGGCGTTCGACCAGGGCCTCATGCTCATGCACGGCTGCAAGGAGGGGCAGTGCTCCTCCTGCAAGTCGTTCCTGCTCGAGGGCGACGACGTGGAGCTCGACAAGTACTCGACGTTCGCGCTGCCCGACTACGAGCGGGAAGAGGGCTTCACGCTGCTGTGCCGGGCGCACGTCTACGAAGACGTGACGATCGAGCTGCTGAACTACGACGAGGAGATGATCAGGTCCGGGCTGCCGGTTCATGACGCGGAGGCCGAGGTCGTGGCCAATACCCCGGTCACGCACGACATGCGGCACCTGGTGCTGCGGCTTGTCTCCGGGGAGGACTTCAAGTTCTTCCCCGGCCAGTACGTCGACATCACGGTCCCTGGCACGGACGAGGTCCGGTCGTTCTCCATGGCCAACACGTCGGCCCGGGAGAGCGGCCAGCTCGAGTTCATCATCAAGATCTATCCGGACGGGCTGTTCTCGGGTTACCTCGATAAGAAGCTGAAGGCGGGTGACCGGCTGAAGCTGACCGGGCCTTACGGGATGTTCACCTTGCGCGACGCCCCCGACACGGACCTGATCTTCGTCGGCGGCGGGGCCGGGATGGCGCCGATCCTGTGCCTGCTCCGCTCCATGGCCGAGCGTCGCATTGACCGCAAGGCCGCTTACTACTACGGCGCCCGGCGCCGCGGCGATCTCTGCTTCGAAGACGAACTGCGGACCCTGGAGCAGACGCTGCCGAACTTCCGCTACATCCCCGCCCTCTCCGATGAGGCGCTGTCGGAGCAGACGGGGGCCGAGGACGAGTGGGAGGGCGAGACCGGCTTGATCACCGACGTGGTGGCCCGGTCTGAGTCGAGCCTGGCCCGGACGCACGCCTACGTGTGCGGTCCGCCGCCGATGGTCGAGGCCGCGGTGCCTTTGCTGGTGCGGCTCGGGGTGCCGGACAAGCACGTGTATTGGGACAAGTTCACGACGACTGGGGAACCGTCTCCCTGACGTGAAAGGCAAGGACTATGACAGAGACTCAAAGTGGGGCTGCGGCCCGCAGCGTCCCGAAGGTGTCCTTCACCGACGCGGAGGCGGGCGCGAAGACCTTCCCCGACTCCAGCGAACGCCGGTTCAACTACTACATCCCGGCCGGGCGCAAGCAGACGCACTACGAGGACATGACGGTCGAGGTCCAGCCGGACCCGCGGCACTACCTGTCCCAGGGCTGGCTGTACGGGTTCTCCGACGGCCGCGGCGGCTACCCGCTGGAGTGGACGGCGCTGAAGGCCTGGGGCAGCGACCGGCCCGAGCCCAAGCGCTTCCCCGGCTCGGGCGGCAAGGGCTACGACTGGCCCGCGCTTGGCTGGCACGAGTTCCGCGACCCGAACGAGGAGTGGGAGCTCACGCTGTATCGCTACAACGCGAACGTGGTGCGGCAGCTGAACCAGAACGTCGAGAACGCCAGGCAGGCCAAGGCGTTCGACCTGTGGAACAGCGCCTGGGTGCGGTTCGTGGAGCGCAACGTCGGCGCCTGGATGCACGTGGACCACGGCCTCGGGCTCTACCTGTACGCGAACGCGAACCGGCGGGCCCCGACCAACATGCACAACAACGCGATCTCGGTGAACAGCATGCACCGGATCCGGTCGGCCCAGGACCTGGCGTTGTTCAACCTGACCCTGAGCGAAGAGGTGGACGGCTTCAACGGCACCGCGCACCTGGAGACCTGGAACGAGGACCCGGCCTGGCAGGGCGTGCGGGAGGTCTCGGAGCAGCTGACCGCGATCGACGACTGGTGCGAGGCCATCTTCGCCGCCAACGTGGTGTTCGAGCCGCTGGTGGGCGAGCTGTTCCGCAGTCACCTGGTGATGCACGCCGCGCCGCGTAACGGCGACTTCGTCACTCCGACGATCATCGGCGCCGAGGAGTACGACTTCGCCGAGCGCGACCTGCGGTACACCAAGCCGATGTTCCAGCTGCTGACCAACGACAGGGAGTTCGCCGACTCCAACAGGGAACTGCTGATGGACTGGATGTCGGCCTGGGTGCCGCGCGCCATCACGGCCGCGCGCACCCTGCAGCCGCTGTGGTCGCAGCCGGAGGCCAAGCCGCCCCGCTTCGAGGACGGCCTGGACGCGGCCAAGAACCGCTTCGCCGGCATCGTGACCGACCTCAACCTGGACATCCCGAAGGAGCTCGCGCAATGACCTCGGCCGTATCCAGCCCGTTCAAGTCCGACAGCACGCCGTCCAACAAGTGCGGCTTCACGCTGATGAACAACCAGGTGGGCGAGGTGGTCGCCCAGGTGATGTCGACCAAGCCGAACGTCACCGTGATGTGGCTGCCTTCCATGATGCGGGTGGACGCCGTCGGCCGGATGGACGTGGTCTACGACGAGATCTCCGAGGCGGCGGGCGAGGAGCCCGGCTGGTTCAACTCCGCGGAGTTCGAGGAGAGCATGTCAACCCACTACGGCCGGATGGTCCACGAGGACGACCGGACGATCATGTTCGCCAACCCGGAGGACGCGGCCGAGTTCCTCGGCTTCGACCTGGTGGCACGGTCCTAAGGCCACTCACCGCCCCGCGCAGTACACGGAGATCTGATTTCGGTGTACTGCGCGCGGGCATTACTTCAGGCACGAACGTCTTAGGGAGGCGCCTTGTACGAGAGCAACGGCGAGAAGTACTTCGTCGTCGACGGGCACATGCACTACTGGAACGCTGCCCCCGACAACTGGGTCCCCGGGGCGGAGAAATACGCCGAGGGCTGGATCAAGTGCTTCCACGCCTACCAGGGCCTGGGGCCAGCGGAGACACACTGGCCGCTTGACCACTTCGAGAAGTACTCAGAAGACGACCTGATGAAGGACGTGTTCGAGGACGGCCACGTGGACGTGGCCATCTTCCAGCCGACCTACCTCAAGGAGTGGTACAAGGAGGGCTTCAACACCACCGAGCGCAACGCGGTGATGGGCGAGAAGCACCCGGGTCGTTTTGTCTACAACACACGCTGGGACCCGCGGGACGGCGAGCCCGGCATCGAGCAGCTCAAGCGAAACGTGGACCGGTTCGGGTCGCGCGGGGCCAAGCTCTACACCGCGGAGTGGAACGCAGGCTCGCGCGGCTACAAGCTGACCGACCCGGCCTCGTACCGGTTCCTCGAGACCGCGCAGAACCTCGGCATCAAGAACGTCCACGTGCATAAGGGCCCGACGATCTGGCCGCTGGACAAGGACGCCTTCGACGTGGCCGACGTGGACCACGTCGCGACCGACTTCCCCGACCTCAACTTCATCGTCGAGCACGTGGGCCTGCCGCGGATCGAGGACT
>Ga0335075_10004693_pt1 | contig 21299 bp, 20 predicted proteins | sample Lox_Sample_24_FD_206723 | JGI IMG/M metagenome (GOLD analysis project Ga0335075, IMG submission 206723) | Soil microbial communities from Loxahatchee National Wildlife Refuge, Florida, United States - Lox_Sample_2.4 | ecosystem: Environmental > Terrestrial > Soil > Wetlands | place: USA...
CGCTACGGACACACCCGCGACCTGGTGCTCAGCTTCCTGCACGTGCTGCCGACCGGCGAGGTGATCCGGATCGGCGAGGGCGGTGGACCGCGGATCTCCAAGAGCTCTTCGGGCTACCAGATGAAACAGCTGTTCATGGGCCACCAGGGGACGCTCGGCGTCGCCACCGAGGCCACGCTGAAGCTCTACCCGAAGCCGGAGGCCGAGTTCTCACCGTTCTGGGCATTTGAGGAGTACGACACGGGCTACCGGGCCGTCCGTGCGCTCGCCCAGGCAGACGTCGCCACGTTCGCCGGCGCGGTGCTGTTCGACGAGGAGAAGGTCCGGTATCTGCGCCGGGACGACGAGGCCTATATCCCGCAGCCCGAGAACGTCCGCGCGCTCGTGTGCTCGGCTCTCTACGGAAACGAGGACGAGGTACGGGCCGGGGCGGGCCGCCTGATGCGGATCGCCCGCTCGTTCGGCGCCCGATACATGGGCGACGAGATCTCCCAGGGCGACTGGGCGGCGCGTCACGACCGCTACGCGACACCGCTGCACGGCCGCACCAAGGCGGGCCAGGTCGTGCCGATGAGCTGGCACTGCGAGGACGCGGCGATCAACTGGTCCGCGTTGCCGGCGGTGCGTGAGCAGTGGCACCGGATCGTCGCCGACCTGCGCTCCCGTTCCGACGTGTTCGACGACTGGGGCATGTTCAGCTACACGAGCGCGCGCACCGGCGTGGACTACCTCACCGAGATCGACGTCGGCATCTGGGAGCAGGAGCTCGACGAGGAGACCTGGGCGATGTGGGTGGATGCCAAACGGGAGATCGCGCGGGTGGCGGTGGCCCACGGCGGGTCGATCAGCGCCTGCCACGGCTCCTGCCGAGAGGGCGAGGTCGACGTCGTGCCCGAGGAGCTCGGCGGCGCCTATGAGGTGATGCGGAAGATCAAGCGCACCCTCGATCCCGCGAACGTCATGAACCCCGGCAAATACGGCCTCGACGGAGCGTTCGAGGAGGACCTCGCATGAGCCAGTTCAGCTACCGGCGCGGCGAGCAGGTCACCCCGCCGCCGGCGCGGCAGACCAGCGACGTGAGCGTGATGCGCTTCGACCACATCTACGAGGTCGACCCGCGGCTGATGCAGCGGGTGCCACAGCAGCCGTTTCCGAACTGGGACACCCTGCGGATCGCCCACGGCCGCGAGGACCACCTCGCGTGGATGCACCGCCACTTCGCGCACGCGGTCATCTCCGGGGCCGAGGTCCTTGATGGGCTGAGCGACGAGTGAGTGACGGTCAGAGATCGTGCCGGTCGCGGATGCCGAGCTTCTGCATGCCGCGGTACAGGTGCGTCTCCACGGTGCGGACCGAGATGACCAGTCGATCGGCGATCTCCGCGTTGGAGAGCCCCTGCCGTGCGAACTCGACCAACTGCGCCTGACGGGGAGTGAGCTCGACAGCGGTGGCGTCGAGCCCGTCGATCGCCGGCAGCGTTGCTCCCTGGTCGGGGACGTGCAGCTCGCGGGCACGAGCGGCGGCGCGTCGCGCCGAATCGTGGCGGCCCTGGTTCAGGAACACCGAAGCGGACTCGCTGGCTGCCTCGACCGCGTAGCGCAGCGCCCCGATCTCGGCCATCTGCTCGGCGACCCCGAGGAGCGCCGCGCCGTCACGGGCTCCGTGTGCGGTCGCGTGACGCGCGTAAGCGGTCACCAGCCTGGAGTGGCAGCGGCGTCCGAGCTCCTCGAGCAGCCCGACGGCGCTGGCGTTGCCGGCACGCAGCGCGTCGTAGGCGAGGCCCGCGGCGAGGCCGGGCATGGTCGCGGCGAGCGACTCCGCATCGGAGAGCAGGCGCCGACCGGCATCCAGAGGGCTGCGCACCCACTCCGCCCATCCGTCCGCACGTAACACGATCGGACGTTGCGCCGGCACCGGCGCATGGAGGCGCACTCGCGACTGCAGGCGTTCGTGCGCCGCGACCGTGCCATCGAAATCGCCGGAGAAGCACGCGACCGCGACGGCCGTGGCGCCGACGACCACCAGCGTGTTGAAAGGGTCGTTGCGCCGAAGCTGGAAGTCCGCCTCGGCCAGCCAACGAGCGGCGTCGCGGTAGCGCCCGCGCATCAGGTGCAGCCGCGCGATCCCATGGGCGGCGATCCCGGAGACGTCACGGATCCGCAAGCGCGTTGCCTCGTGCATCGTCTCCGCGAGCGCCTGCTCGAGCTCGTCCCATTGATATCCGCCCTCCAGCGAGGCGTAGATGAGCGCAGCGAGGTTGGCGACATCGGCCTCGTCGTAGGGGCCAGAGGTGCGCAGATTGTTCAGCGCGCTCTCGGCCGCGGCGTCCGCCTCCCCGGCGAACACCTGGCCGAGTCGCCGCAGAACCTCGCCCAGGCGTCGTGGCACATCCCCGATGGCCTCATCGGAGATGAGCGAACCGGCAGACTCAAACCCGCCCTGACCCTCGATCACGCCCTCGTAGGTCGAGCGCGCTCGACCTACGAATGCCTGCCATGGCGCCTCGTGTGACCAACCCTCCATCCGCTCGAGCAGCGCGAGGGTCTCGGCGGGGCGTCGCAGCTCCCAGAACAGCAGGCCGAGCCGCTGGCGGGCGTACTCGCCCGCCGCGCCGGTGTCGTGCGCCGCCAGAGGCTCGGCGTCGGCGAGCGTCGACTCCGCCGCGTCCGGCCAGCCCGCCTGTCGCTGGGATTGCGCGAGCAGCAAGGCGGCCGCCAGGCCACCGTCGGCGGCGAGTGCGAGCCCGGCCAGTTGCGCGCCCAGCTCCGGATCGCCTGCGCGATTGGCGGCGCGCGCCGCCTCCAGGGTGAGGCCGCCGGGCAGTGCGGCGCCCGCGTCGAGCCTTAGCCGCGCGACCCGCAACGCCTCGTCGGGTCCGAACGGCGTCCGTCCCTCGAGCGCTTCCACCAGACGCATCCGCGCCGCCCGTGCGCGCAGCTCCGGAAGCGAGGCGCGCACCGCCTCCCCGTAGAGGGGATGGGCGAGCCGAACTCCCTCCGGGGTCGCGACCAGCAACCCTTTGCGTTCCGCGGAGAGCATCGTTCCCTCCGACACCAGCGCTGTGATCTCTGCCAGCCGAAGCGGCTCAGCGAGCGCCAGGTACTCGACCGCATTCCGCTCGGATTCGTCGAGGTCGGCCATGCGGGCATCGACGAGCTCGATCAACGAGGCGCCCGCCTGGGGCCGCCGGGTCATCGTCCACAAGCCGGCGACCGGATGAAGCGCCCCGGAGTCGATCGCGCCACGCACCAGCTCTCGTACGTAGAGGGCGTTGCCGCCGCTGACCTCGATCACCCACTGCGTCGCACCGTGCTCGACCGGGCCTCCGACGAGCCCCTCGATCAGTTGATGGACTTCATCGTCCGAGAGCTCGGGCAGCTCGATACGAGCGCCTCCCTCGTCCTTCCACAACGAGACGATGGCGTCGGGACACCGCACCCCGCTGCGAACCGTGGCGAGCACGAAGGCGGTCCTCGTACGTGCGAGGTGCAGGACGAGCGCGGACGAGGCAGGGTCGAGTAGGTGGGCGTCGTCGACGCCGAGCACCACCTGTCGGCCGCGAGCCCGTTCGGCAAGTCGGTCGGCGCAGCTTCGCATCAGCGACAGCAGGTCGTCGGAGCGCGCCACCTCCGGGATGATCTCCGCGAGTCCGCCGAGTGGCACCGCGGCCACGCTGCTGGTGGCATGGGTGCGCTCGACGAGCGCGCCCTCACCCTCGGCCAGCGTCAGCAGCTCGCGCGCGAGCCGGGATTTCCCGACTCCTGGCTCTCCGAGCACGAGCGCCGCCGGCGCTGCCGGATCCGCTCGCGCCGCGGTCAGCGCCGCGAGCTCCCGCGCACGCCCGATCAGCGGCCGGTCACCGCCCATCATCGTCCTCTCAATCCCGACTTCGCTGGCCACCGCGTCCTGAGAACTTACGCTCACGGCCGCCGGTTGAAAAGCGCTGACCGGCACCTGCCTGAGCAACTGCCCCTCAGAACAGGGAGTCCAGCCAGGCCCCGACCGCGTCGTCGGCGGTTCGACCCGCGCTCAGCCGGCTGGCCGCACCGAGCCGCCGAGCGGTCTCGGAAGCCTGACCGGCCCACGGCTCGCCGGCGAAGGCGTCGCACACGAGCGTCGGCGTGGTGAGCTCGCCGGGCCGGCCGTCGAGCCGGAAGCCGTGAATCCGTCGGAACAGTGCATACAGGGAGCTGCCCGTCCCGTCGAAGGCGCGGGCATCGTGGCGCAGCCGTGACTCGAACTCGGGAGCGAACAGAGAGGCGAGGTGCAGCTCACGCGCGAAGCGCTCGGCGTCCTCATCGAGCAGGGCCAGCCGGGCGCCCTCCGGAAGCCGGTCCAGCCAGAGCCGCGACGCGTCGTGAATCCCCGGGAGAAGGATCGCCGCGGCGAAGCGGTGCTCGGCGAGCAGGGCGCACGCCGCGCCATAGCTACCGAGCTCCAGCCCGACGAGCCCCATCCGGTGCGAGTCAACGTCGGGGCGGGAGATGAGCAGGTTCGCGACCGAGCCGAGAACCGTGTCCCAGTCGTCGCGGAGGACGAGACCCCGAAGATGCAGCGCCTCCTGACGACCCGGGCCGTCGAAGGTGAGGAAGTGGTAGCCGCGGGCGCGGGCGGCGGCGCCGACCTGGGCCCAGGCCTGCGAGGTGACCATCCGACCCCCGGAATCGACGACGATCACTGGGCGTGAGCCCTGCCCCGCGGGGACGAAGTAGCCGGGAAGCGACCCCGCCCGGAGCGGGATCTCGACCCGCTCACCGCCGAGGCCGAGGACCGCGCGGTCCCAGCACTCACGCTGCCGGCGCCACAGCGCCGCCTCCTCGACGAGCCCCTCGGAGGACTCGATCAGCGCGAGCGCGGCACCGTAGTACGAGGCGGCGTGCAGGTAGCGCTGCCCTGCGTCGCCGCCTCGCGCCGCCGCCCAAGCCTGGCCCCCGGCCGCCGTCCACTCGCGCAGCCAGGAGTCGGCGTCGCCGAGATCGATCCGCGCCGTCGTCGCGAGGACCTGCTCGAGCTCGGCGGCCGACCAGCGCGCCGCGATGAGCAGAGCCCGGACCTCGCGATCGAAGGCCGCGGTGTCGAGGCGGTGCGTCATGCCTGCGGCTGTACCACCGGCGCGTCGTCGGACGGCTTTGATTGCTTGACCCCCCAGAGCACGAGCGCGATCGGGATCGCCCAGTTGAAGATGATGTTCGTGCCCCGATGATCGATCGTGCCCGCGATCACATGCGAGACCGTCATCACCGCAAACACCCCGCCCCACAAGGCGGTCAGCCGGCGGTTGATCGCCTTGAACTTCGGCGAGTCCCAGTACTGCCGGGGCACCGACTCGCGTGCGTACTCCTCGGTGAATGGGACGAACAGAAGCGAGCCGAACACGAGCACGGCGAGAACCGCGGCCGCCACCGCGCGGGCGTAGCGCGTCAGCCAGTGGCTCACGGACGGGTCGGCGATGAAGGCGATCACGGTGAAGACGACGAAGGTCGCGACCGCCGCGACCTCGATCATCTTCGGCCGCTTGCCGCCACGCATCGAGTACAGGCAGACGCCGACGGCGATCACGACGGAGGCGATCGACGCGACCTTCAGCGTGCCGTGCTCGGCGATGATCGTGAACAGGAACCACGGGACGAGTCCGACGAAGATCCCCGCGCCGGCGGGAGATCCTTCTCGAGCCGGGGCCGGTGCCGGGGCCTCGGCCTGCTCGTGGGCGAACTGGGACATGTGCATCTTCTCCTCTGAGTTGGTGTGGGATCCGGCGAACACGATGTGGAGGCTTTCAGCGCGCGTCCGAGTCGTCGTGCGTAACCGACTACGCATCTGACGACCGTCCGTGCGTAGCCGCGAGCGATGGCTCGTCGGTGGCGCCAGTGGTCGTGGCGGCCGCACGCTCACCGGCGACGGAATCGATCGCTCGCGAGATCGACTCGAACAGGTCCGGAGCCAGCCGGTAGAGCTTCCTGTGGTCGTACCAGCTGGTCACCGCGAGCCCGAGCAGCGCCCAGAAGGCGAGCTCGGACCCGATCAGAATCAGCGAGTGGGTGAGCCCGGCATCGCCGCGGGCGCCGAAGTACATGATCGCCCGCGTGCCGAGCAGGACCTGGCGCAGCGGTTCGACGTGGGCGACGGCTCTGAAGAATCCGGGCAGCGCCTGAATCGGGACCGTCCCGCCCGAGGAGGCGAGCGACAGGTAGACGAGCAGGATCATCGCCAGCAGCTGCCCGATCGAGCCGACGGTCGCCAGCAGCGTCAGCGTCCCGATCGAGATCATCAGCGCGGCGAACGCCATCAGCAGCCACAGCAGAAGCGGGTCCGGCGCGTACATGTGCAGCAGACCGGCCGAGACGATCAGCAGGATCCCTGTCAGGATGGGTGCGGCGAGGACGGCGGCGCTCCACTTCACCAACAGCGTCCGACGACGGTTGATCGGCACCGGCCGGCGCTGGCGCCAGCGCGGGCCGAACTCGGTCGCGCCGTACCCGAGCCCGGAGTCGATCGACGAATTGATCAGCGTCGCCCCGATGAAGCCCGCCATGATCGACAACAGCGCCACGTAGAACGCCGAGAGGCCGAGTGCGGAGTGGTCGGGCAGCGGGCGGTAGCCGGTGCTGGTGAGGGACACCGGATCGGCGTTCTGCGCCGCCGTCACCGGATTCGCAGCGGCGGCGGACGTCACGAGAGGCTTCAGCTTGGTCGCCACCTGCGGCGAGAACGACGCGACCGCCTTGGTCACCACGCCCGCGACGAGGTTGACGCCGAGCGACCCGAGCCGCGAGTTCTCGAGCAGTTCGACCGACCCCTTGGCGGGGACAGCGGCGCTTGCCTGGCCCGTCCCCGTCGAGAGGAGCACGGAGCGGCTGAGCGTCGCGGGGATGACGAGCGTCGCGTAGGCACCGCCCCGGTCCATGCTCGCGTGTGCCTGTGCGAGCGTGGCGGTCCGGACCGCGAGGCGACTGGAGACGGCGCTCGAGTGCTGGAGCGCGTGCACCAGGCTGGCGCCGACGTCGATTCTCTGGCCGTGCGCGGTCGCGCCGGTGTCCTCGTCGACCACCATGACCGGCATCGCATGCATGTGGCCGGTTGGGTTGACGACCGACCCGAAGTAGATCACCGACATCAGCGCGACGAAGACCGCCGCGATCGTGACCGGCAGCAGCCAGATCTTGCGCACGCGCAGGATCTGTGACGCCTTAACGGGCATTCCCGTCGGCGGGGGTGGGGTGCTCATTCCGTCCGTCTCCGTTCCTCGTCGCTGGTCGCCGCGGGCGGGCGGGTCCCGATCCGGGATCGCGCGGCCCTCGACGCCAACACTGAGACCGACGGCCGGCCGTGGCGTCAGTAGAGGACTACGTAACCTTGATGCCGGCTCAGCAGGGAGCCGCTCAGCCCAACGGTCCGCTGAGGGCGTGCTGGAGGGATGCCGCGAACGCCGCCTCGAAGGCGGCCGACGGCAGCGAGCCCGCCGGCTCCAGCGCGTACACGAAGCGGGCCATGATCATCCCGGCGATCAGGCACTCGACGATCGCGATGCGCGCCCGGGCATCGCGGTCGTCGCCGAGGACTCGACGCAGCGGCTCGCTCTGCTGGGTCTCGAGCGCTGAGCGCAGCAGCTCGTGGCTGCCCTCGTGGGAGAGGGAGGAGCGCACGAGCGCGAGCCACGGGTCGTCGTCCGACATGGTCTCCCAGCGCTCGACGTAGGCGCGGGCGATACGCGCGCCCATGTCCTCGAGCGGGCCGTCGAGCACATCGGACGGAATCTCGAAGCGGCCGACCGCCTCCATGAACAGCCCCTCCTTGCTGCCGAAGTAGCCGAGGACGAGTGCGTGGTTGACGTCGGCCTCAGCCGCGATCGCTCGGATCGAGGTCTGCGCGTAGCCGTGCTGGGCGAACAGACGGCGCGCGGCGGCGAGGACGTCGGCACGACGGCCGTCGGGATCGTGGCTCGGGGGACGGCGGGCAGGTCGCGGCTGCGGGCTCACCGGCACGAAGTTTAACCAGGTGGTTAGAATTGCCACCGTGCTTCTAACCAATCGGTTAAAAATCGGCGCACCCCACCGTCGGCTGACCCTGCTGGCCATGTGCACCGCGACGTTCATGATCCAGGTCGACGTCACGATCGTGAACGTCGCGCTCCCCGAGATCCAGCGGGGCCTGCGCATGACCCCGGGCGAACTGGAGTGGATCATCAGCGCCTACGCACTGGCGCTGGCGGCTCTGATCCCCGTCGCGGGCGCCCTTGGCGACCGCTTCGGCCGCCGACGGGTCTTCCTGTTCGGGGTGACGCTGTTCACGTTCGGATCGATCGCCTGCGCGCTCGCGCCCACCGGGGAATCGCTGATCGCCTGCCGTGCTCTGCAGGGGGTGGGCGGTGCCGCGATGCTCGCGTTGACGCTCTCGATCATCGCCGAGGCGTTCCCCGCCGAGACCCGGATGCAGGCGATCGGGACCTGGGCGGCAATCGGTGGCACCGGGTTCGGGGTGGGCCCGGTCGTCGGCGGAGTGCTGCTCAGCTTCTTCGGCTGGGCATCGGTGTTCTGGGTGAACCTGCCGTTCGCCGTGGTGACCGTCGTCCTGACCCGGCGCGCGGTCAAGGAGTCGCGCGGCCCGGTCTCCGGTCGGCTGGACGGGGCAGGGGTCGGTCTCAGTGCGCTGGGGCTCGTTGGAGTCACGCTCGGACTGATCGAGTCCGCGTCCCATCCGTGGAGCGGAGCGCTCGTCGCCGGACCGCTCGCCGTCGGTCTCGCCCTCCTCGCCTGCTTCGCCTTCTGGGAGCGGCGCGCCGCCCAACCGATGATCCCGCCTGCCCTGCTCGGCGCCCGCAGCTTCGTGAGCGCCTGCGCCGTCTACCTGATCAGCTACACCGCATTCAGCGGGGTCCTCTTCTTCGCCACGTTGCTCTACCAGGACGTGGACGGCTGGTCGCCGCTGCGGACCGGGCTCTCGTGGCTGTTCATGAACATCCCATTTCTGTTCATGGCCCAGCTCACCGGTCGCATCGGCCACGACCGACCGCCGGGACGGGTGGTCGCGGGGGGCTGCCTGATCGGGGCGCTCGGCATCTTCGCGCTCAGCCGTGCGGGCTCGGGGGCGCCGTTCGGGCTGACGGCGGTCGGCTATGTCTTGGCCGGCGGCGGGTTCGGCGTCCTGGTGCCCGGCGTCACCCACGTGGCAATGCGTGACGTCCCGGCGGGTGTCTCGGGTGCCGCCTCGGGCGTCGTCAACGCCTCTCGCCAGATCGGCACATCCGTCGGTCTGGCCGTGCTGGGGAGCCTCGGGGTCACGGCGGCCGCCTCGCGGTGGCGCGACGCCGTCCATCACCTGCCAGCTGCGACACGAGCCGGCGCGGAGGCGCAGGCGCAGAACGTCGCCGGCGCGCATCTCGCCGCCGTCTCCCGCGCGCTCGGCTCCGGGTATCGGGGCCTTGCCACGCAGTCGTTCGTGCACGGCTACCACCTCGCGCTCGGGGTCGGCGCCGCCTGTGCGGCCGCGGCCGCGGTTACCGCGCTGCTCGGCTTTCGCCGCCGCACCTGTGACAATCGGGTGAGGGAGAGACGCTTGTCCGGGGTAACACCGAAACCGATGACGCTCCGCGAACGCCAGTCGTCCGATGGCAACCGCTGACCATCGAACCCTGGTGAGCGGCGCCGCGCCGGGAGAGGGTCGGCTGGCGCGCGGGGTGCTGAGCGACGTCGACATCGCGGCCGCGACGCTCGCCGATATGGCGCCCGCGATGAGCTTCTTCTTCGGGTTCGCGACGATCGTGGCCACGGCGGGCATCGCCGCGCCGCTGACGGTGATCGCCGCGGCGTTCGCCATCGCGCTGCTCGGCAACACGCTCAGCCAGTTCTCACGCTCGCGGCCGTCGACCGGCTCATTCGTGACCTTCATCGGCAGCGCCTTCGGCGGTTACCCCGCGGTGGTGACGGCGGTCGTGCTCGCCTCCGGCTACATCATCGCCGTGGCCTCGGTGGTGACGATCTCCGGTGGTCTGCTCGAGACGATCCTGCAGCACTACCTCAGCATCACGATCCCGTGGCAGGCGATCAGCGCGGTGCTCTCGGTGGGCGCGCTCACGCTGATCGTGAGCGGCGCCAAGCCCTCGACAAAGGTGGCCGCCGCACTGTTCGTCTTCCAGGTCACGCTGCTCCTGGTGGTCGCGATCGCGCTGCTGATCGAGCATTCCGGCCACATCAACGCCCTGCCGTTCGACCCCTCCCATCTGCATCGCGGATTCTCGGGGCTGTCGCTCGGCTTCCCGCTCGCGATCTATCTGTTCGTCGGCTGGGAGAACTCCGCGGCACTGGCCGAGGAGCACCGCGACCCTCGCCGGGGTGTCACCAGAGCGGTGTTCTCGAGCATCGCGGTGGTGGGTGCGGTCTACGTGTTCCTGTCCTACGCGACCGTGGTCGGCTTCAACGACAACGCCACCGCCCTGACCAACGCCTCGGTGCCGTTCATCACGGCCGCCGGCGGAGTGGCCAGCGGCCTGATGTTCGTCGCCTACCTGGCCGGCTTCACCTCGATCTGCTCATGCCTGATATCGGCCACCAACTCGCAGGCGCGCATCATCTTCAATTCCGGCCGCGAGGGGTTGCTGCCGTCGGTGCTCGCGCGGCTGACGGCTGAGCGGCGTACCCCGTATGTCGCCTTCTCGGTCTATCTCGTGCTCGCGCTCGGGCTCTCATACGTGTTCGGGTGGAATACGCCGCCGGTGACGTTCTTCGGCGAGAGCGCGACGCTGGGGACAATCCTGATCGCCCTCACCTACCTGGTCGCGAACCTCGCGCTGCCGGTGTACTACCACCGCCACGAGCGAGCGAGCTTCTCGCCGATCAGACATCTGCTGCTGCCGCTGGTGGGCGCCGCCGCGATCGGCTATCCGCTGTATGAGCTGATCAAGCCCGGACAGCCCGCTCCATTTGACCGCTACCCGGCGATCTCGGGCGGCGTGGTGGTGGTGGCGCTGATCTGGGCAGCGGTCGCCTACGGGCGCGACCGCACGCTGGGCGAGCGCGTCGGGTCGATCGTCGCCGACGCCGACTGACCTACCGGCCGGCCTGTGCGAGCGCACGCTCGGTGGCGGCGACCATCAGGTCACCCGCGACCTGCAGTGCCTCGGTGCAGCGCGCCGCGCGCGCCAGCAGGAACGCGCCCTCGAGCGCGCAGATCAGCGAGATGATCAGCTCGCGAGCAGCGGGCTCGGACAACCCTGCGGCGGTGAAGTGCGGCAGGCCGGCGACGATCCATGACTCGAACACGTCGTGGCTGGCCTCGCGCATCGGCTCACTGCGCGACGCCGTCTCCAGCGTGATCGTCGCGATCGGGCAGGCGTCCTCGTAGTCGGTCTCCTCCAGGTGAAGCGCGGCTCCGGCGAAGAACGCGCGCACGCCGGAGACGAGGTCCGGCGCGGGGTCGAAGACGGCCGGAACGAGTAGCTCGTAGAGCGCGCCCGAGACACGGATCGCCTCGGCGCCGAGCTGCTCCTTACCGCCGGGAAAGTGGTGGTAGATCGAGCCGAACGGCGCCTGCGCGGCGGTCACGATCTGCTTGATGCCGGTGGCGGCGTAGCCCTGCCGGCGGAAGAGCTCGGCGCCGGTGTCGAGGATCCGGGTGCGCGTGTCGGGCATCGATCCGGTAGGGTACTCGCTAGAGCGATCAATCTAGTGATGTGGAGGTGGTTCGGATGGTGCTCTCCTGGATTGCGACGAAGGTGATCGGCCTTCTGATGGCCCGCAACCGCGCCGGTGACATCCGTGCCACCGTGGCCCTCGATGCGCCCGATGTCCGTCTCACCTTCCCCGGGCAGAACCGCTGGTCGGGAGTGTTCGCCGGCCGCGACGCGGTCCGGCGCTGGTTGGAGGTACTCGTCGAGACCGGGGTCATGACCTATCCCGACCAGGTCGTCGCCGTCGGCCCGCCCTGGAAGACGACGATCTGCGTCCGCGGCCGCGACCACGCCGACGGGCCGGGCGGCGAACGCGTCTACGAGAACCGATTCGTGATCTGGGGCCGGATGTCGTGGGGTCGCCTGAAGGACTACGAGGTCTACGAGGACACCCATCTCGCCAACGAGTACGACCGGTGGCTCGCCGAGCACCGGCCGGAGGTCACCAGCGAGCTCGCGCTGTCCGGGTAGGAATTCAGCGCCCGGGCTTCGCACGGCACACTGCATGCGTGTCCCGCTTCGAGCACCTGCTGACCGACCGCCTTGACCTGCGGCGCCCGGATCCGGACGCGGACCTCGACGACCTGTTCGCGGTGTTCAGTGACCCCGACGGCTGGTGGTATGACCCGCTGGGCCGCCACCGGGAGCCCCGGCAGACGCGTGATTGGCTGATCCGTGCCGCCGCGCGGTTCGAGTCCGACGGTCTCAGCTACTGGACGGTGCGCCGGCGAGAGGACGACGCGATCATCGGGGTGGGCGGCGCGCAGCGCCAGCGCACGCGCGCCTGGAACCTCAACTACCGGATCGCGATCTCCGCGCAGGGACACGGGTTCGCAACCGAGCTCGCCCGGGCCGCGCTCGATGCCGCGACGACGATCGACGCCGGCGTCCCGTTCATCGCGTGGATCGCCGAGCACAACGCGCCCTCACGGAGAGTCGCCGAGCGACTCGGCCTGATCGACTACGGAACGGCGATCGACCCGTCCGACGATCAGCTGCGGCTTGCCTACGCCGACCGGCCCGTCGGTGATTTCACCGGCTGACGCGATTCTTTGCGCTCGCGGCGCGAGTGACCAAGTACCGGCATGAGAACCGAACCAAGCGACCGAGAGCTGCTGGCGACACTGCGCGCCGACCCGGCGGCGTTCGAGCTGTTCTACCGCCGCCACGTCGATCGCGTGGTCGGCTACGCGGCGCGGCGGCTGCGCGAGCCGGCCGACGTGGCCGACCTCGTCGCAGCGACGTTCGTGACGGTGCTGACGGCTGCACCGTCGTACGACCCCGATCGCGGCGAACCGTCCGCCTGGCTGCTGGGCATCGCCGCGCATCTGATCGCCGGCAGGTCACGACGCTCCCGGCGGGACGCAGCGCTGCTGGCCAAGATCGCAGGCCGCCGGCTGCTGGACCCCGACGACATCGAGCGCCTGGAGGCGCGCATCGACGCGGAGCAGTCGGCGGACGCGTTGCGGCATGCCATCGGCCGGCTCAGGCCACGTGCGCGGGAGGCGTTGCTGCTGGTCGGGGCCGAGGGTCTCACCCCGGCCGAGGCCGCCGAGGTGCTCGGCATCAGTGCTGCGAACTTCCGCATGCGCCTGTCCGCGGCTCGCCGAGCGCTCGACAACTCACTCAAGGCGGGGCGGGACGATCGCCGACCCGACCCCGCCTCCTCGATGCGGTCCGCTCGCTATCAGACAGAGGTCAGAGCATGAGCACCGACACCCGCCGTGACGAAGCCCAGCCGCCGACGGCCCAGTTCGAGGATCGGCTGCTGGCCACGATCCTCGATGAGTTCGACGCCTTCACCGCCACCGCACCGCGCGTCCGGCGAGCTCGGCGCCGATCACGCCGCGCCTTGACGGTGTGGGCGACCGTGCCCGCGCTCGCGACCGCGGCGGCCGCCGCGGTGGCGGTGGCGGTCGCGACCCCCAGGCGGCAGAGCCACCACGTTGCCCGGGAAGTGCCCGTCCACGTCGCGGCGGCGAGCCATCCGAGGCATCGCGCGCTGTACAAGCTGGCTGACGCATCGGTGTCGGCGCCCGCGATGCAGGGGCGCTACGTCGTCCTCGCCGAGACCGACAGCGAGACCGATGAGCCCGGACAGAGCCGGCGAACCACGGTGATCGACTCCCGGACCGGCAGCTCGGTCACCTACCAGCAGCCCTATGCGGACAGCCACGCGCCGTCCGAGCTGACCGAGGGCGCCGAGCGGACCGACACCGAGGCGTGGTTCGTCGCCCTGCCGACCGATCCCGGCGCGCTGCGTGCCCGGCTGCTGCACATGGCCGAGGTCCAGCAGCAGAAGGCAGACGCGATCATGCGGCGCAAGCTCAAGCTGGAGGCCCGCAACGCCGGCGCATCCAAGGCGTTCCCGAAGGTCGCCGGCCCGCGGCCCAGCGACGCGGACCTCGTCTATGAAGAGGCCAACGACATGCTGTGGAATCCGCTGTCCCCACCGGCGCTGCGCTCGGCGCTCTACAAGGTCCTGGCCGGGACGAGTGGGTTCACGGTCGAGGCTGGTGCCACCGATCCCAGCGGACGGCCGGCGGTCGCGATGACGCGCAGCACCAACGTGGATGGGACCGCGGAGACGGACATCACATATGAGGACCCGTCGACCGGCGTGGTGCTCGCCCAGGTGTGGAAGACCGGCTCGGACACGATCACGGCCGTCTACCAGCCGGTGACCAGCACCGACACGATGCCCTCGAACCCGTATTAGGGGCGGCGGGCAGACGCGTCGAGGAACGCGACGATGAGCGGGTGCAGCGCCCCGCTCTCGCCGCAGCCGACCTGCGGCTGGAAGGCGGTGGCCAGAAAGAAGGGGTGGTCGGGGAGCTCGATCGCCTCCACGCCGGCGTCGGGCGCGTGAGCGCTGTGCACGACGCCGGCGTCCTGGAGGCGTCGCTCGACCGCGGCATCCAGGCCGTAGCCGCACCAGTGAAACCCGCTGAACGGCGCGGTGCCGCAGATCTCGGCCAGACGCGTGCCCGGAACCGGCGTGACCTCTCGCCGTTCGCCGTACAGCGTGCATGCGAGCGCGCCGACGACGATGGTCTCGCCGTCGGGGTCGCTCTCCGCGTGTGCCGCTCCGCCGATGCCGCCCAGCGATCGGGCGAGTTCCACGCACGCGTACTGGAACCCGCCGCAGGTCCCCAGATAGGGCGTGCCGGATCGGCGGCAGTGGGCGATCGCGGCGTAGGCGGCGGCGTCATCCCGGTACGGGGTCCCCGGGAGCAGCCAGACGCCGTCCACGGCGTCGAGTTCTCGTGCCTCTCGGCTGTCGGTCGCGGTCCAGCCGCATTCGACACCGTCAGGCATCAAGCTGAAGGCGGCGTCGAGCTCGCGGTGCGTCAGATGTGCCGGGTCTCTGTCGCCCAGCGCGAGGATCCTCACGGCCGCGCAGCATAGGCCAGCCGGTATGGTGGGTGGCGTCGATTCGCCCCGCCCTGGGGTCAGGGAATCCGGTCAGATGCCGGAGCTGACGCGCAGCGGTAGGGACGCGGGTACGGCCGAGAAGCCACTGGACCTCGTCGGTCTGGGAAGGCGGTCCGAACCCGATGCGTCCGAGCCCGAAGACCTGTCGACGACCGTCGGAGCAGACAGCCGACGGGTCCGACAATCGCGGCCCCGCGACTGGGCCGCCGGCAAAGGAGTGGACACATGGCACGTTCAGCCGTGTTGGGTTTCCCGAGGATCGGCCCGAACCGCGAGCTCAAGGCAGCGCTGGAGGGATACTGGTCCGGTCAGGTGGACGAGGCCGAGCTGGATGCCACCGCGCGCGCACTGCGAGCGCGCCAGCTGGACGTCGGTCGTGCCGCGGGCCTCGACGTCCTGCCGGTGGGGGACTTCGCGGACTACGACCACGTCCTCGACGGCGCTGAGCTGTTCAACATCACCGCGGCGCGCCATCGGAGCCAGAGCGGCGGGCTGGACGCTCACTTCCGCGCCTGCCGCGGAGCCGAGGGCGTCGCTCCGCTCGAGATGACCAAGTGGTTCGACACCAACTACCACTACCTGGTCCCCGAGATCGACGACGACCAGACGTTCACGGTCCGCGCCGAGCGGCTGCGGAAATGGACGGATCACCTGCGCGAAGCGCAGGACGCCGGGATCGCCAACGCCCGGCCGGTCCTGGTCGGCCCGTTCACGCTGCTCGTGCTCAGCAAGGGAGCACGCAATCCGCTGAGGCTCCTCGGCCCGCTCGCCGAGAGCTACCGCGCGGTGCTCCAGTCGTTGGCCCGAGCGGGCGCGCGCGAAGTGCAGCTCGACGAGCCGGCGCTGGTGCTCGGTCAGAGCCCTGAGACGATCTCCGCGTTCGCGGCGGCGTACGCGCCACTGCTGGAGCACGCGCCGGTTGAGGTCTGTCTGGCCACGTACTTCGCGGGCCTCGATGACACGGTGCTCACCGCCGTCGGCGAACTGCCGCTCGCCGAGCTCCATGTCGACCTGGTGCGAGCCCCCGGGCGGCTCGACGCGGTGCTGAAGAACCTGCCCGCGACCGCGCGGTTGTCTGCGGGGATCGTCGATGGCCGCAACGTCTGGGCGGTCGATGCCGATCGCGCGCTGGACACTCTGGATGCGGTCGTCGCGCGGATCGGCAGCGAGCGGTTGACGGTCGCCCCGTCGTGCTCGCTGCTCCACGTGCCCTACTCACTCGCGCCCGAGGACGGACTCGACCCTGAGCTGCGCTCCTGGCTCGCCTTCGGCGAGGAGAAGCTGTCTGAGCTCGCGCTGCTCACCCGCGCCGTCGACGCCCCCGCCGCCGAACGCGACGAGCTGCTGGCAGATGTGCGCGCTGCCACGGCCTCCCGACGCGCATCGGTCCGGACGAACGATGAGCGTGTCCGCGCACGTGCGGGCGCCCTGACCGCGGCCGACTACGAGCGGTCGGCGGCACTCGCCGAGCGGCTGGCGGCTCAAGCCGGGCGTCTGCGCCTGCCTCCGCTTCCGACCACGACGATCGGCTCCTTCCCGCAGACCGAGGAAATCCGCGAGGCCCGCCGCAGACACCGTCTGGGTGAGCTCACGGAAGCGGAGTACCACGCCTTCCTGACGCAGCAGATAGAGGATGTGATCGCCGAGCAGGAGCGGCTCGGACTCGACGTGCTCGTCCACGGCGAGCCGGAGCGCAACGACATGGTCGAGTACTTCGGCGAGCAGCTCGACGGCTTTGCGTTCTCCCAGTTCGGCTGGGTCCAGTCCTACGGCAGCCGCGCGGTGAAACCCCCGATCCTCTATGGCGATGTTTCGCGACCGAGTGCGATGACGGTCGAGTGGTGGCGGGTGGCGCAGTCACTCACCCAGCGACCGGTGAAGGGCATGCTGACCGGCCCGGTGACGATCCTGCAGTGGTCCTTCGTCCGCGACGACCAGCCCCGTGAGGAGACCTGCCTGCAGATCGCGCTGGCGATCGCCGACGAGGTCGCCGACCTCGAGGCGGCCGGTGCGGCGATCATCCAGATCGACGAGGCCGCGCTGCGCGAGGGACTGCCGCTGGGGCGCTCTGACCAGCCGGCCTACGTGCGCTGGTCGATCGACTGCTTCAAGCTCGCTGCGGCGGGGGCACGGCCGGACACCCAGATTCACACCCACATGTGTTACTCCGAGTTCGGCGAGATGATCGATGAGATCGCGCGGCTGGACGCCGACGTGATCTCGATCGAGGCGTCCCGGTCGGGCATGGTGCTGCTCGAGGCGTTCCGTGACTTCGCCTACCCGGGTCAGATCGGACCGGGCATCTACGACATCCACTCCCCACGTGTGCCGAGCGTCGAGGAGCTGGAGTCGCTGCTGGCCCGCGCGGCCGAGCGTATCCCAGCCGAACAGCTCTGGGTCAATCCCGACTGCGGCCTGAAGACCCGTCGCTGGCCCGAGACGCGCGAGGCGCTGGCGAACCTGGTGCAGGCGGCGGCGAGCTCGCGCCCGGCAGCCACCGCCCGATGAGCACCCCGGCCTGGGACGGGCTGCCGGTCCTGGCGACGACCGGAGTCGGCAGTCTGCCGTTCGTGGAGCCTGCAGATGCGATCGCTCATGTGACCGGCGCCTACCAGGTGCCGTTCTGCCCACAGCTCCCGCATCGTGACGGCGACATGATCCAGGAGTGGCTGGGCAGCGACCCGAGCCGCTGCGGATGGTCTCCCGATCGTGACCGGGAGCGCCCGGTTGCCTGGGATGCGTTCGTGGCTCAGATGCGCGACGACCCGCCCGCCCACGGCATGGTCAAGCTCCAGGTGACCGGACCCGTCACGCTTGCGATCGCGCTGGAGCGGGCCTGCGCCCGTCGCGGACTCAGCGCGGCGGCGCGGGAGCTCGCGGCGGAGATCGCGACCTGGCTGGCGGCCGGCGCGGCGGGTCAGGTGGGCGAGCTCGAGGCGCTCGGGGTGCACCCGATCCTCGTGGTCGACGAGCCAGGGCTCGCCGCAGCTGGACTCAGCCGCGAGCATGCCGCCATCTGGGACCCGCTCCGCGCGGCGGCGGGCAACTGGGGCGTGCACGTCTGCGGAGCCGTGCCGTGGTCCCTGGTCGACGAAGTCGAGCCCGACGTGCTCTCGTTCGACCTCACCCGCGGAGCCCTCGAGCCGCCGGCGCGTCAGACTCTCGACCGGCTGGTCAGGCGCGGTGGCCGGGTCCTCTGGGGCGCCGTCGACCCCGTGCGGCCCGGGGATGTCGAGACCGCAGCCGCGCGTTTGATCGCAGCGATGTTCTCACTCGGCGAGCTGCGCCCCGCCTCCCACGTCGTGGTCGCCTCGCTTGTCTCGCCGGCATGCGGGAGCGGTCGTCTCTCACTGGAGGGAGAGCTCCGACTCGCGGCGACCCTCGACGCGGTCGCCGGCGTGGTGAGGGACGGCCTTGCGATCGGTCGGGCGCGCCAGGCCAGGCGGTAGCGGCGACGTGACGCTCAGTCGGCCAGGCCCTTATCCCTGAGCTCCTGTCGTGCTGCGTCGGTCTTTGGCAGCTCGGCGAGCCCCATCCCGCTCAGCACGCCCGGGCTCTTGGTGAACTGGATGTCGCGGTAGTCGACGACCTGGACGTGGTTTCCCCATGGATCGGTGAAGTCGAGCGATCCGCGCTGGGCGACATCAAGGCCCGCCTGCCGCATCGCCTCTCGCACCGCCTCGCGATCGTCGACGACGAGCCCGAAGTGGCGGGCCTCGTCCGGGGGCTGGGTGCGACCGGCCGCAACCGCGATGAACTGGTCGCCCATGTCGATGAAGGCCATCTGCCGGCCGGCGCGGCCGCGCAGCTCGAACTCGAAGAACTGCCCGTACCAGGCGAGGGCCTGCTCGAGATCGCCGACCTCGAGCGCGACGTGGTTGATGCCGACGAGCCGGGCCATCACGACCCCTGCACGACCGCGATGGCCTCGATCGAGACGAGCAGGCCCCGGGGCAGGCGCACGTGGGCCGGGGCCGAGCGCGCGGGCGGCGGATCGGGCATGAATCGGGCGTAGACGTCGTTGAGCCGGCCGAAGTCCTCGACGTTGGCGTAGAAGATCGTCGTCTTGACCACGTTGTGCATCGAGCAGCCCGCCTCGCTCAGCACGGCGGAGAGGTTCGTCAGTGCCAGCTCGGTCTGCGCTTCGATGCCCTCCGGGATCTCTCCGGTGGCCGGATCGATTCCCGCCATGCCCGAGCAGAAGACCATGTCGCGGGCGATGATCGCCTGGCTGTACGGACCGAGCGCCGCCGGCGCGCGCTCGGTCGAGACTGCTCTCCTGGTCATTGGTCCCTCCGTCGCCGTGGTTTGTCAGTGCGGCGCGACGCTACGCGGATGGGATCACCGACGCAAGACACGGCCTCCTCGGGCCTGGTGAGATCAGGGTCGTGCCGCGGGGCCGAGTCACCGCGCCAACCGAGAAAGGAACGACATGGGAGAACTGCTCGTCCATGAATTCATCACGCTCGACGGCGTGATCGACAATCCGGTCTGGAGCGCCGAGTACGGCTTCACCCCTGAGATGGGGACGGCGATCGGGAGCATCATGGGCTCCAGCCGCGCGCTGCTGATGGGGCGCGTCACCTACGAGCTGTTCGCCCCGAGCTGGTCCGCACGCTCGGAGGCCGACGATCCGGGCGCGCCGTTCATGAACGGGTCGCCCAAGTACGTGGTGTCCACGACGCTTCGCGACCCTGAGTGGAACAACTCCACCGTGATCGGCGGCTACGACCCCGACGCCATCCGGGCGCTCAAGCGCGAGCTCGACGGCAACCTCTACGTGAGCGGCAGCGGGACGCTCGTGCGGGCGCTGGTGGCGGACGGACTGGTCGATGGGCTCCACCTGTTCGTCTACCCGGTCGTGCTCGGCGCGGGCGCGCGGCTGTTCGGTGACGGGGCGCAGGCGAAGCTGCGACTGACGGAGAGCGAGACGTACGACAACGGGGTCGTGCACCTTGCCTACGGGCCTGCCGGCGCGGCGTGAGGCTCGCGGCGTGCCCGACCGCGCGGCGTGAGCGATCATCTCGGCGGTCATGGAGCTCAGCGATGTCAGCGCTGCCCGACGGACGGGAGATCTCGTCGTCCTGGAGGGTTTTCACGCGATCAAGCACGCGATCCGGTTCGGTGGCGAGATCCTCGGCGCGTGGACCGCGGACCTGGACGAGGTCAACGGACTGCTCGAGCGGCTCGCGCCCGACGTCCAGATGGCGGTCGAGGTCGTCGACGCCGACGCGCTGAGACAGGTCGTCCCGCGCGGGCAGATCGTCGCCGTAGCCCGGCGTCCGTCGCAGCCGGACCCGGTCGCCGTGCTCGCGGGCCCTGGCCACGTCGTGCTGCTCGAGGATCCGCGCCATCTCGGCAACCTGGGAGCGGTCGTGCGGGTGGCTGCGGCGGCCGGCGCCGCGGCAGTGATGACCACCGGGCGCCAGAACCCGTGGCACCCGGACGCGCTGCGCGGCAGCGCCGGGCTGCACTTCGCTCTGCCCGTCCACCGCATCCGCCAGGTCCGGACCGCCGGACGGGAGCTCATCGGGCTGGACCCGGCCGGTGAGCCACTCGATGTGGCGCAGGTGCCGGCCACCGCGATCCTCGCCTTCGGCACCGAGCGCGACGGATTGAGCGACGAGCTGCTCGCCCGGGCGGACCGGCGGGTCGCGTTGCCCATGTCTCCAGGGGTCTCGTCGCTCAACCTGGCGACGGCGGTGGCGGCGACGCTCTACGGGCTCAGGCTGGCGCGGTGAGGGGTCGGCGGTGCGCTCTGCGTGGCTGGGCGACGGCGCGCTGGTGGGTGGCATGCCGCGACGCCGGCTGTCAAGCAGCGCCCGCAGTTCTGAGGCTTCCGTGTGGCGTTCGTGGCGCCGCTTGACAGCCGTCGCCCCGTCATGCAATGAGCAGTGATCTCGGGCCCACTTCGTGTGCCCGAGGACGGGCCAACCAGGACTCTTGACGGCCCCGGGGGGCGCGGATGCGATGTTTTCGTCCTGGTGGTGCACTTTCCCCGCACGCCCGTCCCCGGACTGCTCACTCCGATCACAGGGCCAAGTGCGGGGCGCACCTTGTGCGACCCGATCAATGCCATCAGCGCGGCACGGCGGCGGCCGTCATAGCAGCGCCACGAAACCTCACACGGAGGCCAGGGAACTGCGGGCGCTGTTGACGCCGCTGCCGGGACGCGCACCCCCCCCACCCCCCAGGTGCGACA